>Ga0207667_10002974_pt1 | contig 21054 bp, 23 predicted proteins | sample KBSCornC52_FD_184301 | JGI IMG/M metagenome (GOLD analysis project Ga0207667, IMG submission 184301) | Corn rhizosphere microbial communities from Kellogg Biological Station, Michigan, USA - KBS Corn C5-2 (SPAdes) (version 2) | ecosystem: Host-associated > Plants > Roots > Rhizosphere > Soil ...
ACATGGTGTTCGTCGCGACCGGGCTCGTCGGCATCGCATGGGCCGCGATCTGGTATGCGGTGTATCGCGAGCCGCGCGCGTTTCGCGGCGTCAACGCGGCCGAGATCGCGCTGATCCGCGACGGCGGCGGCCTCGTCGATCTCGAGGATCGCGTCGCCGCGCGCACCGAACGCACGCCGTCGACGTGGCGCGATCTCGGCGTCGTGCTCGGCCGGCGCAAGCTGTGGGGCATCTATCTCGGCCAGTTCGCGCTGAACTCGACGCTGTGGTTCTTCCTCACGTGGTTCCCGACTTACCTCGTCAAGTATCGCGGGATGGACTTCATCAAGTCGGGCTTTCTCGCGTCGCTGCCGTTTCTCGCCGCGTTCGTCGGCGTGCTGTGCTCGGGCGTGCTGTCGGACTGGCTGATGCGGCGCGGCGCGTCACAGGGCTTCGCGCGCAAGCTGCCGATCATCTCGGGGCTGCTGATCTCGACCTGCATCATCGGCGCGAACTATGTCACGTCGACGGGCTGGGTGATCGCGTTCATGACGATCGCATTCTTCGGCAACGGCTTCGCGTCGATCACGTGGTCGCTCGTGTCGGGCCTCGCGCCCGCGCGACTACTCGGCCTCACGGGCGGCGTGTTCAACCTGATCGGCAACCTGTCCGCGATCGCGACGCCGATCGTGATCGGCCTGCTCGTCGACGGCGCGGACTTCTCGCGCGCGATCACCTACATCGCCGCGATGGCGCTCGCGGGCAGCCTGTCGTACGGGCTGCTGGTCGGCAAGGTCGAACGCATCGACGCCTGAGTCGTCGCACGGGCAGCACGCGCTATGCGGGCAGCGCGACCGCCTTGATGTCGAACGCGCGCAGCAAATCCTCGCGGAACGCGTTGACGATCGGCCTATCGCTCGCGCTGCGCTTCATCGCGAGATGCAGCGGTACGTCGAAGCTGAACGTCGTGCGGCCGACGGCCTTCACGAGCCCGCGCTGCTCGAACGGCTCCACGCAATGCGCGGGCGGGTGGTCGAGATGCCCGCCCGCCAGGATCGGGATCGTCGCCGCCTCGATGCCGGCCGCGCTCGCGGTCACGCGTCATCTCGCCGTTCCATTCGATGTCGGCGTCGCATTCCACGGCGGTCGTCGTTACCCATTTATACTGCTCCGGTATGCCACTTTCGTTCGGGGGACAAGCCGCGTTTTCCGGGGCAGGACGGCTGACAGGACACCTGCCGGTACTCCTCCTTAATGATGTTTTCGGCTTCCGGCGCTAGAATCGCGCCCGCTTTTCATCGGCGAACCGCATGCTGCTCGACGTGAACCCCTCCCACCGCGACACCGATCGCTTCAACGTGTCGTTCAAGGCGCTCGGCGAATTGATCGAGACGGTCGGCACGCCGCACTTCGTGCCGCGTCTCACGCAACTGCTGAACGACGTGGTGCCGCTCGACGTCGCGCACGTCGAACGCTCGCGCGTCGACGGCGCGATGCCGACCGGCTATCGCTGCGAATGGATCGGCAGCAGCGGCATCGGCGCCGGGACTGATACCGCCGAAATCTCCGACGTGATGACGCTCTACTACGAGCGCTTTTTCGACAGCGATCCGCTGTTCGCGGGGCTGCGCGGCAAGACGGGCACGCTGCTCGTCGTGCGCGACATCGCGGCGATCCCGCCCGGCGAGTTCCGCCAGCGACTGTTCGACGACGTGCGTATCGGCCACGAATGCGTGCTCGCGCGCGGCACCCGCTATGCGCAGCATTCGATCGCGCTCGAACGCGGCCGCGACCGTCCGCCGTTCACGCTCGCCGAGATGAGCCGCTTTCGCAGCATCAGCGACGTGCTGTTCCCGCTGCTCGAGCTGCACGCGTCGACCACCGCCGCGCGGCGCATCGCGCATCCGACGCCCGACGTGCATCCGCTCGCGCGGTTCGATGCACGGATCGCGGCCGACGGCGTGAAACTGTCGAAGCGTGAATACGAAACCTGCAAGCACCTGATCTCCGGCAAGACCGTGCCGGAGACCGCCGAGATCCTCGGCGTGCGGGTCGCGTCGGCCGAGTCGTACGTGAAGCGCGCGTTCGCGAAGCTCGGCGTGCGCACGAAGCGCGAGCTCGCCGCATGGGGCGCGATCGATTGACCAATGCGGCCGTTCTGGCCGTTGGCGACGACCTGGGTTCCTCGGCAGCCAGCTGCGCGCGGCGCTGTCAGTAACGATGTGCGGCCGCTTCGGCGGCGGTATCGTGGTACTCGGCAAACTTCGCGATCTTCCCGCTTTCGATCGTGAACAGGTGCACCCAGTCGTCCTCGTACGTGCGCCCGGTCGACAGTACATGCCAGCGCTGCGTGCCGAGCACGACGACCCGCTTGCCGCTGGCGATGAATTCGAGCGGCTCGAACCGTTCCGCGGTCTGCGTCGCCGCAAGCGCAGCAAAGAACGTCGCGACGTCCCGCGGCCCTCGTCTCCTGCCGACGAACGGTACGACGTCGGCAGGCCCCGGGATGAACCAGTCGATGTTTTCGGACAGCGTCTGCAGGACGCCGCCGATGTCGCCCCTGCCGAACGCCGCGTACGCCTCCTGCACCAGTTGCACATTGCTTTGCTCGCTCATCACGCCCTCCCGCCATCGCCGGTTCCCAGCGTTGCGGCGCGGAAATCCGGCCGCAGACAATTCAGCATAGTCGAAGCGCGGGACGGCACGTGAAGGTTCCGCGAGCAACCGGCCGGCGTGGATTCGGTATGACGGTATGAGCAATTCGCGGTACCGCTATCTCGCCGCGATGCGCGATGCGGTCACGGCCCTGGAGTGCGTCGACGTGCTGCTGCTCGGGCCGTGCGTCGAACACGTGATCGAGCTGCACACGCCCGAATCGGCCGCCCGCTGCTGAGCCACGAACCGCGCGTTGCACTGTTGATCGACGACGGCAGCGCCACCGTTTCGAGGTTGCGTCAATCGGCATTCGATTATTCGGATTCCTCTCCACCCTCTTCCACAGGCGCGTGCAGTACCGTCGACAAATCCCAATCCGATGGTGACAACGGAACTGCGGCGGGGTCCGCGCCGATATCGCGCATAATCGGGCGTTGACGGCGCCGCGTGGGGAAGGATTGTGCGAGCGCAGCCACTCGAGACAGGACACCGACACATGGACCGAGCCGAGCACATCAGCATCGAACAGGCGGTCGATCTGCCCGCCGACGAACTGAACGGATGCGACTTCTCGTTCGAGATCGCGTGGGAACTGAACGCGCCGTACCGCGATCTGCTCGACTTGCGCGCGCTGCCCGTGCGGCGCAAGGACTACGGCTTCGACCCGGCCGGCTGGGCGCGAGAGGCGTGCGGCGGCACCGCGCTGTTCCGCGCGACCGCAGGCGGGCGCCTCGCCGGTTTCGTCGCGATCACCGAAAGCTGGAACGGGATGGCCGAGATCGCGGAACTCGCTGTCGATCGCGCGTGCCGGCGGCAAGGAATTGGCCAGTACCTGCTGGCGGCCGCGGAAGCGTGGGCGCGCAGCCGCGGGTTCGGCTTCATGCGACTGGAAACGCAGGCGAACAACGTCGCAGCATGCTGCACATACGCCCGCGCGGGCTTCGTCGTGGGCGGCCACGACCGCTTCCTGTACGCCGACGGCGTGAACGACGGGGAAGTCGCGCTGTTCTGGTACAAGGATCTGCGCGACGGCCAGACCGCGAAGAGCCGGACCGTCGATCCGGAATCGATGCGGCCGTTGTCCTGACGCGCTACAACCTGCCGCCCCGACATCAATCTTGCTGTTGCATTACTTCCGCGTCGCGACGATGAACAGTCGCGGGAACGGCAGCAGCACGGTGCCGTCGTCGAGCACCGGATAGCCGTCCGGTCCCGCGAGTGCATCGCGATAGCGCGCGATGAACGCGTCGCGTTCGCTGTCGTCGTCCAGCGCCGCGAGGAACGGCCGAAGCGCGCTGCCCTTGAACCATTCGACGACCGCATCGGCGCCGCCGCTCAGCGGATGGTAGTAAGTCGTGCGCCATACATCGACTCGCGAACACATCGGCGACAGCAACGTGTAGTAGTACCGCGCATCGAACCGCTCGGTGCGCGCGGCGTCTTTCAGCTTGTCCGCCCACGGCCCGGCCGCGGCGACTTCCCGCATCAGACGGTGCGCGGGTTCGTCGAGGTTGTCGGGCATCTGCACCGCGAGATGGCCGCCCGGCGCGAGCCAGCCGACGAGAGACGGAAACAGCGTGTCGTGCGCAGGCACCCACTGCAGAACCGCGTTCGACAGGATCAGTTCGTAGCCGCCCGGATCGTCCCAGGTGGAAACATCCGCCAGATCGAAACGCAGCGCGGGCAGGCGCTTGCGTGCAGCCGCGATCATGTCCGGCGACGCGTCGATGCCGCGGACCGTCGCGTCGGGCGCACGCGCGATCAGCGCCTCGGTCGAATTGCCGGGCCCGCAGCCGATGTCGATCGCGGTTCGGATCGGCGTATCGGGCACCGCGGCCAGCAGGTCGCGGACAGGCCGCGTGCGTTCGTCTTCGAATCGCACGTACTGTTTCGCGTATTGATCGGGTGGGGTCGTCACGGTAGGCCTCCTGGTCGGCGTGGATGGCGTCGGGAGATCGACAGCCGTCGATGCAGCACATTCTGCGATTTCGGCGTTCGTCAGTAAAATGAATTCAATATCGCCATTGATTCATATTTCTAATGAAAATCGATACGCTTGGTGTCCAGGCTTTCGTCGCGATCGCCGATGGCGGCAGCTTCAGGCAGGCCGCCGATACGCTGCACGTCACGCAAACGGCGATCACGCAACGGCTGCGCAAGCTCGAGTCGTTTCTCGGCGTCGCGCTGGTCGAGCGCACGACGCGCCGCACCACCCTCACCGAAATCGGCCGACGTTTCCTGCCGCAGGCGCGCCGCCTGCTGAACGAGCTGTCGGATGCGCTGACCGAAATCCGCGAAACGGGCCTGAGCCAGCGCGGCGACGTGACGATCGCGTGCGTGCCGACCGTCGGCGTGCAGTATCTCCCCCGCATTCTGCGCGCGTTCTCCGGGCACCGGCCGCATGATCGCGTGAAGATCCTCGATCATGCATCGGCGTCGGTACTGCAAGCCGTGCTGCGGCGTGAAGCGGAATTCGGGATCAGCATCGCAGGCGATCAGCATCCCGAACTTGTCAGCGTGCCGCTCACGCATGATCCGTACGTGCTCGTCTGCCGCGACGATCATCCACTCGCGAAGCGGCGGCGGATTCGCTGGGCGGCGCTGCAGCCGCATCCGCTGATCTTCGCGGGTGAAGTGAGCGGCAATCGCGGGTTGCTCGACGGTGCGTTGAAGACGAGCGGCGTGTCGCTGCATTCGTTCTACGAGGTGCAGCGCAGTTCGACCGCGCTCGGACTCGTCGCGGAAGGTCTCGGCGCGGCCGTGGTGCCGAAGCTCGCCGTCCAGAAGAACGCGTATCCGATGATCCGCACGATCGAGCTCGTCGAACCGTCGGTGTCGCGCACACTCGTGCTGGTCAAGCGCAAGGCCGCGCAGCTGTCGCCCGCGGCGCAGGCACTGTACGACATGATCGTCGAGCGCGCGACGCCGGGGCGGTGACTCGGGCGATGTCGCTCAAAGCGTCTTGACCATGAACACGCGCGCCGCGCCTTCCGGCTCGCACGGCACTTCACCGAATACCTCATACCCGTGCTTCCGGTAGAAATCCGGCGCCTGGAACGTGATCGTGTACAGCACTGCGCGCGCGCAGCCGCGCCGCTTCGCCTCCGCTTCGGCCTCGCGCAGCAGCCGGCTGCCAAAGCCGCCGCCGCGCAGTGATTCCGGCAGGTAGAAGAGATCGATGAAGAACAGGCCGAGCGACGTCCGGCCGGTGAGGCCGCCCAATACCTCGCCGGTCGCGGGATCGGTCACGTAGACGTCGAGCTCCGCCGTGTCGGCGCGGCCCGTCATCGCGTGATTGAATTCGCCGAGCTTGCGGCTGATGAAGTCGCGGGCGGACGGCTGTTCGGTGTCGGTCAGCTGAAGGGAAACGGCGGAATGCGCGGTCATGGAATGAAGGCGTGCGTGAATGGACGGCCGGATGTGCGGAGCGTCCGCAGCGGGTGTCGCACGACTATAGCGCGTCGGGCGTTTGCGCGACGCGAGCCGGCCCTGCGGGCGCGCGGGGATCGGCAATGATCGAGATCGTGCGCCGCGCGAATCTCGCGACGCTGCTACCCCCAACGACCGCCCCGAGCATGGATCTCGTCGCCGTGGCGCTGGAACCAGCGGTGCCGCGGCGTACGGCCCTGTTGCTGCCGCGCGAGGAGCCTTATCGCAGCGCGCCAAGGCGGGCGGGCGCTCAGGAGGACTGAGGCGACAGGCAGTGAGCGTATGTGAGAGGCCGCCGCCGGTGTCGCCGGCTGCCATCGGTCCCCCAATAAATCCGATGGATTTGATACCGAAATGGTGCGATTTATCCGTTAAAATCGCCTACCGAGAGCATTCATACGACAAATGCGACGATAAAGTCGCCAACTCATCGTTCTCGATCCAAGAGGGCCACGACGATGAATTCACAAGAACTCGTTCGCGCAATCGCCGGCGGCCTGTTTCAGCAAGGTCGTCTGCTCAAGCTCGATACACCGCTGGGCGAGAATGTGCTGCTGCCCCAGACCGTCCATGGCGCGTCGCGGCTCGGCCGCGAATTCGCATTGACGGTCGACGCCATCTCGACTCGCGACAACATCGAACTGAAAAGCTGATCGCGCAGCCCGTCACGCTGTGGATCCAACAGCAAGGCGACGCCTACCTGCCGTGGCATGGCTATGCGCAGACCGCACGTCGGCTCGGCTTCGACGGCAGCATCACCGCATACCAGATTCGTTTCATGTCGTGGCTCGGGTTTCTCCGCTACCGCCGCGACCAGCGCATCTGGCAGGACCGCACCGCCGACGAAATCATTACCGACGTATTCAACCAGCATCCGCAAGCCGGCGGCATGTTCCGTTTCACGCTCTCCGCACCGCTGCGAAACCGTTCGTTCTGCATGCAATTCGAGGACGACTGGCATTTCGTCCATCGTCTACTCGAGGACGAAGGCCTGTTCGGCTATTTCGAGCAGGCTCCGGACGGCTCGCACCATACGCTGGTGATCACCGATTCCTTGCACTCGTTGCCAGCCGCCACGCCTGCCCGCGTGCCTTTCCAGCGCGCCGCCTCGGGCGACGAGACCCAGGCTCTCGCCGAATGGTCCAGCACGCGCACACTGCAAAGCAGCCGTTACACGACGCGCACCTTCGACTACAAGTCACCCGGCACCGCACTCAATCCAAAAAGCACCGACGTCCCGACCAGGCCGGACCAGGGTGAGTTGCCTGATCAGGCCGAGGTCTACACTTACACGGGCGCCTATACGTACGGCCCCCAAGGTGACGGCGACCGTCAGTCGACCATCCGGATGGAAGAATGGGAGTCGCGCGCGAAGCGGTTCCACGGCATCGGCGGCATGCGCGGCATCGATGCGGGCCGGGTGTTCGAACTGACCGACCATCCCGCGCATCCGCCCACCGAACATGACGGCAACCGGTTTGCCGTCGTCGAGACGGTCTGGTGGATCAGGAACAACAATCCGGCCACGCCGTCGCAGTTTCCGCACGGGCTGGCCGCGCGCTTGGACGCAATGCGGGCACAGCTCGGCGACGCGGTCAGCGCGATGACCGTACGCCACGCCGACGGCAGCGAGGGTTTCTATTTCGTCGAGGTCGAAGCCCAGCGCCAGGCGGTGCCGTTCCGCAGTCCGTTCGAACATCCGAAGCCCGAGATGCACCTGCAGACCGCAACCGTCGCCGGCCCCAAGGGCGAGGAAGTCCATACCGACGAACTGAACCGCATCAAGGTCCGGTTCCACTGGGATCGCCTTAACGAAGGCGGCGACCGCGCATCGTGCTGGCTTCGCGTCGCATCGTCGGACACGGGCGGCGGGTACGGCAGCGTACACGTGCCGCGCATCGGCGAGGAAGTGATCGTCGACTGGATGTCCGGCGACTGCGACCGGCCGATCGTCACGGCCCGTCTCTACAACGGCGCGACCAAACCGCAGTGGCATACCGACGGCCTGCTGTCCGGCTTCCGTTCGAAGGAATACGCGGGCAGCGGCTACAACCAGCTCGTGATGGACGACGCAACCGGGCAGAACCGCGCGCAGCTCTACAGCAGCACGGCGAACAGCGCACTGCACATCGGTTATCTGATCGAGCAGTCCGGCAATACGCGCGGCGCTTACGTCGGCAGCGGCTTCGACCTGCGGTCCGATGCCTACGGCGCCGTGCGTGCGAGCCAGGGCCTGTACGTCACGACGCATCCGAAGACCGTGTCGAGCCAGCTGCTCGACGTCCGCGAGGCGCAGCAACAGCTCGTCGGCGGCGAAAGTCTGCTCGAATCGTTGTCCGGCGCGAGCGAAGCCCATCAGGCCGACACGCTGCAGCCCGGTCGCAATGCGCTGAAGATGTTTACCGACGCAACGCAGCAGAGCGCGTCCGGCGCGGCTTCGGGCGGACGCACGGCGGGTGGCGGCACCGGCAACGCGAACGCGTTCGCGCAGCCCGTGATGCTGTTCGGCAGTCCGGCCGGCATCGGGATGGCCAGCCAGCAGTCGTTGCAGATGGTCGCGGACAAGCACGTCAACGTCATCAGCGGCCAGAGCACGCACATCGCAGCCGGAAAATCGCTGATCGCGAGCGTGATCTCGTCGGTGAGCCTGTTCGCGCAGAACTCGGGAATCAAGCTGTTTGCCGGCAAGGGCAAGGTCGAGATCCGCGCGCATGACGACGACGTGCAGCTCACTGCGCAGAAGACCGTGAAGGTCGTTGCCGCCACCGCGCAAATCGACATCGCATCGAAGCGGCCGATTCTGTTGACCTCCGGCGGTGCATACATTCGCATCGGTAACGGTAGCATCGAGATCCACGCGCCCGGGAAGGTGGATTTCAAGGGAGGCAACCACAACTTCTCGGGCCCGACCAGCCTCGACTACCCGCTGCCACGCCTGCCCGAAGGCGTATGTTCGGAATGCCGTCGCAGCGCCGCGAAAATGAAATCCGCACTGACGCCCCGCACATGAACGACGCAGCCTCCATGAAGCCGTTTCGCGATCTGACCCGCGCGCTGCCACTGCCGGCGCAATGGCCGCGCACGAGTGCCACACAACGGCACGACGACATGCGCGACTGGCATCGCACGCGGCAGGCCGGGCACACGCGCTCATTGCGTCTGATTGCGCTCGTCGACGGCGCGCTGGACGACACCATGCTCGACGCCGCGCGTGCGCGGGGCCTTGCATGGCAATCGCTGTACCCCGACACGATGCTCGAGGCGTCGCGGCCTGAAATCGGTCCGTTCCTGCTCGACCTGAGCGCAGACGACGAGGCATCGCACGCGATGATGCTGGACCTGCTGAATGCCGGCGGCGAGTCGGACCTCGTCGTGTGGCTCGCGACGGGTCATGCGGTGTCCGAACTCGCGGCCTACCTGCATCCGCTTGCCGAGGTCACGCTGCCCGATACGCGACAGGCCTTGCTGCGCTACTACGATCCGTCGGTCCTCGAGAACCTCCTGCCGATCCTGACGCCCGCGCAGCGCCGCGAACTGCTGGCCGCGTTCGTCGAACTGCGTTACCGGTTCGATCCGTGGGAGGCCGTGGCGGGCGACGAACGAGGGCCGCTGCCCGCGCCCGCCGCGACGCCGATCGTGTTCACGGACGCGCAATACGACGCGCTCGCCCGCGAAGGGTTCGCCGAGACCCTCTATTTCCAGTTGCGTGACGAACTGCTGCCGCCGATGTCAGCGGTGCCGGACCGCTGGGGCATTCGCTATGTGAAGGACCTGGTGGCCCGAGCGCGGAGCCGGCATGGGCTCGTGAACGAAAACGATCTCGCGTACTTTGTGCTGGTCGGGATGAACGTGCATCCGGCGTTCGACGCGCATCCGGCGATTGCCGGGAAGATCGCGGCGCGCGGGGACGATCCGCCGCCGTTGTCGGAGTCGCTCGGCGATGTCGATACGGAAGTGTGGACGGAACTGCTGGACGGGCATCCGCTGGCCGGCTATGCAGCCGAACGGCAATCGGCGACGATGGCGGCGGTGGGTGTGCTGCCTGATGTCGGTTGAACGGCGGGGGAATGGGGATGTTGAGCGGAATACGTCGTGTGACTCCTCGGTCGATTGCAATGGCGGTGATGATCGCGGGCGGACTGTGCGGATTGCATGCACAGGCGGAAGTCAGCGGTCCGTATCAGGTCATCAGTTTCAATCACATCGATCGCAGCGTCTACAGCTATCCGATCGATGATTTCGGTGCTGGAGGCGCGTATGCGAACGAGTCCCAAGGCGGCAGCGGCATCGTCCCGCAATGGGTTGCTCGCCGGATCGACGCGCATGTTCCGGACACCCGCTAGACGGGCGAATTTGATGGATCGATCGATGGAATCATGGACATGTTGAGCGTGATGCGCCGTATCGTTCGCGAACCGATCGTGGTCGCCGTCGGGCTACTCGGTAGCGCGCGGTGGGTGCATGCTCAGATTCAGAGCTATGGCCCATACCGCGTCATCGGATACAACTTCGCCGATCGCAGTATCTACAGCGTCAACATTGACGGATTTGGTGCAGGTAACGTTCGCGCACACCAAGCCGGTGGTGGCGGTGGAACCGTGTGCTGCATGGAAGTCCCGCGCAACAAGAAGACCTGGCACATCAAGCTTCGGTACGAATTGACGCCCGAGCAGTACAGGAACAACCTGCCTAACGACGTTTTCGAAACGGACATCGCCATTCCGCCGCTTCCCGACAAGCACGGCGGGTATATCGAGTTTTACTTCCGACCGGAACATAAGATCGAGGCGCGATGGGCGGCATCCCCGACAGATCCACGCAACCCGAATACAACGGGCAATGCGTTGTCTGCGAACTGAGTGGCAAGAACATCGACATGTTGAATTTTCATCATCGCCTCATTCGTAACCCGATCGCGATCGCGGCATTGCTGCTCGCGGGTTCATGGGGTGCGCACGCGCAGATGGCAAGCTACGGTCCTTATCGCGTCGTGGGTTTCAACTACACCGATCGAAGCATTGCGTTTTTTACGATCGATGGATTCGGAGCCGGCGGTGTCAACGCGCATGAATCCAGTGGCGGTGGAGGAACGGTATGTTGCATGAGCGTGCCGCGAAACGGGAAAATGTGGCATATCAAGATCGCCTACGAACTGACACAGGAGCAGTACAAAAAAGATTTGCCGAACGACGTATACGAAACTGACATTCCTGCCCCATCGTTGCTCAACAAACACGACGGATACATCGAATTTCATTTTCTGCCTGATCGCCGGATCGAAGCCAAATGGGTAAAGTATCCGGCGGGCCTGCACAACTCGAGTACAACGCACAACGCGTCGTCCACGACGAACTGAGCGGCTGGAACACCAATATGCAGGATCTTCTTCGCCGCCTCATTCACAACCCGATCGGGATCGCCGTGCTGCTACTTGGCGGGGCATGTTGGGCGCATGCGCAAACCGCGAACTACGGCCCGTATCGCGTCATCGGATACAACTATACGGACAGAAGCATCTACAGTTTCACGATCGACGGATTCGGGGCCGGCGGCTCTACCGCCCACAAACCTGGCGGCGGTGGGAAGTCCGTATGCTGCATGGAAGTCCCGCGGGGCAAAAAGATCTGGCACGTCAAGATTGAGTACGAGTTGACCCAGGAGCAGTACAAGAACAACTTGCCGTCTGACGTTTACGAAACGGACATTCCTGTACCAGCCTTGCCGAACAAATCGCAGGGATACATCGAATTCCATTTCCTGCCTGATCGCAAGATCGAAGCCAAATGGGTCGAGTCCCCGACAGATCCACGCAACCCAAATACAACTAGCAATGCGTCGTTCGCGACGAATTAAACGACAGGAACAACGACATGCCGAATTTTCTTCGCCGCCTCATTCGCAACCCGATCGTCGTCGCCGTCGTGCTGCTGGGTGGCGCATGGTGGGTGCATGCACAGACCGCCAGCTACGGCCCCTATCACGTGGTGGGTTTCAACTACACCGACCGTGGCGTCTACAACTTTGTCGTCGACGGCTTCGGCGCCGGCAGCGTGCACGCCCGCCAGTTCGGCGGTGGCGGCGGTACGGTCTGCTGCATGGAAGTGCCGCGCAACAAGAAGACCTGGCACCTCAAGGTCACATACGATCTGACGCCTGAGGAAGATGCAAAGAACATGTCGCCGGAAATCTACGAGACGGACATCGCCGTCCCGGAGTTGCCGGACAAGCGTGACGGCTATATCGAGTTTCATTTTCTGTCCGGCCGCAAGATTGAAGCCCAATGGGTCAAGTATCCGACGATGCCGCGCATGCGCGCCAACAACTAGTCGAGCGAGGAAATCATGCCGAATGGAACCGCAGCCGCGCAAGGTGCCACGCAAAACCAATCCGAATCCGGCGCCGCAGCGTCTCGCATCGCACGCGCCGCGAGCGTCAGTGCTCAATTGCCGGCCGATCCGCCGAGTCCGTGCTTCCGCTGCAATCAGGAGATCTATCAAAGCTTCTTCTTCGACGGTTTCGCGCAAGGAATGACTGACACCGATCGACTGTCGAATATCGCGCGCCTCTTCAACGCGCATGCGGACAGCAGCGACGAGTTCGGCATCTACAAGATGTATTACGAGGGCATGGGTCGCGACCTGTCGGTGAAAACCGTCGGTACGGCCAAGAAGATCGTGACCGACTCCAGCAACGCACTCCTCAAGGAAGCCGACAGCAAGGTGATCAAGGAGCCGGGCAAGAAGATCGCCGCCGACATTGGCCAGCGATTTCGCGACACCGCTGCGGACAAAGGCCTGCTGACGCGAGGCAAGTCGTCGATCCTGGACGGACTGGACCATGCGGGCGAGACCGCGCGAGGCCAGATCAGGAAATCGCTGACGCCTAAGAAAGTCGGCGCCGATCTGCTGCCGGCCGCCGTGACGATCGCGGCAGACTCCGTCCCGGTCGTCCGCGACAGCGAATTCGCGGCCGGCTACATGGGCACGGGTTTCGATGCACGCGTCAACAAGGCGATCGCCGATTTCAAGGGCAACGTCGATCATGCACGGGCAGCCGACAATCGCGAAATCAAGCGCATCCGTGTGTCACTGTTCGGCTATGACCGTGGCGGCGTCATTGCCCGGAAGTTCGCGAACGAACTGATCGAAAAGGCCTGCAAGAAGAAGGACGGGAAAATCACTTACGACGGAATCGAAGTCCAGTTCGATTTCATGGGACTCTTCGACTGCGTATCGACTTCATACGCGGATTCGATTTTCGCCAAAGTCGTCGCGCCGGTGCTGAGTGTCGTTCCCGGAGAGGGGAAAGTCGCCAGCCTCAGCATCAAGGGATTGAGCCTTTTCGTCGCACTGTCCAAGCAATCGCTCGGTCAATTCGATATCCAGAAGGAATTCAAGTCGATCGTCCACCACGTCGCCGCGACCGAGCTGCGCTTTTACAAGAATCTGGATTCGCCCCGGAAATCGGCGGATCACGCCAATCTTCAGGAAATCGTCTATCCCGGCAGTCAGTCGGATGTCGGCGGCGGATTCGTTGAAGGAGAGGATCAGAAATCGGCCGAACTCGCGCGCGTATCCGCCCGCAACATGCTGGACCGCGCGTGGTCGGCCGGCGTACCGATGCTGCCGCTTGCGAAGTTGCGGACGGTCTCGCCAATAGCCGCACGCGAATTCGACTATCGGAAGACCGTCAATGTCAACGGCAAGGATCTCAACGTCAACGACCTGTTCGGCGCGTATACCGCCATGCTGCCGAAATCGAACGGCCCACTCGAAACGCACTTCCTCGAACACCAGAAATTGTTCGTGTCATGGGCACGTCATGTCCACGATCGCACTGCGCACGAAAGTACCGGCAACAACCTGTTCATCAACACCGTGGACGCCAACGTCTACAACGCCGTCTTCCCGCACGGTGGTGGGTTGCCGAACTACGAAGGCCGTGACTGGTACTACAAGAGCCAGGATCCTACCTCCAAGGTTCCGCAGCTCACCTTCGGCGAGCGCCGTACGGTCGACGACATTTCGGACAAGACGGTGCGCGCATTGGCTACCGCATGGGTACATCCGCCGAAGCTGTCACCGGAAGTGATCGCGTTCTTCGACAACTTCGTGCACAACACGATTACCCGGCTCAACAATGTGTCGCTCGGCGACGGCGTATTCATGCAGCTTCGCGAAATCGAGGAGAAAGGCTGGGTCGCGCGCAAGACCGACGCGGCAAAGGACTACGTCAAGAAAGTCCTCGCCAATGTGTCGAAGAACATCAAGGATACGCAGGACGAATACGTCAGGCAGGTCACATCGGGCCAGATTCCGCACGGCGCTTCGATCGGCGATCTCTCCGGCGACTGAGCAGCTGCCCGAAGCAATACCATCCCCTGCCACGCCGGCAGGCAATGCGAAACCACCCGGCGCACACGCGACCGGGTGGCGCCCACATTCAATCCCGCGTCAGTTATACCCAAGAATCGCCACCGCCGCGACATCCGGCCGATCCATCGTACCGCCGACGAGCGACGTCATCGGCTCCTGCAGCACCGCCTGATACGACGTCACGTGCACTTCTTCCGGCGCGCCGGATTCGTCCCACATCGGCTCGTCGAATGCATCGAGGCCAGTGAAAAACCGAGCTTGCGTTTGCGTAAAAGTCATCTCCACTCCTTTTGATATGTCATTGATGTTCTAATTCGCCTGCTTCAACGCCGCCGCACGCACCGTCGGCACGGATGCACCGTCATGCGCGGCCTCCGACCGCGCGAGCTGCGCACGCGTGCGTCGCGTGATGTGAATCACCGCGAACACGACCGGCGCGATCAGCAGGCCTTCCGCCAGTTCGGGATCGACCGGCAGGTTCATCACATGCAGCGCCTTGAACGCCGCGGTCGCAAGCGACAGCACGTAGTACGAAATGGCTGCCACCGAGAGCCCTTCCACGGCGTGCTGCAGATGAAGCTGATTGCGCGCGGTCCGCTCCATACCGACTAGCAGCCGCGTGACGTCCTTTTCCTGCGCAAGATTCACGCGCGTGCGCAGCAGGTCGACCGCTCGCGCAATCCGCGCGGCGATCTGCTCATGACGCGCCCACACGCTGCGGCAGGTTTCCATCGCCGGCGCGAAGCGCCGCTCCATGAATTCCGCGATCGTGGGCATCCCTTCGATGCGCTCCTCGCGCAATTCCTGGATGCGCGCCAGCACGAGCTTTTCGTATGCGCGCGACGCGCTGAAGCGGCCGCCGGACCCCGACAGCGCTTCGACCCGCACCGCCAGATGCGTGAGCTTCACGAGCAGGGCCGCGTCGTCGCCGTCGGCGCCGCTCGCGTCCATCCGCTGCATCAGCGCATGCAGCGCCGCGTGAATCTCGTCGAGTTCGCGGCTCATCCTCCGCGCGACCGGCAACGCGAGCAGCGCCATCATCCGGTACGTCTCGATTTCATACAGACGCTGCAGCAGCCGGCCGCCCTGCTCCTCGCGGAAATCCTCGTCGACGACGAGAAAGCGCATGAAGCCGTCGTCGCGCACGTGCCAGTCGCAGAACACCTTGCCCCCGCCGAGCACGTTGCTGCCGACGAGCGCGGGCCCGTCGATCCAGCGGCGCAGGTCGCCGCACACGAGCCGCGCGGCATCGCCCGACAGCAACTCCATGCGCACCGCGACGAAGCGGATGCCCGCAAGCCGCGCGAACCATGCGGCCGGGATCCCGTCGATCGCGAGATCGTCGAAATAGCCGGTGTCGCGACGCGGCGCGACGAACGTGAAGGTCGAGAATTCGGTGTGGCGCTCCCACTTCAGATGCCAGCCGCACGGCGACTGCACCGCGTAGTGGGTCGCGCCGTCTTGCGGCACGGCGATGCCGGTGTCGCGGCACAGCGCGTGCAGCAGCGTTTCGTGGATGTCGGGCTGGCCGTCGGTGTAGATCGCGTAATGCGTGAGCGATACAGCCTCGGCGAGCCGCAGGAACGGCCGGGCATGCAATTCGGCGGCCAGTGCGGCGCGCAACGGATGATCCATCATCGATACACCACTCTTCCCTGTTGAACGCTGCATGCCGGCACGCCGGCTGATTGCCGCACCACATCGAACGATACGGCGGGCTCGATTCCACTATGGCAGACACACAGCGACAATAAAAACGCATAATGCTGATCGTTACGTTCAGTTTTCCTGATACCGATGAAGATGCTCGATCACGACGTGCTGGCCACCGTCGTCGCCGTCGCGGAAACCGGCAACATGACCCGCGCGGCCGAAGCGGTGAACCGCTCGCAGTCGGCCGTGAGCATGCAGATCAAGAGCCTCGAGGACGCGATCGGCCGGCCGCTGTTCATGCGCAAGCCGCGCAGCATCGTGCTGACGCGCGAAGGCGAGGTCTTGCTCGGATTCGCCAGACGAATGCTGGCGCTGCGCGACGAGGCGTGGGCGGCCGTGGTGCGGCCGGAAGTGACCGGTAAGGTGGTGATCGGCGTGCCGGACGACTATGCGTCGTCGCTGCTGCCTTCGGTGCTGAAGAAGTTCTCGGCGACCTATCCGAAGGTCGAGATCCAGGTGATCGGGCTGCCGAGCAGCGCGCTCGCGCCGCTCTTGAAGGAGGGCACCGTCGATCTCGTCTGCGGCACGCGCATCAAGGGGCTGTCCGGCGACTTCATCCGCCACGAGCCGATGGCGTGGGCCGCGATGACGAATGGGCCGCGCGTATGGGAAGAACGGCCGCTGCCGATCGCGGTGTTCATGCCGGGCAGCGTCGCGCGCGAGAACGCGATCCGCAGCCTCGAGCGCGCGAAGCTGCCGTTCCGCACTTCCTATGAAAGCCCGAGCCTGCTCGGGCTGCTGAGCATGGTGGAGGCAGGCCTCGCGGTCGCGCCGCTCGCGCGCTGCGCGATTCCCGCGCAGCTGTCGATGCTCGGCCGCTCGCACGGGTTGCCCGACCTGCCGCCGCTCGAGCTGATCCTCGCGCGCAGCACGAAATCGAAGCGCCCGCCCTGCGACTTTCTCGCGGATCAGTTGATGGAAGACCTGCAGCGGCAAACCGGCCAGGCCGGCGATGCCTGAAGCGTGAGCGGGCGGGCGCCCTCAGCGCCGTCACGAACCGCCGGGCCGCGGATGGCCGGCCGCGAGCAACGCGGCGTTGACGATGTCTGCCACGGTGTCGACGAGCGCCTCGAGCGTGTCGCCGTGCACGTGCCGCGTGGCCGGCGGAACGCATTCGTTGCGTCGGCCGCCCCACTGCGACCCGGCCATCACCGACAGCGTCGCGCCGAACCGGTTGCCGTGCCGTCGACCGAAGATGCCGACGCGCTGCTCGCCCATATACGCCTGCTCGGGCAGAAACAGCCGGATCTCGACTGCTACCTGATCGGGATCGCCGGCGCGCGAGTTCGCGTCGACACCCGGCTCGAATACCTTCGCGCCGCGAAACGTCACGTGCGAATCCCACGCGGCCAGCGGGCCGCCGGCCGCGTCGACGCGTTCGATGTCGACCGACCATTGATGGCGATCCGGCAAGCGGATCGCCTGGCGCAGCAGCACGTCCGCCGCGCGAACCGTCACCAGCAACTGCCGGGCGAGCTGTCTGCTCGACGGCAGTGTCACCACGCGCACGCGACGGCTAGCGGGGCGCGCGGTGTGTACTTCTTCCGTGAGGTACATGGATCCTCCTTGGCGAAGGCAGCGCCGCATTCGACGCGGCGCACAAACGTCCGCCGCGACCGGCCGGCGAAGCACCGCGGCCGATAATACGGCGACGAATCTACCTGCAAGCAATCGGCGTTCCCAGCCCGACGAACCCAGTTTAGAAGGCACTGCATCAATACCGTGCAAAAAAACGGGGTTGCGGTGCAAAAAACGGCATGCGGGATGATCGATACGTAGCGGGGGTGGCGCTGCCGGTTCCCGTCAACGCTGACAGGACCACCGCCCATGCTCCGCCGATACGCGGCGCGCTGCGCACTTTATGGCCGCCGTCCGCCATGCACGGCTTTGACAAGCTCGTGTTGCTCGTCGCCTATCTGGTGTTGTCGGCCGGATTGAGCGCGGTCATCGCGCGCGGCTATGCGACACCGCTCGACCGCTTCATCCGGCAGGCCGCGTCGCGACCTGCGCCACGCATGCCGGACGCTGCGGCATGAGCCGCATCCGGAAGCACTTGCAGGGTCGATGAAAGGAAGCGCGGTATCACACCGACATCACGCCACTTCTCCGATGGCGGCGCGGCGCATCGTCACGATGCGCGCGGGCGGAATATTTGCCCACACGATCCGGCTGGCGTCGGCAACAAATGCCGGATCGCCGAGCGGATGACGGTCGGGCGATCGCAGGTCGTAGGTGAACTGGATCATCACACCGTCGACCGCCAGCACGCGCTGGCACTGACTGACGATCGCCGTCACATCCTGGCGCGGCAGCGTGCGCAGCGGCAGGCACGACACGATTGCGTCGACCCGCGCGTCGCTCGGCAGCAGGCGCTCGAGCTGTCGAGCGTCGCCCGACACGATCGAGATACCGGGAAAGCGCCGCCGCAGGTGCTGGACGAACGCCGGCGACCGCTCCACCACGACGAGGCGCCGCGGCGCGACGCCGCGCTCGAGCAGCGCGGCGGTGATCGCGCCGGTGCCGCCGCCGAGCTCGACGACGAGCCCGTCGCCATCCGGCACCACATCGGCCATCTCGCGCGCCAGATGCCGCGAACTCGGGCACAACGCGCCCACCGCGGCCGGGCGGCCGACCCACTCGCGTACGAACAATGCCGAGACGCGCAACGCATTCGGCCAGATCATCGGCCCACCTTGCGCGGTTGCGCGTTCAGCTTCGACGTGCCGATGAGCGTTGGGAACAGGGGTACGACGACACCGGGCATTTTCACGTGCATCCTCCTCGACAAATCGATCCGCCGCGGCGAAGCGGCGATCAATCGATTCTAGGAAACGCAAACTTAAGGCGACATGAAGATTGTGCCTGATTGCGGCATCGATGCGGGCATGCCGCCGCCGCATGCCCGCTTAGCGGTCGACGCACTGCTGAAGCTGCGCGGGTAGCGCTCGCCGACGGGCTGCCGCGCGTGCGGTCCCGCCGTCGCCGATTCGAGAATGCGATGAACGACGCCGCGATCGCCTGCGACCGGTCATCGGGTCGGATCGGGCGTCCAGAGGCCGCGTTGCGACTGTTCGTACAGGCCATGCGCGAATGGACGGCTGCCGGGGGCGACACGTTGACCGACTGACGGTGCGCGCCGCCCCGCCGCCTCACCGCAGGTTGGTTCTCGCCAGCTCGACGATCTCGTCGCCGCGCCCGCTCAGGATCGCACGCAGCATGAACAGGCTGAACCCCTTCGCATGCGCGAGTTCGATCTTCGGCGGCATCGCGAGCTCGTACTTCGACGTGACGACGTCGACCACCGCCGGCCCGTCGTGCGCGAACGCGGTGCGCAGCGCGTGCTCGACGTTCTCCGAATGCTCGACGCGCACGCTGAAGATCCCCGCGCCCTTCGCGATCGCCGCGAAGTCGGTCGGGCTCAGGTCGACGTTCGTGTCGAGATAGCCGGCCGCCTTCAGCTCCATCGACACGAAGCCGAGCAGGCTGTTGTTGTACACGACGATCTTGATCGGCAGGTTGAGCTGCCGCGCGCTCAGCAGATCGCCGAGCAGCATCGACAGCCCGCCGTCGCCCGACAGCGACACGACCTGCCGCCCCGGATGCGCGCCCTGCGCCCCGAGCGCCTGCGGCATCGCGTTGGCCATCGAGCCGTGATTGAACGAGCCGTGCAACTGGCGCTTGCCGTTCATCGTCAGGTAGCGCGCGGCCCATAGGGTCGGCGTGCCGACGTCGGCCGTGAAGATCGCGTCGTCGGCCGCGACTTCGTCGACGATCTTCGTCAGGTATTGCGGATGGATCGCGCGGCCCGGCGGCTCCGCCACCGCGAGATCGTCGAGCCCCTTGCGCGCGGCCGCGTAGTGCTTCAGCGCGTTCTCGAGGAAGCGCCGCTGCGTCTTGCGCGTGAGGCGCGGCAGCAACGCGGCGATCGTTTCCTTCACCGTGCCGACGAGGCCGAGCGCGAGCGGCGCGCGGTGGCCGAGCTGCGAGCCCTTCCAGTCGATCTGCACGATCTTTGCGTTCGCCGGATAGAACGGGCGGTACGGGAAATCCGTGCCGAGCATCAGCAGCGTGTCGCACGATTCCATCGCGTGATAGCCGGAACTGAAGCCGATCAGCCCCGTCATCCCGACGTCGAACGGGTTGTCCCATTCGACGAACTGCTTGCCGCGCAGCGCATGCACGACCGGCGCGCCGAGCGTGTCGGCCAGCGCGACCACTTCGTCGTGCGCGCCCTGCGTGCCACTGCCGCACAGCAGCGTGACCGCGTCGGACTCGTTGAGCAGCGCCGCGAGCCGGTCGAGATCGGCATCGGCCGGCAGGATCGACGGCGGCGCCGATTCGCTCCACGCAGGCAGCTCTTCCGGGCCGTCGCCGAGCGCGATGTCGCCCGGCAGCACGATCACCGCCACGCCGCGCTCGTCGATCGCGGTGCGCATCGCGCGCGCCAGCACACGCGGAAACTGCGATGCGTTCGTCACGAGCTCGGCGAAGTGGCTGCACTCGCGGAACAACTCCTGCGGATGCGTTTCCTGGAAGTAGCCGAGACCGATCTCGGTCGACGGAATGTGCGCGGCGATCGCGAGCACCGGCTGGTGATTGCGGTGGCAGTCGTACAGCCCGTTGATCAAGTGCAGGTTGCCGGGGCCGCAACTGCCCGCGCACACCGCGAGCCGCCCGGTCGACGCGGCATCGGCGCCGGCCGCGAACGCCGCGCTTTCCTCGTGCCGCGTGTGCATCCAGCGGATCGAGCCGATCTGGCTCAGGCTGAACGACAGGCCGTTCAGGCTGTCGCCCGTCACGCCCCAGATGCGCTCGACGCCCGCTGCCGCCAGCGTCTTCGCCAGGTATTCCGCCATCGTCTGTCTTGCCATCACGCCCTCACTCGTTGATTGATCGAGACATG
>Ga0207667_10002976_pt1 | contig 21053 bp, 18 predicted proteins | sample KBSCornC52_FD_184301 | JGI IMG/M metagenome (GOLD analysis project Ga0207667, IMG submission 184301) | Corn rhizosphere microbial communities from Kellogg Biological Station, Michigan, USA - KBS Corn C5-2 (SPAdes) (version 2) | ecosystem: Host-associated > Plants > Roots > Rhizosphere > Soil ...
ACGGTCTCGGGGCTACCCACCAACGGGAGCACCGTGTACGTGCGGCTCTCCTCGTGGATCAACGGCAACTGGCAGGGCAGCAGCTACACGTATGCCACGGGGCGCTGATCAGCCGATTCGCTCCAGGATCCGGCGGACGCCCTCCTCCGGCGTCGAGTCCATGGTCGCCACGCGCACCTCCGGCGATTCAGGTCGCTCGTAGGGGCTGTCCAGGCCGGTGAAGTTCTTCACCTCGCCGCGTCGCGCGCGGGCGTAGAGTCCCTTCGGATCGCGCCGCTCGCATTCCTCCAGCGGGGCATCGACGAAGACCTCGATGAACTCGCCCGGCTCGAAGAGGGCGCGCGCCATGCGCCGCTCGGCCCGGAAGGGCGCGATGAACGAGACCAGTACAATCAGGCCCGCGTCGACCATGAGTCGAGCGACCTCCGCCACCCGACGGATGTTCTCCACGCGGTCCGCGTCCGTGAAGCCGAGGTCGCGGCTCAAGCCGTGGCGGACGTTGTCCCCATCGAGGAGGTACGTGTGTCGCCCTTGCGCGTGAAGCCGCCTCTCGAGCAGGTTCGCGATGGTGGACTTGCCTGCGGCCGACAATCCGGTGAACCAGATGCAGCACGGGCGCTGCTCCAGCGCCGCGGCACGTTCGGCCTTGTGCAGGTCCACGGGCTGCCATGGGACGTTCTCGGGATTGGGGCTGCCTGCCAAGGGCGGGCTCTCCTTATAATGGCGGATTGATCGCGGCTCCCGAGGTTAACCTACCGTTCGCCGGCAGGCCAGCCCCGCGCCGAAGCACAGGGAAACGATGAAAAAGGCACTGATCACCGGTGTGACCGGCCAGGACGGCGCATACCTCGCCGAGTTCCTGCTCGAGAAGGGCTACGAGGTCCATGGCGTGAAGCGCCGCGCCTCGCTCTTCAACACCGAGCGGATCGACCACCTCTACCAGGACCCGCACGAGAGGAACCGTCGGTTCATCCTGCACCACGGGGACATGACCGACAGCTCGAGCCTCGTGCGGATCATCCAGCACGTGGTGCCGGACGAGATCTACAACCTCGCCGCGCAGTCGCACGTGGGCGTGAGCTTCGAGGAGCCGGAGTACACCGCCAACTCGGACGCGCTCGGGGCGCTCCGCGTGCTGGAGGCGATGCGGATCCTGGGGCTCGAGAAGAAGTCCCGGTTCTACCAGGCGTCGACCTCGGAGCTCTTCGGCCTCGTGCAGGAGACGCCGCAGAAGGAGACCACGCCCTTCTACCCGCGAAGCCCCTACGGCGTCGCGAAGCTCTACGCGTACTGGATCACGGTGAACTACCGCGAGGCGTACGGCATGTACGCATGCAACGGCATCCTCTTCAACCACGAGAGCCCGATCCGGGGGGAGACCTTCGTCACGCGGAAGATCACGCGGGCGATCGCGCGGATCAAGCTGGGCCTGCAGGACTGTCTCTACATCGGGAACCTCGGGGCCAGGCGCGACTGGGGTCACGCGAAGGATTACGTCGAGATGCAGTGGCTCATGCTCCAGCAGGAGCGCCCGGAGGACTTCGTGATCGCGACCGGCGAGCAGCATAGCGTGCGCGAGTTCATCGAGGCGGCCGCGGCGGAAGCGGGCATCGCGATCACCTGGCGCGGCAAGGGCGCGGACGAGAAGGGCCACGACAAGGCGGGCCGCCCCATCGTCGCCGTGGATCCGCGCTACTTCCGGCCCACCGAGGTCGAGTCCCTGCTGGGCGACGCCACGAAGGCGCGCGAGAAGCTGGGCTGGGTCCCGAAGATCCGCTTCCCGGAGCTCGTGCGCGAGATGATGCGCGAGGACCTCAAGGCCGCGGAGCGCGACGAGCTCGTGAAGAAGCACGGCTACGTCGCGTTCAACCGGCACGAATAGCGGCGTGGACGCCGCCTCGAAGATCTACGTCGCGGGGCATCGCGGCATGGTGGGCGCCGCGATCGTGCGCGCGCTCGCCCGCCGGGGCGCGACGCGCATCGCGACCCGCACGCACGCGGAGCTCGACCTCGCCTCGCAGGCGGACGTCCGCGCGTTCTTCGAGCGCGAGCAGCCGGACTCGGTGGTCCTCGCCGCGGCGAAGGTGGGCGGCATCCACGCGAACGACACGTACCCGGCCGACTTCATCTACGAGAACCTGATGATCGAGGCGAACGTCGTCCACGAGGCATGGCGGGCCGGCGTGCAGCGCCTCCTCTTCCTGGGGTCGAGCTGCATCTACCCGCGGATGGCGGAGCAGCCGATGCGCGAGGACGCGCTCCTCACCGGCACGCTCGAGCCCACGAACGAGCCCTACGCGATCGCGAAGATCGCCGGCATCAAGCTCTGCGAGTCGTACAACCGGCAGCACGGCACCGACTACCGGAGCGTCATGCCCACGAACCTCTACGGCCCCGGCGACAACTACCACCCCGAGATGAGCCACGTGATCCCCGCGTTGATCCGGCGCTTCCACGAGGCGAAGGAAGCGGGCGCGGACAAGGTCGTGATCTGGGGCACGGGCAAGCCGAGGCGGGAATTCCTCTACGTGGACGACATGGCCGAGGCGTGCGTGCACGTGATGGAGCTCGACCGCGCGACCTACGAGGCGAACACGCGCCCGATGCTCTCGCACATCAACGTGGGCACCGGCGAGGACATCCCGATCGCGGAGCTGGCGGCGCTCGTCGCGAAGACGGTCGGCTTCCGCGGGCGGATCGAGCAGGACCCGTCGAAGCCGGACGGCACGCCGCGGAAGCTCATGGACGTGGGGCGGCTGCGTGCGCTCGGCTGGCGCCCGCGCGTGGGCCTGGTCGATGGCCTGGCACTCGCCTACCGCGACTTCCTCGAACACCCGGCGCGGCGCTAGAACGTGAGCGTGGGCGCGCGGGTCACGGTCGCCATCCCCTCCTTCAACCAGGGGCGCTACCTGGGGAAGGCGCTCGAGTCGGCTTTCGCGCAGGGCGTGCCGGTGGAGGTGTTCGTCGCGGACGCGGGATCGACCGACGAGACCGCGGACGTGATCCGCCGCTGGGAAGGGCGCCTCCTCGGGTGGCGCAGCCACGCGGACGCGGGGCAATCTGCGGCGGTGAACGAGGGCATCGCGAAGGGAAGCGCACCCTACGTGTGCTGGCTCAACAGCGACGACTGGTGGCTCGACGGCGGCCTTGCGCGCCTCGTGGCCGAGCTGGACGCGCGGCCCGCGGCCGCGATGGCCTACGGCCGTGCCTGGAACTTCGACGAGCGGACGGGACGCATGCGCCCGGTATTCGTCCGTCCGTTCCGCGAGCGGCTCATGGCGCAGCTGAACCTGGTCTCCCAGCCTGCGACGCTCATCCGGCGCTCGGCGTGGGAAGCCGCGGGCGGCGTGGACGCGTCGCTCCACATGGCGATGGACTACGACCTGTGGTGGCGCCTGTACCGCCGCCACGGCGCCCCGGTCTTCGTGGACGCGTTCGTGGGCGTGAACCGCGAGCACGCGGGGACCAAGACCGGCACGCGGCGCCGCGCGCATTACCGCGAGGCCATGCAGGTCGTGAAGCGCCACTACGGGCGCGTGCCGCTCAAGTGGTGGATCGCGCAGCCGTACGCGGTCTGGTTCCGCTCGCTCGTGGGTCGCTGAGAAGCGGCGCCATGCTCTTCCACACGCCGACTTTCCTCGCATTCTTCCTCGTCTTCCTCGCGTTCTACCTGCCGGTGCGGCGCACCGAGGCGGGCGTCTGGGTGATCCTCGCCTTCTCCAACGTGTTCTACGGGTGGTGGAACTGGAAGTTCCTGGGGCTGCTGTGGGCGACCATCATCGTCGACTATTCGCTCGGGCGGCTCCTCGCGCGCACCGGTGACCGCACCGCGCGCCGGCTGCTCCTCGGCGCGAGCCTCGCGACCAACCTCGGCATCCTGGGCTTCTTCAAGTACTACAACTTCTTCGTCTCGGGGCTGGTCGTGGCGGGCCTCGACGCGTCGCGGGGCTGGCGGATCCGGGATCTCGCGCTGCCGGTGGGGATCTCTTTCTACGTCTTCCAGTCGATGTCCTACACGCTCGACGTCTATCGCCGCGAGCAGGAGCCGGTCCGCAGCCTCGCGCGCTTCGCGGCCTTCGTCTGCTACTTTCCGCAGCTCGTCGCCGGGCCCATCGAGCGGCTGAAGCACCTGCTTCCCCAGATCCTCTCGCCCGCGCCGATCACCGTCGAGCGGGTGATCCATGGCATCTTCCTCTTCAGCCTGGGCTTCTTCCGGAAGGCCATGGCCGACACGCTGGCGGCCTTCGTCGATCCCGTCTTCGGGCACCTGCAGGCGGCCGCGCCGGCCGACGTGGTCCTCGCGATCTTCACCTTCGGGTTGCAGATCTATCTCGACTTCACCGGCTACGTCGATATGGCGCGCGGCGTCTCGCGGGTGATCGGGATCGACCTGGTGATGAACTTCGACGCGCCTTACCTCTCCACCTCGCCGCGCGAGTTCTGGAGGCGCTGGCACATCAGCCTCTCCCGGTGGCTGCGCGACTACCTGTACATCTCCCTCGGGGGCAACCGGCGCGGATTGCCCCGCCACCTGGCGAACCTGATGGTCACGATGCTGCTGGGCGGGCTGTGGCACGGGGCGGGACTGAATTTCGTCGCGTGGGGCGGGCTGCACGGGATCTATCTCGTCCTCAACACGCTATGGGATCGGTATGCACCGCCCCCCGCCCGGGGACGCGCGCCCGCATCGATTCCGCGCGCGCTCCTGGGCTGGCTCCTCACCTTCGTCGCCGTGAATTACGCGTGGCTCTATTTCCGCAGTCCCACGATCGCCGACGCGATGATCGCGAATCGCAAGCTGGCGCAGTGGATCCTGCATCCGTCGCTTCCGGGCGCGACCGTGGGGTATGCGATCCTCGTGGGCATCGCCGCCCTCATGGAGCTCCTCATCCGGTTCCGCGCGGGACCCGGGTGGGGCGAGGGGCTGCCCCCGCGGCCCGCGGCCGCGCTCGCGCGCGGCGCATTCGCCGGGCTCTTCGTGGTGACCGGCCTGGTGCTCCTCGCCGGGATCCCGACCCAGCAGTTCATCTATTTCCAGTTCTGAAGATGCCGCATCCCGCAGCCTCGGCCCTTTGCTTCGCCGTTTCCTTCGCCGCCGTTCTCGGGGCGACCTGCCTCGCCCTCGCCCGGGTCGACGCTCCCGACCCGGGCAGCTGGACGGGAATCCGCCCGCTCGAGCGCAAGCTCGATGCGCTCGAATCGTTCGCGCGAAAAGGGCCGGTGGATGCCCTCGTGATGGGCAGCTCGATCGCGGACTACGGCTTCTCGGCCGAGCTCTTCTCGAAGCTCATGTCGCGCCATCTCGGGCGCGAGTACCGCGCCTTCAACTTCGCGATCGGCGGCACCGAGCCGCGCACGCTCCCCAAGCTCTACCGTCTCGCGCGGACCGTGGCGCGGCCGCGCGAGGTATTCGTGGTCGCGCCGCCGGAGCAGGCGCTGGGCGACGAGATCCGGGCGCCCAGTCCGGACTTCGCCCTCGCGCACGCCCCGGTCGGTGCCGTCATCGGCCATCCATGGCTTCTCGAGGCGAGCAAGCTCGCGTGGAGCACGCCGCTCCTCAAGTCGGCCGCCGCGCTGCGCGAGGTCGCCGTCTTCGGCCGTGCCGGCGTCCTCGCCGAGTCTCTCGGTGCGGACGCCTTCGCCACGGACGCTTCGGGGGACAAGGTGAGCTACTTCGTCCCCGGGTCCGCCTCGCAGCTGCCCCTTCTTCGCGAGCGGGCGCGCAGCGCGGTGGCTCCCTTTCCGGAGCCCGGGCCGGAGACGCCGGCGAAGCTGCGGCGCATGCTGTCCCGCTATTTCTCGCGCCCCGACGTGTCGGCGATCGAAGAGCTGCGGGAGCTCGTCCACCGCGACGGGGGCGAGCTGCACCTCGTGGCGCACGCCCAGGCCGCGAGCCTCTGGCAGGGCCCGATTCGCGATCCCGCGTACCAGCGCGCTCGCACGGATTTCTTCCACGCCTTCGCGGCCGCGCTGGGCGCCTCCTTCCACGACGCGGCCGCACAGGTCGCGGTGCCCGTGTTCGCGTTGTCGGACAACTTGCACCTGAACGCGTACGGGGCGGAGATCTTCACGCGGGCCGCATTCGCCGCGATCGCGGGCGAGGCGATGCAGAGTCCCGAAACCTTCGCCGCGCCGGACATGGAGTGGCCCGCCACCGAAGCCCTGGATGCGGCGACCCTGGGAGAGCAGTTCGAGCTCCTCCTGCGTCCCGCCGGCGAGGCGCATCCGCTGCTGCGTATCCGGACGGTGACCTCGCTCGCGATGACGCCCCTCCCATCGGACGGCCTGCGCGTCGCATTGCGCATGCCGGGCGGCGGGGAGCGCGTCGTCCCGGCCGCCACGATGGGTCCCGGCGACGTCGTGGCCGAGGTGGACCTGCCGGCCAGCACGCGGCCGCAGGCGGTCCTGGTGCGGCTCATGCAAGGCGACGGGCACTCCGCGATCGTTCTTCGCAATCCCGTCCGGGACTACGAATGGATCGCGTCCTTTCCGCGGCTTCCCTTGACGACGGCATACCGGCCCGGGCCGCTGCAGCATGCGGCTTTCCGGGCGGTCCGGATCTTCATGGGAAGCGCGGCCTCCGAGGCGCTCACGCGCAGGATGGATGCCGGAATGGCGGCGCCGGAGCCCGCGGCTTCCGGCGCCGCCGATGCCATCGCCGTGATCGCCCTTCCTTCGACAGGTCGCCCGGGGCGGCCGCTGTTCGTCGCGCTGAAGCGGCGGTCCGCATCGGCGCCGGAAGTGGAGCTGCGGCTCCATGCGGCCGCGCCGCCGCACGCCGCCCTCGCCCTGGGCCGTGCCCGGCCCGGACCGCAGGAGCTCGTCTGCACGACACTGCCCGCGGTTCTCGCCGCGGGCCTCTACGATATCGAGGTGGTCGATCCCGCGTCCGGCACGGTGCTGGGCCGCAGCCAACCGGTCACGATCGAGGCACGGTGAAGCGGGACGTCACCACTCGAGCCGGGCGACCAGCGGCAGGTGGTCCGAGGCTTGCCGCGCCGTGGCCGTGGCGTGCACCTTCACCTCGCGCAGGAGCGAGCCGGGGTGCGTCCACAGGCGGTCCAGCGGGAGGAGCGGGCACCACGCGGGGAACGTCCGGATGGCCGGCGTCTCGACGAAATGGCGATGGAGCCATCGCAGCGGGCGCCCCCAGAGCATCCACTCGTTCACGTCGCCCGCGAGCACCGCGCGGTCGTCCGGCCGCTCGCTGAAGAGCGGCAGCAGCGTCTGGATCTGGTGGCGCCGCTCGGCGGGGCGCAGCCCCAGGTGCGTCGCGACCACCCGGATGCGCTCGCCGCCGCAGTCGAGGTCCGCCACGATCGCGTTCCGGGGCTCCCGGCGCTCCCACGTGAGGTCGATCTGCTCGACGTGCGCGATCGGGAAGCGCGCGAGGAGCCCGTTCCCGTAGTGCCCCTCCGCGGTCATGAGCGTGGCACCCCAGACCGCGCAGAAGCCGGTCTCCTTCGCGAGCCACGCGAGCATGTCGATGCCGGCCGCGCGCGATTCGACTTCCTGCAGCGCGATCACGTCCGCGTCGATCTCGGTGAGGACGTCGCGGATCCGCCGCTCGGAGAAACGTCCGTCCCGGCCGATGCCGCAATGGATGTTGTACGTGGCGAGCCGGAGACTCGGCATCGTCTCAGGGATGGCCCGTGGTCTCGCGGTCGAGCCGCCGCAGCCACCGCTGGCCGACGTACACCAGCGCCACGAGGAGCGCCGCCGCGGTCCCGACGAGCCAGACGTTGATCTCCGCGGGCTCGGCGAGGAGGTGCGAGACCTGCTCGCTCAGCACCGTCGCGGCGAGCATCCCCGGGAGGAGGCCCACCAGCGATCCCAGGATGAAATCGCGCACCCGGATGCGCATGGCGCCCATCACGAGGTTCACGATCACGAAAGGGGCGATGGGGAGGAGCCGCACGATCGCCACCGCCAGCGCGCCCCGATGGTAGAGCGCGGCGCTCATGCGGTTCAGGCGCGGCCCCGCGAGCCTTCGCACGGTGTCGCGGCGGACGAGCCGGCCGGGAAGGAAGCTCGCGAGCCCCGCCACCAGCATGCCGCAGAGGCCGTACAGGAATCCCTTCCACGGGCCGAAGGCGATCACCGCGACCATGGTGATGAGCCAGCGGGGGAACATCGCGTAGCTCGCCGGCGTGTACGCGAGGATCACGAGGAGCGGCGCCCAGCTCCAGCGCGCGAAGTCCCGGCCCCACTCGACCAGGTTCTCGCGCGTCACGAGGTCCGCGAGCGGCGTGTACGTCCACGCGAGCGCGAGGCCCACGGCGAGGAGGCACAGCAGCGCCAGGATCCGCCGGCCCGGCATGAGCGAGGCGGAGGTGTCCGGCGCGAACTGCTGGACCATCGCCTCGAGCGGCAGCGGCTTCTCCGGGTCCGCGAGCGCCACGAGGTTCAGCTGCGTCTCGGGGATCTCGGGAGTCTCCAGGCGCTCGACGCGGCGGGGATTCCTCGGGAGCGCATCGAGCGCCGCCCCCATCGTCCCGTGCCGGTCGATGGCTTGCGCCATGGCGGCGATCTCCACGCCCGCGTGCTCGGCGAGGAGGCCGTCCCGGAAGGCGCGGACCGTTTCGCGGTGCTCCGCGTCGCCGCGCGCCTCGAAGGTCACGTCGCACTCGCTGTCCATCCCCATCGAGCGGTTGCTGAGGTTCGACGAGCCGATCCGCAGCCACTCGTCGTCGACGATCATCACCTTCGAGTGGAGGTCGATGCAGGTGCCTTCGGCGAGGCCGTCGACGTGGGTATAGCACGCGCGGAAGCGATGGAGCGCGTCCGCCTCGCGAAGCTCGCGCACGAGCCGCGTGCGCAGCGCCTGCATCGTGAGCTCCTCCAGCCAGCCGTGGCTCGAGAGCCGCGTGAGGAGGAGGATCTCCGGCCCGTCCGGCTCCCGGAGCCGCGCCTTCAGCGCCTCGGCGATGGCCTTCGAGGTGAAGTACTGGTTCTCGATGTAGATGTAGCGGCGCGCCGCGGCGATCATGTCGAGGTAGAGCTGCTCGATCTCGCGCACGCCCGTGCCGTCCGCGCACGGGGGGGAGGTGCACGCGATGGCGGCGGCGACGTCCGTCATGCGCACCGGCACGCCGTCCGGCCATCCGTCGCCGGGAACTTCGACCGCCTCGAGCTTCTCGCCGGTCGCCGCTTCCCAGCGTGCGCGGGCGATGCGGGCGAGGGCGCGCGCGGCCTCGCCGTCCACGGCCGCCATCACGTCGTGCATCGGCGGATAGGGAGCGCCCGCGAAAGTCCGGCGGGGATCGTCCGGGACGTGCGCACGGCTGTCCCAGCGCTTCGCGGTGAGGTCGAGTCCGCCCGCGAACGCCATCCGGTCGTCGAAGACCGCCACCTTCTGGTGATGCGAGCCCGCGAGCGGATGCGTGTCGTCGTAGCGGATGTCGACGCGCCGATGGGGCTTCCACGAGATGCCGTAGATCGGCGGAAACTCCCGGTCGGTCCCGAAGATCATCGGGTAGTCCCAGTCGAGGACGCGGATCCGCAGGCGGGGGTTGCGCATCGCGATCCGGTTCAGGAACTCGCCCAGCACGATGTCGGGCTCGCCGCCCTTCCCGTAGCGCAGCACCATGCGGCTGTCGAAGTCCCAGCCCACGATGAGGATCGAGCGCTCCGCGCGCTCGGCCGCCCGCGCGAAGGCGTCGAAGTACGACTCGCCGTCCACGAGGAAGCTCGCGCGCGCGGCCCGCGCCACGGCGCTGCAGTTATGTCCCGGGCGGAAAAGGGTTTTCCGATTATCCACGCAAGGCGGACAATGGGCCGACCGAACTAGTTCAACTGCTCGTTCATGTAGCGCAGGCGTTCGGTCACCGCACGTAACATGGCCATCGCAATTGCCGGCTGGCGCTGCACGGCGGCCATGAGCGACGGCCGGTCGAGCTGCAGGAGCTCGCATTCGGTCTCCGCGGTCGCGGCCGCCGTGCGCGGGGACTGGTCCACCAGCGCCATCTCGCCGAACGTGCCGCCCGCGATCACCACCTCGACGGGCGTGCCCTGGATCGTGATCCACACCCGGCCGGATCTCACGACGTACATGAAGGCGCCGGTCTGCCCCTCGCGCATGATCACGGTGCCGGCCCAGTGGCGCACGATCGAGGTGCGCGGGAGCGATTGCTCGAGGTGCGCCATCATCGGCGCGTCGAGGATCGCGGTCTCGCGCACCGCCGCCGGCGCGATCTTGCGCGTCGCGAGGCGCGCGGAGAGGAACCGCAGCCGGTCGAACATCACGCTCATCAGCATGAGCGCGAACTCCGGCGCGCGCCCGATCGCCTCCTGGAGCTGCGCGCGATCCACGGAGATCGCCGAGCCGTCCGTCTTCGCGGTCGCCGTGGCGCTGCGGGGCCGCTCGCTCACCACCGCCATCTCGCCGAACACCTCGCCCGGCCTCACGGTATCGAGCGCTCGGCCGGCCACCGTGAGCCCGACCTCTCCCTCGAGCAGGAAATACATGCGCGCGGCGGAGCGGAAGAGGCCCTTGGTCTTCTCGTCCTCGGTGAAGAGCGCCTGGCCGGCCGCGAATCTTTCCGGCTTCCCGGCGGCCCGGAAGAGCCTCTCGGCCACGGCCGCGTCGTAGAACCGGCTCTGGGCGGCCTTGAAGGGGGCGGAGGCCGCCGGGGCTTGCGGGGCCGGGGGCTTCGTGAAGTCGAAGTCGGTGGGCGGCGGGGGAGGCTGCGGCTTGGTGAAGTCGAAGTCGCTCATGGGGGTGCGGCGGGGTGGGTCGATTAGAATGCCCGATTGTCGCACTCCCCGACGGGCCTGTAGCTCAGTTGGTTAGAGCAGGGGACTCATAATCCCTTGGTCCCTGGTTCGAATCCAGGCGGGCCCACCCGATCGCGAAGAAGATGCCGCCCTTTCCGTCCGCCGCCCCATGGCCGTGATCCTCCTCGCGCTCGCGGCGCTCGCATCCACCTTCGCGGGCGGCCTCTTCGCGCTCCGCTTCCAGGCGCGGCTGCGCTTCATCCTCGCCTTCTCGGCGGGCGTGCTGCTGGGCGTGGTCACCTTCGACATCCTCCCGGAGATCTTCCGGCTGGCGGGCGAGGCGGGCGCCACGGTCGACGGCGCGATGATCGCGCTGGTCGCGGGCTTCCTCGTCTTCCACGCGATGGAGAAGCTGGTCCTCGTCCACCACGCGCACGAATCCGACTACGCCGCGCACCGCCATCCGCGGGTGGGCCTGGTCTCCGCGCTCGCGCTCTCCGGGCACAGCTTCATGGACGGTGTGGCGATCGGCGTGGGGTTCCAGGCGTCGACCGCGGTCGGCATCGCGGTGGCGATCGCGGTCATCGCGCACGACTTCTGCGACGGCCTGAACACGGTGGGCGTGATGCTCATCCACCGGAATTCCGATCGCCGGGCGCTGGCGCTCCTCGCGGTCGACGCGATCGCGCCCGTGCTGGGCGCCGCCTCGACGCTCGCGTTTCGCCTCCCGCACGGGGCGCTCCTGCTCTACCTGGGGTTCTTCGCGGGGTTCCTGCTCTACATCGGGGCTTCCGACGTGCTGCCGGAAGCGCACTCGCAGAGCCGCGCGTCCTTCACCGGGATCCTGGTGGGGCTCACGTGCCTCGGAGCCGCGTTCATCTACGTGGTGGTGCGCGTGCTCGCGTAGCGCGCGCCGCCTTCGCTCACATCTGCCGGAAGAGGTGCAGGTAGCTCCGGCTCACCGGCAGCACCTCGGCGCGGCCCTTGAGATGGATCTGCGCGGTCTCGTTGGCGCCGCGCGTGACGTGGCTGATCGCATGGCGGTTCACCACCACCGAGCGGTGCACCTGGACGAAGCGGGCGGCGTCGAGCTGGTCGACCAGGTCCTTCAGCGGCGTGCGGATGAGGGCCTCCCCGGGCCTTCCTCCGTCCCCGCGCCAGGCGATGAGCGTGTACTTCTCGTCGGAGCGCAGGAAGTCGATCTCCTCGACCGGGATCACGCGCAGCGCCTCGCCGATCGAGGCGTGGATCCAGCGCAGCGGCTCCGACGCGGCCTTTCGCTCCAGGTGCGCCGCCAGCTGCTCGATCAACGCCTCGGCGCCGGCGAGCGGTCCCGTGGCGCGCAGCCGCCCTTTCAGCCGCGTGACCGTGTCCGCGAGGCGCGCGGGGTCGAGCGGCTTCACGAGGTAGTCGATCGCCCGCTGCTCGAAGGCCTGCACCGCGTACTTGTCGTAGGCGGTGACGAACACGAGGTGGGCCCGCGAGCCGATCCGCCGCGCGGCCTCGATGCCCGAGAGGCCCGGCATGTGGACGTCCAGGAAGCAGATGTCGGGCTGCGAGGCCTCGAACTGCGCGACGGCTTCGCGCCCGTTGCGCGCCTGCGCCACCACCTCCAGCTCCGGCCACGCGACCTCGAGGAGGCGCGCGAGGGACGTGCGCAGCAGCGGCTCGTCGTCCGCGATGAGCGCGGTGGGGCGCTTCGCGGTCACGCCGGCGCCCGCGCGGGAAAATCCAGCTCCGCGCACATGCCGCGCGGCGCGAGCGGCCGAAGGTCGAGCCGCGCGTCCTCGCCGAAAGCGAGCTTCAGGCGCTCGAGGAGCGCCGCGAGCCCGGTGCCGAGCCCCTGTCCCTGCGTGCGAAGCCCCACGCCCGTGTCGCGGACCTGGGCCCGGCAGCGCCCGTCGCGCAGCTCCACGCGCACGTCGATGCGGCCGCCCTCCTCGCTCGGGTCGATGCCGTGGCGGACCGCGTTCTCGACGAGGGTGAGGAGGGTCGTCGGCGGGCATGCGAGAGGGAGCGCGGCCGCCTCGACCTCGAAGCCGTACTGCAAGCGGTCGGGCATGCGCATGTGCATGAGCTCGAGGTAGGCGCGCACGAGCTGCAGCTCCTGGTCGATCGTCGTGCGCGCCTCGTGCAGGCGCGGGACCGCCGCGCGGAGGTACGCGATGAGGCTGTCCAGGACCCGCGAGGCCTGCGGGGAGCCGGAGTCGACCAGCTCGCGCACGTTGGCGAGCGTGTTGAAGAGGAAATGCGGCTCGACCTGTGCCTGCAGCAGCCGCAGGCGCGCGTCGAGGGCCTGGCGCTCGAGCTCGCTTCGCTCGAGCTGGAATGCCAGGGCCTGCCGGCGGGCCGCGGTGTCGCGCTGCCGGAAGAGGGCGGCCACGGCGATCCACGGCGCCACGAGGAGGGCCGTCATCGTGATCGTGAAATATCCGCTGACCCGCGACGGGTTCTGCCACCACGGCGTGGCGTCGCCCTGCGTGATCGCCGCGTAGACCGCGAGGACCGTGAACGGGATGACGAAGGCCACCCCCGCGACCTGAAGCGCCCAGCGCGCGAGCCAGCCGGGCAGGCGCCTGGGCCAGCGCTCGAAGATCCCGAAGGCCACGAGCGTCGCGAGGCCCACGGGGATCTCGCGCGCGATCACGTTGGCCGAGGAGGTCGTGGGAAACTCGACGCTGATGATGAGGCCCACGAGCGCGCACGCGCACGAGGCGACCAGCAGGCGCCGCCAGCCCAGCATCGGGGCCGCGACCACCGGCGCGGAAGGGGGCGAGGAGCCGTTCATGCGCGGACGATACCCACGAACGGGACGCCGCGGAAGCTCGAGGCGACGGGCCGCGCCCTGCGACTCCCGGCCCACGTCCGCCGCCGACGAGCGGCGGGAGGCGAGCGGGCCGCCCGTTCTTCTTTCTAGGTCCGGGCGCACATGACCGGGCCCTCGACGGTCCAGCCCTTCTGCCCCATCGCGCGCACGGTCGAATCGCTGGTCGTGAAGCGGTGGTTCGAGTCGTTCCGCGGGAAGCCGTTGTTGTACGCGCGCTCGACCTGCAGGAAGCCCGCGGGGCACTGCCGGTTGGCGTCCACCGGGTGGAGGTAGAAGCCGGTGCCCTCGTAGAACCAGCCGGGGTCGCGCTTCACGATCGCGCACTCGTCGGCGCTCGCGGTGAAGAAGTGGGAGTTCGGGCCCGCGCCGTAGAAGCGGCATACCGGCACGGCGCCCGCCGAAGCGTCCGGCGCCGTGAGCCAGCCCTTGAACGACTGTCCCGTGAGCTCCCAGCCGGGTCCCGCGGCACCGGCCATGATGCCCTGGATCTCGTCCGGCCCGGCGGCCAGGAAGTAGTGATCGAGGGTGGTGTTGTGGAACTCCATCACGTCTGTGTCGCCGTTCGTGTTCGCGAGCGGGACGTGGACGTCCAGGATCACGTCGTCCGTGCGGCCGCCCACCACGCCGTTCATCTTGATGAAGCGCGCCATCGCGGCCGGGTCGAACGGATTCGGCACGTACGCGTCGAGGAAGGTGAGGGTCCAGGTGAAGAGGTCGCCCGCGTCCTCCGGGCGAAGCTCGTGCTTCCCGTCGATGAGCTCGACCATGTAGCGCGAGGACTGGAACTGGTCCACGGCCTCCTCGGCCATGCCCAGCGGCGCGGTGGTGTCCGCCGTGCCGGAGATCGCGAGGAAGGGACGGTTCACGCCTTTCGCCCCGCTTTGGCCCGCGCAGAAGGCGGGGAGGAAAGAGTAGCCCGCGAACGGCACGTAACCCACCATCGCCTTGATCCGGGGATCGCGCACCGGGTCGCTGCAATCGAGCCCCGTGCTGGTCGTGAGCTTCGCGCCCGCGAGGAGCATCATCGCCTCGCCGCCCAGGCTCGCGCCGAAGCCCACGATGCGATCGGGGTCGATGCCGGGGGAATAGCCGGGATCGGCGAGGATCCGGTCCAGCATCACCTTGAGCGAGAGCGGCCGCATGAGCTCCATCTCGGCCACGCGGTCGAAGTTGCTGAAGAGGAACACCACGTCGCTCAAGTCCTCGATCCGCACGCGCGAGAACCGGGGATCGCCGTGGAAGGGCGCGGCCACCATGAAGCCCTGCGCGGCGAATTGCACGAGGGCCTGGACGTAGCCGGAGCTGATGGGACTGCCGGTGAGGCCGTGGGAGAAGACGAGGAGCGGGAGCCGCGCGATCGGGTCGAATTCGTTGAAGGTGATTCCGGTGTAGTCGCCGACATCGATGATCTTCGGCGCCGCGCCCGGTTGCGCCATGTGCGGAATCACGTCGCCCGTTCCCGGAAGCACGTAATCCGGATCGGTGTTCGAGGGCGAGGTCGGATAGCAGACGATCGCGGCGAAGGTCACGTTGTCGCCCGCGTGGCCCGGATAGATCGAGCGCTGGTCCGGCACCGGGGCGTCGTAGACGACCGCCGTTTCCGGATGCGAGAGGATATCGGTCACGTAATGGTCGACGCCGTTCACGGGCCGGCCTTCCCAGTAATCCGACGGGCTCGCGCCGGGGGCGATCCTGCTGACATCCTGCTCGACGTTGGAGCAGGCGACGGGAAAGCGGCCGGGCGGCAGCGGGTTCACGACCGTATCGTGGTTGAACGCGAACGCCGGCGGGGCCGCCGCGAGCGCAATTGTCGCGATCAGGCGACGGAATGCGAGAGAGGTAGAATCCATCATTCGATTATAGGTGCCGGGACCGCCCCCATGGACGACAGCGACACGGTGCGCCGGATCCTTCGCCGCGCGAAGACGATCGCCGTCGTGGGTCTTTCCGCCCAGTGGCACCGGCCGAGCTACTTCGCCGCCAAGTACCTGCAGGAGCACGGGTACCGGGTGATTCCGGTGAATCCCGGCTATCCGGAGATCCTCGGGGAAAAGTGTTACAAGTCGTTGCGGGAGATCCCGGAGAAGGTCGACGTCGTCGATTGCTTCCGCCGGAGCGCCGAGATCCCGGCCATCGCGGACGACGCCATCGCCATCGGCGCGAAGGTGCTGTGGATGCAGCTGGGGTGGAGAACGGGGAAGCGCGGCGGAACGCCGAGGCGGCCGGCCTGGAAGTGATCGAGAACCGCTGCATGAAGATCGAGCATGGCCGCTTCTTCGGCGGCCTGGGCTGGGCGGGCGTGAACACGAAGGTGATCTCGGCGAAGCGCCCCGCCGCCTGACGAAAGGGGGATCGCAATGGAACTGTGGCTCATGTGGGTCATCGCGGGGTTCGTCCTCGCGATCGCGGAGATGGTGACGGGCACGTTCTACCTGCTCGTCGTGGGAGTGGGCGCCTTCGCGGGCGCGCTCGTCGCGTGGCTGGGCGGGAACGAGCTCGTGCAGGCGCTCGCGGGCGGGGCGGTCGCGATCGCGGGCGTCTTCGGGGTGCACCACTGGCACGAGCGCAACCGGCGCGGCACGCCGGGCGAGGGCAACTTCCTCGACCGCGGTCAGCCGGTGGTGCTCGAGGGCTGGGCCAACGAGACCGCGCGGATCGCCCGCGTGCGCTACCGCGGCGCCTCGTGGGACGCGCGCTTCGCCACACCCGGGGAGCATCCCGCGCCCGGCACCACGCTCTATATCGCGGGGCAGGACGGTAACACGCTCCTCGTCGCGACGGCGCCGCCCGCGCCCTGAACCGACACCGACGTCCGATAACGAGGGCAATAACGAGGGAGGGAATGCCATGTTCGTGAAAACCATCATCGCCGTGATCCTCACGATCGCGGCCGCATCGCTCACCCACAGCGCCACCGCGACCATCGCCACGTTCATCGTGGCCATGCTGGTCGTGCTGGTCTTCGAGGGTGTGCGCATCGTGCCGCAGCAGAACGCCTGGGTGATCGAGCGCCTGGGCAAGTTCCACCGGGTCCTGGAGCCGGGCCTGGAGCTCATCATGCCGTTCGTCGACCGCGTGGCGTACAAGCATTCGCTGAAGGAAGTGCCGCTCGACGTGCCGGAGCAGGTCTGCATCACCAAGGACAACACGCAGCTCGCGGTGGACGGGATCATCTACTTCCAGGTGGTCGATCCCCGGCTCGCGAGCTACGGGACGTCGAACTACGTGATCGCGATCTCCCAGCTCGCGCAGACCGCGCTCCGGAGCGAGATCGGCAAGATGGAGCTGGACAAGACCTTCGAGAGCCGCGACGAGATCAACCACAAGGTGGTCTCGGTGCTGGACGAGGCGGGCCGCACCTGGGGCATCAAGGTGCTGCGCTACGAGCTGAAGAGCTTGACGCCGCCCGAGTCGATCCTGCGCGCGATGCAGGCGCAGATCACGGCGGAGCGGGAGAAGCGCGCCGTGATCGCCACCTCCGAAGGCAAGCGGCAGCAGGAGATCAACATCGCGGACGGCCAGCGCCAGGCGGCGATCCTCGAGTCGGAGGGCCAGAAGCAGGCGCAGATCAACAAGGCGGCGGGCGAGGCGGGGGCCATCGAGCTGGTGGCGAACGCCACGGCGAACGCCGTGCGCGTCGTGGCCACGGCGATCGAGGGTCCCGGCGGTTTGAGCGCCGCGAACCTGAAAGTCGCGGGGCAGTACATCGAGGCCTTCGCCAACCTCGCGAAGGTGGGCAACACGCTCATCATCCCGTCCGACCTCTCCAACGTGGCGGGGCTCGTCTCGAGTGCCATGACGGTGCTCGACCGCACGAAGCTGGGCGGCGCTACCCCTGCGAGATAGGGTCAAAAGACCGATCAACCACAGATGAACACGGATGAACACGGATAGGGCATCGCGTGCTGTTTCGGCGTGGCCGTTGTCACGTCGGTCGGGCCTTCGTCGCTCCATCTGTGTTCATCCGTGTTCATCTGTGGTTCCAATGCTTTAGCGCGCTAGCAAATGCCCGACAGGGAATTCGGTTTCGAGACGTTGTGCCTCCACGCGGGCCAGATACCCGACGCCCAGACGGGCTCGCGCGCGGCGCCGCTCTACCAGACGACCTCCTACGTCTTCGATAGCGCGGACCACGCCGCGAGCCTCTTCAACCTCCAGACGTTCGGGAACGTCTACACGCGGCTCTCGAACCCCACGACCGCCGTCTTCGAGGAGCGGATGGCCGCGATCGAGGGGGGGCGCGCGGCGGTCGCGACCGCGTCCGGCCAGGCGGCGGAGATGGTCGCGTTCCTGAACATCCTCGAGGCGGGCGACCACGTCGTCTCGTCCGCGAAGGTGTACGGGGGCACGCACACGATGCTCTCGGTCAACTTCCGGAAGCTGGGCATCGAGTCGACCCTGGTGGATCCGGACGATCCGGAGAATTTCCGGCGGGCGGTGAAGCCCAACACGAAGGCGATCTTCTCGGAGACGCTGGGAAATCCCGCCATCAACGTGGTCGACCTCGCCGCGGTGGGCGCCATCGCGCGGGAGGCGGGCGTGCCGTTCATCGTCGACAACACGGCCGCCTCGCCCTATCTCTGCCAGCCGTTCGCGCACGGCGCGGACGTGGTCGTCCATTCGGCCACCAAGTTCCTGGGCGGCCACGGCACGTCCATGGGCGGCGTGGTGATCGAGAGCGGGCGCTTCCCGTGGGACAACGGCAAGTTCCCATCGATGACGGAGCCCTCCGCCGGATACCACGGCGTGCGCTTCTTCGAGACCTTCGGCGACTTCGGGTTCACGATGAAGGCGCGGATGGAGATCCTGCGCGTCTACGGGCCCTCGATCTCGCCCTTCAACGCGTGGCTTCTCCTGCAGGGCATCGAGACGCTGCCCGTGCGCATGGACCGGCATTGCGAGAACGCGATGAAGGTCGCGCGGTTCCTGGAGGCGCACGCGCGGGTCGCCTGGGTCAACTATCCCGGCCTTCCCGGCAACCGCTACCACGCGCTCGCGCAGCGCTACATGCCGCGCGGCGCGGGCTCGCTCCTTTCGTTCGGCATCAAGGGCGGCTACGACGCGGGCGTGAAGTTCATCGAGGGGCTGCAGTTCGTGAGCCACCTCGCCAACATCGGCGACGCGAAGTCGCTCGTGATCCACCCTGCGTCCACCACGCACCGCCAGCTCTCGGAGGAGGACCAGGTGAAGGCGGGCGTCCCGCCGGACATGGTGCGCCTGTCCATCGGCCTGGAGAGCGCCGACGACATCCTGTGGGACTTGGACCGCGCGCTCAGCGGCGCCTGACCTTGGCCGTCGTCGCGGTCGCCTCCTCCGCCGCGGCCCGGAACATCGTCTCGTCGATCCAGCCGGCATACGACGAGACGCGGGTATAGAGGTCCCAGTCGCCCACGCGGGGAACGGCGGCGCCGCGCGGTCCCTGCGCGATGCCCGCCACGAAGAGGCGGCCCTTCGTCTCGAGGAACGCGGGCGCGCCTTCGTCGCCCGGCCCCGCGGCGCCTTGCATGTCCGAGGCGTCGTCCGGTGCCTTCAGCCGCAATCCCAGCACGTGGGCCTCGACGCGATCGACGGTATTGATCGCGGCGCGCGCCTTGCCGTCGCGCACGACCGCGGGCCCGCCGATCCGTCCCGCCGCGCCGTGGCTCGCGATCACGACGGCGCGGCGCTCCTCGTCGCCCTCGCGATAGACGGGCGTGGCCTCGACGCTCTCGATCGGCTCGCGCAGGAAAAGCAGCGCGATGTCGCCTTCGGGCGGCGTGAAGATTTCGCGGACCTGGCGCTCGGCGCCCGCGATCCGCAGGGCGAGCGTCCCCTTCGTTTCGCGCAGGGCCCGCGCGACGTCGCCGGAAGTGAGGATCCATCGCGGCGCGATGAGCGCCCCCTCGCCATAGGAGCCGAGCGCCACGGCCGAGACGTAGCGCGAAGCGAGCTCGAGATATTCGCCGTCGTCGCGATCGGCGCGCAGGACGAGGGCGGAGGCGGGAAACGCAACGGCGATCGCGGCGGCCGCGAGAAGGCGGGAACGGTGCATCGCGCGATTCTAGACGAATGTTCCTGCGGGCTTTTCCGGACCGGTTATCCTAGCCACGCCCCGAAAATCCGACGGATGAAAAAATTACCGATCGCGGCGTTAGCCGCCGTTACGGCCCTCGGGTCGGCACCGCCCGCCGCGGCCGAGGGCGCGGTCCGGGTCGCGGATCTCGCCGACTACTCGCTCGAGCAGCTCGCGAACCTCAGGGTGACGTCCGTCTCGCGTCGCGAGGAGCGGTTGGTGGAGGCGCCCGCGTCGATCTTCGTGATCACCGCCGAGGACATCCGCCGCTCCGGCGCCACGTCGGTCGCCGAGGCGTTGCGCCTCGCGCCCAACCTGATGGTGATCCGGGGCGACACGAGCCAATACGTGGCGAGCGCGCGCGGCGGCCTCGCGGGCACCGCGAACAAGATGCTGGTCCTGGTCGACGGCCGCACCATCTACTCGCCGCTCTTCTCCGGCGTCTTCTGGGACGCGCAGGACCTCGTGCTGGCGGACGTCGACCGGATCGAGGTGATCAGCGGGCCGGGCTCCACGCTCTGGGGCACGAACGCGGTGAACGGCGTCATCAACATCCTCACCAAGCCCGCGGCGCGCACGCAGGGCACGCTCGCCGTGGCCTACGGCGGCACCGACGAGCGGGGCGCGACGGTTCGCGTCGGCGCGCCGCTCGCCGCGGACGGCGCCTACCGGGTGTACGCGAAGTATGCGGAGCGGAATTCCCTCGCGCTCCCCAGCGGCGCCTCGACCCACGACGCCTCCGAGCGCGTCCAGACCGGCTTCCGGGCGGACTGGGCCGGCGGCGGAGGCGGCACGACGGTGCAGGGCGACGCCTACCGCGCGAACGTCGACAACCTGGGCGGCCCGCGCGACCTCTCGGGCGCCAACCTGCTGGGCCGCTGGCGCCGCGTGCTGGATTCCGGCTCCGAGGTGATGGTGCAGGGCTACTTCGACCACACGCAGCGCGTGCACCAGGGTTCGTTCGACGAGACGCTCGACACGCTCGACGTCGAGCTCGCCCAGACGCTCCGGACGCGCGGACCCCACGAGATCAACTGGGGCGCCGGGTACCGCAGCTCGCGCGACCGCACCGCGGTGACACCCGTCCTCGCGCTCATCCCGCAGGACCGCACGCTTCCCATCGCCACCGCGTTCGCGCAGGACGAGATCGCGTTGGCGCGGGCCTTCCACGTGACGGCGGGCCTGCGGGCGGAGCACAACGTCTACACCGGGCTCGAGTGGCTGCCGAACCTGCGCTTCTCGTGGGACCTCACGCCGGACCACCTCGTCTGGGGAGCGCTCACGCGCGCGACGCGCGCGCCCTCGCGCATCGATCGCGATCTCGTGGTGCCCGGCGCGCCGCCCTTCACGATCGTGCAGAACGACACGTTCCAGTCCGAGATCGCGGACGTGGCGGAGCTGGGCTACCGCGCGCGCGTGGCTCCCGGGGCTTCGGTCTCCGTCACCGCGAGCCACGCG
>Ga0207667_10002977_pt1 | contig 21052 bp, 31 predicted proteins | sample KBSCornC52_FD_184301 | JGI IMG/M metagenome (GOLD analysis project Ga0207667, IMG submission 184301) | Corn rhizosphere microbial communities from Kellogg Biological Station, Michigan, USA - KBS Corn C5-2 (SPAdes) (version 2) | ecosystem: Host-associated > Plants > Roots > Rhizosphere > Soil ...
GCGGGCGCCATCGACCTCGACCGTCTTGGCGTCGAGATTGACCGCCAGCTTGCCGGTGCGGATGACCGACTGGCTGTGACCCTTGGAGCGGCGGACGACGGCGTGGATACGCGCGACCAGCTCCTCGCGGTGGAACGGCTTGGTGACGTAATCATCGGCGCCGAAGCCCAGCGCGCGGACCTTCGAGTCCATCTCGCTGATGCCCGACAGGATGAGGACCGGCGTCGACACCTTGGCCACGCGGAGCTTTTTAAGCACGTCATAGCCGTGCATGTCCGGCAGGTTCAGGTCGAGCAGGATGATGTCGTAATCATACAGCTTGCCCAGATCGAGGCCTTCCTCGCCAAGATCGGTCGTGTAGACGTTGAAGCCCTCGGTCGCGAGCATCAGCTCGATGCTCTTGGCCGTGGTCGGCTCGTCTTCGATCAGCAACACGCGCATGTCGAAACCCCCTGTCGACGTCGTCACCCACGGCGAACCGGGGTGTCGTCATTAATCTGATCTATCCGACAAATGAACGCAAAAGGTTAAAAGGGGGTAAACCGGGGGACTTTGCTAACCTTGTTATAGGCGCCGGGCTGGTGGCAGGAGCGACGCGGTGTTGGCCGAACGCATTGTTTTCATGGACGGAGAGGCGATCGTCCTCGACAAGCCGGCCGGCCTGCCGGTGGCCACGCCGCGCGCCGGAGGCACCAGCGTCGAGGCGCTGGCACCGGCGGTATTACGATTCGGATTTTCCCGGGCACCGACCCCCGTACATCGGCTCGACCAGGATACCAGCGGCTGCCTGCTGCTTGCCCGCAACCCCAAAGCGCATCGCCGATTCGCCGCCGCCTTCGCGGCCGGCGAGGTCGCCAAGACCTATCTGGCGGTGCTCGACGGCATGCCCGAGGGCGAGGGCGGCGTGATCGACCTGGCGCTGGCCAAGCGGTCGACGCGCCAGGCTGGCTGGCGCATCGTCGCCGATCCCGCCGGGCAGCCGGCACGGACGCGCTGGACCTTGCTCGACCGGCTCGCCGGCGGCGCGCTGGTCGCCTTCATGCCCGAGAGCGGGCGAACCCATCAGCTGCGGGTCCATGCCGCAAGCGGGCTCGGCGTGCCGATCCTGGGGGACTCGATCTATGGCCGTGGCAACGGCCCGATGCGGCTCCATGCCTGGAAGCTCGTCGTGCCGCGCGGCGACAAGCCGGCGATCATCGCCTGCGCCCCGCCGCCGCCGGGCTTCCCGCCACTGCCGCAGCACGTCGCCGATGCCGCCTGAGCCGCCGCCGCTGCCGGAATGGGCGCTCGAGGAGCGGTTTCTCGCCGCGACCGGCCCGGGCGGGCAGAATGTCAACAAGGTTGCGGTCGCCTGTCAGCTGCGGCTCGACGCGCGCGCGCTTGGCCTTGCGCCCGAGGTCTTCGCCCGGCTTGCCCGGCTCGCCGGCAGCCGGATGAGCAGCGATGGCGCGATCATTGTCACCGCGCGCCGCTTCCGCACGCGCGAGGCCAATCGCCTCGACGCACGCGAGCGGCTCGCCGCCCTCGTCGCCGAGGCGAAGATCGCGCCGACGCGGCGCCGGCCGACCCGTCCGACCAAGGCGGCGAAGGCGCGGCGAACCGATGCCAAGTCGCAGCGCGGCGCCGTCAAGCGGGGCCGTGGACGACCGGAAATCGACTAGCAATCGATACCGTAAAAATCCCCCCTGCGGGGTTAACCATCAATCTCCGTTCCCTGCCGCAACACCCATGATTAATGTGGTGTAAAGCATAGGGCGGGCGCGCGTCCGCCGGAAGGCAACCGCATAGGAGGCGGCATGATGCGCAACCTCATTCTCGCTGTCGTCGTCGCTGGCTTTGCCGCCGGCACCGCGGTCGCCGCCGACGATCCGGTCCCGGCCGCGCAGCCGGCGGCTGCCGCCGACAAGCCGGTCGCGCCCGAAGGCTGGCATGGCGATCACTTCGGCAAGGGCCCGGACGGGGTCGAGGTTCACCGCGGCATGGGCCCCCAGGGCAGCGGTTGGTCCGACCGGGACGGCGGCTGGCATCGCTACGGCGAATGGCACGGCGGCGGTCCAGGCGATTGGCATGGGCCGCCGGGCGGCTGGCGCGGGCGCGGTGGCTGGGCCGGCGGCCCTCGCCCCGACTACAGCGCCTATCCGCATGGCTATAATGTCCAGATCATTGCCGGCGACTATCGCTACCGCCATTTCGCCCGGGGCGGGACGGTGCCGCCGCTGTGGCGCGACGATCGCTTCTATGTCCGCGAATGGTTCGCCTTCGGGCTGACCGAGCCGGCCTTCGGCTATCGCTGGATCCGCTATTACGACGATGCGCTGCTGATCAACGTGTCGACCGGCGAGGTCGCCGAGGTCATGCCCGATGTCGATTGGACCCGCGCCTATATGCCGCCCTACGCCTATGGGCCGGGCTATGGCTATGGCCCGCCCTGGGGCTGGAGCGGCTATCACTATGGCTGGATCATGCCCGCCTCGATGATCGTCACCAGCACGCCGGTGACCAAGACCACGGTCACCGAGGAATATGTGCCGTCGCCGCGGCACTGGCACGCCAGCCGCCATCACGCGACAGGCTGTAGCTGCAAATAAGCCTGGGGGCGAAGGGGCGCCCACCGTCGGACTCGATCAGCTCGACGGTGAGCGCCCCTTCTGGATCGATCCGGATCAGGTTGAAGCTGTTCGGCGTGCCGCGCCGCCGCCACGAGGTGGCGGTCCCGGCCTGAATCACCAGCATGCGCGGATCGGCGCTCGGCTGCACGACATCGTCGCGCGCCGGCTCGACGCCGGCATGATGCATATGGCCGGCGAGCAGGACCTGGACGCGCGCGCTGCGGGTCGCGGTCAGCGCCAGGCGCGCGCGGCCGAGCGCGCTGTCCGGCCGCTGCCGCGCCTCGCCCTGCAGTGGCACCAGCGGATGATGGGTGACGAGCAGGCGCATCGCCTGCGGCGAGGCGCGCGTGAAGCTCTGGGTCAGGCCGTTGATCTGGGCGAGCGAGAGCCGGCCGTCCTTGAAGGTCAGCGAGCGGGCGGTGTTCAGCCCGACGACGGCGATCTCCTCGTCGAAATAGCATTCGCGCCGACCAGTGGCGACATAGCGCCGCCAGCGGCGCAGCGGCGAGAGGAAGCGACGCGCGACGTCGTAGAGCGGAATGTCGTGATTGCCGGGCACCAGCACGATCGGGCAGCCCCTGGCTTCGATCCGGCGGAGGAACGCATCGGCGGCGCGGAACTGCTCGCGCCGCGCCCGCTGCGTGAGGTCGCCGCTGATCACGACGAGATCGGGCGCGAGCTTGGCCAGCGCGGCGACCAGCGCCTCGACCACCAGCGGGTCATGGGCGCCGAAGTGAAGATCGGAGAGATGGGCGATCCGGCGCATCAATCCGCTTTCTGCGCGACGATCTTCAGCGCGCCGCGGTCGACGCGAAAGCGAAGCGGCGAGCGCAGCCGCCTCACCTCGCCATCGAGCGCGATCTCGATCGACCGGCCGCTCGAATGGACCGTCAGCATCTCGCTTTCGCCGATCGCGACGAAATCGGCATCGCGGTCGGCGCGGCCGAACAATGCTCTCAGCGCGAACCCGATCAGCCCGAGCCGGGTGCGATGGGCGACGGCGAAGATCGACAACAACCCGTCGGCCAGACTCTCGCGCGTGCCGACCGACCCCGCCTCCAGCGCATAACGGTTGTTGCCGATGAACAGCAGCGAGGTGACCAGTGGCTGCGCGCCCTCGCCGAGGTCAATCCTGAGGCGGTGGTGTGGCAGCCGCGACAGCGCGGCCCAGGCGGCCGGCAGGGTCGCCAGCCATTTCGGCAGGCCGGTCCGCTCGCGGGCGTCATCCCGGCGGCGGACCATGAACGGGTAGAGCCCGACCGAGGCGTTGTTGACGAAGCGGTGGTCGTTGACCAGCGCGACGTCGACCGGGACGACGGTGCCGGTTACGGCCAGCGCCGCGGCCTCCTCCAGCGCGGCCGGTATGCCGATGTCGCGGGCAAAGTGATTGAGGGTGCCAAGCGGCAGGATCGCCAGCTCGACATCGCTGCGGTCGGCCAGCGCCTGGGCGATGCAGCCCATCGTGCCGTCACCGCCGCCGACGACCAGCCGCTTGGCGGTCGCGGCCGCCTCGTGGACCACGCCGCCGATCTTGTCGGGCGTGACCAGCTGCACCTGGGCGGTGGCGCCGGCGGCGGCGAAGGCCGCGATGATCTGGTCGGCGAGCGCATCGCCGGCCGCAGCGGCGGCGCCGCCGGCGCGGTTGACAAAGACGGGGATCACACGATCGGGCATGGCGGCGTAACGACGCGGGCGAACAAACAGTTGCCCAGCTGCATGACCGGAAGCGTCAGCTCAGCCGGTCGAGCGCCTCATCGGTGAGACTGCCAGGCACGATCATAACCGGGCAGGGCAGGTCGCCGGCGATGCTGAAATGGGCGACCAGCGGGCCGGGCGCGCCACCGATCGCGGCGCCCAGCACCAGCGCCTGGACCGGATCGCCGGTGTTGAGCCGGTCGCGCACCACCTCGATCGGCTCGCCATGACGGACGGTGATCGACGGGCGGATGCCGGCCTCGTCGACGATCTCGCCGGCGGCGGCTGCGACCAGCGCTTCGGCGCGCAGCCGCGCTTCCTCTTCCATCGCCGCCTGGACGCCGCCCCATTGGACGAACTCCTGCGGCGGGATCACCGCGAGCAGCTCGACCGCGCCGCCGGTCTTGGCGGCACGGCGCGCGGCGAAGCGCAGCGCGATCCGCGCCTCCGTCGTTTCATCGATCACCACTAAATAGGTGCGCATGGCCGCTTCTTTGCGCGAAGGCGCGGGCGGCGCAAGCGGCGGCTAGTTGACTGCGTCCGGCCGCTGGCGGAAACGGCGATGGCCCCGGGAGTTTGCTGCGATCATGGCGATAGAGATCAGGATGCCGGCCTTGTCTCCGACGATGGAGGAGGGGACGATCGCCCGCTGGCTGGTCAAGGCCGGCGACGAGGTCCATTCGGGCGACGTTCTCGCGGAGATCGAGACCGACAAGGCGGTGATGGAGTTCGAGGCGGTCGACGAGGGCAAGATCGCCTCGATCGACGTGCCCGAGGGCCAGGAAGGGGTGAAGGTCGGCACCGTGATCGCGACGATCGCCGGCGAGGATGAAGCGCCGGCACCCAGGACCAAAGTCGAGGCGCCCAAAACAGCGGAGCCGGCCGAAAAGGCAGCAAAGCCGGCCCCCACGAAGGCTGCCGAGCCTGCTGCGCCTCAGCCCGCGCCGAAGGCCGAGGGGCCGGCCCCGGCAAAGCCTGCGTCCGCGCCCGCGCATAAGGGTGAGCGCGTCATCGCCAGCCCATTGGCGCGGCGGGTCGCGGCGCAGAAGGGCATCGACCTGCACGCAGTGAAGGGCAGCGGCCCGAACGGTCGGATCGTCAGGGCCGACGTCGAGGGTGCGCCCGCATCCGCCCCGGCAGCACAGCCGGCCGCCGCCGCGTCGGCATCCGAGAAGCCTCAGGCGGCGTCCGCCGCGCCGGGCGAGATCCCGCATGAGGTGATCAAGCTTACCGCCATGCGCAAGACGATCGCGCGGCGGCTGACCGAGTCCAAGCAGACCATCCCGCATTATTATCTGACGATTGACTGCCGGCTCGACGCGCTGCTCGAGGCCCGCGCGCAGATGAACGAGGCGCTCAAGCCGCGCGGGATCAAGCTCTCGGTCAACGATCTGCTGATCAAGGCGCTCGGTGCGGCGCTGGTCGCGGTGCCCGACGCCAATGTCCGCTACACCGAAGAGGCGATGCTCAAATTCAGCCGCGTCGACATCTCGATGGCGGTGGCGATCCCCGGTGGGCTGATCACCCCGGTGATCGTCGACGTCGCCGGCAAATCGCTGTCGGCGATCGCCCGCGAGACCCAGGATCTTGCTGGCCGCGCCCGCGAGGGCAAGCTCACCCCGGAGGAGTATCAGGGTGGCACGGCCTCGATTTCGAATCTTGGTATGTACGGCATTCGCCAGTTCGAGGCTGTGATTAATCCGCCGCAGGCAATGATTCTCGCGGTCGGTGCGGGCGAGAAACGACCATGGGTGCTTGATGATCAGGTCAAAATGGCGACAATATTGACCGCCACCGGCAGCTTCGATCATCGGGCGGTCGACGGGGCGACAGGAGCCGAACTCATGGAGGCTTTCAAGAGATCGGTCGAAGCGCCGATCGGGATGCTCGCCTGATGTCGCTGTGGGGCGCGATCATCATCGGGGGGCTCGCCGCCTTTCTGGTGCCGTGGATGGCTCAGGCCACCACCGACTCGTTCAACCGGCTTGTCCAGGCGGGGACGATTGCCATTCCGGTTGGTGCGAACCATCTGATGTGGTCCTGGCCGACCTTCTGCATCATCACTCTGGGCGCCTGGATGTTGTTGAAATCTGCCGAATGAGGACCCGGACATGGCCGAGCGTTACGACCTGATCGTGCTGGGATCGGGTCCCGGCGGCTATGTCGCTGCCATCCGCGCCGCGCAGCTGGGCCTGAAAACCGCGATCGTCGAACGCGCCGAGCTGGGCGGCGTCTGCCTCAACTGGGGCTGCATCCCGACCAAGGCGCTGCTGCGTACCGCCGAGGTCTGGCACAATATGCAGGAGGCCGAGGCCTTCGGTCTCACCGCCGGCGAGCCGAGCTTCGACCTGAAGAAAGTGGTCACCCGATCGCGCCAGGTCGCCGGCCAATTGAACGGCGGCGTCAAATTCCTGATGAAGAAGAACAAGGTCACCGTCGTCGAGGGCAGCGGCACGCTGAAGGGCAATGGCCGCATGACGGTCGCCGGTCCCAATGGCACGGTCGATCTCGAGGCCAAGGACATCATCATCGCCACGGGCGCGCGGGCGCGCGAGCTGCCCTTCGCCAAGGCCGACGGCAAGCGCATCTGGACCTATCGCCACGCCATGGTGCCCGACGAGATGCCGAGCCGGCTGCTGGTGATCGGCTCGGGGGCGATCGGTGTCGAGTTCGCCAGCTTCTATGGCGACATGGGCGCGGAGGTGACGATCGTCGAGATGCTCGACCGGGTGCTGCCGGTCGAGGACGCCGAGGTCAGCGACTTCGTCGCCAAGGCGCTCGCCAAGCGCAAGATCAGGATCATGACCAGCGCCGGCATCGAGGCGCTCAAGCCTGGCGCCAAGCAGGTCGAAGCGAGCATCAAGGCGGCCGACGGCAAGATCACGACCGAAGCCTTCAGCCATGTCATTGTCGCGGTCGGCATCGCCGCCAACAGCGAGGGTATCGGCCTGGAGGCGCTGGGGGTGAAGACCACCAAGGGGCATATCGACACCGATCCCTATGGCCGGACCAATGTCGCCGGCCTCTGGGCGATCGGCGATGTCGCGGGACCCCCCTGGCTGGCGCACAAGGCGAGCCATGAGGGCGTCGTCGCGGTCGAGGCGATCGCCGGGGTCGAGGGCGTCCACCCGCTGGACAAGGGCAATATCCCTGGATGCACCTATTCGCGGCCGCAGGTGGCTAGCGTCGGGCTGACCGAGGCCCAGGCCAGGGAGGCCGGCCATGCGGTCAAGGTCGGCCGCTTCCCGTTTATCGGCAATGGCAAGGCGATCGCGCTCGGCGAGCCGGAGGGGCTCATCAAGACGCTGTTCGACGAGAAAACCGGCGAACTGCTCGGCGCGCATATGGTCGGGCCGGAGGTGACCGAGCTGATCCAGGGGTTCGTCGTTGCCCGAACTCTGGAGACGACCGAAGAGGAATTGATGCGCACCGTCTTTGCCCATCCGACGCTCAGCGAGGCGATGGGCGAGAGCGTCCTTGCGGCTTACGGGCGGGCTCTCCATATTTGACGCACTCAAGCGTCTCTCCGACAAGGCGAAGCGGTGTTGCGGGTGACCTCCCAAGGGCGTTGACCCTCTGGGAGTCGCCCGCTATAGCGCGCCGTCCGTTGGGCCGCTCTGTCGGTCCTTCGGTCATGCGCTTGAACATTGCCGATGCGTGTTGAAGGCCTGGGGGCCGCAAGGCCACCGGGTGTCTTCGTGCTTTCTGCGCGAGGGATGTGCATCGGTAAAGTAACTTAGGTGAAGGGTTTCATGCCGACGATCAACCAGCTGATCCGCAAGGGTCGCGAGCCGCAGAAGGCCAAGTCCAAGGTCCCTGCGATGGAACAGAACCCGCAGAAGCGCGGGGTCTGCACGCGCGTCTATACGACGACGCCGAAGAAGCCCAACTCGGCGCTCCGCAAGGTCGCCAAGGTTCGCCTGACCAACTCGCGCGAAGTCATCAGCTATATCCCCGGCGAGGGGCATAACCTGCAGGAGCACTCGGTGGTGCTGATCCGTGGCGGCCGCGTGCGCGACCTGCCCGGCGTGCGCTACCACGTGCTGCGCGGCGTGCTCGATACCCAGGGGGTCAAGGATCGTCGCCAGAGCCGTTCGAAATACGGCGCCAAGCGGCCGAAGTAAGGAGAGGTCGTCATGGCTCGTCGTCGTCGCCCGGAAAAGCGCGAAATCCTGCCCGACCCGAAGTTCGGGGACGTGGTGCTGTCCAAGTTCATGAATTCGGTCATGGAGCAGGGCAAGAAGTCGGTTGCCGAGGGCATCGTCTATGGTGCGTTCGAAACCGTCGAGGCCCGCGCCAAGCGTGATCCGCTGCGCATCTTCCATGATGCGCTCAACAATGTGAAGCCGGGCATCGAGGTCCGCAGCCGCCGCGTCGGTGGCGCGACCTATCAGGTGCCGGTCGAGGTGCGCCCTGAGCGTGCCCAGGCGCTGGCGATCCGCTGGCTGATCACGGCGGCGCGCAATCGCTCCGAGAACACCATGTCGGCGCGGCTGTCGGGCGAGCTGCTCGACGCGGCCAACAATCGCGGCACCGCGGTCAAGAAGCGTGAGGACACGCATCGCATGGCCGAAGCCAACCGCGCTTTCTCGCATTACCGCTGGTAATTTCCAGCAAGCCCCCCGGAGTTACTGGTCATGGCCCGCAGCCATCCGCTCGAAAAGTATCGCAACATCGGCATCATGGCGCACATCGACGCCGGCAAGACGACGACGACCGAGCGCATCCTCTACTACACCGGCAAGTCCTATAAGATCGGCGAGGTCCATGAGGGCACCGCCACCATGGACTGGATGGAGCAGGAGCAGGAGCGGGGCATCACGATCACCTCGGCGGCGACCACCTGCTTTTGGAACGACCACCGGATCAACATCATCGACACGCCGGGCCACGTCGACTTCACCATCGAGGTCGAGCGCTCGCTGCGCGTGCTCGACGGCGCGGTCGCCTGTTTCGACGGCGTCGCCGGCGTCGAGCCGCAGTCCGAGACGGTCTGGCGCCAGGCCGAGAAATACCGCGTTCCGCGGATGTGCTTCGTCAACAAGCTCGACCGCACCGGCGCCAATTTCGAGCGCTGCGTCGAGATGATCAGGGACCGCCTCGGCGCGCGTCCGCTGGTGCTTTATCTCCCGATCGGCATCGAGGGCGGCTTCAAGGGCCTGGTCGACCTGGTCGAGAACCGCGCGATCATCTGGCTCGAGGAGAGCCTTGGCGCGAAATTTGAATATCAGGAAATCCCCGACGATCTGAAGGATGCCGCCGCTGCCGCCCGCGCCGAGCTGATCGAGGCCGCGGTCGAGCAGGACGATGCGGCGATGGAGGCCTTCTTCGAAGGCACCGAGCCCGATGTCGCGACGCTGAAGGCGCTGATCCGCAAGGGCACGCTCAACTTCTCCTTCGTGCCGGTGCTGTGCGGCTCGGCGTTCAAGAACAAGGGCGTTCAGCCACTGCTCGACGGGGTGGTCGACTATCTGCCGTCGCCGCTGGACATCCCGCCGGTCGAAGGCCTGAAGCTCGACGGCGTGACCCCGGAGACCCGGCCGCCGGCCGATGACGCGCCCTTTTCGGCGCTGGCGTTCAAGATCATGAACGACCCCTTCGTCGGCACGCTGACCTTTGCCCGGATCTATTCGGGCCAGCTCGATTCCGCCTCGACCGTGATGAACTCGGTCAAGGACAAGAAGGAGAAGGTCGGCCGCATGCTGCTGATGCATGCCAATGACCGCGAGGACATCCAGGTCGCCTATGCCGGCGACATCGTCGCCCTGGCCGGTCTCAAGGACACGACTACCGGCGACACGCTGTGCGCGTCCAACGCGCCGATCATCCTCGAGCGGATGGAGTTCCCCGAGCCGGTGATCGAGGTCGCGGTCGAGCCCAAGACCAAGGCCGACCAGGAGAAGATGGGTGTCGCGCTCAATCGCCTCGCCCGCGAGGATCCGTCCTTCCGCGTCACCAGCGACATGGAATCCGGCCAGACCATCATCAAGGGGATGGGTGAGCTCCACCTCGAGATCCTGGTCGACCGGATGAAGCGCGAGTTCAAGGTTGAGGCCAATGTCGGCGCGCCGCAGGTGGCCTATCGCGAGAGCCTCGCGAAGAAGGTCGACGTCGACTACACCCACAAGAAGCAGTCGGGCGGCTCGGGCCAGTTCGGCCGGATCAAGTTCACCGTCGAGCCGGGTGAGCGTGGCCAGGGCATCATCTTCAACGATGAGGTCAAGGGCGGCAACGTCCCGAAGGAATATATCCCCTCGGTCGAGAAGGGCATCCGCGAGGTCGCGGCGTCGGGCTCGCTGATCGGCTTCCCGATCATCGACTTCACCGCGACGCTCTATGACGGTGCCTATCACGACGTCGACTCATCGGCGCTGGCCTTCGAGATCACCGGCCGCGGCGGCATGCGCGAGGCGGCCCAGAAGGCCGGCATCAAGCTCCTCGAGCCGATCATGAAGGTCGAGGTGGTGACGCCGGAGGATTATCTCGGCGACGTCATCGGCGACCTCAACAGCCGCCGCGGGCAGATCCAGGGCACCGACACCCGCGGCAATGCCCAAGTGATTGAAGCGATGGTTCCGCTGGCCAATATGTTCGGCTATGTGAACCAGCTTCGCTCCTTCACTCAGGGGCGGGCGCAGTACACCATGCAGTTTTCGCATTACGAAGAGGTCCCGGCGAACGTCGCCGAGGAAGTCAAGGCGAAGCTCGCCTGAATTGTTTGACAGGAAGCTAGGGACAGAAGGACAAGGTAATGGCCAAGGCTAAATTCGAGCGCAACAAGCCGCACTGCAACATCGGCACCATCGGCCACGTCGACCATGGCAAGACGTCGCTCACGGCCGCCATCACCAAGGTGCTCGCCGAGACTGGCGGCGCGACCTTCGTCGACTATGCCAGCATCGACAAGGCGCCCGAGGAGCGCGAGCGCGGCATCACCATCTCGACCGCCCACGTCGAGTATGAGACCGCGGCGCGCCATTACGCGCATGTCGATTGCCCGGGCCACGCCGATTATGTGAAGAACATGATCACCGGCGCTGCCCAGATGGACGGCGCGATCCTGGTGGTCTCGGCGACCGATGGCCCGATGCCGCAAACCCGCGAGCACATCCTGCTCGCCCGTCAGGTCGGCGTGCCGCAGCTCGTCGTGTTCATGAACAAGGTCGACATGGTCGACGACGCCGAGATCCTCGAGCTGGTCGAGCTGGAGATTCGCGAGCTGCTGACCAAGTACGAGTTCGATGGCGACAATATCCCGATCATCGCCGGCTCGGCGGTCGCCGCGCTCGAGGGCAAGACCCCCGAGATCGGCCATGACGCCGTGCTCAAGCTGATGCAGGCGGTCGATACCTGGATCCCGCAGCCGGAGCGTCCGCTCGACCGCCCCTTCCTGATGCCGATCGAGGACGTGTTCTCGATTTCGGGTCGCGGCACGGTCGTCACCGGCCGCGTCGAGACCGGCATCGTCAAGGTCGGCGAGGAAATCGAGATCGTCGGCATCAAGGACACCCGCAAGACCGTCGTCACCGGCGTCGAGATGTTCCGCAAGCTGCTCGATCAGGGCCAGGCCGGCGACAACATCGGTGCGCTGCTGCGCGGCGTCGGCCGTGAGGAGGTCGAGCGTGGCCAGGTGCTCGCCAAGCCGGGCTCGATCACGCCGCACACCGAGTTCACCGCCGAGGTCTACGTCCTGTCGAAGGACGAGGGCGGCCGTCACACGCCGTTCTTCGCCAACTACCGGCCGCAGTTCTACTTTCGCACGACCGACGTCACCGGCGAGGTCACCCTCCCCGAGGGCACCGAGATGGTCATGCCCGGCGACAATGTGCAGCTCGGCGTCAAGCTGATCGCACCGATCGCGATGGATCAGGGCCTGCGCTTCGCCATTCGCGAGGGCGGCCGTACCGTCGGCGCCGGCGTGGTCGCCAACATTACCAAGTAAGTGTAACCGCCGGCCGGCTCCCCCAAAGGGGCCGGCCGGTTCTTTTTCGCCCCCGTTGGGCACGGCTCTTTCGCATCGGCAGAGATCATGGACACGCAGAATATCCGCATTCGCCTCAAGGCATTCGACCATAGGGTGCTCGACCAGGCGACCGGCGACATCGCCGATACCGCGCGCCGCACCGGCGCTGCGATCCGTGGTCCGATCCCGCTGCCGACGCGGATCGAGAAGTTCACCGTCAACCGTTCGCCGCATGTCGACAAGAAGTCGCGCGAGCAGTTCGAGGTGCGCACCTACAAGCGGCTGCTGGATATCGTCCAGCCAACCCCGCAGACGGTCGACGCGCTGATGAAATTAGATCTCGCCGCAGGGGTGGACGTCGAGATCAAGCTGGCCTAAAGACCCGGCTCCCCGCGCTCCGGCGCGGTCGAATCATAGGGATACCGCACGGATTTGTCCGTGGCCTGCGTCCCCCGCTTCTCCACCTTGGGTGGAGGTCCAGCCCGGCGGGGCGATGCATCGTTTTTTCATGGGCTCGGGCTTCGCTTCGGCGGATGTTGTTTGGTCATGCCCCCGCCGGGGGCCTCTGAGGGAGTATTTCGATCATGCGCACGGGCGTGATCGCCAAGAAGGTTGGGATGACGCGGCTGTTCCAGGACGACGGCCGCCATGTACCCGTCACCGTATTGGCGCTTGAAGATTGCCAGGTGGTCGCCCGCAAGGAAGCCGACCGCGATGGCTATACCGCCGTCCAGCTCGGCGCCGGCGCAGCCAAGGCGAAGAACGTCGCCAAGCCGCAGCGCGGCCATTTCGGCAAAGCCGAGGTCGAGCCCAAGGCTTATCTCGCCGAGTTCCGCGTCGACGAGGACGGGCTGCTCGACGTCGGCGGCACGATCAGCGCTGATCATTTCGTCGCCGGCCAGATGGTCGACGTCAGCGGCCAGACCCAGGGCAAGGGCTTTGCCGGCGCGATGAAGCGCTGGGGCTTCAAGGGCCTCCGTGCGACCCACGGCGTCTCGGTCTCGCACCGCTCGCACGGCTCGACCGGCAACCGCCAGGACCCGGGCAAGGTCTTCAAGAACAAGAAGATGGCCGGCCACATGGGTGACCGCAATCGCACCCAGCAGAATCTCGAGGTGGTCTCGACCGACGTTGAGCGCGGCCTGATCTTCCTCAAGGGCTCGGTCCCCGGCCACAAGGGCAGCTGGCTGCTGATCAAGGATGCGGCCAAGACCCCGCGTCCCGACGAGGCGCCGTATCCGGCCGGCCTGAAGGGCGGCGCGGCGGCCGATGAGCCGGCGGTCGAGGAGGAGCCCGTGATCGAGGAGACCGCAGCGGTCGAGGCCGCACCGGTCGCCGAGGCCCCTGCCGCCGAGGTCGAAGCCGAGGCCCCCGCTGCCGCGGTTGAGGAAGCGCCGGCTGCCGAGGAAGCGCCCGAGGCGCCCGCGGCATCCGACGAAGGCAAGGAGGGCTGATCATGAAGCTCAAGGTCCAGACCCTCGCCTCCGACAAGGCCGACGGCGACATTGAACTCGCCGACGAGATTTTCGCCGTCGAGCCGCGCGCCGACATCCTTCACCGCGTCGTCACCTGGCAGCTCGAGAAGCGCCGTGGTACCGCCCGTGGCGCCCGCGAGCGCTCGGACGTCGCCCGCACCGGCAAGAAATTCGGCCGGCAGAAGGGCGGCGGCACCGCTCGCCATGGCGATCGCCGTGCGCCGATCTTCATCGGCGGCGGCAAGGCGCACGGCCCGCGGGTGCGCGACTTCAATCCCGGGCTGAACAAGAAGATCCGCACCCTTGGCCTGAAGATGGCGCTGTCGTCGAAAGCCAAGGACGGCAAGCTGATCGTGCTCGACACGCTTGCCGGCGAGGGCAAGACCAAGGCGCTCGCCGCCCAGCTCGCCGCCCGCTTCGGCAAGACCGCGCTGGTGATCGACGGCGAGCAGGTCGAGCCGAGCTTCGCCCAGGCCGCCAACAACCTGCGAGCGATCAACGTGCTGCCGGCGATCGGCGCCAATGTGTACGACATCCTCAACCACGAGACGCTGGTGCTGACCCGCGCGGCGGTCGAGAAGCTGGAGGCGCGGATCAATGGCTAGAAAGCCGACCAAGGCCGCGGTCGACGTGCACCACTATGATGTGGTGCTCTCGCCCCACATCACCGAGAAGTCGACTCTGCTCTCAGAGCAGAATGCGGTCGTCTTCAAAGTCGCCCGCAGTGCCTCCAAGCCGCAGATCAAGGCCGCGGTCGAGGCGCTGTTCGGGGTCACTGTCACCGGCGTGAACACGATGATCGCCAAGGGCAAGTCGAAGCGCTGGAAGGGCAAGCTCTACACCCGCTCCGACGTCAAGAAGGCGGTCGTGACGCTGGCCGAGGGCCAGTCGATCGACGTGACGGAGGGTGTCCGCTAATGGCGCTCAAGCAATATAACCCGACCAGCCCGGCGCGCCGCGGCCTCGTCCTGATCGACCGCTCGACCCTGTGGAAGGGCAAGCCGGTCAAGGCGCTGACCGAAGGCCTGCGCAAGTCCGGCGGCCGCAACAACCAGGGCCATGCCACCGCGCGCGGCATCGGCGGCGGTCACAAGCAAAGCTATCGCCACGTCGACTTCAAGCGGCGCAAATGGGACGTCTCGGCGGTGGTCGAGCGGATCGAATATGATCCCAACCGCTCGGCCTTCATCGCGCTGGTGAAATATCCCGACGGCGAGCTTGCCTATATCATCGCGCCGCAGCGCCTCGGCGTCGGCGACAGCGTCATCGCCGCCAAGAAGGCGGACGTGAAGCCGGGCAATGCGATGGAGATCGGCCAGGTTCCGGTCGGCACGATCGTCCACAACGTCGAGCTGAAGCCCGGCAAGGGCGGCCAGATCGCGCGCGCCGCCGGCACCTATGTCCAGGTCGTCGGGCGCGATCGCGGCATGGTCATCGTCCGCTTGAACTCGGGCGAGCAGCGCTATGTTCGCGCGGACTGCATGGCGACGGTCGGCGCGGTGTCCAACCCGGACAACGCCAACCAGAACCTCGCCAAGGCCGGCCGCAACCGCTGGCTCGGCAAGCGTCCGCTGACCCGCGGCGTCGCCAAGAACCCGGTCGACCACCCGCATGGCGGCGGCGAAGGCCGCACCTCGGGCGGCCGTCACCCGGTCACCCCCTGGGGCAAGCCGACCAAGGGCGCGAAGACCCGTCACAACAAGGCGACCGACAAGATGATCATCCGGTCGCGTCACGCGAAGAAGAAGGGTTAAGCGATGGCCCGCTCTGTCTGGAAAGGCCCGTTCGTCGAGCTCAGCCTGCTCAAGAAGGCGGAGGCTGCAAGCTCTGCCAGTGGCCGCTCGCCTCCGATCAAGACCTGGTCGCGCCGTTCGACGATCATGCCGCAGTTCGTTGGCCTGACGTTCAATGTCTACAACGGCCGCAAGTTCATCCCCGTCTCCGTCAATGAGGAGATGGTCGGCATGAAGCTGGGCGAGTTCGCGCCGACGCGGACCTTCCCCGGCCACGCCGCCGACAGGAAGGGCAAGCGCTGATGGGCAAGTCCGCAGCACCGCGCAAGGTGGGCGAGAAGGAAGCGCTGGCGGTCGACACCAGCGTTCGTGGCAGCGCCTATAAGCTCAACCTGGTTGCGGGCCTGATCCGCAACAAGAGGGCAGGCGATGCGCTCAACATCCTGACCTTCTCGAAGAAGGCGATGGCGACCGACGTCCGCAAGGTGCTCGCCAGCGCGATCGCCAATGCCGAGAACAACCACAACCTCGATGTCGATGCGCTCGTCGTCAAGGAAGCCAGCGTCGGCAAGGGGCTGGTGATGAAGCGCTTCGCCACCCGCGCCCGCGGCCGTTCGGGCCGGATCTTGAAGCCGTTCTCGCGGATCCGCGTCGTCGTGCGCGAAGTCGAAGACGCCGAGTCGGGGGAGTAAGCCATGGGACAGAAAACCTCGCCGATCGGGCTCCGGCTCCAGATCAACCGCACCTGGGACAGCCGCTGGTACGCCGATGGCGCCGATTATGGCCGGCTGCTGCTTGAGGATCTCAAGATCCGCGAGCACATCATGAAGGCGCTGCCGCAGGCGGCGATCTCCAAGGTGGTGATCGAGCGGCCGGCCAAGCTGTGCCGCATCTCGGTCTATGCCGCGCGCCCCGGCGTGATCATCGGCAAGAAGGGCGCGGATATCGAGAAGCTGCGCCGCACGCTCGGCAAGATGACCTCGAGCGACGTGTCGCTGAACATCGTCGAGATCCGCAAGCCCGAGATCGACGCCAAGCTCGTCGCCCAGGGCGTCGCCGATCAGCTCGAGCGGCGCATTGCCTTTCGCCGCGCGATGAAGCGCGCGGTGCAGTCGGCGCTGCGGCTTGGCGCGGAGGGCATCCGCATCACCTGCGCTGGCCGTCTCGGCGGCGCCGAGATCGCGCGGACGGAATGGTATCGCGAGGGCCGCGTGCCGCTCCACACGCTGCGCGGCAATGTCGATTATGCCGAGGCGACGGCACACACCGCCTATGGCGTGTGCGGCGTCAAGGTTTGGATCTTCAAGGGCGAGATCTTGGGCCATGATCCGATGGCGCAGGACCGGCTGATGATGGAAGCACAGACGTCGGGGGTTCGGCCGGCGCGCTAACGCGTGCCGCCTGATCGGCCGAAGCAACGGTGTCAGAAGGCGAGTAAGAGATGCTGCAACCGAAACGGACCAAGTTCCGCAAAGCCCATAAGGGGCGGATTCATGGCGACGCCAAGGGCGGCACGTCGCTGAACTTCGGTGCCTATGGCCTGAAGGCGCTGCAGCCCGAGCGGATCACCGCCCGGCAGATCGAGGCCGCGCGCCGTGCGATCACCCGCCACATCAAGCGCCAGGGCCGCCTGTGGATCCGCATCTTCCCGGATGTCCCGGTCTCGTCGAAGCCGGCCGAAGTCCGCATGGGCTCGGGCAAGGGCGCGCCGGAGTTCTGGGTCGCGCGGGTCAAGCCGGGCCGCATCCTGTTCGAGCTCGACGGTGTCGACGGCCAGACCGCGCGGGTCGCGTTTGAACGCGCCGCCGCCAAGCTGCCGATCGACGTCAAGGTCGTCGCGCGTCTGGGTGACACCAGCCATCTGCGTGGGGAGCGCTGATCATGGCCAAGGAATTCGCCGACATCAGCGTCAAGACCGACGACCAGCTCGCCGAACAACTTGGCGAGCTCAAGCGCGAGGCGTTCAACCTGCGTTTCCAGGCGGCCACCGGCCAGCTGGAGAAGCCGGCGCGCGTCCGCCAGGTCCGCCGCAATATCGCCCGTATCAAGACCGCCCAGACGCAGCGCGCTGCCGCCGCCGCGGCCAAGGCGTGAGGAGTTAGTCGAGATGCCCAAGCGCGTGCTGACCGGACGGATCGTGTCCGACAAGACCGACAAGACCGTGGTGGTTCTCGTCGAGCGCCGGGTCGCGCACCCGGTCTACGGCAAGATCATCAAGCGGTCGAAGAAGTACCACGCCCATGACGAGACCAACCAGTTCCGCGAGGGCGAGACGGTGCGCATCGAGGAATGCAAGCCGATCTCGAAGCTCAAGACCTGGACGGTGATCGGCAAGGTCGGCGCTGACGCGCCGTCCGCCGCCTGAAGGAGGTCTGACCGATGATCCAGATGCAGACCAACCTCGAGGTCGCCGACAACTCGGGCGCCAAGCGCGTCCAGTGCATCAAGGTGCTCGGCGGGTCGAAGCGCCGCTTCGCCGGTGTCGGCGACGTCATCGTCGTTTCGGTCAAGGAAGCGACGCCGCGCGGTCGCGTGAAGAAGGGCGACGTCCATCGCGCCGTCGTCGTGCGCACCGCCAAGGACATTCATCGTCCGGACGGCTCGGCGATCCGCTTCGACGGCAATGCCGCGGTGCTGATCAACAAGAATGAAGAGCCGATCGGCACACGCATCTTCGGACCCGTCGTCCGCGAGCTGCGCGCGACCGGTCACATGAAGATCATTTCGCTCGCGCCCGAGGTGCTGTGATGTCGGCGTTGAAGATCAAGAAGGGCGATCGCGTCGTCGTCCTGTCCGGCAAGGACAAGGGCAAGCACGGCGAGGTCACCCGGGCGATGCCCAAGCTCGGCAAGGTGATCGTCTCGGGCGTCAACGTCGCGACGCGGCACGTCAAGCCGAGCCAGGCGGATCCGCAGGGCGGGCTGAAGCGGACCGAAGCGCCGCTGCACGTGTCGAAGGTCGCGATCGAGGATCCCAAGACCGGCAAGCCGACGCGCGTCCGCTTCGAGGTCAAGGACGGCAAGAAGGTCCGCGTGGCGGTTCGCTCCGGGGAGACAATCGATGGCTGATGGCTACAAACCGCGCCTCAAGGCGGATTATGAGGATCGCATCGTCAAGGCGATGACCGAGAAGTTCGGTTACACGAATCGCCTCGAAGTGCCGCGCCTCGAGAAGATCGTGATCAACATGGGCGTGGGCGAGGCGACGCAGGACAAGAAGCGCGTCGAATCCGCCGCTGCCGAGATGACGCTGATCGCCGGGCAGAAGCCGGTGATCACCAAGGCGAAGAAGTCGATCGCGCAATTCAAGCTGCGCGAGGGCATGCCGATCGGCTGCAAGGTCACCCTGCGCCGTGACCGCATGTACGAGTTTCTCGACCGGCTGATCACGATCGCGCTGCCGCGCGTGCGCGACTTCCGCGGGCTGAACCCGAAGTCCTTCGACGGCCGTGGCAATTATGCCATGGGCCTGAAGGAGCAGATCGTGTTTCCCGAGATCAACTACGACCAGATCGAGAAGGTGCGCGGCATGGACGTGATCATCACGACCACCGCGAAGACCGACGACGAGGCGCGCGAGCTGCTTCGCCTGTTCGATTTTCCGTTCCCGGCCGAGGCAGAAACCCAGAAGCAGGCGGCCTGAGCCCGCCGCCAGCAGAAGGAAGAGAACTTAAGTCATGGCGAAACTGAGTTCGATCAACAAGAACGAGCGGCGCAAGGCGATGACCAAGCGCTATGCGGCGAAATACGCGAAGCTGAAGGCGATCGCTGACGACGAGACGATCGAGGACAGCGAACGCTGGATCGCGCGTCTGAAAATGGCGGAGCTGCCGCGCAACGGCAATCCGACCCGGGTGCGCAACCGCTGCGAGCTGACCGGTCGCGCGCGCGCCTATTACCGCAAGTTCCGCTTGTCGCGGCTGATGCTCCGGGAAATGGCCAATAAGGGCCTGATCCCCGGCGTCACCAAGTCGAGCTGGTAAGGAGACACCGATGGTGGTGAACGATCCCCTGGGTGACATGCTTACCCGCATCCGCAACGGACAGCGCGCCCGCAAGGACAGCGTGCTGACGCCGGCGTCCAAGCTGCGCGCGCGGGTGCTCGATGTTCTGCAGCGCGAAGGCTATATCCGTGGCTATGCGGCCGAGGATCTGGGGCCGGCGCGCGGCATCCGCATCGAGCTGAAATATTTCGAGGGCCAGCCGGCGATCCGCCATCTTGCCCGTATTTCGAAGCCTGGCCGCCGGGTCTATTCCGGCGCGACCGAGCTGCCGCGGATCCGCAACGGTCTCGGCATCACCATTGTCTCGACGCCCAAGGGCGTTCTGTCCGACGCGGAAGCGCGCGAGCAGAATGTCGGCGGCGAGGTTCTCGCGGAGGTGTTCTGATGAGCCGCATCGGCAAGCGGCCGGTCGCGATTCCGGCCGGCGTCACGGCGACGATCGAAGGTGGGGTGATCTCGGTCAAGGGGCCGAAGGGCACGCTGACCATGCCGACCGTCGACGATATCCGCTATGAGCTCGGCGACGACACGATCTCGGTCCAGCCGGCGAACGACACCAAGCGCGCGCGGGCCTTCTGGGGCATGCAGCGCACGCTCGTCGCCAATCTCGTCGCCGGCGTGACCGACGGCTTCACCAAGGTGCTCGAGATCACCGGCGTCGGTTATCGCGCGGCCGCCCAGGGCAAGAACCTCAGGCTGCAGCTCGGCTACAGCCACGACGTCAACTATGCGGTGCCGGAAGGCATCACGATCAAGACGCCGGACCAGACCACGGTCGAGATCAGCGGCCATGACAAACAGCAGGTCGGCCAGGTCGCTGCCGAGATTCGCCGCTGGCGCAAGCCCGAGCCGTACAAGGGCAAGGGCATCAAGTACCGCGGCGAGTATATTTTCCGCAAGGAAGGCAAGAAGAAGTAAGATGGCCAAGCATCTCTCGCTCTTCGATCGCCGCCGCCGGCGGGTCCGCAGCTCGCTCAAGGCGCGCAGCGGCGGCCGTCCGCGGCTGTCGATCCATCGTTCGGGCCGGCACATCTATGTGCAGGTGATCGATGACGCCGCCGGGCGCACGCTCGCATCGGCGTCGACGCTCGACAAGGATTTGCGCGGCAAGACCGGCGCGACGGTCGATGCCGCGGTCGAGGTCGGCAAGCGCGTTGCCGAGCGGGCCAAGGCGGCGGGTGTTTCGGCGGTCGTGTTCGATCGCGGCGGTTTCTTGTTTCACGGGCGGGTCAAGGCAGTTGCCGAAGCTGCGCGCGAAGGCGGATTGGAATTCTAAATGGTCGATGAAATCCAGACTCCCGACGGCGCTCCGGCCGACACGCCTCCGCCCGGTCCTGGCGGACCGGGCGGCCGTGGTCGTGGCCGTGGTCGTGGCGGTCCTGGCGGCGGCGATCGTGGTCGTGGCGGTCGCGACGGCAATCGCGGACGTCGTGATGACCGTCGTGGCGCCGGTGGCGAAGACGGCGGTGAGGAGCTGGTCGAAAAGCTCGTCCACATCAATCGCGTGTCGAAGACGGTGAAGGGCGGCAAGCGCTTCGGCTTTGCCGCACTCGTCGTCGTCGGCGACGGCAAGG
>Ga0207667_10002979_pt1 | contig 21044 bp, 30 predicted proteins | sample KBSCornC52_FD_184301 | JGI IMG/M metagenome (GOLD analysis project Ga0207667, IMG submission 184301) | Corn rhizosphere microbial communities from Kellogg Biological Station, Michigan, USA - KBS Corn C5-2 (SPAdes) (version 2) | ecosystem: Host-associated > Plants > Roots > Rhizosphere > Soil ...
GATTTTCCTTGCGATCTCCTGCTCGCTGCTCGCGAGGAAAATCGGGTGGATGCCCATCACCTGCAACGGCGGCCGCTTGGCGCTCTCCAGTTGCGTCTTCAACTGCGCCGCCTCCGCCGTCGCCGCCTCGGCCTTCGCCGCTAGTTCCGCCTTCTCCGTCTCGTGCTGCGTCACGAGCGATTGCACATATTCCGTCTGCGCATCATCCATCTCCGGCGGCGCGCTCGCCGCCGCTTCCTCCGCCTCCAGCGCCTGGACCTCCTCGACCGTCTTGCCCAGCTCCGCCGCCTTCGCCGTCAGCCGCTCCGTCTCGGCCGTCGCCGCTGCGGCCTCTTCCGCCCGCAAATCCTCGACGCTCTTGCCCGCGTCCTTCGCCCGCTGCGCCAGCGCCTCTTCGGCTTCGCGCTCCGCCTTCGCTTCCGTCGTCTCACCCGCCGGCGCTGCGGCCGCCTTCTTGCCATCCTCGATTTTCGATCCTCCATCCTCCTTGGGTTTCACCCCCGGCCCGTTCGCCAGCGGTGTTTCCCGCAATTCCTGCGGCAACCCCAGCTTGGCAAAAGCCGGATCCGAAAGATTGATGTCCGCCGTGGAGATTCCCCCCGTGCCGTCACCGGCCGGGGCCTTGTCGAGGAGTATGCGTGAGATGTACATGACGCACCCCTTGTCACACGCCAACCCCCAAAAGAAAATCGTCCGCGTCAGAAACGCGGACGATTGCGGACGATTGCGGACGATTTAACGGTGGTTATGCTTAGAGCTTCAGACCATCCGCCGTGGGTTGAATCCGGGTGTTGCTCGGATCCTTGCTGTCCGGGTATGGGTTCGGCGTGTCCAAACGCTTCAGGTCCATCCCCAGCCACATCACCGCCTCCTGCAACTTCGTGATGGTGATGCTCCGTTCCCGGCTGCCGGGCAACGCTTTCACCTTCTGGATCTGCGCGTCAATGTCGCGGTGCAATTCCTTGTTGCCGATGATTTCCTGGCATCTCGGACAATGCTCCGGCGCGCCTTCGCTCATTGTGGTTTCACAGCCTTCAGTTTTGCATTTCATTTTGTTCCTTCGTTACTTTGTTGTTCGTCTCTGTTTTGCCGGGCCGCCGTTTCGCGGTCCTTCAAATCCTCCAAAAACTCCATCAGCGCATCCGTCCCCGCCACGCGCCACAAGATCTCGCGATCCGTCCGCTGCTCGTTCGCCGCCTCCGTCGCCTTGCTGTTGATCTTCTCGCTCAACAACGTCAGCACCGCCTCAAACAGCGGATTGTCCGGCGCGCTCGCAAACCTCCCCGCCAGCTCCGCCTCCGTGACCGCCTTCGTCACCCCGGTAGGGCGGTGCTGCCGCACCGCCCAAAACTTCCAATTAAAACTCATCGCTTCCCCCTCCCATGCTCACGCCGGTGATCCGCCGGCCCTAGCTTGATTTGCCGGCTCATGGGCGGCACCCGCACCGGCGGCCGGGGTGGCGACGGCTCGTCGCCACTTCTAAACCCCCGCACCCACCACCGCTTGATCGTGTTCAAAATGGATCTCATACAATTTATTCCTTCGGCGTCTGCGCCGTGGGTTGTTCATCCGTCAGTTCAAATTCCAGAAACGTCGATTCTGTCCGGCTGTCCTCAAACACCACGCTGTAATTCGGCGCACAGCTGTGCCGCAAGTGAATGGCTATGATCATGCCCTTGTCACGCGTCGTCTTGTGCCACACCGTGTCACCAAAACTCCACCGGCTGAAATGTTTGTATCCGCTGCTCATTTGATTCCGCACTCCGCATTCCCCACTCATCATTGTCCGGGCTGCCCCGCCGGCACCGACGGCATCCCTTCCCCCGGCCCGCCGCTGATCCCCGGCGCGCCCAGCCCCGTCCCCGGCATCGCCCCGCCCAGCGCCGGCTGGCCCACCTGCCGCCCGATCTGCGCGTTCTGGATCTGCTGCACCTGGTTCTGGAGATACTTCACCCGCGCCTCCAGGATCGCCCGGCTCGTCTCGTTCAGCTTTTGGAACGCCTCCGGATTCTTCTGCCCGATCCCCATCAGCGTCTGCAACCGCAACGGAAAATTCAGCCCGTTCGCCACCATCGGCGGCTCGATCCCCGCCGCGATCTTCGTGAAATTGTTCTCCTCGTCGTCGATCTCGCTCTGCTGCGCCGCCTGCACCGGCCGCAACGTCTCGTTCGCCAGGTTCGGGTCGATCGCCATGAACAGCCGCTGCACCAGCTTGTCCCGCTGCACCGTGTTCAACGTGTCGATCTGCAAGATCTGCACAATCATCCCCACGATGTTCTTCAGGTAATCCATGTCCAGATCCCGCGGATCGAACGTCAGCTCCACATTGAACTTCCCCTGGATGTCCGCCCGGCTCCGCGCCACCGGCTTGCCGTCGTCCCCCGTGATCAGCGCCAGCTCCTCGTCCGAGATATACTGCTGGCACAACTGCATCATCTGCATCAGCGCATCCTGCAACGAAGTCAAAAACTGCTGCGCCATCCCGCTCTGATGCAACTGCGTCAGCATCGGCGGCACCGTCTCGGAAATGCGCCCGAAATATTCGTCCACGCGCATCTTGATCTGCTTCTGCTGCGCCTCGTTCCCCTGCGGATACGTCGGCGGCTCCATCCACGAGACATCCCCCGGCCGGTCCTCCTTGATGATCTTCAACGGCCCGATCACCAGCGAAAGCTTGCTGCGCCGCCGCGGCACCTTGATCGGCGGCACCGTCGCCAGGCTCACATTGTCGTTAAACGAATCCGCCAGCAGCTTCTGGCTCCACTGCTCCGTCGCCACCAACTCCGGCACGCCTCGCGAATCCAGCAGCCGGCTGCCGATGATCTCGCGCATGAACCACGTGAACGGATATTCCCCGTGCTTGAAATCCAGCAGCCGCCGGTCGTACGCCGTGAAATCCACCTGCCCGTGCAGCGTCAGGTAATAGATGCCCGGCACGTTGTCCTCATTCACCGCCTTGTAATAACTGTGCACCAGCTCGTACATCCCGCGGTACGCATCCTTGCTCTCCTCCTGCTTGATCACCATGAAATCCCCCTGCGTCGGGTTCCGGCGATACAGCGGGAACATCGAATCCGCCTCGTGCTCCAGCACCTCCTCCACAAAATCCGGATCGTACCCCTCGCTCACGATTCGCTCGCGCAACTCCGCCTCGCTCACCCACTCGCGCACGAAATACGCGCGACACCGCTGGCCGTCGCTCGTGTTCGTCGGAAAGAAAATATCCTCGTACAACCGGTACGCGCACAGCACCGGATGATCGTTCTTTAGGTACGGGCTCGGAAATTCCGCCTGCTCGGCCGTCCGCAGGTCCGCCACCACCTGCCTCGCCCGCTTGTCCGACAGGTGCGGCAAAAATTGCTGCAACGCCTGCGCGCTCCCCGCGTCCTGGTCCGGGTTCATCAGCTCCGCCTCCAGGTGCGCGATCGTCATCGCGTCCACCCCCGTCTGCTGCAACAGTTGCAGGATCTGTTGCATCGTGATCGTCTGCATCTCCAGTTGCACCTCCTGCTCCCACCACACGCCCAGGATCGCGCCCGCCGGCGAATCCGCCTCCTGATACTGCGCCAGCTTCACGATCTCCCGGAAATACTGGCTCCCCAGCTTGTTCTTCAACACCCACTTCAGCACCGTCGTCAGGCGATGCCCCAGGTCCTCGTTCTCCAACTCCAGCCCCTTCACGCGCGGCAGATTGCGCAGCGCCGCCGCCGTCAGGATCAGCACCCGCTCGTTCACGATCTGGTCCGCCAATCTGATCCGGGCGTCCGAAGCGCCCTCGAACGGGAACGCCGGCTTGCCGTCCTGCGCATCCGCGTGCTTCCGGCCGTCCGGCGATTGCCCCTCCCAGATCGTGAACCGCACCTCCTCGCTCGCGAACCGCCGCTCGTTCACATTGTACGCCGCCGCCCGGGCGATCTGCGCGCACTCATCCTTGAACTTCAGCAATTCCTCTTTCGTCACCTCGGCGTTGCCGCCGTCGCCGGCCACCATCGCCACATTCGTTTCCGTGTTCACTTGGTCTTTGGTCATAAAAATCCGTTCACTATTTGCCCATGGCCTTGTTGGTGCCCGGGCGGGTTGCTGTCTTGGGAACGGATGCGTGGGTGGCCGGCGGAGTGGAACCGTTACCAGTGAGTGAAACTGGCGTTAAAACCTGTGGTATGAGTTTTAACAAATCCTGTCGAGCAAAATGTGCGCGCTTGCTCCCCGGCAGCACCCGCGCCTGCAACGTCCCCGCCCGGATCAGCTTCGTCATCTCCTCCTCCGAAAAGCCGAAGATGTCCCGCACCTCCCCGCGCCGGAAATAAAACTTCTGCGGCAGCTCGATGCTCGTCGCGTTGCTCATGCGGCTGGACCTCCGGTTGGTTCGTTCCATGTCGCCTCCACGGCTTTCACAGCCTTCAAAATCTCATCCGTCTCCACCGGCCCCAGCACAAAGATTGCCGCGCCGATCGGCTTTTCCTGCGCATCGCGATACACGATCTGCTGCATCGCCGCGTTCATCGCCCCCAGATTGAAAAACTTTTCCTTGATGGAGTCGCTGACTAATCCCGGCTGTTCTGTGGTTGGTTCGCTCATAGGTTTTAAAAATCCGTGTTCATCTGTGTCCATCCGTGGTTAATAAAAATTCTTCGGTTGCGCCACAAAATCGCTGCGGTGGCCGTCCACGGCCCCTTCGTCCTCCGTCACCCCGCCCAGGTACGGGCATTCGTCTAGGAAAAAGTACCGGTCACAATCCACCGGATCTTTGCACGCCCCGTCCATCGCCCGCCGCCCCTCCTTCGTCATCCCCGTCCACGTCATGAGCGCAAAAATGCTGTTCACGCACTCCTCGCTCACGTACAGCTTCGGCGCGTTGAAATAATCCACCGGCTTCGTCTCGTCATAATCCAGCGCATCCTGGATCATCGTCACCCCCTCCTCGATATCGTCGCCCGGCGTCGCCTCGAAAAACAGGTTGATGTCCGCAAAATTCTCGATCAACGTCACCGGCCGGTCGTTCTCCAGCTTCGGCGTGCTCCCGAACCGGCTGTCGATCTTCCGGTCCTGGATCACCTCGCGCGCCCCGTTGTGCTCGCTCATCCCGTCCAGGAACTCCTCGCGCACCTCCTTCGGCATCTGCATGAACTCCCGCTCGTATTTCTTCAAATCATGCCAGCCCTCCAGCCGCGCGATCTCCTCCTTGTACCGCCGCAACCCCCAGCCGAACGGCTTCTGCGCCGGCCCCCGCTTCCCGTCCGGATGCTTCCCGTCCGGCAACGCCCACGGCCCCGGCACGCCGATCCCAGGTATCGAATAATTCCCAGGCCACTCGCGATAGATGTACACCGCCCGCGGTGTCACCCGGTACCACTTCATGAAAAAATTGCGACCCGCCGGGTCCACCCGCTGATAATTCGTCCCCTCCTTGGGGATCTGGTTCGCCGGGATCACGTGCACCGTCCGGTTGAACTTCTTGAACCGTGCGCTCATCGTCTTCGTCGCGATCCCGTAAAAGCGTTCCTTGATGAAATCCGCCGGCTTCCCCGCGATCTTGCGCCAGATGTTCTTTGGGTTCCCGTACGGATTGTCGCTCGAATGGAAATACACCACCGCCCGCTCCACCTCCTGGTTCTCTCCCGGTGCGCACTTCAACACCCGCGGCACCACCTCGAACTCCCGCCCCGCCGGCACCGGCACCTGGCCGCTGTTGACCGGGTTCACATCGCTCGCCCCCTCCCACGCCTCCAGCCACTTCTGACACTGCTCCGGGCGGCTTTGCGGATACAGCGCCGCCCGCTTCTCTGTCACCGCCCGCCACAATTCCTCGTACTCCGCCTCCGACACTCCGAGCGCCCGGACCGGGTCCGGCTTGCCCCCGTCTTTCGGACATAAAAATGCCACGCTCTCCTTCACCACCTCCGCCCCGTCGCACAGCAACCGCACCGTCTCCGTATAACCCTCCACCGGCGTGAACGTGATCACCACCCACCCGTTCTTCTCCGCCACGCGCAGCTCCAGCGTCTCCACCCAGTCGCTCGGCACCAGCTCGTCCGGCCACACGATCTCCAGGTTGCCGCCCTCAATTGACCGGATGTCCTGCTCATACGCCTTGAACGTGCAGCTCGCCCCCGCCTCCCCCGAAGTCGCGCTCTGCGGCGGCAGCACGAACTGCTCGTCGCTAAAACCCGTCTTCTGCTTGTACGCGATATATGCCGTCTTTCCCTTGATGTCCCCGCCCTTCAAGTGCGACGGCAGGTAATTGTAAAACAGCGGCTGCTGGTAATCCCGGCTCATCTGCAATGTGCTGTGCAGCGCCCACGCCTTCGCCGCCACGTAATGGAACAGCACCCGCATCGTCCGGTTCGCCGCGAACTGCGTCTTCCCCGCGCGATTCCCGCCCAGGATCAGCAACGTCCGCACCGCCTTGTCGAACCGCAGATGCTTCCGCATCTGCTCCGCCCACACCTTCTCCACCCACGGCATGCCCAGCAACGCATCACACACCCGCCAGATCGGCGGCTGCCACAGATGCGAGAACGGGTCCGCCTTCTCCTCCGCGATGATCCGCTCCCGCCGCACCATCGCCTCGTTCCAGGCCTGCGACCCCATCGCCACCGCCTGCTCGGCCGTCGGCAGGCCCAGCACCGGATGCGCCGTCGGTTGAAAAGGTTTGGCCATGATTATTGCTCCTTCCACCAGTCACCCGCGTCCGGTTTGACGTTGCCGCCCTTCAGTTGGACGATCTCCGCCGCCATCGAACCCGCCAGCGCCTCCATGAATTGCAACTTGTTCTGCAACATCTTCACCTGGTGCTTGCGCGATTCCTCCCGCTCCTGATGCAGCTTGTGCACCTCCGCCCAGCCGCGGACCGTTTCCGTCCAGATGCGAGCCAGCGCGATAAACGCCAGCCAACCCACCACCGCCGCCACCGCCAGCAACACGATCAAAAGCGTTTCATTCATAGGTTTTCTTTGTTTCCGTGTTTAATCCGTGTTCATCCGTGGCTAATTGCGTTTCTGCCCATTCACTCCCGTCAGAATGCGTGGCTCCGTCAGCGCTAGGTAATACGCATTAAAACTCTGTCGTGCCTCCTCCGGCCCCCACGGCAACACTGTCCCCGGCAACGGCGCGATATGCTCCGTGCTCCACTTGTGCGGCGAGGCCGGCAGCAGATCCCGCCGCTCCGTCATCAACGCCCGCACATCCGCCTCCTTCACCCGCGGATCCAGCTCGAACGGCAGCCCGAACTTCAACGCGATCGCGTGCCAGATGCGCCACTCGATCTCCTTGAACTCCGGCAGATGCAACTTCAGCGGCTGCACCATGTCCCCGCAATACGCCTCCGTCGCGTCATGCAACAACCCCTGCAACTGCAACTCCGGCGGCAACTGCATCGCCACCAGGATCGAATGTTGCGCCACCGAATAAAACTGCCGGCAATGCCCCCCGAACCGGCAGATGTTCGCCAGCGCATGCGCGATGTCCTCCAGGCACACCTCCGCCGGCAGCGGCGACATCGGATAAAACTGCCGCCCCGAAAACGTCAGTTGCCAGTTCCCCCGCCCGTCCGGGGCCGGGACAGCCTGTCCCGGCATCAAGTCGTTCGGTTCGTTATTCATGGCCCGCCTCCTGCGCATTCTTCTCCGCCGCGGCGGCGATCGCCCGCCGCTCCAGCTCGGCGATGCACCGCTCCGCCACCTGCAACTTTTCCTTTACCTTCACGAACATCGCCGCCGGCACCGGGTTCACCATGCCCACCTCCACCACCCGCTGCATAAACATCGCCGCCTCATCCGTCGCCCGCACCACGCCCGCCGCCAGCTCGGCGTGGGACTGCTGCAAATAATCGTTCATAAGTTTCCTTCGCTTGATCCGTCGCCGGACCTGTCTTCGGTTGTAAAATGGATCACCCATTTCAAATTAAATTAAACGTCCGTTGCTTCACCAACACCGCCAGCACATCGTGGTAACTGGCCGATTGATCACTGAACCCCTTCGCCGCCGCGTGCACTCCATCCGTCCGGAGCGTGAACGTCCACTCCACCCCCTCGATCACCTGCACCCACGACGAATACACATGCCGCTGCCGCACCTTCTTTACCTTCTCCGGCGCGCCCTGGGGGGGGGGTAATTGCGTTTCCGTTTTCATTCATACCATCCTCGTGGTTCACTTTTTCTTCGCCGCCTTCACCTTGGCCTTCGGCTTCTCCGCCGGCACCGGTGCCGCCTTGGCCGCCTTGTTGCTCTGCGGCCACAACGCCATGAGCTTGTCGCGGTCGGATTGTTCCTTCTTGCTGCCATAGCCCACCCACGTCGAAGAGGTCCGTAACAGCAGCTCCACGGCATAGCCGGGCAGGTTGTCGATCAATGGCGTGGTCTGGATGGTTTTGCTGATGATCTCGGCGTTCTTCTTCCAATCCTTGTCCACCTGGTGGCCCATGCCGTGCCCCTTCATCACCGCCACGATTTCGGACTCGTCATAGTTCTCCAGGAAAACGGACAACGCCATCTGCGCCAGGTTGCGCCAGAACAGGGCCGGCATTTTCCGCAGCGCATCGCTGGACGAGCTGATGATCTCCGTCAGCCGCTCCTCCATCTTCTTCTGTTCCGCCGCCTCCTTGGCCTCCTCCGCCTTCTGCTTGGCCTCGTCGCGCTTGCGCTGGGCCAGCTCCGCCGCGCTCGCTTTCCGCTTCGGCTCGGGTTTGATCAGTCCGTTGTCCTTCGCGAACTTCACCAGCTCCGCCTTCTTCCAGATGCGCTTCAACCGCATGCTGTCCCCGTTGTCGAAACGGCTCCCTTCCGTCAGCGCATAGATCGCCGGCGGCGCTTTCGTGCCCAGGATCTCTTTCCACTTTTTGTATCCGGGCGCCTCGTAGCAGGTATCGTCCTCGGACACGTAGTCGTTGCTATACCGGTTCTTTTCGTACTGCTTCGCGGTCCAGACGCCGGCGATAACCGGCGAACTGTTGGACGCCACCGCGCCGCACTTCTCCCGGAAGCAGCCCGGGTTCGTGCAGATGTTTGCATCCCCCTCCGCCGCCGGGATGTTCCCGGTGCGATACGGACAATCCGTGCACTTCGGTGCCGGCTTGCCGTCGAGTTTCACCGCCGCGAACAGCATCTCCTGGCTGAACGGCGCGTTCTTCAGCGTGATCCGGTAATTCGTTTGGATGATCGTCTTTAATTCACGGAAACTCGGCGGCTCGTCATCACCCCGTCTCGGTTCGGTGGCTTCCTTCAGCACCTCCAGTTGGTTCTGCTGGTCCGGGATCTGGGCGATCAGCGCCGCCTTGCTGGCATCGAGCTTGCCCTCCCGCACCGCCGCCTGCACCGCCGGGGCCGTCTTCAACAACGCCAGCTTCCCATAAACCGCCGTCGGCTTCCGGTCGATCTTGCCCCCGATATATTCCACCGCCGCCTGCACCGTCTTCACCGTCCCCGCCTTTAGCAGGCTGTCCCGCCACGCCGCATACCCCTGCGCCTCCTCCAGCGCGCTCAGGTCCGCCCGTTGCAGATTCTCGATCTGCTGGATCTCCACCACCTGCGCGTCATCCAGCCCCTCCAGCACCAGGTTGATCTCGGCCAACTTCGCCTCCAGCGCCGCCGTCACCCGCCGTTCCCCCGCCACCAGCTCGTACTTCTTTCCCTTCGCCGCCGCGGCCGACCGGCCCGCCGGCAAGGGACGCACCAGCGGCCACTGCTTCACCCCGTGCTGCTTCACGCTGGCCACAAACTCCGGCCAGTCCGCCGCCTTCGTGAAATCCTGCCCGCGCGGATTCGTCAGGCTCCGCGCGATCTCGCCCGGCGCCGCCTTGATGTGTTTCGATTCAATCGTTTTGCTAACCGTCGTTGCTGTCGTTGTTGATGCGTTTTGGTTCATACGTTCGGAGTGTTTTGGTTTCAGTTGAAAATAAAATTCACAGATTGATCACCTTGTAAGTCGCGTCCGCGCCATCCCCGTCCTTGGACAGCTTCCCCGTCTTCGTCCAGTACGCCAGGTTGCCGTACAACGTTGTCGCGCTCGCCGCCTCCAGCAGCTTCGCGTAATCCGCGTCCGCCTTGATCTTCTCGATCAGCTCGGACACCGTGAACGTCTTCAGCCCGTTCGCCAGCAGCTTCATCGCCGCGCCCAACGTCTCCGGCTTGCCGTCCGGCGCTAATAACACCCCACCCGCGGCAGCACCATTCGTTGCGCCAGCGGATTTCCCGCCCCCCCCCCCGGCTGGATTTCTTGTCGCTTGGTTTGTCGCTTCTCACGTCCAGGAATGCCGGACGGTTGCGCGTTTTCTTCGGCTCCGGCACTTCCGTCTCGCCGCCGTACAGGCTCATGATGCCCTCGCGCATCGTCCGCAACTGTTGCAGGTCGCCCTCAAGCTGGAGTATGTCCCCGTCGATCTCCGCCACCGTCTTGCGGATGTGCGGTGCCATCTGATTGTCCGTGTTCGTTTTCATTTTTGGATGTGTTGAATGATTTGTTGCGTTGTTTGAAATGATTGGGTCCAGCGTCACGCTGGCATGACCTCGATGACCGGTGCCGCTGCCAGCAGCTCCAGCAATTTCTCCGACTGCCGCACCCGTGCTTTTGTGCGGGCGTCGGCGTCGGCGTCGGCGTCGGCGGCGGCGTCGGCGTAGGCGGCGGCGGCGGCGGCGGCGGCGTAGGCGGCGGCGGCGGCGGCGGCGTAGGCGGCGGCGTCGGCGGCGGCGGCGTCGGCGGCGGCGGCTTTTCTGACCAATTCCCACTGCTCCCTCGTCACCGTTTCGCCGGCGATTTTCTTTGCGTACAGATCCGCCACATCCTGGACCGCCTTTTTCGTCCGGTCCGTCTTGGCAAACCGGATCACCCCGTCCAACGGATCCACCAGCAGCCAGTGCAAAAACTGGTCCACCACGCCCGACAGGTCTGCGCCCACCGGGATCGCCGCCAGGAATTTCTCCGGCCATTCCCGCGCGTTTTTCTGTGGCAACGCCTCAAACAACCGGTCCTCCAGGTACGCGATCCGCCGCGGTATCCCCAGCTCCGTCTCGTACGCCTTATGATCGCCGCTATGGATCGTGCAGCCCACCGCGCACCCCTTGCCGTCCTGCCAATACCCGTAACCCTGCACCAGCTCGTCCGCCTTCCGATGCTCCTGCACCCGTTGCAGATAATTCGCCTTGATCTGCGGGTTGCCGTGATACGCCGTCATCATGTTCGTTTTCATTTTGATTTGGATGTGTGTTGTTTTGGTTTATTGAGTCAAAGTAAAATCAATCGCCCCCTGGTTCGGCTCCACGTGGAATTGCAACGTCTCGTGGTGGAAATACAGCCAGCGCGCCCCGTTCTGGTTCGTCCCCGGATACCGCTGCTTGCTGTGCGTGAACTTGCTGTCCCACACCTTCCGCAACTTCTCCCGCGCCTCCCGGATCACCTCCGGCGCCTTGCTCCGCGCCGCCTCCTCCTGCTTCAGCTCGATCAGCTCCTGCGCCTTCTTCTCGTTCCGCTCCATCTTCACCACGTTGTCCGGTGCGTCCGTCAACTGCTTCGAGCCCCGCACCTTCTGCTTCATCGAACCGTCCCCCTTGTTCTCATGCACCACCACCACCGTGTGCGCCTTCCACTTCATTGAAAAACCGCACACCCCCTGGATGAAATAACCCTGCGCCGCGTAATCATCATCCGCGATCCCCACCTTCATCATGTTGTCGATGATGAAAAACTTCCCCCCGTGATGCTCCGCCGCGTAATGGAACGTGTTCAGCAGATCGTTCTTGTCCGTGATCCCCCAGAAATTATAAAGCACCACCCGCTTGTTCAGCCACGCCAGCGCCCGCACGATCCGGTGGATGTTCTCCTCCGTCCGCTCCAGCTTCCCCAGGCCCATCAACTGCCGCGCCATGATCCACAACGTCACCTCCGGCCGCATCTCCATGCTCGCCACCACCACCCGCTCCCCCTCCGCCAGTTGCGCCGCCACGCAGATCGCCATCAGGCTCAGCATCGAAGTCTTCCCCGAGCCGTTGTCCCCCGTGAACAACGTCGTCTCCCCCGGCCGCAACCGCAGCGTGTACTCGAACGGCAGACGGTACCCGTACTCATCCTCCTTCCGGTCAAAAAACTGGTTGTAATACGCCTCCGCAAACTCGTTCGGAAACGACAAATTCTTCGGCTGCACCGTCCCCCGGTGCGTCAGCCGCACCCACTCCTCATGCCGCAACTGGATGTTCGCGATCTTGCTCTCCGTCAGCTCCCCGGACTCCATCACCGCCGCCGTCTGCTCGGAATTTTTCTGGATCAGCCGTCGCGCCACAAATTTTTCCCAGACCAGCCGCAGGTAATCCTCGATCATCGAGGGCGAAACCGCCGCATCCTGGCACTGGCTCAAGTACGCGTACCCCCCCACCTGCTCCAGCAACCCGCGTGCCTTCAGCTCCGCCTGCACCGTGATCACGTCCAGCCGGCCGTCCCGCGCCTTCAGGAAGGTGATCGCGTTCCAGATCGCCAGATGCGCCAGATCGTAAAACACCTCGTCACTCCCGAACTGCGCCTGGCACCGCTCGATCGCCGCCAGCGCCTTCGCCATCTCCCCGTCCACCATCGACACCGACCCGCCCAGGCAACACCCCAGCACCGCCCGCTCCGCCAGCCCGTCATGCGGCGGCAGCTTGTCCAGCGTCGGATTTTGTTGGGAAACGGATTCCATATCAGAGCTTGATTTGCAGGGCGTAAAGGATGTCCATCAAATGCACCGCCTGGCTCCTGGCATCGTCCAGCGCGTTGTGGTGCGTGCCGGTGCGTGCCATTTTCACCTGCGGCGCGAGCGCCTTCATCGTCCGGTAACACCGGTCATTCCAAAGCTTCCACGGTGCCTCCTCATGGATCGCCCGGTAGGCCGCCACCAAAATCGGGTTGTCAAACGACGCGCCATTGCCCCACACCTCCGCCTCGTCCGGCAACAGCCAGTTCCGGAACTGCGTCAACGCCGTGATCAGTTCGGTGCCGCCCTGGCAGATGCCGCCCCGCGCCGGCTCGTTCCGCTCCAGCCACCACTTCACCGTGCCCGCGTCGATCGTCAGCCCCGCGCGCTGCGCGTCCACCATGTCGATGACCTGGTAAAATTCCTCCCCCAGCTCCATGTTCGCCGGGTTGAACTTCACGGCACCGATCGCCACGATCACCGCGCCCGGGCCGGTGCCCAAAGTTTCCAGATCCAGCATGACTTGTATTTTCATAGGTGTGTTTTCTTCGTTTGTTTTTTGGTTTGAACGTCCGGAGTGGTTTAAGCCGTGTGCAACTCCTCCTCCAGCGCCGCGATTTCTTCCGGCACGCCGCTTTGACGCGCCAGCTCCAGCGCTTGCAAAATCTCCCCGCGCGGCCGCCCCGTTTTTGTCACCCGCTCGCCGTGGCTGCCATTGGGTCCAGGCACCGCCTGCTCGCGCTGGCCGTAGTAATCGTGAAAGTTCGCGCCGAACAACGTCCCCGGCTTCAGCCAATGCCGCGCCTTCGGGTCGTTTTTCCACAAAGCCACCTGCCGCCGCAGCATCCGTTCGATCCCCGCCACATCCCGCCCCGCCTCCAGCAGCCGGCCCGTGATCTGGTCCAGCTCATGCAACGGCGGGTTGAACTTGGAACCCGTCAGCGCGTTCAGCAGCGACACCAGCCTCGCCGCCGTCTCTGCATCGCCCTCCCCCACACCCCCTGTGGGAGAAGGAACGATAGAAGGAACGAATGATAGTGCGCTGGCTTCGCGGTGGCTTCCTGATGGGGTACCCGTAGGGGGAACCGTTGGGTTATCGTTGGCTTCCGTCGAAATGCGTCCAGACCCACCTTTAGACCCACCCCTGCGACTGGCCGGAACCGCCGCTATATCCGTACGGTTAACCGTTGGGTTCTCGGTGGGTTTTTGCCCGCGTCTCCCAAAGGGATTACGCTGCCAGTTCCCCACCATCTGGCTGTTCATCTCGTTCCAATCGTGGATCCGCACCCCGTCTTTTTCAACCACCACGAACCCCGGCTTGCCGCACTCCGTCAGACCCTTGAACAGCGCCCCCTCCTGGCCGTCCCAGCCGCAGATCATCTCCACGTACGAGGCATCCGCCCCCGCCCAGAACTCACCCCGCTGGTTGCTCTGGCAATGCCCCCAGATCGCCACCAGGAACTCCATCGCCCGCTCACCGGCGATGCGCTTCAGACGAAGGAACTTCGGGTGCCGCGGCAATTCAGGTTCAACACGCATGTCAAAAGTAAGGTTCAATCGGATGTCAAAAGTTGTTCACCACCGGCCTGGCTGCCGGGGCAGTTTTCTCGCCAGCTCATACCGGCCGTCCGCCAGCAACCGCACCGGCACCTCCATCCCCAGCCGGAAATTCGCCACCGTCTTCACCCGCACATTCACCACCGCCCGGCTCGGCAACTCCACCGCCATCAGCCGCGGGTTCAGGAAAAACCGCTTCACCCGGCCCTCGATCTCCGCCGCGCCGTTTTTTTGGCCCAGCACCGACTTCTCCAGCAACGTCGCCAGCTCCGCCGGCGTCACCGCCAGGCCCGTCACCAGCTCCAGCACGCGGGGCACCGCGTTTTTTGCGTACGCCACCCGCAACACGTTCAGGTCCCAGTCCAGGCCGTGCCGCAGATTTTTTGTCCGCACCCGCTGAAAATGCTTCACCGCGATCCCGCAGGCCTGCGCCAGCTCCGCCTCCCCGTGGATGAACACCGTGCCGGACTCGCTCACAGCAACCCCCTTTGCCCAAAAGTTTCCGCAGCCCAATCCCTAGCCGCCTCAACCCCCCCGCCCCGAACGCCACCGGCACCCCCCCCTCCCCGGTCCAGCCACGGATGGGATGGATACAAAGATGGATACACACCGCGCAAAACTGTTGATTTCATTGGCATATTTAATAGTTAAAGTTCTGACTGCACCTCACTCCGCGCCACCAGCCGCACCCGCCGCCGACTCCGCTCGCGCACCCTCGGCCATCGCGCCCCCATTTTGTCCCGCCGTTCCGCCCCGCAAACCCATTGCCGTGCCGGTCGCTGGGTCTGGAGGTAGGTCTATGACCTTGGATGGGTCTATGGCCGGCGCCGCTTTTTTCAGCCCCTCGATATACAGATTGAACGCGTCATGTTCGGGCGTCTGGAGTTCATGCACCTCCACGCGGCTCGTCGGTGCGCCCGACAAAAGCTGCCCGTTCTGCACCGCCACACCCGCCACGATTGCTAGGTCCTTGGCATCCTTCACCGTCAGCTTCCGGCGCTTGTACGGGTCACTCATCACCTCTTCCACGATGAGCTTCGCCGCCTCCAAGGCATCACCCGCCAGGTCAAAACCCTCGCCAGAAAGCCGCGCCTTCACGCTCTCGATCGTCTGCCCTTCGCGCGTCCGGACCGCCTTCACCGTGTTTTTGGACACCTTCAGCGTGTCCGCGATCTTCTGTGCGCCCCAACCACGCGCCAGCAACGCCACCACACCGCGATAAATCTCCGGCTTCTGGGCGAACAAACGGTCCCCCGTGAACTCACCCTCATGCTCCAGCATCTGATCCGTAAAAACATCCGCCGCATAACCAGGCTGCCCTGGTAACAACGGCTGACCATCAGCCTCTGGATTGATAAGCGAATCCATATCCTCAAAAGTAAAAATAAATAAACGGGCGCCCGCTTTATACGGTCTGCCCCTCCAGGAACGCGTTCACCGCGCTCGCCGGGATCCGCGTGATCCGGTGCCCCAGCTTCCGCACCGGCGCGATCTTCCCCTGGCCGATCCACCGCCACACCGTGGACACATCCACCTTCAGCTTCGCCGCCACCTCATCCGGCGTCAGCTGCTCCTCCACGACCTTGTTGGCAACGTGTTTCGACATGGGAAAAATTGAAAAACCTACGACCGCCAGCCACCATTCACCGCCAGCCAGAAATGCAACCGCCGGCCGCGGTGATTCACCTCCTGGAGGCCAAAAAAAGAACTGAACCAGCCGCAACGGTCACCGCGACCGCCAGCAGCACAGACGAATTTGCTAAAACAACTGCGCCGGAAATAAGGCGGGTTATCGCTACGCCGCGACTGGTTCAAAAATTGAAAAAGCTGATCGGTGGTCGCCTTCATATCCTCGGATGCAACGTCACGTTGCCCACCGTCCTTTCGGAAAAGCATTATGCTCCGCCTCCGACAAAACCCCGCGCGCCACCAACTGCTGCGCCAGGCCCGCATCCAGCGGAGAAAGAGAAAGAGGTTGGACGGCTACTTTACTTACTGCCTTCCCTGGATTAACAGACGCCTTAGCACAAGGGATCGGGGCCACACCAGACCCGGCATCCTGCGGACTGCCGGCAGCAGACTTCATTTCACCGTCCGAAATTAAGGCGGGTGGCTGTATGCTGGCACTCCGCACTCCGCACTCCGCACTCGCCGCGATCGCGGCAATAAATTCAATCGCCACATCCAGCTCATGGATCGCCAACTGACACTGAAACCCCGCCCGCAAATGCCCCAGCCGGGCCAGCTGCTCGCTCACCCGGCCTGCGTACGCGCGCAACTCATGCAACGCCGCCTCCGCCTGCACCTGCCGCTCCGCCTTGGACAACGCCGGCTCAAACCCCGGATTTTGATCGGTGGTGTTCATGAGTAACGCAGCTTCGTCATTTCCTTCCACACCGCCTTCACCAGGCTCCACTCACAGGCAACCTCCAGCGCGCGCTTCAAAGACTGGTTACCCAGCTTGGAATAATATGCCCGCTTCCCACGCGATTCATTGGGAGCCCACGTCTTGAAATCCTGCCAGTTACGCAAGTGATGGCGCATCTTGCCCCGCACACCATTGAAAGCCTCACGGATGCAATCCAGATCCCGCGGCGAAGGATCCACCATTTGAGAGATATAGACCGGCAACCGGCCTGGCTGAAAAGTCTCATACTCCAACTGCACCCACGTCTGACCGGCATTGTAGCCGCTGTCTTCAGCGTACCGCTTCACCTTCAGCAGGTAGTCCACATCCGCCACCGTCACCGAATATTCAGTGATCAGATCGCCCGTCATGGGTGTGGCCCTGGAGATCATCCCACCACCTCCAATTCACTCTCCGTCGAAATATTATGCCCCCGCTCCTCGCGCTGGAATTGGACCCGCTTACCACCCGCCGTCTGCACCACCACCGTCCTGCGCGCCACCGGCACGATCTTCGCGCGACACTCATTCACCAGCACCACACGATGGACCTCATGTGCAAAACGCACCAACATCCCGGGGCGCAACCGCGCCAGCGAAGCCGGAGAACACCCCATAGCCAAACCGCCTTCGGCTTGGCAACGTGGCATTGTGGCACTCATCGGCTTCATATTTTAAAAACGACAAAAAAAGGTGAAAACCAGCGCCCTCAAGCGCTCACGGCCTCCGGTTCAGGCTTCAAAGCCGGCACCACCGGCGGAATCTCCGGCGTCCCAATCCCCAAATCCCGCCGGATGAGCCGCCGCAAATACTGGCTCCGGTTCAAGTCCAGTTCATCCGCCCGGGAATCAATTTTCCCAAGCAAATCCGGCTCGATTTGCACAGTTACATTCTTAAACTCATCGGCTTTCATGTGGACAGCTTACTACAGCTTAATAAGCAGTCAAGACAAAATAACATTCCTTGTTGACAGCCTGAAATAATGAATATTTAATAACCGCCGATGACAACACACAAACGAAGCGATGCCCAAACGGCCATCAGTGTTTCCATCCCCAAAGAACTCCTCGTCCTGGTGGATAAACGCGCCGCGGCCCTCGGCCTGAACCGGTCCCAATACCTTTCCCAGCTAGCCCGTGCCGATTTGCATGAAGGCGGCACCCTGACACTGCGCGAAGGACCCACTCCCTATCGCACTAGGCCCAAAGATTCCGATTGACTTGGTGCGTGCCTTGGGTGCTGACTTATAGGATGGCCGAGCCCAAAGTTAAATTCTCTGAATTTGGTGGGGAAAATGACCCTCCTTACAGCCAGCAACAGATAGATCAAATCTGCGCTAGGCTCGACACTCTGAAAGAACCCGTCTTCATTCGCCCGCCGGATACAAAGCTGCAAGTTTTTAAGTGGATAACCCTCCTCTTGTGTGGTGCCGCCCTTGGCCTCTTTGCCCTCTCACATCGCTACGCCACCACATCGCAGATTGTGACGATTCAGAATCACCAATGGATGGTGGCCATCAAAGTGGACAACCTGACTGGCACCACCTCCTTCTGTCGCATCGGCGATCCGTTGGAAGATACCTATTCCCCCTTACCTTCACCTTGGGTTAACATGTCCGTCAAATAGTCCGCGCGTCCGGAGTCTTTGCTGGCTTCGCCAGCGGTGTAAGGGCGCACGCGCCCTCGGACCAGGCATCCAAGGCCACATCATCCCGATGCCCCTGCGCGTCTTTGACGGTAATCCCTATGTCCAGACCAAGTCTGCGCCACGGAAACCACCGCTCAAAATAATGCCGCTCCGCCACCCCTTGCGGCACATGGCGCAAAAACGCCTTCGCCGCCTCATGCCCATACCGCTCCTCCATCACCTGCGCCGCCCAGCGCCGCAACTCATACCCCGCCTTCGCATAATCCTTGGCGGGTAAAAACTGACGCATAAACTTAGCATGCACCTCATTCACCAGGTCATGCCGCTCCGTCACATCCTTCGCCACAATCAGAAAATCATCCGGCCGTTTACCGCTCACAAATGGCAGAAACAAAGCCGCCACCTCCGCCGTCAGCGGAATGTGTCCCTCCGACCGCTTCGGCTCAAAATACGGCGTGCGAAGAACCGAAAAGAAAACCTGCCCCCACGGCGCGCGTTTGAACCACTCCACCCGCGCCTGGCACATCTCATCATTGCGCAGACCAAGGAACTTCTGCAAATGATGCACCAGCCACAACTGCGGCTGCGTTTCCTTCAACTTGTCAATGGCGGTTTGTATCTCCAGCAACGTCCCCGCCTGGATCGGCAAATGGATCCGCGCCTCCGTCTCGATCACCGCCGCCGCCCTAAACCGTGTCAGGTCCGGCAAATTCAGATCCCGATAAATCAACAAGGCCTGCGCTGAAAACATGCTCTTCACCTGGCGCAAAATCGAATCCGCCCCACGCCGGCGACTCTCCCGCGCCTCCCGATCCTCACCCGCCGCCTTCACATAATTCGCCTTAAAATTCGCCACCAAAATCTCATCCGCCAAAATCCCGGCCGAAAGCCCGTCCACGTTCAAAGTCTCATTCTTCTTCCCCTCGGCCCCGTGCGCCCAACGCAAAAAAGTGCGCAACGCCGAAACATTCTTGATGATCGAGCTATGCTCCAGCCCCTCATTCACCGTTTTGATTTTGCCCTTGTAGGCAGCGATAATCTCGCCGAACGTCGCCGGCATCCGCGTCCGTGGTCCGCGCAACTGCTGGATTTGTTTCTCCGTCATATCCCGCAACAACGCATTTCGTTTGGCGATGGCCAGCGAGCGGTCCTTTGTCTCCAGCGAAAGGGAAACCGTTTTCTTGTGAATGCGCTTGCGAAAGTACCACCAGCCATAGCGGCACATGAGATTGGAAGGATTAGCCGCCCGCGGTGCGCTGTATTTGATGGGAGCAGGTGTAACCATAAGTGGTGTCACGCGACGCACAAACCATAGCTATACACCGCCACACATGGCAAGTATAAAATATCTTCATGGCATAAAAATCAGCTTGATAACAAAAGGAGTTATGTTGTAAAACCCAATAAAATAGGTGGTGCATCCGGCAGGACTTGAACCTGCAACCTTCTGATCCGAAGGCTACTTGTAGTGGTTTTTTAAGACGGCACACCAACTCCAAAAACCCAATAAACGCTGAATATTCTTGTGATTTTCCCAGTTTTGACGGGCCCTTTTAAATGCAGTGGTGTCATTTACAATTCGCTCTCCGGACGTGCGGAGATGGGAAATGGCGTTGTCCATCGCCCGCAGAGATGCGGTCTTTCGCTTGGCTGATTGCAGATCATCGGTCCCAGTATTGATGTCGTGCTTTTCGCCTTGGACTATACGGCGATAGTGCCATACACCCTTTACTTTTTGATAATGCTTCGAGTGGGTGCGTCTGGCCCGGGCGGCCTTTGTAAACTGGCCAAATTGATGATGCGTTGTGCCCTCTGCAAAATCGATTTTGGCCAAGCGCCCGAGATCTCGGATGGTTTTTGGTGGAGGGATTTTGGGGACCAAAATGGCGCCCTCTGGAGTCGTGTTCAGTATGGCATGTTCACCATAAAGTCTTAAAGATGCCCAATTATAGACTTGGGCGGCCTGTTCTGCGGTTGGGAAACAACCCAGGTTTATTCCTGCGGTTGATGCCTTAAAATTTCCAGGCCCTAATTCCAACACACCACGATACCCAGTTTTGTTTTGCCATAAGCGGTTTCTGGCATTTTGCGCGTGGGTTGCATGCCTTAGATTTTGCCGCTGGTTATCCAACCGGTTGCGGTTAATGTGATCAATCACCTGTCCCGGCCTTTTCCCTACGATCATGGCATGCATTGACTGGGTACGCCGGGCCACCGTGGTAACGGCATACCCTCCGGAGTAATGCCATTTGTAACGGATCAATTGGGTATAATCCGTATCGTCGACGAGTGCCTTCATCCCATTGGAAATGATGATTTCCTTCACACACAAAGGCTATCAAAAACAATAATTATCACACTAAAATTTCGGCTTCACCCGCGCCCGCTCTTCCTCCGCCACCTTGTTCACCAGGGCTTGCGCCGCCTTCGGCTCGCTGGTGGCCAGTTCATCCAGACGTTCGGAGAGCCGTTCCCGGATGGCCGCGCCGCTCTCCGCGATCCAGTTGTAATATTCGTCCGGCGTCATCGCCCGGGCGAACTCCGGACCGGCCTTCGGGTTGCCGATGATCTGCTCCTTCGCCGGCGTCGGTACGAAGGCCTGTTGCGCCACCAGCACCCGCCACAGCGCATCCGTCGTCGCCTTGCTCTCCCAATAATGGAACGGCGCGCTTTCCACCGGCTCGCCCAGCACGTTCAGCACCGGCTTGTTCTCGCGCCGGACGAACGGGATCTGCCCCAGCACCAACGCCTGCACGCCGGTCGCATCGTAGAGCTTCG
>Ga0207667_10002980_pt1 | contig 21038 bp, 21 predicted proteins | sample KBSCornC52_FD_184301 | JGI IMG/M metagenome (GOLD analysis project Ga0207667, IMG submission 184301) | Corn rhizosphere microbial communities from Kellogg Biological Station, Michigan, USA - KBS Corn C5-2 (SPAdes) (version 2) | ecosystem: Host-associated > Plants > Roots > Rhizosphere > Soil ...
CGACCGCTCGTCCTATCCCACGCGCCTGACGCCGGCCGGCGAGACCTTCCACGGCCAGGCGCTCGAGGTGCTGGGCAGCCTGCAGGCGACGCGCAACATGATGCGCGGGCTGCAGGCCGGGGGCGTCGACATGATCGAATTTGCCGTGCCGCACACGCTCGCGTTCACGTTCTTCCCCGCCTGGGTGATGGACTTGCGCAAGCGCTTCGGCGAGATGAAGAGCCGCCTGATCGCGCTCAACGTGCACGACGCCGTGATGCGCATGACCGAGGGCAGCTGCGACCTGCTGGTGGCCTACCACCACGCGTCGCAGCCGCTGCAGCTGAGCCCCGACCGCTACGAGATGCTGAGCCTGGGCGCCGAGACGCTGGCGCCGTACGCCAAGGGCGGCGCCGACGGCCAGCCGCTGTTCCGCCTGTCGGCTGCCGGCAACGCGCGCATCCCGTTCCTGGGCTACGCCTCCGGCGCCTACATGGCCCGCCTGGTCGACCAGATCCTGAAGTCCACGCCCGTGCTGGCCCACCTGGACACCGTCTACGAGACGGACATGGCCGAAGGCCTGAAGGCGATGGCGCTCGAGGGCCATGGCGTGGCGTTCCTGCCTTCCAGCTCCGTCAAGAAGGAACTGCGGGCGCGCCGCCTCGTGTCGGCCGCGCCGCTGCACGACGACGCCGGCCACGCCTGGGAGGTGACGATGGAGGTGCGCATCTACCGCGAGCGCCCGGAGCTGGCGCGGCACCCGAAGCCGGGCGCGCAGGCGCTGTGGGAGTTCCTGCGCCTGGGGTGAACATGGGCACGCGCTGCGGCGGAAGCACTTGCAGTGGCCGGGCAGTCGTCGCATGCTGGCAATAGTTGGCCGCTCGGCAGTATTTCTAGTATTAACCCTTATGGGTTGATGCAAATGATGCATGATGCGGCCTCCAAAAGGCATTGGCGTCGCTCCACGGCGCCGCATACAGTCCGCGACCATGCAAGTTTTCCCGTGTCCCAGCGCTATCCGCGCCCCCCGTCAGGCGCGCGCCCACCAGGCCCGCAGCCTCCTGGGAGTCACGCTCGCAACCCTCGTTTGCCTCGCTCCGGCGGCGCACGCCAAGCCCAAGGATGCGGCGGCCTCCGCCGCGCCGGCCGACGCCGAACCGCATCCGGTGCTCGATCGCATCCGCGCCAGCGGCAAGATCGTGCTCGCGCACCGCGAGTCGTCGGTGCCGTTCTCGTACTACGACGCGAACAAGAAGCCGATCGGCTATGCGATGGACCTGTGCAAGGACCTCGCCGAGACCGTCCGCAAGCACCTGGGCCTGGCCAAGCTGGACATCGCCTACGTGCCGGTCACCACGGCCACCCGCATCGACACCATCGCCACGGGCAAGGCCGACCTCGAGTGCGGCACGACCACGAACAACGCCGAGCGTCGCCAGAAGGTGGCGTTCACGATTCCGCACTACATCACCGGCGCCCGTTTCGCGGTGCGCGCCGACAGCAACATTTCGGAGCTGCCGCAGTTCGAGCATCACGTGCTCGTGTCGACCGTCGGCGCCACGCCGTTGAAATCGATCGACCAGGCCAACAAGGACCGCCTGCTGGGCATCGACGTGCGTGCCGTGAAGGACAACGCCGAGGCGATGAAGATGCTCACGGACAAGACGGCCGACGGCTTCGCCATGGACGACGTCCAGCTGTACGGCCTGATCGCCGAGTCGCCCAACCCCGCGATGTTCAAGGTGGTCGGCAAGTTCATCACGATCGAACCGCTGGCCATCATGCTGAGCAAGGACGACGCCGCGTTCAAGAAGGTGATCGACGACGAGATGCGCCACCTCATCCGGTCCGGCGAGGCCGAGAAGATCTACGACCGCTGGTTCCTGTCGCCCATCCCGCCGCGCAACGTCTCGATGAACCTGCCCATGAACTACCTGCTGCGTGACTCGTGGAGGTATCCGTCCGACGTCGTGGCCAACTGAAGCGGCGCGGGCCGCCGATCGGTGTCGGTCGGTACGTGGTTTCACGAACGGTCTGGGGGCTGGATAGCTCCTAGACTTGGTTCAGGCTGCCGTCAGGCCGTCCATTTTCCTGCAATTCGTCTTTCTACTCCAAGAAACCAGGAGCTCAAATGAAGAAGTCCCTTTTGGTCGCCACCTTGCTGGCCGTCGCCGCTGCGGCGCACGCGCAGACCGACACCCTCAAGAAGATCAAGGACACGGGTACGGTGGTCATGGGCGTGCGCGGCTCGTCCGGCGCACTGTCGTACACGCTGGGCGAAGGCAAGTATGTGGGCTACCACGTCGAACTGTGCCAGCGCGCGATCGACGACATCGGCAAGCAGCTGGGCAAGAAGATCGAAGTCAAGTACCAGGAAGTGACTTCGGCCAACCGCATCCCGCTGGTGCAGAACGGTACGGTGGACATCGAGTGCGGCTCCACCACCAACAACGACGCGCGCGCCAAGGACGTCGCCTTCGCGCACACGGCCTACGTCGAGGAAGTGCGCATCCTGACCAAGGTGAACAACGGGGTCAAGGGCATTGCCGACCTCAACGGCAAGACGGTGGCCACCACGACCGGCACCACGTCGGTGCAGCTGCTGCGCAAGCATGAGCGCGCGACCGGCGTCGACTTCAAGGAAGTGTTCGGCAAGGACCACGCGGACAGCTTCCAGCTGCTCGAGTCCGGCCGTGCCGACGCGTTCGTGATGGATGGCCAGATCGTCGCGGGCCTGGCGTCCAAGGCCAAGAACCCGGCCGACTTCCACATCGTCGGCGAAGTGCTGTCGGTCGAGCCGATCGCCATCATGGTGCGCAAGGACGACCCGGCCTTCCTGGCTGCCGTCAACAAGACGCTGGACGGCCTGATGAAGTCTGGCGAGATCGCCAAGATCTACGACAAGTGGTTCATGAAGCCGATCCCCCCGACCAATACCACGGTCAACCTGCCTGCTTCGGAGGCGACCAAGAATGCGTGGGCGCACCCGAACAACATGACCACCGAGCAACTGGCGGCGTCGACGAAGAAGTGATGCCGACGGCCACCGGGCGCGCGCGACGCGCGCGCGGTGGCCAGCCTGAGTACGATCGCGTGCGGACCCGGCGACGGGCCCGCACGTTGCATGATGGAAGCGGCGCGCCCCCGGGCGCGCTGCGCGCAAGTGAGAACGGCCGGCCCGTCTACCGGCCGGCAACGAGGAGAAGAGGGTGAGCGCCTGGGAGCATGTACGGGAGAGTGCGACGTTGATGTGCAAGAGCACAGTCGACGAAACCGTTTATTCGGGCTGCTTCGCGGCCAAGGGCGACCTCACCTACCTGCAGTGGCTGCTGCATTCCTGGGGTTGGACACTGGTGGTGGCCCTCGTCGCGCTGGTGATCGCGCTGGTCCTCGGCCTGGTGATCGGCGTGATGCGCACGTTGCCCAACAAGGCGGCGGTGCTGTTCGGCGAAGCCTGGACGGAGTTCTTCCGCAACATCCCGATCCTGATCCAGCTGCTGATCTGGTACCACATCGTTCCCGAGATCGTGTCGCCCCTGAAGGCGGTCTCGCCGGTGGTGCTGGCGTGCATCGGGCTGGGGCTGTTCACCTCGGCGCGCATCGGCCAGCAGGTCAAGGCCGGCATCGCCACCATTCCCAAGGGCCAGCGCTACGCGGGCCTCGCGATGGGCATGACGCTCACGCAGACGTATCGCTACGTCCTGCTGCCCGTGGCGCTGCGCGTCGTGCTGCCGACGCTGACGTCGGAGTCCATGAACATCATCAAGAACTCGTCGGTCGCCTACGCGATCGGTGTCACCGAGATGATCTATTTCGCCACGCAGGCCGGTGAGGAGACGTCGTTCCACAGCACGATGTACCTGGGCGTGACCATCCTCTACTTCATCTCGGCGTTCGCGATCAACCGCGCGGCCGCCGTCGTCGAGAAGCGCACCCGCCTGCACGGCGCGCTGGGGAGCAAGTGATGTCCCTGAACCTCGACATGTCCTTCCTGACGTCCGACGTCGTCAAGGCCAACCTGCTTCCGGGCCTGGTCTACTCGCTGCAACTGACCGTCGTCACCATGGTGTGCGGCGTGGTCCTGGGCACGCTGGTCGCGCTCATGCGGCTGTCGTCCAAGCCGTGGCTGCAACGCATCGCCGCGGTGTACGTGGACACCTTGCGATCCATACCGCTGCTGATGGTGATCCTGTGGTTCTACCTGCTGATCCCGGCGGGCTTCTACTCGTTCATCGCCGGCGGCTACGGCCTCGCGCACCGTCCCGAGTTCTCGGCGGTGATCACGTTCACCATCTTCGAGGCGGCGTACTACTCCGAGATCATGCGCGCGGGCATCCAGTCCGTGCCGCGCGGCCAGGTCTACGCGGGCTATGCGGTGGGCATGACGTATGCGCAGTGCATGCGCCTCGTGGTGCTGCCGCAGGCGTTCCGCAACATGCTGCCCGTGCTCCTGACGCAGACCATCGTGCTGTTTCAGGATACGTCCCTGGTGTATGCGATCGGCGCCTACGACTTCCTCAAGGGCTTCCTGACCGCCGGCCAGATCTACAACCGGCCGGACGAAGTCCTGCTGCCGGCCGCCGCGTGCTACTTCGCCATTTCCTTCAGCCTGTCGATGCTGGTGCGTCGCCTGCAGGCCAGGATCCAGATCATCCGTTGAGAGCGTCCCCCATGATCGACATCAAGAACATCTCCAAGTGGTACGGCAGCTTCCAGGTGCTGACCGATTGCACGACGACGATCAACAAGGGCGACGTCGTCGTGGTGTGCGGGCCGTCCGGCTCGGGCAAGTCCACGCTGATCAAGACGGTCAACGCGCTGGAGCCGATCCAGCAGGGCGACATCGTCGTGGACGGCACCTCCATCAGCGACCCGAAGACCAACCTGCCCAAGCTGCGCTCGCGCGTGGGCATGGTCTTCCAGCACTTCGAGCTGTTCCCGCACCTGTCCATCACCGAGAACCTGACGCTGGCGCAGATCAAGGTGCTGGGCCGCAGCAAGGACGAGTCGCTTGCCCGCGGCATGAAGATGCTCGATCGCGTGGGCCTGTCCGCGCACAAGGACAAGTTCCCCGGCCAGCTGTCCGGCGGCCAGCAGCAGCGCGTGGCGATCGCCCGGGCGCTGTCGATGGATCCGATCGTGATGCTGTTCGACGAGCCCACCTCCGCACTCGACCCCGAGATGGTGGGCGAGGTGCTGGACGTGATGGTGCAGCTCGCGCAGGAAGGCATGACCATGATGTGCGTGACGCACGAGATGGGCTTTGCCAAGCGCGTCAGCAACAAGGTGATCTTCATGGACGCCGGCAAGATCGTCGAGGACTGCTCCAGCGCCGATTTCTTCGGCAAGCCCGAGGAGCGCTCGCCGCGGGCCAAGGACTTCCTCTCCAAGATCCTGCAGCATTAGGCCCCCACGCTCGCTGGCGCTCGCTGCCCCCCGAGGGGGCTGGCCGCGAGCCGACCGGCGGAGTCGGATCGGCCGCTCCCCTGCAATTTTTTTGGGCAGGGTGACCGCCGCGCCGGATCCGGGCGCCGCGTCAGAGCGCCAGCGCCATGTAGCGGATGTGCGCCCGGAACGCCTCGGGCATCTCCACCGGATACGGCGGGCAGTCGACGAAGCCCATGGCCTCGTAGAGGGCCTGGGCGGCGCCCATGAACGGCAGCGTGTCCAGGCGCAGCGTGCGGTAGCCGAAGGTGCGCGCGTCAGTCACGAGGCGGCGCGTGAGGGCCTCGCCCAGGCGCTGGCCGCGGCCCGTCGGGCGCACGTAGACGCGCTTGAGCTCGGCGACGCCGTCCGCGCTGCGCCGCACGCCGCCCATCGCCACGACGCGGCCCGCGTGTTCGACGAGGTAGAACGAGCCGCGCGGCGGCGGATCGCCGCAGACCTTGTCGATGACGGTGGGCACGTAGTCGACGACCTCGGCACCGAGGATGTCGCGCGCCGTCATGCCCGACATCGCCTCGATCTGCGCGAACACCCAGCCGACGTATTCGATGTTGATGTCGAGCAGCGAGGCGCGGTCGGCGAGGGGGTCGGCGAGGCGGAAGGCGGGGGCGTTCAAATCACTCAGCTCCTGTTGCGCAGTCTCTCGCCGATTTTGGCTCGCTTCGGCAAGTGCCCGGCGCTTCGCCGTGGATTCCGCGACTGCGCGCGGAATGACACCCTTTTCGGGCTCCGGGCTGATCCAGTCGGCCGCGAGGTCATCCCACGCCGGGTTCTGGCGCTCGATCAAGTCCAGCTTCCAGCGCCTGCTTCGGTTCTTGATCTTCTTTTCGAGGGCGATGGCTGCAGCGATGTCGTCGCCTTGCGCGAACCAGACCAGGCGCGTCACTTCGTACCTGCTCGTGAATCCTTCCAGCACGTGTTCTCGATGCTGATGCAGGCGGCGCGCCAGGTCGCTTGTGACGCCAGTGTAGAGCGTGCCATGCCGATCGCTGGCAAGGATGTAGACGTAGGCAGACTTGGTCACGTGCGATGGTGGATCCTGCGACTGCGCGCAGGATGACACGTCCTTTGGATGCCTGCTCCGCGCGAGGTCACCGGTTTTCCCGCGAAATGTCATCTTCGCCTTACGAAACGTCATCCTGCGCGCAGTCGCAGGATCCACCGTGGCGCGCCGAGAGGCAGCCCAAGATGCGAAAATCGCCCCCATGACGACGCTCAACGAACTCACGATCCAGACGCCGGACGACTGGCACCTGCACATCCGCGACGGGGCCGCGATGGCGGCCGTGGTGCCGTATACCGCGCGCCAGTTCGGCCGCGCGATCATCATGCCCAACCTGCGCCCGCCGATCACGACGACCGCGCAGGCCGTGGCCTACCGCGAACGCATCCTGGCCGCGTTGCCCGAGGGCAGCACGTTCGAGCCCCTGATGACGCTGTACCTGACCGACAACCTCCCGCCCGACGAGATCCGGCGCGCGAAGGAGGCCGGCGTCGTCGCCGTGAAGCTCTACCCGGCCGGCGCCACCACCAATTCCGACGCCGGCGTCACCGACCTGCGCAAGACGTACCGGACGCTCGAGGCGATGCAGCGCGAAGGCATCAAGCTGCTCGTGCACGGCGAGGTCACCAGCGCGGACATCGACCTGTTCGACCGCGAGGCCGTGTTCATCGACCAGGTGTTCGAGCCGCTGCGGCGCGACCTGCCGGAGCTGAAGGTGGTGTTCGAGCACATCACCACGAAGGAGGCTGCGCAATACGTCGCCGGATCGAACCAGTTCACCGCCGCGACGATCACCGCGCACCACCTGCTGTACAACCGCAACGCCATCTTCATGGGGGGCCTGCGGCCGCACTACTACTGCCTGCCCGTGCTCAAGCGCGAGGTGCATCGCCAGGCCCTGGTGGCCGCGGCCACGTCCGGCAGCGCGAAGTTCTTCCTGGGCACCGACAGCGCGCCGCACGCATCGGTCATGAAGGAGGCCTCGGTGTGCGGCGCCGGCTGCTTCACGGCGCTGTCCGCCCTGGAGCTCTATGCCGAGGCCTTCGACAGCGCGGGCGCGCTCGACAAGCTCGAGGCCTTTGCCAGCCACCATGGTCCCGACTTCTACGGCCTGCCGCGCAACACGGGCACCGTCACGCTCAGGCGCGAGGCCTGGGAACTGCCCGCCAGCGTGCCTTTCGGCGACGCCGCGGTGCTCAAGCCGTTGCGCGCGGGCGAGACGCTGGGCTGGAAGCAGGCGTGAGCGGGCGCGCGGCAGTCGGGCAGCGGTGACGATGGTCCCCCAGGCGCCGCGCGTCACCTTCGAGCCGACCGTCGCCGACGACGCCGAGGCGCTCGTGGCAATCCGCATCGCCGCCATGCGCGAGAGCCTGGAACGCCTCGGTCGCTTCGACCCGCAGCGCGCGCGCGACCGCTTCCTCGCGAGCTTCGAACCGGCGCAGACCCGTCACGTGCTGGCCGACGGCGAACGCGTCGGCCTGGTCGTCGTGCGCGACCAGGGCGACGGCCTGCTGCTCGATCACCTCTACCTGCTGCCGCGCGTCCAGGGTCGCGGCATCGGGGCCGCCGTGCTGGCCGATGTCCTCGCACGCGCGGACGCGTCCCGCCTGCCCGTACGCGTGGCCGCGCTGCGTGGCAGCGCCGCCAACCGCTTCTACCAGAGCCACGGCTTCGAGCAGGTGCAGCAGGACGAATGGGACAACCTATACCGCCGGCCGGCGCTACCCCCGCTCGATGCGCGGGACGCCGCCGTCGAGCCGCCGGCGCGGTGAACCGGCGCGCCGCGCGCCGGCGCCCGAGCGCGGCGTGGGGGCACCGCGGGTGGCGGCCGGCAGGTCCGGGGCGCGCATGGGACAATCACCACGTGAAGCGAGCCAGACCGCCGCTGGCACAACCGCCGAAAGGCCGTGCTGGAGGAAGGTCCGGACTGCACAGGGCAACGCAGCAGCTAACGGCTGTCCGCCGAGCGCCGCAAGGCGCGAAGGCGAGGATCAGAGCAACAGAGACGAGCCGATTGAGTTCGGGTGAAACGGGCAATCTCTGCGTGCAGCAACATCAAGTAGGCGGACGTCGACCTGGCCCGGGGAGTCCGCGGGTAGATGGCATCGAGCCGTGCTGGCGACAGCCGGCCCAGACGAATGGCGGTCACGGCGCGCGCCCCCGCAAGGGAGTGCGCGACGCACAGAATCCGGCCTATCGGCTCGCTTCACACAGACACGCGCGGCACGCCTTCGGGGCGGGCCGCCAACGAGCCGCCTTGCTTCATGAATCCTGACGCCGCAACCCTCTGGCGCCGGCCGCGGTCGGCGCTGGCGGCGCTCCTCGCATGCCTGGGCATGCTGGGCGCGTTCTCGATCGACACCTACATCCCCGCGTTCAAGGGCATTGCCGAGTCCATCGGTGCGACGCCCAGCGAGATGCAGCAGACGCTGTCCGCCTACCTGCTCGGCTTCGCGGTGATGAACCTGTTCCATGGCGCGCTGTCGGACAGCTTCGGCCGCCGGCCGGTGGTGCTGTGGGGCATCGCCATCTTCACGCTGTCGTCGCTGGGTTGCGCGCTGTCCCAGACCGTGGGCCACCTGGTCGCGTTCCGGCTGCTGCAGGGCATGAGCTCGGGCGCCAGCATGGTGGTGGGCCGCGCCATCATCCGCGACATGTTCCCGCCCGACGAGGCGCAGCGCGTGATGTCGCAGGTGACGATCTACTTCGGCGTCGCGCCGGCCGTCGCGCCCATCGTCGGCGGCGTGCTGCTGGTGCACTTCGGCTGGCACTCGGTGTTCATGTTCCTCACGCTCGTGGGGGTGCTGCTGTGGCTGCTCAGCTGGCGCCTGCTGCCCGAGACGCTGCACCACACGCAGGTGCAGAGGTTCCATCCTGCGCACCTGCTCAAGGGCTACTGGGAAATGTTCTCCAGCCCGCGCTTCCTCGCGTTGGCATTGGCCTCGGGGGTGCCGTTCAACGGGATGTTCCTGTACATCCTGTCGGCGCCGGCGTTCCTGGGCGACCTGCTGCACCTCGCGCCCACGCACTTCTTCTTCCTGTTCCTGTTCACCATCGGCGGGATCATGTGCGGCGCCTTCCTGTCGGGAAAGCTGGCGGGCCGGATGCCACGCGCGCGCCAGATCCGCATCGGCTTCACGATCATGTTCTCGGTGGCGGTGCTCAACCTGGTGCTGAACTCGCTGTTCACCGCACAGGCCTGGTGGGCGATCCCGCCGATCGGGGTGTTCTCGTTCGGCTGGGCCCTGGTGGTGCCGGTGGTGACGCTGCTGGTCCTGGACCAGGCGCCGCTGCGGCGCGGCATGGCGTCGTCGCTGCAGGCCTGCATCGGCAGCGTGGCCAACGCGTTCGTGGCAGGCGTCGTCTCGCCACGCGTGATGCATTCCACGCAATTGCTGGCGCTGGCATCGCTGCTGATGTCGTGCATCGGCATCGTGGCCTGGCTCTTCGTGCGCAAGTCCGTCCTCCCCGCTGAACAGGCGCATTGATCCAAAGGTAACGGCGCTCAAGTCGCGGCCGATCCGGCCGATCTGAGGGAGGCACGTCGTCCGTGCGGAGTCCCCATGCCGTCCCGATTCCTGCTTTCCCCCATCGCCGTCCTGTGCCTGGCCGCCGCGCTGCCTGCCGCGGCCGCCGAGCCGGGCCCGGCCCTCGTGGTGGCCCAGCTCGGCCCGACCTCGCCCGGTTTCCGGATGGGCCTCAAGCGCGGCGAGACGGGCGCTCCCGAAGCCACCGCGGTCGGCGCGACGCCCATCGTCGAGCGGCGTGCGGGCGCGGCCAGCGCGGCCGAGTGGCACAGCGCCGCCTCGCACTCGTCGGCCAAGACGGATGAGCCGCCCGAACACAAGGCGCCGGCCGCCATCGAAGCCCGGCCCGACGGCCGCGCCGAGTCAAAGCCGGCGGACGCCCGGGGCGCCAAGGCCGAGCCCGCGAAGACGGCCGCCAGCGGCAGCCCGATGGACCAGCTGCGCGAGAAACTCGCCGCCCGTCTCGGCGCCAAGCCCTCGCCCAACGGCCGCTTCGCCATGCAGGTGTCCAACCGCGGCGAATCCGGCGAGAACGTCATCTCGTCGGTGCGCCCCGGCGCGGCGGCCGTGTCCGGCGCGCGCAGGAAGCACGCAGCCGCATCGGCCGTGCCCGGCGACGTGAACATGGACATCGCCGCCAACGCGGGCCAGTCGCTGCTGCCCACGCACTGGGACTACGAAGGCGAGCAGGGCCCCGAGGCCTGGGGCCGCCTGCGCCCCGAGTTCAGCAGGTGCGCGAGCGGCCAGCGCCAGAGTCCCATCGACATCCGCGGCGGCATCGCCGTCGACCTCGAGCCGATCAGGTTCGACTACCGCTCCAGCGCGTTCTCGGTGATCGACAACGGCCACACGGTCCAGGTCAACGTCGAGCCGGGCAACGCGATCACGATCACCGGCAAGCGCTACGAACTGGTGCAGTTCCACTTCCATCGCCCGTCCGAGGAACGCATCAACGGGCGCCAGTACGACATGGTGGTGCACCTGGTGCACAAGGACGCCGACGGCAAGCTGGCGGTGGTGGCCGTGCTGCTCGATCGCGGCAGCGCCCAGGCCGTCGTGCAGGCCGTGTGGAACAACCTGCCGCTGGAGAAGGGTGACGAGGTGCGGGCCGGCACGCGCATCGACCTCGCGCAACTGCTGCCCGAGGACAAGCGCTACTACACCTACATGGGCTCGCTCACCACGCCGCCCTGCAGCGAGGGCGTGCTGTGGATGGTGATGAAGCAACCGGTGCCCGTCTCGGTGGAACAGGTGGCGATCTTCTCGCGCTTGTACCCGATGAACGCGCGGCCGATCCAGCAGGCCGACGGGCGGCTGATCAAGGAATCGAACTGAGGGGCGCCGGGCCGGCGTGAGGCCTGCTGGCCGGGGTGGATCCTGCGACTGCGCGCAGGATGACACCTGAATGGCGCTGCGCGGCGCGCTCCGCGGCGCGCCCCGCGGAGCGCCAAAGCCCCGTCATCCTGCGCGCAGTCGCAGGATCCACGCCTGCCGAGCCGGCGCTTCATCAAGGTATCCTCGCCGTATTCGTCGATGCGGCCGAACGCCTTCCATGAACCCCATCCGCCTCCTGATCATCGCCGGCAGCGAACGCACCGGCGCCTACAGCCGCGCCCTGGCGCGCGTAGCCGCGGCCGCCGCTCGGCGCGACGGCTGCGACGTCACCGAATTCGACCTGCGCGCGCTCGCGCTGCCGATCTACGACGGCGACCTCGAGCACGCGGCAGGCGTGCCGATCGCGGCGCTGCAGCTGCGCGACGCCCTGAAGTCGCACGACGCGATGCTGCTCGTCACGCCCGAATACAACGGCTTTCCCACGCCGCTGGTGCTCAACGCGTTCGACTGGATGTCGCGCATTCCCGCGACCACGGACGGCGGCCCGGGCCTCGCGGCCACGGCCAACAAGCCGGCGGCGCTGCTGGGGTCCTCACCCGGCATGCTGGGCGGGCTGCGCGCGATGACACTGATGCGCCAATACCTGCAGGGCAACTTCGCGATGATCGTCGCGCCGCAGCAGTACGCGCTGGCACGTGCCGCCGAGGCCTTCGACGATGCCGGCGCGCTGAAGGACGCCAGGGCGCAGCAGTCGGTCGAGCACGTGCTGGAGGCGCTCGGGCACCTGGCCGCGGCACTCAAGGGCAGCGCGTAGGGCGCGCGAAGTCGCGGGCTCCCTGCCGGCGACAATCGCGGACCATGGCCAAGAAACCCGCTCCGCCTGCCGTCTTCGCGCGCCCGCCGACGTACGGCGCCATTCCGTCGCTGGACGCGTTGATGGCGCAGGCGCAGGCGCTGCACCAGGGCGGCCGGCTCGCGCAGGCCGAGCCCCTGTATCGCGAGGTGCTGCGGCGTTCGCCGCGGCATGTCGACGCCCTGCACGCGCTGGGCATGCTGGCGCTGCAGGCCGGCCACGCGCAGGCCGGCGCCGACCTGATCGCGCAGTCCCTGGCCGTCGACCCCGCGCACGCGAGCGCGCACGGCAACCTGGGCTATGCGCTGCACCTGCTCGGGCGCCTGGAGGACGCGTTGCGCCACCTCGATCGCGCGCTCGAGCTCCAGCCCGACCTGCTCGAGGCGCTGAACAACCGCGGCAACACGCTCAGCGCGCTGGGCCGCCACGAGGCGGCGCTGGCCTCGTTCGAACGCGCGCTGGCGCTGCGCCCCGACTACGTGGAGGCCATCTACAACCGCGGCAACGCGCAGCACGCGGCCGGCCGCCTGGCCGACGCGCTGGCCAGCTTCGACGCCGTCCTGGCCGCGCGGCCCGACATCGCCCAGGCGCACAACAACCGCGCCCGCGTGCTGCAGGATCTCGGCCGCCAGGACGAGGCGCTGGCCGCCTACGACCGGGCCGTCGCGCTGGTGCCGGCCTACGTGCAGGCGATCGTCGGCCGCGGCACGGCGCGGCTTGCGCTGGCGCAGCCCGCGGCGGCGCTGGCGGACTTCGACGCGGCGCTCCGCATCGACGCTGACCACGCCGCCGCGCACGAGGGCCGGGGCCGCGCGCTGTTCGCGCTGCGCCGCGCGGCCGACGCCCTGCAGGCCTTCACGCGCTGCCTGGCGCTCGACGCCACCCGCCTGGAAGCGCGCCTGCAGCGGGGCAACGCGCTGCACGAGCTGCGCCGCCACGAGGAGGCCATCGCCGACTTCGACGCCGTGCTGGCCGCCACGCCCGACGCCGCCGGCGTCGCCTGCAATCGCGGCAACGCGCTGCTGGAGCTCAAGCGCTACGACGAGGCCGCGCTCGCGTTCGAGCGCGTGCAGGCGCTGGATGCCGGGCACCCGTATGCGCTGGGCAAGCGAGTCCATGCCCGGATGATGGCCTGCGACTGGCGCGATCTCGACGCGCTGGTGGCCGATGTGGAGCGCGGCCTGGCCGCGGGCCGCGCCGTGATCGAGCCGTTCGCGTACGCCGCCCTCGCCACCGACCCGCTGGCCGCGCGCCGTTGCGCCGAACTGTTCGCGGCCGACCAGTTCCCCGCGCAACCCGCGCTCGTCGCGCCCGGCACGGCGCTGGGCAACGCGAGGATCCGCGTCGGCTACCTCGGCGGGGAATTCCGCAACCAGGCAACGTCCCTCCTTGCGGCCGAACTGTTCGAGCTGCACGACAAGAAGCGTTTCGAGATCGTGATGTTCGACAACGGCTGGGACGACGGCAGCACGCTGCGCCGGCGCATGAACGCGGCATTCGACGCGGTCGTGCCCATCTCCGCGCTGACCGACGAAGCGGCGGCGCAGGCGATCGCCCTGCGGCGCATCGACATCCTCGTCAATCTGAACGGCTGGTTCGGGCTGGGCCGCACCGGCGTGTTCATGCGCCGGCCGGCGCCGGTGCAGGTCAACTGGCTGGGCTTCCCGGGAACGCTGGGCGCCGGCTGCATGGACGTGATCGTCGCCGACGCGCAGGTGATCCCGCCGGGCGAGGAGCGCGCGTACGTCGAGCGCGTCGCGCACCTGCCGCACAGCTACCAGCCCAATGACCGCCGTCGCGCCATCGCCGCCGCGCCCACGCGCGCGTCGCTGGGCCTGCCGGAGGGCGCGATCGTCTTCGCGTGCTTCAACAACACGTACAAGATCACGCCGGCCACGTTCGCGTCGTGGATGCGCATCCTCGACGCGGTGGACGGCAGCGTGCTGTGGCTGCTGCAGGACAACGACGCCGCCAGCGCCAACCTGCGCGCGGCTGCCGCGTCGCATGGCGTCGACGCCGACCGCCTGCACTTCGCGCCGCGCATCCGCGTCGACGAGCACCTCGCGCGCCACGCCTGCGCGGACCTGTTCCTCGACACGCTGCCCTACAACGCCCACACCACGGCCAGCGACGCGCTGTGGGCCGGGCTGCCGGTGCTGTCGTGCCGCGGCAGCACCTTCCCGGGCCGGGTGGGCGCGAGCCTGCTGCACGCGCTCGATCTCGCCGACGAGCTGCTCGTCGACGACGTGCCCGGGTACGAGTCCCGTGCGCTCGCGCTCGCCCGCGACCCTGCGCGCCTCGCGCGCGTGCGCGAGCGCCTGGCGCAGGCGCACGCGACGGCGCCGCTGTGGGATACGCCGTCCTACGCGCGTGCGCTGGAGGCGCTGTACGACAGGGTGTTGGGGCGCTGAGTACCGGCACCCGGATGGAAGCGGTTCAAGGCGCCCGTCGAACCCAAGGGCGACGCAGCCTCGGCTTGGTCCGTTCTCCAGGTGCACTCACCGGCGAACGCGATAGCGGATATGGGTGGCGTCCGGCGTGTCGATGACCCGAAGGATCTCCAGCTCGATGGGCTTGGACAAGACGTCGAACAGCCGGCGGCCCCCGCCAAGCAGCACCGGGATCTGGTGGATCTGCAACTCGTCGAGCACGCCGGCCTCGAGCGCGCTCCGTGCCGTGCTTGCGCCATGCATGACCACGATGCGGTCTCCCGCGGCGGCCTTGGCCTGCGACATGGCGCTCTCGATGCCGTCGAGCACGTACGTCACCCGAGGGTAGTTCGCCACTGAAGGGCCCGGGGGACGATGACTGGGGACGAATATCGGGACGCCCTGGTTGTCCCCGCCCCAGTGATCGACCTGCTCGACGGTGCGGCGTCCGGCGAGGATGGCCCCCGGCGGGTTCCATTCGTCCCACATTGCCCCGGCCGCCCCTGTTGGCCGCGAGAAGTCTCCGAACCATTCGTGCAACCGCATGAATCCGTCGCCGCCGGGGTTGTCAGGCGCGTCCCCAGGACCCGCGATGTACCCGTCGAGTGACATGGACATGAACAGCACCGATGCGGCCATCTGCGTCTCCAAGGTTTCCACGGACGGACTGTGTGGGAGAACGACCCGATGCAACAGGGCCATTTCGGCGTGGATCGATTGGGCCATGTCTGCCGCCGGCCCCTTCGCTCGACAGCTTCTCCTGCGCCGCAGGAATGCCTGGCTCGTCAATGCTTGCCTTTTATAAACGGAGTAATATGCTCCGTTTAGTACGATGACGCAGCGTTCACCGGCCTCCGCCGCCCCGGCCCTGCGCCTTCGCCGCCCACTGTCGAACGATGGGAAGCAGCATGCGCGCTGATGCACGAAGGAATCGCCAACGGCTCCTGGATGTGACGATCGAACTGATTCTCGAGGTCGGTGGTGTACCGTCGCGCGACGCAATCGCCGCCCGCGCCGGCGTCGGCATCGGCACGCTCTATCGGCACTTCCCGGACCAGCAAGCCCTCCTTCATGGCGTGGCCCGACACGCGCTGGAAAAGAGCATCCAGGCCGGAGAAGCGATCGTCGCCACCGCATCCGACGGCGTCGACGCACTGCGCCAGTACATGCATGCCGCGCTCGACAACGGCATCGGCGTGATCAACATGATCCACCCGCTTCTCGAGAATCACGAGTGGCCCGACCTCATGGCGCGCGCAGGCGCCGTGCTGGATTCCATCGTTGCGCGCGCTGTCAAGGACGGAAGGCGCGGCAGCGACCTTTCGGCGCGGGACATCGTGTTCGCGATGATCCGCTTCTCGCGACCGCTTGCCATCGGCCTGCCGCCAGGCGAGGAACGGGCCATTGCGCACCGACACCTGGAGTTCTACATCGACGGCCTTTGCGGCCGACACGGCCGCTGACGCCGGCCCTCGCCGCCATCCGACCGATAGCCGCATACGCGCGCCGCGCGTTCACGTCTCACGGAGCATCCATGCAAATTCTGGATTCGGGACCGTTCTTCCATGGCACGAAGGCCGACCTGCGCGTGGGCGACCTGCTCACGGCGGGGTTCGCATCGAACTACAGGGAGGGACTCGTGATGAACCATGTCTACTTCACGGCGCTGAGCAAGGGCGCCGGCCTGGCAGCGGAGATCGCCCGAGGACGTGGCAAGCCGCGCGTCTACGTCGTCGAGCCCATGGGTGAGTTCGAGAACGACCCCAACGTGACCGACAAGAAGTACCCAGGCAATCCAACGCGTTCCTACCGGAGTCGACACCCGTTGAAGATCGTCGGCGAGATCGAGGATTGGGAGCGTTTCGACGCCGAGTTCGTCCTGCAATTGCGACGTAAGGTGCTGGGCGGGATGGGAGAGATCATCAACTAGCGACTCGCCGCTCTTGCCGTGCCCCGTTCACAGGGGTATTTCGGGACCTCGTCCGGCAACCGAACATGCTGTCGCCGACCGAGCTGATGCATGCATCCGGCCGCGACATGGCACGCCGCGGCCGCGGCGCCATCCTGCCGGTGGCGTCGATCGCCAAGCCAGCGCGCTGCCGGGTCAACGATCGATCGCCTTGTCCAGCCGCGCCGCCATCTCGCCGGCCTGCTCCGGCTTCACGTGGGTGAAGCCGATCAGCAGTCCCTGGCCCGCGGAATGCGTCGTCGCATGCGCCGAGAGCGCCGACGGAGCGAGGCCTTCGGCGCGCGCCCGGCTGACCAGCTCCGTGTCGTCCGCATGGCCCGGGAAGCGGGCCAGCAGCGTCAGGCCGCCCGCGGGCGCCGTCAGCTCGATGCGTTGGCCGAACCGCTCCTGCAACGCCCGCGTGAGGGCGGCGCTGCGCTCGGCATAGCGCAGCCGCATCCGTCGCAGGTGGCGGGCGTAGTGGCCGTCGGCCATGAAGGCGGCGAGGGTGGCCTGTTCCTGCACTGCGTGGCCGCGGTGGGCCAGTTCGCAGGCGGCGGTGGCCGGCTCGATCCACGCCTCGGGCACGACCAGGCAACCCAACCGCAGCCCCGGGAACAGCGTCTTGCTGAAGCTGGTGGCGTGGAACACGCGGTCGTGACGGTCGATGCTCTTGAGCGCGGCGGGCTTGCGGCCTGCGTAGTGGAATTCGCTGTCGTAGTCGTCCTCCAGCACCCAGCTGTCGGCGGCCTCAGCCCAGTCCAGCAGCTCGCCGCGGCGTTGCGGCGACAGCGCCATGCCCAGCGGACTCTGGTGGCCGGGCGTGACGACGGCCAGGCGCGCGGCGGAGTGATGGCGCTTCGCCCAGGCGATGTCCATCCCGCTGGCGTCGACCGGCACCATCGCCAGCCGCATCCCCGCGGCCACCAGCGCGCGGCGTGCGAACCGATACCCCGGGTCCTCGAACCACACCTCGTCGCCTGCCTGCGCGACGAGGCCGGCCACCAGCTGCAGTGCGGCCTGGTAGCCGGCGGTGACCAGTACCTGGGCGGGGTCGCAGGCGATGCCGCGCGACACCAGCAGGTAGGCCGCGATGGCGCTGCGCAGCTCGGGCAGGCCGCGCGGATCGGGGTAGCACAGACGCGAGGCGTCGAGCCGGCGTGCGGCCTGCCGGGCGAGGCTGGCCCACTGCGCGCCGGGGAACAGGTCCAGTGCCGGCATGCCGCCGCGAAACGGCCAGAGATAGTCGTCGGGCAGCACGTAGGCCGATGACGCCGGCGTGGCAGGTCGCGCGGCGGGGCGGTGCGGCTGGAGTCCGGGCGCGACGACGGTGCCCGCCGCGCCGCGGCCCAGGAGGACGCCGTCGCCGGCCAGGCGCCCGTAGGCCGCGTCCACGGTGCCGCGCGACACGTTGAGCTGGGCGGCGAGGCTGCGCGTGGAGGGCAGTCGCTCGCCCGCGGCGAGCCGTCCCTCGGTGACGGCCTCGCGTATGCGCCGGTAGACCTGCTCCTGCAGCGACAGGGCAGAAGCGGCCTCGAGGCGGAGGGTGCTGAACAGCGGCGGGCAGGCCTCGCTCATGGCTCACTCATTTCGCGTCGAAATGGCTCTGTTGCATCGGGCCATTCTCCCGGAAAGTCGGTGCCATGCGCGGCGCCAGGGGGTGCCGCTCGACGAGGTGCCCATCATGCGGATGTCAATTCGATCGGAGGCGCAGGTACGGGCCGGGGCATCGGCCGGCCCGGTGCTCGCGCTGCTGCCCGCGGTCGCGGCGCTGGCCTACCCGTTCTGGCTCCAGGCGGCCCACGCGGTCGCCGGACCAGCGACCTTGCTGCTGCTGTTCGGCGCCCTGGCCATGCCGCTGCTGGCGGCCGCACGCTGGTGGCGCCTCGCGTCACGCCCGACGTGCTCGGTGTCCGGGCGTCGCGCCCGCCTGCTGGCCTTGCTGGCCTGCGCTGCGCCGCCGCTCTACGTGTTCATCGCCTTCGCACTGCGCATGCTCGGCCATCCCGTCCCGGAGATCGCGGCGTGGGCCCTGGCGTGGACCGTCGCAGGCGCGTGGACGTGCGCGGGCGGCCCGGCCACCCCGGTCGCGCCGGCGCCGACGGCCGCAACGGCCGCGCGCGTGGCCCATGGGCTGGTCGCGGCGGCGGTGCTGGCCTTCGTCGCGTTCCACCTCGCGAACCACCTGGCCGGACTGCTGGGCCCGCAGTCGCACGCGGCGGTGATGCGCGTGGGGCGGATGCTGTACCGCCGGCCCGCCGTCGAAGCCACGCTGGTGCTGCTCTTGCTGCTGCAGGTCGTGCTCGGCGCCGGACTCGCCTGGCGCTGGAGCGCAAGAAGGGTGGACGGCTACCGGAGCGTCCAGGTCGCCACGGGCGTCTACCTCGGATTCTTCGTGCTGGCCCACATGAACTCGGCGCTGGTCTCCGCGCGACTGCTGAACGGCATCGACACCGACTGGGCCTGGGCGTCGAACGCACCCGTCGGGCTGCTGAAGGACGCCTGGAGCATTCGCCTGCTGCCGCACTACGCGCTCGGTGCCTTCAGCGCGCTGGCCCACCTGGCGTGCGGCCTGCGGGCGGTGCTGCTGGGCCATGGCGTGCGGCCGGCCGTCGCCAACCGCGCCTGGCGCGTCGGGGTGGCGTTGGCCTCCGCCGTGGCCGCGCTGATCGCGGCGGCCCTGTGCGGCCTGCGAGTGGCCATCTGAAGCGGGAGGCGAACCATGCTTGTTCATTCGCTCGCGTCGCGCCCGTTTCGGCGCTGGGTCCTGGCGGTCGTGTGCGCGCTCGTGGCCGCGGCCGTGCAGGTGATCTGCCTGTCGCCCGGCCGGCAGGCCGCACGCGGCTTGCCCGAAGCGGGCCAACCAACGGGAGAATCCTGATGCACATCATTCTTGGTGGAACCGGACACGTGGGCTCGGCGGCGGCTCGACGGCTGCTCGCGCTCGGGCAAGCCGTCACCGTCGTGTCGCGCAGCCCCGACCGGCGCGCGGACTGGGAGCGCCAGGGCGCCCGCTTCGCGGTGGCCGATGCCCTCGACCCCGACGCGCTGCGCGCGGTCTTCCGACAGGGGCACAGCGCGTTGTTGCTCAACCCGCCCGCGGACATCTCCGGCGACACCGATGCCCAGGAGCGCCGCAGCGTCGCCGCCATCCTGCAGGCGCTCGACGGATCGGGTCTTCGGCACGTGGTGGCGGAGTCGACGATGGGCGCGCAGCCGGGAGCGCACCTGGGGGACCTGGGCGTGCTGTACGAGCTCGAGCAGGGCCTGCGCCGGCAGGCGATCCCGGCCAGCATCGTGCGTGCCGCGTACTACATGAGCAACTGGGACGCGAGCCTTCCCGCGATCCGGGCCACGGGCCGGCTCCAGACGATGCTGCCCGCCGACCTGGCCATCCCCATGGTCGCGCCGCAGGACCTCGGCCACGCGATCGCGCGGTTGCTGGCAGGGCCGCCGCCGGCGGGCGAGCCCGTGATCCATCCGGTGGAAGGGCCGCGACGCCATTCGGCCAGCGACGTCGCCGCGGCCTTCGCCGCCGCGCTCGGCAAGCCGGTCGAGGTGGTGGTGACGCCGCGCAGCGAGTGGCGCGCCGCGTACCGCAAGCTCGGCTTCTCGGAGGCCGCCGCCGACTCCTACGCGCGCATGACGGCCGCCAGCATCGACGGCGGGTTCGACATGCCCACGTCGACCGAACACGGCACCGTGACGCTGGCCGATTACGTGAGGGAACTCGTCCAGCGCGGCTAGCGCACGCCTCCCGACTGCGCGTCGCGCTGCCGCTCAACGCCTGCAGCAGCCACGCGTGGGTGCTGCCGGCGTGCATGCGCCAGCACATCGTCGGCCGATTCGGCTCCCCCTTCTTCGTCGGGCGCAGGACATCGCTGCGCTCCATTCCAACGGCGTTCCAAAGGACCTGCCATGAGAAAGATCGTCTCGCACCTCATCATGACGCTGGATGGCGTCGTTCACTTCGACGCGGTCGCCGACGCCGTGAAGAAGCGCCGCAACCAGGAGGTGATGGACGACTTCAACGCGTGCATCGCCCAGGAGGACGCCATGCTGCTGGGTCGCGTCACCTACCAGGAATGGGCCGGGTACTGGCCAGGATCCACCTGGCAGCCGTTCGCCGATCACATCAACGGCGTGCCCAAGTACGTCGCCTCGCGGACGTTGAAGGAAGTGCATTGGCCGGGTGCGGACAATGTCTCGCTGCTGGGCGCGGACGTCGCCGCCGCGATCGCCGAATTGAAGGCCCGACCCGGCGGCAGCATCGGCGTGCACGGAAGTCCGCAGCTGGCGGAGTCGCTGCTGCACGCGGGCCTGCTCGACGAACTGCGCCTGGAGCTCTACCCGATCGTCGCGGGCAGTGGAACGCGCCTGTTCCGCGACGACCGCCCCAGCAAGGCGATGCACCTCGCCATGGCCAAGCCCACCGCGAACGGCGTCGTCATCCTGACCTACCGGCCAGTGAACCGCGTCGGCTGAGCCCCGGCCGGGCCATGGCGAGGTGCATCGCCTT
>Ga0207667_10002982_pt1 | contig 21027 bp, 37 predicted proteins | sample KBSCornC52_FD_184301 | JGI IMG/M metagenome (GOLD analysis project Ga0207667, IMG submission 184301) | Corn rhizosphere microbial communities from Kellogg Biological Station, Michigan, USA - KBS Corn C5-2 (SPAdes) (version 2) | ecosystem: Host-associated > Plants > Roots > Rhizosphere > Soil ...
TGTCTACCCTAGAAGCCATAATCGTATCAAAATTACTAGGCCACCCGTCCACTGAATGGCAGCTTTTAAAGGTGGGGGGTCTGAATACAGGCAATTCAATGTCTATTCATAGGCTATTCAGTGCCATTATGGGCCGATTATTACAATGCGTGACGAAATTGCCTTTGAATGTGTGAATAGGGGCTGAATAGGGCCATTCAAGGGCTGTTGGCCACGTATAGGGGCCGGAATCCAATAAGCCAATGCATATTCGCGTTGAATAGAAGGATACTGGGCTATTAATTGTATTAAATGAGTGGATTCATGTCCTAGTAATGCACGGTAAGGGATTCGGTATGAGTTAGTAGTGTGCAACAGACATGGATATACCCCCTAGGAAGGGCTGTGAGGGGGTCACAGTGACCTAGGGGGTATGGGATGGGGTCATACCCCAGTGAGGTAAACAGACGCTCTCACAAGGTTCTGTGCGTTGTCCTTGAAATAGCCTATTCCTGAGTTGCACATACGGCACAGCAGTCCTCTTATGCATTCACCGCATGATTGCTTACCGGGACAACAAACGTGATTGTGGTCTATATGTGGTGGGCTGTCTTTGGTAAATGGTTCATCACATATACCACAACTGTAATCAGTGTCGTCCAACATGGTCAGGTATTTCTCATATGTGAGATTGTATTGTCTCGCCAGTCTATCTGTCTTTTGTGTGAACGCCTTTGTTCTCGCCGCCCATTTGTCGGGCGCCTTCTTTACGGCTGTGGTTGTGTCATTGATGCAATGGTATTTCTGCTTTCTCTTTATAACGGGTGTATTGATACCGCACCATGTGCAATGAGCACTAATCATGTCCGGGGAGAGACTTCTTAGTATGTGTTTGTTGGTCATGGGTGCAATGCTATCAGCTGTATTCTCATCCATACGAATATGTTGTCTGTCAAGCTCTTTGTCTTGATTGTTATAATCCTGCCTCCGGCGGCCCCGGTTTTCCCCCGGGTTACGTACAGTGAAAACGGACATATGTGGTGGTTCTATGTCATATCAGGGTGCATGCACCTTTGACGTTCTGATGTACATGAACCATTGCAGGTCAGAGGGTATACCTATGTGGTCTAGACATGGTGTGGTCTACGGTCTAGACCTCTACGGAGAGTGAAAATCCTTTGTAACGGCCTATCGCGGTACGCCTGGATAGGCGGGACCTAGGACATGATCAAAAGCCGTTAGAAGGGCGTACAGCCGTTTTTGACAAGAGAACACAGTGTGTGGTAGTTCCCGCGTACTATTCGCGCGCGAGTAGGTCTCCCTTAGGGGACATGGTTAGTAGCTCTATAGCCATCCAATGGGTAAGAGGGAGAAACCATTGGTTGGCTGTATGGCCCGTAGTAGGACCCTGGCCGGGGGATTTGACTTCCCCCGGGAACGTATGAGTTTAATTCTCTCGTCAGGTTGGAACGGAGCGAGGGAAGGGAGGGAAGACATGCCGATGATCGTTACCGTTGGGAAGACCCAGGTGCGCGGTACCCTTGTGGATCAGAACGAAAGGGGCTGCACGGTCAAGATCAACGCTGATCAGCCTCTGGCATGGGCTGGCAAGGTTCTGTGGTTTCCCAGCAACGGAGAGAAGTAGTCCAGTGAAGATGATCAACGCTTGGTACGTGATGTGGACCGACGGTACGAAGTGGCTGGTTGACTGCCCCCGCGAGATCGAAGAGCACCGTAAGCGGATCGCTCGGGACGGTTCGGGACACAAGATCATCACCATTCGCAAGATGGGCAAGCGCGCTTCCTGCACGGCCTGTAACATGAACATGCACACGGTCTGATCTCTCGCCGGGTAACGATCCTGTCAAGATCTGGAATTGGGTCTTGACGGGGTCGCCACCTTACGGAAGTCTCGGAACTGCACCAACCGACCGAACGAGAGGCAAGATCATGAACGCCAGCACCGCTTACCCCAGGATCATCGGATACATGTCCGCGTACAGCGCTGGCATCATCTACTGCGCGCAGTGTCTGGACACCGTGAACACGTGTGCGGCGGTCTACGAGGGTACGGAGATGGAGTGCATCTACTGCGGGGACGCGTGGGTGCCCTTCGTGGGCATGACCCAGGATGAGCGTTTCGATGCCGAACTCGCGGAGCGCGGGGATAAGCACTGCGACGAATGCATGTCGATTCAGCCCATGTTCGCGGGAGACCTCTGCGACCTGTGCGTCTCGGAGCGTGTGCAGACGCAGCCTTACACGACCCGCCCGAACATGGATCTTCTCAACGACATGCGCGTTTACCCGGTTGAGCTGGTTGCAGCGCGGCTGGAATGTCTCGCGGCTGACCGCGAGTACATGCGGATCTTCCTTGCTCCCGAGTCCCGCATGGCTGACTGGCAGAGCGCGGCGAACTACCGCGCAAGTGCTGAGTTGGTCTTTGATCGTGAATGCCGCGCCTACGCGAACCGGTAGTCTTCCCGTTCTACGGCCCTACAGCGCCCCTCTGAGAGCGTTGTAGGGTCCTAGTGGGGGCAGAGTGCTCTCAGTCTGTTTGATCTTGATACAGAGGCGTACAGAGCCTCTGGGAGGGAAAATCATGTCGAAGCTCACAGAGCACATGATCGCTGCGCTCGAATCGGCGGTCTACCGCGCGTACGATGCCGGGCGGATCGACGGAGAGCACGTGCGTACGGGCTGGCAGATCCTGGGCAAGATTCCGGCCGCCACCCGTAAGGCGATGCACACCCGTGGCCTCATGTGCGGGCACTACTACCTGACGCAGGAGGGTGTGAAGGCGCGTGAGCGCGTGATGCCGAGTGAGTCGGTGCAGAAGGTGAGTGCCCCGGAGAGCGTCGATGGCGTGCCTGTGTCCGTCATGGCGCGCAATAACCAGACTGGTGAGGTTATCGAATACGCCTATGTGCCGAACGGTGACTCCAAGCGAGTGCAGGAATTCGGTAACGACGCAAAGTCGGTTCCGCATTTCTCTAACGTGCACACCGTTGCCCACCTGATGGATGCGGCCACGCGTCGTGCGGAGGGTGTGGCGCGCATTGTGGAAAAGGTGCGCGAGACTGCCACACGTAAGGCGGACAGCACGCCGGAGAGCGATTGGCACATCTTCACCGGTAAGGAGTGGATGAGCATTCGCTATGCGGGAATGCCGGTAAACCACTGGGATGGCACGACGTGGTATCCGGTGGTCTACCGTCACCGGGTGGAGGAGTGCAATTCTGCATCCTGTGACTTCCACCCGGGCAGTGTGGTGACTGCGCCGCTTGCCACAAGCGTTATCAAGATCGGTGCGCTTATCGGTGTGGTCACCGGTAGGACTGCGGAGAACGGAACGCTTTTCGAGTTCACCGTTTCGGGTGGCGAATACCCGAAAATGTGGACAGCGATTGTCGGCCCTTGGGCCTATGTCGCTAAGGCGGAGGTTCCCGCGCCGGTAGTGGAGCGTGAGAAGTTCCGAATCACGGAATACCGTGACTGCATGGGGGAAGAGCAGGTTCACCGTACGGGTTGTGCGGACATCGAGCGCGCCCGGCGTATGGGTAGGGTGTTGAACGGTGCCGAGTGCATCTACGATCACGAAATCGAGTCCATTCTCGAATTCGGCATCGACTATTGGGGAGACATTGCCACGGACACTACGGAGGATGGTTCTCCGGAGTGGGAGGCTGAGTGCATCTCCCTGGCAGAGGGTATGCACTGGCACAACTGCACCCGGGGTATGAACATCCCGACCCGCTAGGAAGCTCTGCAAGGGGGCTAGAACGGCCTAACACACTGGGCTAGCCCCCTTGCCCCAACCAATCTAAACGATCTTGTTAGACGGGAGCGTGTGAAATGTACGAAATCACGTGGGAACTGAGCAACGGTCGTAAGAGGCGGACGTGGGCACCCGATTGGGAAACCGCCACCGAGACCGGATTCATGGTCGCCACTGTGCACAACGTGCCGAGTGTCATTACCGATCTCGCTACGGGGAACATGCACTACGGGCACATCCTGCGTCCAACTCAGAGGGTGGAGTACGGCGGTCTCCCTTGGGTCGTTGACACCCTGATCCCCGGGCTTGACATGGCAGTCCTGCGCCCGCACGGCCGTGCGGGGGACATGATCCGAGTCAAGGCGAGCAGGATTCCCCGGTAACGCTTGTGTAACAGTCTCCCGTAGGGGTCTTGACACCACATGCCCCCTACGGGAGATTGAGCGGGCAGGCAACAACAGAGGGAGCGGACATGATCATCACAGGACTGGTCCACAAGGGGCGGGCACGGCACATCACCCGTAAGGGCACCGACAAGTCCCTGTGCGGCCGTTGGGTCGTCAAGGCGTCCCGCCCGTCCGGTGAGGCCATGTGCCGTACCTGTATCCGCATCCATGGTTCTGCTGTGGAGCACGTGGCGGACGTGGTTCACCCGGAGGACCGTGACGCACTGGCCACTCTGGAAATGGTGGCTAGCAGGCTCACCGGTCACCGGGCGGACCGTGTCCGTGCCATCCCCGGCACGGTCAAGCGGATCAATGCCGAGTGGTTCACCACCATGCGTGTCCGTCTGGCGAGCGATGCCAAGCGCAAGCCAAGTATCACGGATCTTCAGAAGTCGCGTGACTGGGCATTCGCCACGCTCGTTATCAACGCTGCCAACCGGGGTGAGATCCTCACTGGCAAGGTTGAGAAGAGCAAGCCCGTCGAGTACCTGATGAACACTGCGCCTACTGAGTCGGACGCGGTTATTCACGGGGACGTTATGCCGGTTACCCGTGGCAAGGGTGGCGACGGAATGGTTAACCCGAATTCCCGTTCGGTGGCTAAGCCGATTCGCAAGGGATTTGCGGGCAGCGCCAAGCAGCTGGACCTTATCCACTCCCTGATTTCTCAGATCAACGAAATCAACGCGGAAATCTACCCGGACGTCAAGCCGCTGGAATACAGCGAAGAATACATTGCGGGTCTCGACAATTCCGCAAAGGTCCGTAAGGACATCGATGGTCTCTTTGAAATGCTGCGCGTGATTAAGGCCAAGCGCAATGAGAAGCGCGCGGAAAGCCGTAAGGCAGAGGGTGACGCCATCAAGGCGTCCCGTGAATGGCGGCGCAACCAGGTTTATGTCATCGACGGCATTTACCACCGCGTGCACATTTCGCAGTCAACCGGCCGCCCCTACACTCAGTCTTGGAACTCCCAGACTGGGGAGTGGGTTTACCAGGGGATGAAGTTCCTTAAGGCGTGCACCGACGCTACGGCTTGCACGGCAGAGCAGGCTAAGGCGTGGGCCCATGAGCACGATGCTTGTGTGTTCTGTCACCGCCCGCTGGACGACCAGCGCTCCCGCAATGCCGGTTACGGCTCCACCTGCGCCGATAACTTTGGTCTCCCCTGGGGTGAGTGAAGGACTACAGGGGGCTGTGAGGAGACTTGCAGCCCCCACCCTAGACTGACTGCCTAGGGACATGATCAACAGTCGTCAGAGGGGCTCTGTAGCCCCTGAGACTGAGAGGAATAGGGAAATGCGAGACGCAACGCGCCTTAGGCATGCACGGCTGGCACGCGTGTACTCACAGTGGGAGCGCGGCTGGAAAAGCGGTGAGGACAATGACGGATTCACCGGTGTCCGTCTGTGCCGCGACTGCGGAGAACCGGACCACGTGACGCACCGTTGTGAATTGTCCCTTACGGATTAAGGTTAACCGATGTCGGCAGAAGATTTCGTCAGAAATGCAATCCGCACAATGAAGCGCGGACAGTGCAGCATGCGAGACGCTGTGGACCATTACCGCGTGCGGTATGAGATCAATTTCGGTGAGGCCCTACTCACTATGCAAATCGCATTGGGCGATTACAACGAGGGGATTTGGCGGTAATAGTGAATAAATAGGGTTTGTGCATGGGGCAGAAATATAAACTAATTTCTGCCCCGTGTTCCTACGCTATTTATGAAAGGATAATCGTGGGAAATATCTTCACAAAATTCGATAAAAAGCTTTCCAGTAATGATGAGTGGGAAATCGAATTCATTCTCGCCAATGGAATGAACATGCCTCCGGTTGTGGGTAATGCCAAGTATCTTCGTTGGCTTGACCGGAGAATGAGAAACCGCAAGGGATATATTCAGTTCAACAACGGCCCCCGCCTTATGGTGTCCGCCATCAAGGCATACAATGTTAACCCTCACAAGGGTTGGACAGAGGATTCTCTCTAATGGCACACAAGCATTTCCGTTATGTCTGTGGGACGCACGGCAATATGAAGACGCAATGCCGTTGCGTTTGTGACTCGCACGGAATTATTACCGTTCCGTGCGGAGCATGGTGCATCGATCATGAGTACTCTGTCGTACTCACGCTTGACGAAATCAAGGTCATGCGCGCTCTCCTGGCACCCACGCTCCCTCTGCCGATGGCACAGCGCATCGTGGACAAGCTTGACAGCCGAGACAGTTGCCAAGATCATGCGTGCCAGGGTCTGGTGACATGTACAGACTGAATCCCGTGCATTGGGTGTGGGCACTCCGCCGACGTTCCACAGACCAAAGCTAGACGCAGAGGGATATTGCGTTCGGTGCGACTGACACAACAGCCCCCACAGAGGCTCACAACGGGCCCTGTGGGGGCTGTGCCATGTCTACTGGACTGACAGTCCTAGGGTGGGGGTACAGAGCCTCAGAAGGGCCGTAGAACAGTTCCTCACAGCGTTTGACACACAGTGGTACGGCGTGTAGTGTCTTCCCTGTCAGCACAGAGCAACGCCAAAGCGGGACAGCCCAACGGGCCTAAAACAACGCGATGGACGCTCACACAAGTTGACGTGCAACATAGCAGCACTGTTCTTTAATAACTTAATTGTCTAGGGAATGCTTTGATCACTGGGATTACCAGTAAGGAGCATGACTATGACTGCTGCGGCTTATACAGACGAGATTTCCGAAGGTCTGGCGGAATTTTTCGACCGGATCGTCTCCACAGAGAACAATTCGGATGACCGGGTATACCGTTTTGCGGTGACATTCGACAACGGTTACACAATGTCGATGAATCGCCCGACTCACGGTGACTATCGGGGATTCGGCGGCGCCTATGCGGACGTGGATTCTTTCGAACTGATGATTTTCACCGATGAGAACGAGATTTACAAGACGGCTGAATTTCCCTCATATGAGGACATTCTGACCTACGCCCGTATGGCTGACCTTGTCGAAATTGCTACTGAGGTAGTAGACAAGTAATCAACCCAATAAGCCCAGTGATCAAAGGATTTCCTAGATGAAGGGATGAAATCCAATGACTGACACTGTGGATTACGTTTATCTTGCATACAACGGCGCCGTTTGGGCGTTGCTGTACAGTGAAACGGGCGGATGCAATTCCGACTGTGGCATGTGGGGAGAAACGGATTCCTGCGGTGATCCGCGTTGTGACCGTGCATATGATCTGCACGGCTACGATGCGGAGGCTGTGGATATGTGTTGGGAATTGCATGACGCAATCCGCGACATGTATTCGGAATTCGTGGAAGACGTTATCCGAGAGGATATTTCTCCCGAGGATTTCGGAAACTATTTCATCATGTCGGCGAATGGGCACGGTGTGGGATTCTGGGATTCCGATTTGGTTTCGGATTCTCACCTCGGCCGCCGTATGACGGATTGGGCACGTAAGTACGAAGGAACTACCCTTTACGGGGAAGAGACTTTGTACGTCGAGATGGGAAGGTAATTCTCGTGGCTGACTGGGAATACGACATGTTCGGTTGTATCTCCTGCGGTAGTGCTTTCTGCGACGGGACTTGTCCTGAAGCTTATAAGGATTACGAGCGTGAGCAGGAGGCAATTGCCCGGCACGTGGCAACCTGTAAAGCTGACGAATGCTACGTTTGTCAGTGCCTGTAATTCCGCTTGAGTGATAGCCGGTTAAGCTCTCATTGTGTGGGAGATACTCCGGATATTGCTTTGGTCGAATTACATAAAGTAGTTCGATTTACCGAAAGGGTATCCCGTGGATGCCATTATTGCGATTAAGTGGGCGGATCTCCTGGAATCCGAGGAATTCACTCAGGGAACGGACGCTCTCTGTAAGCTCGGTCGGTACTGCGGTTTGGGTGTGCTGTGCGAACTTGCAGTGCGGGAGGGAATCATTCCTCCGCCCAATCCGGAACTGTCCATGAACGGGCGTGCATGGTACGGTACGGACGAATTCAACGGTTCCACGCAGTCTCTTCCCGTTGCCGTACTGGAATGGGCGGGAATGTGGAATAGTCTTGGCGAGTTCCTGAGCGGTAGGTACGAAAAGCTCACAATTGCCCAAATGAATGATGCTCTGGGCTATACCTTCGATGAGTTGGGCAGGCTCATTCGGGAGCACTACGACGCGCTGTAAGGCTCTGTACGGCCTCACTCGTCCCCCGCTTGACTGCGGGTGGCGGGTGTGGTTGGATAGGTCCAGCCAAGAGGGAAGGGGACGAAATGAACGTCCGTAAGTGGTCCGTTCGTGAACTGGACGCCATCGAGTACGATCTCTCACTCGCTGTCGATACGGTGCGGCAGGATTACCGCATCAATCCCAACAATCCGCGTAGTTTCCTTAAGAGTGCGGCCGATTGCGAATGGCTTGCCGAACGTATCGAAATCCGCGCACAACACGGAATTCGCATGACAGAGCGCTGTGACGGGTGCCGGAACGATGCCAAGACATCTACCACGGCAATCGTGGATGAATACCGCGATGAGATGGGGGCACCGAGTAACCTCGGAGTCTCTTACCTCTGCAACTACCACATCCGCAACGACTATTAAGGAATATGCGTGCAGTACATTCTTTGGATGCTAGTCGGTTACGGGGTGAGCTGTCTCCTTGTGACTCTGGTCGCTCTGGTGTGCAAGGGTCCCAAAACGGCGTGGGACTACCTGTTGGGTAGGCTGTAGTAAGTTTCTATCGTCTAGGGCTTGACATCCCTAGGCGGTGGTGGCAGACTAGACCTAGTCAGTCAGACAGCAACACGAGGGAGTTACAATGAACGCGCGTCTCGCTCTCAAGCGTTACAACGACACCATGGTCAAGCTGTACGGTGTCAACTACACGGAGCGTTGGACGGAGGACGACCGCGAGACGTTCGAGATTCTGGCGCGCAACGCTGCGGCGGAGATCAAGGCGGCGGACGGTATCGTGGAGCCGAACTGGAAGCGCTCCGCGCATCTGCGCCGCGTGCTCGGTATCCGTACGGACGTCAAGGTGGACGCCGCTGCCCGTAAGGCGGCATGGCACGACCACGTCACGCAGTACGGCAACGGTGTGAGCGGTCTGTTCCGCCGCACCCGCGACCAGTACGACAACATTGTGCACATCGCGGGTGAGGACCGTACCCAGCAGTCCCGCAAGGTTCAGTCCTACGTGACCGGTGTCACGGCGGCCGAACTGCTGGCGTCCGTCAACAACAGCTGACAAAGCCCTAGAACGGCCCTGTAGGCTCTGTGGGGAGTGGGACAGGCTCACTCCCCCACCACTAAGGAGAAACACGCTATGAACACCCTTTCTGTTGGTTCCCTGGTCACCTACAACTCGATCCAGTCGGGCGGGATCAAGGGCAAGATCATCAGCAACGGACGTGACCAGTACGGCCCGTTCGTCCGGATCAAGGTCACGGCCAAGAGCCACAGTGCGTACCCGGTTGGTACCGTGTTCGTGGTCGGTTCGCTGGACAACGTCACGGCCCGCTAGTTGACTTCTGTCCCGCACTGCGCTTAGATAGGCAGTGCGGGGGAGTGGTCCCCTAGACGGAGGTAGGACAGTGCTGGAAGAGCGTATCAAGACCGGTGCCCGTAGTTTGGACATGAGGCGTCCGGGTTGGGCTAGCGACATCAACACACGTACTCTCGACATGTTCGATTCGTTTTGCTGCATTCACGGACAGCTGTTCGGCGATTTCAGCAATTACGATTTTGACGGCTTTACGTATCAGTACATGTACGACAACGGCTTTACCATCGTTCCGGAAAACGTGTATTTCATGAATGACTACCCGCACCGTTCTGCATTTAGCAGTGACAATCCCGATTGGCAGCGTGCCCGGGAACTTTGGATCGCTGAGATCGTAGCGCGTCGCTAGTTGACTTCTCTGCCTCATAGATGCTTAGGTAGGTCTGTGAGGCAGGGTGGACAACTAGAAAGGTAATTAGATGTCCTTTTGGAACGACAAGAATGCACAGCGTCAGTCTTCCGAAGCTTTTCGGCGCACCCGTCAGACCTTTCGCGACGGCCCCGTTTCGGGTATTCGTAGCGGAGGAAAGCGCAAGCGCGGTTTCAACCGTACGCGAGCCGGTAAGAATTCCGGTCTGATGGGTTCCCTTTCCGGAATGCGTATGGGTTGCACTTGTTGCGACTACTACGGTACAAAGGAAAGGCGACAGGTCCGCCGCAAGGAAAATGCAATGTGGCGTCAGGAAATCGAGAGGGAAAACGAAATGAACGCTGTTCACGTGGACGACAAGGAAACCGATGTCCACTGGCAGGGAACGCTCAACGACTTCCACAACGACGAATTGGGTAACGCGAACACCTTTGGGTGGTTCGCCGTTTTCTTCGACGACAGGGTAATCCTGGAGACGGATTCCTACGGATTCGTGTGGAAGTCCACTTTCGACACGGATTTGGAAGTTCACGCTGCGTGGCAGGAACTCATGTCGCAGTGGGCGGAGTACGACATGTCCGAGTGCACCGAAGAGTGCGAGTGCGGGGAATTCTGCTGATATGAGTATTCTCATCTTTTTGGGAATAACCGTTATGTCTCTTCTCGGCGGTCTCCTCATTTCGGAAATCGTGGAAAGAATCGTTCTGCTCTTCAAGAGCAGAAATAAGTAATCGCCTCTGGTGACTTGACAGGGGGAATCTGCTGCGGTAGGTTCCTCCTATCAGGTTCCTAGACCACAGGAACCGTAAACCGAAGGGTAAAGATCATGGCTGCGCGTAAGACTGCCGCTCCCACCGCCAACAAGACGAACAACACTCCTCCGCCCCCTGTTACGCTGGCAAGCATCCTGACAACGCTTCAGGAGATGGGGGCGCACACTACCTCCGCCAATCAGGTTTCCATGGGTAAGGTGGCAGAGCGCATGAGCACTACTATTCACAACATCATGCGTGTGCTGGACACCGAAGACCTGGAGGGCAACTACGTGGATGGTGACAGGGGTTACCTGTACGCCACTGGTGAGCCTCTAACGGCCGTTGCGGCGCCTGTCAAGCCTGCCCGTAAGGCAACCACACGCAAGCCCTCTACGCCCGTTGTGGCGCCCGTACAGGCGGCCGTTACGCCCGTGCTGGACAGTGCGGGTGAGCCGATCACGGTTCCGGTCTCGGAGAACAGCACAGAGCGTCGAGAGCTTGATGCAAGCAAGGGTGAGCGCGTAATTTCTGAGGACGACATGCGAGACGTTGTCAAGTCCCTTAAGGGAGAGAAGAACATGACCGCCGAAACCACGTGGACCGAAACCGTTCACGAGACGCATTTCACGGAGCACACGCCCGGTACCGCTCCCACCGGCCACACGTGGCTGACGGAGGAAGATGTCACGGAGGCTCCGCCCGTCGGTGTCAATGAGAATTTCTGGGTTCTCTACAAGTCGGCCCGTACCGCCCCCGCCCGCGTCTTCTGGGGAAAGAAGGTGGCAGAGCAGATCAAGACGGAAGCGATGAAGGAACTGGAGAGCAAGCAGTCTCCGGCACCGGTCGCTACTCCGGTGGTTGTCTACACCGACCCTGTTACGGGTGAGGTTATCCCGTTCTGATCCGGTCAGAGCGCTTTAGGGATTCCCCGGGAAACCGGGGATTCTCTATGGCTAGCTGAAAGGAAAAGCCAAAATGGAGGACCTGTTTTCTCCCGAATTCTGGGCACTGGTCCAGTCGGCACAGAATCGCGGACAGCGTAGGGGACAGGCGATATTCAATATCGCTTATGAAATGTTCCCCGATATTGTCCGGGAACTGAATACCACACAGTACGATCCTTTCCACCGAGACGAGCGTATCTCTGAATTCCTGGAAGAGCTTGTCAATCGACTGACGGAAAAGGATTCCCAGTGAGAATGACCCGTCGTGCGCAGGAATGTATTACTATCGTCGCGGTGGGAATGGCGGTTATCGCAATCGTCCTCACTTTCTCTATCTTCAGTGACAAAGCATTGCGGGAAGTCGGCAGAACGGATCAGTTCCGTGCGCGCTGTGATTCGGTCTACGGAAAGACCTACATCGGCGATAAGGAAATGATCTGCTACCTTGATGGTAAGATCACTTTCTCTGAGAAGTGAGGTAGCAACGTGCGTGGTGTGGTAATTACCTACATCAGTGCAGGTCGTTTTTCATACACTCGGATGTTCTCTGACGGATACCAGGGATTGACCGATGAACGGATGATTAACAAAGCCCAAAGGTGGGCTGTTCTTCACCTCGGAGAACTTCGGACACCGGAAACCTGCTCCGTCACGTTCTATGGAAATATCTTGGATGTGTCAACGGCCAGACAGGTTCCACTGATCTAACAGACACAAGAAACCCCCCAGTCCTTAATTGGATTTGGGGGATTTCTTATTGGCATATTGTTTGTCATGTGCGCGCTGTGCTACCGACGCTGTGCCGACACGGGTTGTCATGTCTCTGAGGCATAGAAGCTCTGTAAGCCCGTCTAACAAGATCAACAGGAGAGTAAGTCTCTCAGTCCAACCGTAGTACGGGAGGACGTTAGGGGGGCGTTGTAGGGCCTCTACGGGGTGAGTCTGTGCTACCCCTTGTGTGACCCGTGACCGAACTCATGCATGGCGATGGCACGTCTCTGACGCTCTGCCATTTCCTTGCTCTGGGGATGCTTACTAAATGTCTTGTCCCCATGGGCTACCTTGTAGCCCCCGGAAACCTTTTCGATGCGGTATGGCATGAGTACCCCTTAGGAGTCTCTGAGGGCCGCTGTATCGGCCGATACAGGGTTGGTTGGTGTAACGGGCTCACCCATGGTGGCCGGGGCCGCTAGAGCCCCGTTCAGGACTACGGCCAGTAAGGCACTCAGTCCTACGGTGAGCGTGGATTGAATCCAAAGACGATTATCCTTTAGGGATTCCTTTAAATGGTAGGACATAGGATTTCTCCTGATATTAAATTCGAGAAATGCATTTCTATACTGATTCTACCGGAAATGCAAAAAGTCCCCTTACCCGGAGGCAAAGGGACTTAATGCTTATGAGGCTATGCGTACTGGTATTCGTCAGTCTCAATGTAGGAGATGGTCACGGCGTCATCCTTGCCGTAAGCGTAGTAGTACCCGGTGTCGGAAAGAACGTTGTACTCTCCCCACTGGTCAAGCTCAGCATTGCTGGCAGCGGTATAAATCCGCCCCTCGGCATCCTTGACCATGTCTCCGGCCTGGATATCAAAAGCGTAAACCTCAGCAAGCTTACGGTTCATAAAGGTATTGCCTTTCTTGTAACGAGAGATTGGCGATTCGGCCAACCATAACCACTCCCCCGTTTCCGAGGGAATGATTAAAGCTATCCGAATTCATCGAAGACTAGTATATTCCGGGTCATCCAACACCTTGATGTCAAGGTAGTACGACAGTCCGTACCTTTCCGCGAGAATGTAGTCACCGTTCACGGCAGAACCCTTGATTTCCACATCAACAAGGGACTTGATGAATTCGTCCACTTTCTCCGGAGTGGAAAATACTCCGTCGAAACTAAAGCATTCGTTGTAGTCCATGCTGCTGCTGACAATATAGATCATTCCATAACTCCAATCAGAGCAAACTAAGAATGATGATGAAACCCATACCCGGATACACCATGACTAGAAAGAGAATGATTGGTGCGCTGATGTACCAGAAATCCTCTCGTCTGTTTATCCGGGCACACTTTGGGCAACCGTACTGAAACGGGCGACCATTGTATGTTACCCGCGTATGCGGGATATCGCTGTGCTCCACTATAGCTCCAATCAGGAGACCATAACCGCCCCCGGATTTCTCCGGGAGCGATTAAAGCGCACTGATCAGTGGGGAGCGAACATCAGAGTTTCGCCAGCCCGGTGCACAAAAACGAAACCGTCACAGTCCATGTCGTGAGCCACCTGCTCCCAATCGATGGAAAGGTAACCGTCCAGCTCGGGCCATTCGTGGTATTCCCCAACGACATCGGTACGGCTGTCACCCGTCCAGCAAGAGACATCCTCGTATCCCCGGTTACCGAAACGCTCGATACCGAAAGCGCTCCAACTGAAGTGCTCACCGTAGGCGAGAATTCGCGTGATGTCGTTCGGTTCGTCCTGGAGAGCGGAAAGGAGATCCATGATCTCATCCACCGACTTAGTGCCGACAACATTCGTCTGCCAATCGGTTTCAACGTGAACCGCAGCGATTTCCCAACCGGCATTGACCTTACCGGTGAGAACATAGGCAGCGTTTTCGACGTCCGTGAACTCATCGAACGTCATCTCGAACGTACGCGGCACACCAGTAAAGGTGTCGTTGTAAAGGTGGATGCTAAGCGTCTCAAAAATCTCAGACACGGTAATGCCCTTCATTCGGTTTCCCCTTTTAGGAAACTCGCACCGCATTAGGAGGTTAAGCCCAATACGGCACCAATTCACTAAAACGGATCGTAATTGACGCCTACCGCAGAAACTACCACTCGAACCTCTGTGTAGCCTGCCGTTTGCAGCACGCTTACGAGTTTATCGTACGGCTTTCGAACGATGCTCTCGCACGCCTTTTCGTTGCGAATCCCTTGCACCGACGCATCGTAGTAATGCGTTGGGGATTCGTACAGAACGATATCCCAAGCTGTTTCCTTGGGCTCACCCTTACGCGGGCCGTGACGGTACGTCTCTACCGGCGTCTTACCGATAATCCGCACATTCACCGCAAAGTGGTTATAGGTGAAGTCCGATGTACCGTTCGTATTTCCACAATATACACAGTGGAAACCCGGGGGCATATCCGTGCAGTTCTCACAGGATTGCATATTAATACCAATCGTTGTTCCGCTTGGCCGCCTGCAGACGCCTTTCACTTTCCGCACGGGGAACTCCCGCCGCACTGGAAAGAAGGGACTGCAGCAGCCTGTCATTGAACTTGGCCATATCCAGCAGACGGAGAAGACCGTCCGTAAAGTGATAGTAGCGCTCACTGTGCAGCGCTGCAATCGCTTCGTAAACGTTGTCTTCCACAGACTTCTGATAGCTATTGGACATTAGTACAACCCTTTCTAGTTGACCGGCCAATCTAGGGACTCCGCACCCTAGATCAGCCTACCGACTAGAACGGTATCAAGCCGCATAAACGATGGCACAGAGCGTACCATCCGTCATTTCCAGCGGCAGGATGACGTTACCGCACTCCGGACCGCCACAGAGGCATTCCTCCGCCTCACGCTGTGCGGTGAACGCGTCCGTGTAGTCAATGACGCACATCATGTCACCGGTGCTCTCCCACATCGTACCGGCGAGCTGAAAGACCGCGTCATCGAAGTCGTGCACGGGGATGCTAACATCCGTCTGCCACTCGCCGTTGATGTGGCGGATGAAGTCCAGCGTAGCCATGTGATTCCCTCTCGTCTGCGCCACCGGTTGTGGCGACATGGAGAACACTACTCCGATCTGGCCGGATGTCAAATGCTGTGAATCGGTGCAGCTCAGAGCGTGTGTCAGCCGCTCCCCTCACGTACGCCTGTGGAGGCTCTGAGCGCTTCTCTACGGCGCCTGTAGGGGTATGGGGAGGTATGGGCTACAGTGGAGCCTGTCAGCCGCTCACAGAGCCCCGTAGCCAATGCAGACAGAGCGCTTGACGACTACGACCGAAGGGAGTAGAGTCGTAGACATCAAAGGGCACCCCCGGCCCCATTACAACGGAGGGGCGGAGGGCGTACCGAAGGACCCATTTTTTAACTTAGTTGAGCTAACGGAGTAATCAAACCGAGACTTGTGATCTTGAGTTGCAGGGTATAGACTGATGTCGTACCACTTAACGGGCGCCCCCGCCCCTTCACACGGGAGGCAAGGAGGACGTACCCACCCTGCCCGAAAATAAATGTCGGATATGTCAGCGTATTGAGGACAAAACGGACAAATAGGGTATCTAGGACAATACACGTAAATGTAATAAAAGGAACAAATCATATGAAATGTGTTACAAAAGAATGTAACAAAAAAGCTACCAATGAAGGTTGGTGCCGCCCACATTTCAACCAGCACAAACATTATATGAATCTAGTGAAATGGGGAGACATGGAGCCGGATTCAGGAAGACAGTTGGAAGAATTGATCAATAATTCTATACAAGTTTTGCGTATACATGCTCCTGGTTACCTAAGCATTTCGGAATAAGAAAAACCCCTAACGGATTAGGATAATTTCCTAAATAATTCCGTTAGGGGTTTTTCTTTAATTCTTTTAATTTAATCCGTTCAGCAACTCATCATAATTAATTTCCAGAGGAGCTTCACGTGCTGTCATATATGCCTCAAGAAACGCACGGATGAGCTCCAACAGATCGGAATCCGACAGGGTTACCTCCGTGTCATCATCTGAAATGGTTAGTGATTCGTAGTTCAACTTGACTTGTAGACCGGTGTCGTAGTTGGCGATAAGAGTATCGCCTTCTCTGAGAGCGTCTACCCATTCATCAAACAGTTCCATAGACTCTACCTTCTCCCCAGCAATTTATACAATCAGCATCTTCGTGGCGATCCAAACCTGATCCAAAACATGCGGAACATTCGAATCCTGGATCTTCGTCTTCATACCATTCGGCAGACCAGTTGTCGTAGTCCGCAACATCGTAATTGAAGACTTTCTCCGATTCATATACTTCTTGGATGTTATCCGCCTTTTGAGGTTCTTTGTAGTTACTCATGTCCACTGTTCCCCAATAAAATAAAAACAGTCCCACAACGAGCATTTTTGCTCTTGTTGCAGTGCTCACAAGCACGTACCAGATTGTACCAATGGTCTGTGCCTCCCTTTGCGAGAGGAAAGAAATGATCTATTTGCATATGCTTTTGAAAAGACCCGCAGTAATAGCAGGGATCTTTTTCCATAGCCTTTCTGTAGTCAATTGAGTGTTGTATATCATCTTTGGTCATTGCCACTCTACGGCGTTGTCGATACCTGGCGCTATAAGTGCGCATTTTAACCAAATTAGCTCTACGCCAACGATTTCTACGTGATTTTACGCGAAATACTCGTTCTTCTGGAGTGAAATCAACATAGATTGTTTCCATTAGTATTCGATCTCAGCATCAATAATTCCAAATTGTGTCAAGGCATCCTGAGGATTTACGGGCGCCTCCAGTTCATGCAGTGGCTTGGTGTTTCCGATGTCTCCGAAGATTCTGTCAACCATGGACATCTGTCCTTGCTGCTTGGCTGTGACAGTGAGAGAGAAGCCTTCCTGTTCCATGTCGTGCTTGGTTTTCATGAGCTTACCAAGACGATCGATTTCACCGGAAAGATTGGGATCAGCGTAGCCGCCTTCGGCATCTTCGGCCATTTTCATGAACAATACGCGCTGTGCCTGCATTTCTACCATGGAATCCATAAGTGCGGTGACCTGTTCCTTGGTACGAACAACGATGGGGATATCGTATGCACATGTGCTGTTCTCCTCAAACATGGGGCACTTGGCGGCCAGAAAACAGGTATCGCAGATACGCATGGACTCACTGCGTATCTTTACCTTGGACACTTCTACATTTTCCATTTCCCCGGTGATCTTGTTTCTCTCCTTGACCACATCTACGTCAAAGGCGAGGAATGGAATCACCTGCTTTTCAGCAGGATTACGGGGACGGGCAGTTGGTACTCTCTTAGTCGCCTTTTCGAGCACACCACCAACTTCATAATCTTCGGTTTCAGTAAAGTCCGTATTATCCATATTCATGGATGTAGTTACTCCTCTAGAGTGTTTCTTGTTGATAGCATCGATTTGCTTGTTCCAGGACCACAATGATACACGAAGAAGTTCTCTGGAGTCATCCCCAATGATCTTGTCATAGTCGAATCCGGAAGAAATGAAGGTGGCGCGTTCTTTCTTGCGTGCTTGTTCCTTCATACTCTTCGGATATCTCTTGAGCTGATTGTGGGACCAGACGATAGTATCCCCGTATTGCATGGGAGAAATCCAGGAAGTAGATGCAACCGCTTCCCATGGAATTGCTTCCATGATATCCGGTTTGGTAATACTCAATCCGAAGAGCTTGACTCCAGAGGATGCCAATCGATTGAGATATGGTACCAAATCCCTATTTCCAACAGATGTTTGAAGAACTCCGACACGTCCGAATTGCTCCGAAAGTAGACGAATACTTTCTGTGCCATCATCTGAGTGCCAGATCGGGACAAACTTGTCGAATGCGATTTCCCGAAGGGAATTTCTCTGTTCTTCAAGAAAGGAATTACCAAGTTGTCTAGCATCGAATTCTGTGTAGTACTTGATAGATTCGATATTGTCATTAACCCAACTATAGTAGTGTTCGGCAATTTCTCTGAGTTCGTCATTTGTGTATTTCTCCTGTAGTTTTTCGTTATTTACTCCTGAGTGAACAAATACATTCTGATTGGGAAAATACTTACTGATATCCCAACCTCTGGTGAATTTGGTTCGGTTCCTTAAACCGAAATAAGAAAGACCCACATCCTGAACATTGTTCTCAATGAGGATCTTTCTGTACGTCGGCAATTCTGCTCCGAAATAATACAGTTCGATGTCAGACTCTTCTCTTCTTTTCAGGTAGACCGATAGGATTTCTCATAAGACCTGCTTCCAGACGGGAACCCATAGCTCCCAACCCCTGAACATTGCTTCCCTGCTTACGAGACCCCACAGTGAAATTGTTCGGTCTTCCCGGACGGGATTGATTTGCGGAAAGCGTAGGAAGAATCTGCTGAGAAGATCCCTCAGGGTGCTGGTGCTCTGGATATGCCTTGGGAGCGACATTGGAGAATTGTGGGGAAGGTGTTGAAGGCGTATTCATTCTTCTCTGCAATTCTGCGTGAGGAGATGCGACAGAAGGAGTAGAAGATCCGGCTGTCTTTGCCGGTCCTCCCGCCATTCTTCTCTGCAACTCCTGGTGGACAGATGAGCCTACTGTAGTACCTGACGTCTGAGTTGGCAAGCCCGACGGAGTTGAGGCTACACGCGGAATCACACTGGAAGGAGCAGAACGGCTGATAGCGGGAGCAGACGGAACAGGTGTTCTCGGTGCTACAGGCGCTCCTCTTGACTGGAGAGACTGGACAACCGGAGTGGCAGGAGTGTTGGGAACGGCTGTAGGGGCTCTGTGACGGCCTGTACCAGGTGCCTGAGATATTCCGGTCACGGAAGGCGGTCCGGCTCGGTGAGCACCCCCTGTAGCGCCTACTACAGGTACAGCATTGGGTACGTTACCCGCTCTGTGTCTACCGGTGCCCGGAGCACTGCTGGGAGCAGCCATTTGGGCAGGTCCCGCACTGTGGCGTCCTCCCGCTGTCGGAGCAGGAGTATTAGCAGCAGAAATGGCTTGGGTTAATCCCTGCGCTCTTTGTAAATTCTGTACCATACTGAGCGCCTGTCCGGTCTGGGATCTCCCCACTCTGGCAGTTCTGCCCGCTGCTACGGAATTGGCATTCAATTGCACACCGATACCAGGAGCGTGCGGAGTAGGAACAGTATTAGCTGTTGGTGGAGCAGCAGGAGGAGTATTTCTTGCTGTCTGCGCCGCTTGCGCTCTCTGCTGTCTTCTGTATCTTCCCGCATTTACGGAATTCGCCTTCAGATTTCCTGTCGGCTGGGAAGGCGTTGGACTTGGTGTATTGGTTGTAGGTGTGGCTGGTGCCGCAGGACCAGGTCTTGATGCTCTACGCGCAATACCGCTTGCCTTCTTCTGAATAGTGGCAAAGATATTGTGCTTGAACTGAGAACCGGAAGCAGCAACATTGCCCAGATTAGGCATATTAGGTGTTGTCATGCTGGAACTCCTTTAATCTTTCGTCGTTGGCTCTTGCTTCTCTTTGTCTTATTTGTTCATTGAGAATGGACTCCCACGGAGTTACTTCGAACTGAGCATTCGGATCGAAATCCGGATGTGTGTACTGAGGACGAAGGAAAAGGAATGTTGGTACCCCCGTTTCCAACATTCTCTTTGCCACTCGCATGTCCGATTCGATCAACAAAGAAAAAGAACCGGTGGAACGGAGACGGGAAATCTGTGCCTCTCTTCGTTCTACTACATCAATGGGATCATCCACTTCGAAGTAAACTTCATTGGTGTGATCAATGAATCCATTGACTTTCAACCAATATTGAATCTGCATTCGATTGGATTCATCAATGATCAATGAAACACGGTGTGTCTTTACCAATGACCTGTAGAGAAGGAGACCGGGAATGATTGGTGCAACATCATTGTCTCCCTTCATCACTCCATTGACTACGATGCCTACGTGATTGCCCCATGATTCAGTCATTAGTTCTCCCGATTTAATATTTCATTGAATGTATTGACTATTCCATCCCTCTTCGCGGCTTGCCATTGGAAGTTGTAATAGTCTCCGTATCCTCCACCATGCTGAGAGAAGGCTTCTCGTCTTCCCAGATGGATGGAGTCGTACATATTGCGTATTTCTTGTAGAACCACGCGGAGCGAAGCCTCTATGTTGCGCTGCACGGGGCTATGAGGGTGCTCTACGGCTCTCTGAGAGGTAAGGTGGCGGTACCGTGCCTCCAACTCCTTTGCGTGTCTCAGATTGGCGTCTGCGGCCTCTCTGTATTCCTCTGGATAAGAGTCCTCCGGATTGTCGGATACCTTGATCGGATCAACAGTCCATTTGTTCAATGTCAGATTGAATGCCGCGTACGGTTGAATCAATAAAATTGATTCGTCTTTGGCCTCTGTAGTCGGATTCAAGAAGTAAGTCACCTCAAAATATCTAGGCTCCTCGGATGTAATTGAGGGCTCGTAATAGGGCTTCTTCTGTATCTCCGAGTTGTCCGAGGGCCCTATTGCACGTAAAACAGAGGATTCC
>Ga0207667_10002984_pt1 | contig 21020 bp, 24 predicted proteins | sample KBSCornC52_FD_184301 | JGI IMG/M metagenome (GOLD analysis project Ga0207667, IMG submission 184301) | Corn rhizosphere microbial communities from Kellogg Biological Station, Michigan, USA - KBS Corn C5-2 (SPAdes) (version 2) | ecosystem: Host-associated > Plants > Roots > Rhizosphere > Soil ...
GCCTTCGCCGCCGCCTCGCAACACCTCACGGCCGCGGAAGCCGCCAAGGCCAAGGCCGAAGACGACTGGCTGGAACTGGAACTGCTGCGCGAAGAGCTCGAAGGCTAGCAGTCGCGGACTTATCTGTCCGTCATGGCCGGACTTGATCCGGCCACCCAGATGCACGCGCAGAGAGCGTTGAGAGTTCGGCTGGGTCCGCGGGTCAAGCCCGCGGATGACGTAAGGGGGAGTCTAGAACGGGATTTCCGGCAACTGCAAAATCTGCAGCGCCTCCACCGGCTCGCCCTTGATCCGCTTGAGCAGCAATTCGCCCAGCTGCAGTCCGGCGAGCGCGATGTCTTCGGTGATCACGTCCACCCGCGGCCGCACCAGCGAAAAGATGCCGCTCATCTGCTTGGTCACGATATCGGCGTCGCGTCCGATCTGCTGGCCGGAATCGGTCATCCCGGCGATCACCGCCAGCGCTACCGCATCGCCCGGGCACACATAGCCGTCCGGCGCCGTGCCCTGCGCGATGCGCGCCATCGTGGCTTGCCGGATCATCTCGGCCGGATCGTCGAGCGACACGCGCGTTTCGAGCTCGTAGGCGATGCCGGTTTCCTGTGCCGCCTTCATCAGGCCGTCGCGCAGGTGCCGGCCGAAGGTGAAGCGCGGCGGCGCTCCCACCATCGAGATGTGCTTGCGGCCGCGGCTCGCGAGGCGCTTGGCCGCCTCATAGGCAAACTTGAAATTGTCGTAGTCGACATAGGCGTGGACACCGACGCCCTCCGTCCGGCCGTGCGTCACGAACGGAAAGTCGTTTTCGAGCAGCAGCGCCACCCGCGGATCGTTCGGCTCGGTGCGCGAAAAGATCAGCCCGTCCGCCATCCGGTTCTGGAGGATGTAGTTGATCGGGTCGATCGGCGAGCCGCCGCGGCCCGGCGTGATCACCAGATGGTAGGAGGTGCCGCGCAGCGCCGCCGACAGTCCGCTCACCAGCGACTGGCTGAAGTTGAGGATTTCGTCGTGCGGATCGAGCACCAGGCTGATCACATTGGTACGGCCGGTCTTGAGCCGGAGCGCCGTGCGGTCCGGAACGTAGCCGATCTGCGCCGCGATGCGCTGCACGCGCTCGCGCGTTTCCTGGCTGAGTTCGGGTGCATTGTTGAGCGCCCGCGAAATCGTCGTCGTCGCGAGGCCCGTCATGTCTGCAATGGTGCGCAGGGTCGGCTTGCCGGATCGCGGCACGCCTTTTCTGGCACGCGGCGTCGGCCGCGGTCCGGGCTCGTTCACAATGCTCCCTCCTCGCGCGTCGCCAGGCCGTCCCCCCGGCCCCGAATGGCGGCCTGGGGCCGCCGTCCGGCATGTGGCGTTGCTGGTACGGCCACCTCACCAGATCGGCCGGGAGGTTTCAAGCAATGCCGGGCGAGGGCAATTATTCGAAAGTCTTAGGCGTTTTCATGGACACCTTTCCGCCGGTAACGTGTCTCGCGGCACAGTGATGCCGGGGCCCCAAAGTCGCGCTTGCGCTCTCCGCTGAATGAGCCCAAGAGTGGAGGGTGGCGATCGAAATCGTCACCGAGCGGCTTGCAGATTTGGCAATTCGACCTATCTCGAGCCTTGTGTTTGGCAGTGGCCGTAAGGCCCAACCGGAGGGAAAAATGATCCGATTCGCAGCGATCGCCGCCCATGCCGGGATGCAAGCCAAACGCGTAGCCGCCTCCGTAGGGTGTTGGCGAACCTCGCGGATGTGATCTCTCGGCCATCAGGCCGTCACGTCCCCGTCTCACAGTTCCACTAACACCCCGGTCGCCTTGCGGCGCCGAAGGAGGCATGTTCCATGCACCAGCAGACCATTTCCCGGCCCCCAGCGCAGCGGCCGATCGCGATTGAAGTCGATGGCGAGCCCCTGGGTGTCGTCGTCCCGGCCGACGAGGGCTATCGCTTCCTCGCCGTGCGGCTCAACGCGTTCGCCGTCGACGGCCAGATCTTTACCACTGTCGAGGCGGCGCAGGACGCCGTGTCCGCCATCATCCATTCCGATCCGGACGAGTAGGGCTGTCCAACCCGCCGGCTCGGTGGAAATGACCATAGCAGCCCACCGGGTCATTCCCGCCCACGCGGGAACCTTCCGTTCGGCCACATCAACAATGGCCCCACCGTGACGACTCCGTCGCGGTGATTGTACCCCCCAAACGAAAACCCCCGCCATCGCTGGCGGGGGTTTCGCATTTTCGGTGCTGCTGTCGATCAGCCGGCCGACGAGGACGACGGGGCCATCGCCGGAGCTTCGACCGACGACGAGGCCGGAGCCATCGTGTCGGTGCTCACGGCCGACGACGCCGAAGCTTCAGCCGACGAGGCGGCCGAGGACACGGCCTGTTCCGCCGAAGAGGCAGCCGACGAGACCGCCGATTCCGCCGACGAGATGGCGGAACTGGCCGCTTCCGACGACACCACGGCGCTCGAGGCGGCGGTGGTCGTGCTGGTCGAGTTGCCGCGGTTGAAAACCCAAATGAGGCCGATGATGATAATCACGGCCACGATGATGATGATCCAGGTGTTGCGGTTCATGAATGAGCCCTTTTTGTTAGTGGAAGTGGTCTGGGAAGAATGATTGTTCAGTCATTGCCTGACGCTTGGCCGCTTCCCTTAACAACAGCCAGTATTCTCATCCGTCATTGGCGGCATTCAGCTCCGCCGGCGTTTTGCCTTCGTCTTCTAAAGTGACGCCGCGTAGCGCATTTTCCACGGCTTCCGCAAGGGCCACCACGTCGATCGTACCCTTGATCGGATACGCCGTCAGCCGGTTGGGTGCGCCGTTCGGCACGCCGCCCTGGCCTTGCTCGAGCAGCTCGTGAATGAGCGCGTCGAGCACCACGTCCTCTTGGCTGCCGTCATCCATTGCCCTGCACCTGAATACCGCCCTTGCCGACCGAAATATCGAGATGGGGTTTCTGGCTCTGTTCGTAAGCCAGGTAGCCCCCGAGCGCGGCCACCGCGACCGCCAGCACTCCGATCAGGACGTAAAGGCTGCTTCTGCTCATAGTCCCTCGGAACGCGACCGTTCCAGCATCAACGCCGCACGGAACGGAAAGTTCAATCCTCTGCGATCTGCCGCAGCGCCGCGATGAACGCCGCGCCGCCGTCCTCGCGCCGGCCGGAATTGTCGATCCGCACCGCGCCGGCGGGCACCTGCGCCACCTCGCGCGCCAGCCGCGCGGCGATCTCGGCGGTGCTTTCCCGCCCGCGTCCCGCCAATCGCGCCGCCCGCACCTTTGGCTCGGCGTCGATCAGCACCACCCGCGTTCCCGGGAATGTCCGGCCGGCGATGTCCACCATCGCCCGCGAGCCGTTGCACACCACGATGCGGCCCGCCGCGATGTCCGCCGCAATCGCCGCCGGCAGCCCATAGCTCAGCCCGTGCGCCTGCCAGGTGAGCGCAAACGCGCCCGCCTCCTGCAGCCGGGCAAACTCGGCTTCGTCCGTCGTGTCGTGATCTTCGAGTTCGGCGACCGCGTCGCGGGTGATCGTCCGCCGCGGAAACACGAAGCGGCTCTCGTCCCGCAGCGCCTCCCGCGCCGCCGCGATCAGCGTGTCCTTGCCGGCGCCCGATGGGCCGACCACCAGCACCAGCCGTCCCGTCATCTCAGGCGACCCGCTCGCCCTGCCGCCACACGCCCTTCACCACCGGCATGTTGCCATGCTTGCGGATGCGCACCAGGTCGCCGCGCTTGCCCGGCGCGAGCTCGCCGCGGTCGTTGAGCTTGGCCGCCGCGGCCGGCCGCGAGGTCACCATGCGGATGGCGTCGGGCAGGGTGATGCCTTCGGCGAGCTCCGGCAGCATGAAACTCGCCAGCAGCAGCGCCCCCGGCACATAGTCCGAGCTGATCACGTCGAGGCAGCCCTCGCGCGCCAGGTCCGTTGCGGCGATATTGCCCGAATGCGAGCCGCCGCGCACGATATTGGGCGCCCCCATCAGCACGGCCAGCCCCGCCGCGTGCGATGCTTCCGCCGCCTCCATGGTCGTCGGAAATTCGGCGATGCTGATCCCGTCCTCCACCGCCTCGCGTACCTGCGCGTCCGTGGCGTCGTCGTGGCTGGCAAACGCGATCCCCACCGCCTTGCCGCGCTTGAGGATTTCGCTGCGGCTGTGGGCGGCAAACTGCTCCTGCTCGACCCGGCGCTTGGCGATGAAGGCGTCCATCTCGGCGTCGGTGAAGCGCATGCGCTCCTTGTAATACGCGATGTATTTTTCGATCGTCTGGTACTGCCGCTGCCCCGGCGTGTGGTCCATCACCGAGGCGAGCCTGACCAGCGGCAGCGCCGAGAAGCGCTCGAAATCGTCGATCACGTCCGGCGTCGGCAATTCGCAGCGCAGATGGATCAGGTGGTCGGCCTTGAGCCGGCCATCCGCCATGCCCGTGCCGATCGCGTCGACCAGCACCTGCACGTGCCGCGCCATGCCGCCGGGCGTTTCGGGATCGGAGCCGATGCGCACCGCGTCGAACACCGTGGTAATGCCTGAGCCCGCGATCTGCACATCGTGCGCCTGTAGTGCCGCCAGCGCATTCCAGTAGACCCCCGGGCGCGGCCGGTAGTGGCTTTCGAGCTGGTCCGTGTGGAGCTCGATCAGCCCCGGCACGAGGTAGTCGCCGTCGAGATCCTCGCCCACCCTCGAGATGCCGGCATCGATCGCGGCGATCGCGCCGTCCTCGACCTTCACGCTGCCCACCACGATTTCGTGCGGCAGGACCATCCTGGCGTTGCGGAACACCGTCTCGCTCATCGTGTCCCTCCTTCGAGCCTGTAGTCGTCGAGCCGGCGGAACGCGCTGCCGGGCTCGGCTTCATGGAACAGCACCAGCCGGTCGAGCACCACCGGCGCCGCCAGCGTCTCGGCGAACCAGTCGGCCGCACGGGCGCGCATCGCGCCGGCCTCAGCTTCGGGCAGCCGGTCGGTCAGCGTCATGTGAAACTGGAACTGCTCGAGCACATAGGGGTAACCGTACGTGTCGAGCAAGGCGATTTGCCGGTCGCTGAGCGGTGCCTTGAGCCGCCGCGCCCGGTCCGCCGGCTCGAGCGGCGCCCGCAACGGCTCGAACGCCGTGATCACACCCGTTGCGAAATCGGTTAGCGCCTGAGGCTGCGGCGTCGCCGTCAGGGCCAGGAACCCCTCGATCGGCGTCACCGCCAGCCGGCCCAGATCGACCGGCGCCGCGGTCCTGGCGAAATTCGCCAGCCCCATCTCCAGCGCCGCGCGGTCGAATCCCGGCGCCAGCGCCATCGGCGCCTTGATCGTCGCGTGAAAGCCGTAGCGCCGGGCCGACACCGTGCGCGCCAGCAAATCCTCCTGCGCCAGCCAGGCTTCGGCGCGCCGGTCGAGCGCGCTGCCACGTTCGGGCGCGTAGTAGATGGCGAAGCGTTCGGTCATCGGCCAAGGGGAGACAGCAAAGGCAAGAGTGGGCTATTCAGGTGGGGTGTCGGGAGTGTGACATACCCGCATGGCGCTGGGGGCACCATGGACCGCGACCTGCTCGAGGATCTTTTTCGCACCGCCGTCGCGGCCGCCGATCCGGCGCGCGCGATCGTGGCCCACCTGCCGCCGAAGCCTCGCGGCCGCACCATCGTCATCGGCGCCGGCAAGGCCTCGGCGCAGATGGCCGCCGCCTTCGAGAAGGCCTGGGGCGGACCGCTGACGGGTCTCGTCGTCACCCGCTACGGCTACGGCGCGCCGACCACTGGGATCGAAATCGTCGAGGCCTCGCATCCGGTGCCCGACGAAGCCGGCTTCCTCGCCGCCCGCCGCATCATGGGCCAGGTGCACGGCCTCGGTCCCGACGATCTCGTCGTCGCGCTGATCTCGGGCGGCGGTTCGGCGCTGTTGCCGTCACCCGGCCCCGGCATGAGCTTTGAGGACGAGCAGGCGGTGACCCGCTCGCTCCTTGCGTCAGGCGTGCCGATCTCGGTGATGAACCTCGTCCGCAACGAATTGAGCGCCATCAAGGGCGGCCGCCTCGCCGCGCTCGCGGCCCCCGCCCGCGTCGCCACCCTGATCGTCTCCGACGTGCCGGGCGACGATCCCGCCTTCGTCGCCTCCGGTCCCACGGTTCCCATCGCCGGCTCGCGCGCCGAGGTCCGCCACCTCGTCGCCCTGCACGGCATCGAGTTGCCGCCCGCCGCCGCGGCGCTCCTCGCCGGCAACGAAAATCCGCCGCCGCGTCCCGACGATCCCCGCTTTGCCCGCAACAGCGTCGAGATCATCGCCTCGTCGGCGCTATCGCTCGAGGCCGCCGCGCGCCGCGCCGAACAGCGCGGCCTTGCCGCCCATATCCTCTCCGACGCCGTCGAGGGCGAGTCGCGCGACGCCGCCACCGTGCTCGCCGCCATCGCCAGGGAAGTCGACATGCGCAACCGGCCGTTCCGCCGGCCGGCGGTGCTGCTCTCGGGCGGCGAGACCACAGTCACCGTACGCGGCCGCGGCAAGGGTGGCCGCAACGCCGAGTTCCTTCTCGCCTTCGCGCTCGCCATCGAGGGCGGCGACAACTCCATTTCAGCGATCGCCGCCGATACCGACGGCATCGACGGCTCCGAGGACAATGCCGGCGCCATCGCCGACGGCACCACCGCCGCCCGCATGCGTGCCGCCGGCATCGACCCGCGCGCCGCGCTCGCCGACAACGACGCCTACAGCGCCTTCGACGCCATCGGCGATTTGGTCGTCACCGGCCCCACCGGCACCAACGTCAACGACTTCCGCGCCATCGTGATCAGATGAGCCTGCAGTCGGCGTTCCTCTCCCGCGCAGCGGGGGAGGGGGACCATGCGAAGCATGGTGGAGGGGGCGACCCCACGCACGGCGCAAACGGCCGCCCCCTTCCGTCGCCTGCGGGGCCACCTTCCCCCGCTGCGCGGGAGAAGGCCGCCGACTGCAAACTCCGCTACGCCGCCGCCAGCTTCGGTCTCGCCTTGCGGAAATTCGGCAGCCCGATCGCCAGCAGCCCCAGCAGCGGCAGGTAGCTCGTCACCTGGAACAGGAAATCGATGCCCTTGGCGTCGGCCAGCGCCCCGAGCACCGCCGCGCCGATGCCGCCTGCTCCGAACGCAAAGCCGAAGAAGATGCCGGCGATCATCCCGACGCGCCCCGGCACCAGTTCCTGCGCGAACACCACGATCGCCGGGAAGCACGACGAGAACACGATTCCAATGATGATCGAGAGCACGATCGTCCAGCCGATGTCGGCATAGGGCAGGGCGATCGCAAACGGCACCGCCCCCAGGATCGACAGCCAGATCACGAACTTTGCGCCCCAGCGGTCGCCGATCGGCCCGCCCATGAACACGCCCACCGCCGAGGCGCCCAGGAACAGGAACAGCATGAGCTGGCTGGTCTGCACGTCCATGCCGAACTTGTGGATCAGGTAGAAGGTGAAATAATTGCCGATCGCCGCCATGTAGACGTTCTTGGTGATGGTGAGCAGCGTCAGGACGATCAGCGCCAGCGTCGTGGTCCGCCGGTCGAACGGCAGTGTCTTGGGCACGCTCGGGCGCTGCGCGGCGCTGCGCATATGTGCGCTGTACCAGCGGCCGACAAAGCTCAGCACCAGCATGCCGCAGAGCGCTGCGAGCCCGAACCAGGCGATCGAGCTCTGCCCGTGCGGCAGCACCACGAACGCCGCCAGCAGCGGTCCGATCGCCTGCCCGGTATTGCCGCCCACCTGGAACGTCGATTGCGCAAAGCCGTGCCGCCCGCCCGAGGCGAGCCGCGCCACGCGCGAGCTCTCGGGATGGAACACCGCCGACCCGAAGCCGATCAGTGCCGAGCCCACGACCAGCAGCCAATAGTCGCGCGCGAAACCGAGCACCACCAGTCCCACCATCGTGCTCGCCATGCCCGCCGCGATCGAATAGGGCAGCGGCCGCCTGTCGGTGTAGATGCCGATCACCGGCTGCAGCAGCGACGCCGTGCACTGGAACACCAGCGTCAGCAGGCCGAGTTGCACGAAGTCGAGCCCGTAGCTCTGCTTGAGGATCGGATAGATCGCCGTCAGCAGCGACTGCATGATGTCGTTGATGCCGTGGCAGAGCGCGACGGCAAAGATCACCGCAAACGCCGTCTTCTGCGCGGCGGTGGCGGATTGGGGCAGGGTCGTGGTGGTCACGTCAGGAACTCCGGATCGCGCCTCTATAGTCCCGCCCAATCGTGCTGCCGAGTCCGATGTGACGACGAACCGTCCACCTCCCCAGGAGCGCACGAAACTCGCAGTCGGCGCTCCTCTCCCGCGACGCGGGGGGAGGGGGACCACGCGTCAGCCCCACGCGCGATCCTTCTCCGCCCGGTCATCTCTTCTCTCGGTTCCGTCATCCCCGTCCCCGGACTTGATCCGGGGATTGACCCGGGGACCCAGCCGAACTGTCCGCGCACCTTGCACGCGCATCTGGGTGGCCGGATCAGGTCCGGACTTGATCCGGGGACCGGCCACGACGGACGGAGAGGGATGTGGTCGCTGCCCCACCCACCCGGTATTGCTGCAGCTTCGGTTCCAGCTGGGTGGGGGGACTCGCCCCACTTGCGATGCCCCAACCGACATTCGTTCATCTTACCAACCCCCAGCGCTGCTGCGGCTCTGGGCCCGATTTCAAAAAACTTATGCCCGGTCATTCCGGCGGCCGTATATTCACCCCATCCCCTCGCATCTGCGAGGTCGCGACGAACGGTCTGCGGGGGGAGTCGGGGATCACGGGAGTCGTCCCGTGGTGGGCCAATGTTGGAGCCGAGGCGGGTAAGGCATAGTCCTCCGCCCTCCAGCGGCGTATGCCTGAATCCACCCCGACGCGTCGGCGGGACGAAGGTCCCATAAATTGCCGACTACCGGCTTGGACCCTAGTCCCGCCGAGGCCGCTTCTTCCCCCATCGCAACCGGGCGACCGGACGCTTCCGCTCGCCCGCATTGACCTTGCTCATTTCCCTCATGCACGTTGCGCCGTAAAGGAGAGTCCCATGTACGACACCCTCAACGGCTCCGCCCACCCGCTTGCGGCGCGCGAGGCGCAGATCATGGCCATCCCCGAGGACGAGCGCGTCTGGGTGCCGCAGGCCGAAGGCGTGTGGTTCCGCCCGCTGCTGCTCAACACCGTGCAGGGCCAGTGGTGCAATTTGCTGCGCGTGCGCCGCGCCGGCATCCTGAGCCGCCACCTGCACCCGGCGCCCGTCCACGGCTACGTCATCCGGGGCCGCTGGCATTATCTTGAGCATGACTGGGTGGCCGAGACCGGCTCCTACGTCTTCGAGCCGCCAGGCGAGATCCACACGCTCACCGTGCCGGCCGACTGCCCGGAGATGATCAGCTTCTTCAACATCTCCGGCTGCATGGTCTATCTCGACGGGGCCAACCAGCAAATCGGCTTCGAGGACGTCTTCACCAAGATCGACATGTGCCGCCGCCACTACGCCTCCGTCGGACTCGGCGCCGACTACGTGGAGCAGTTCGTCAGATGAGCCATTGGGCCACTGAATTCTACGCCGGCAAGACTGCCGTCGTCATCGGCGGCACTTCGGGCATCGGCCACGCCATCGCCAGGGCCTTCCGCGATGCTGGCGCGGTCGTTCATGCCACCGGTGCCACCGAGGCGGAGGTCTCCGCGGCGACAGGCGAGGGCATCGCCTTCACCCGCCTCGACGTCCGCGACATGGCCGCCGTCGCCGCCCATGCCGCCGCCTTCGGCAACACGGCGGCCGTCGTCGATTGCGCCGGCGTCAATCTGCGCGCCGCCGAGCTCACACCCGACGGCTTCGAGACCACCATCGACATCAACCTCAACGGCACCATGCGCGTCGCCTACGCCTTTCGGCCAAAACTGTCGGGCGGCGCTTTCCTCGGCATTGGATCGATGTTCTCCTTCTTCGGCGCACCGCACGCGCCCGCCTATGCCGCGAGCAAGGGTGCCGTGGTCCAGCTCGTCAAATCGCTGGCCATCGCCTTCGCCACCGAGAACATCCGGGTCAACGCGCTGGCCCCGGGCTGGATCGAGACCGCGATGACCGAGGCGCCGCGCGGCAATCCCAAACGCAACGCCGAGCTGCTGACGCGCATGCCGCTTGGCCGCTGGGGCACGCCGGCCGACATCGCCCCGGCGGCGCTTTTTCTTTGCTCGCCGCTCGCCGGCTACATCACCGGCGCCGTGCTGCCAGTCGACGGAGGCTTCCTTGTCGCTTGAGACCCCCTCGATCCATGGGGAGATGCACTACGTTCACCGCATCGGCTGGCTGCGCGCCGCCGTGCTCGGCGCCAATGACGGCATCGTCTCGGTCGCGAGCGTGCTGGTCGGCGTCGCCGCCGCCGGCTCGCCGCACAACACCGTCATCCTCTCCGGTCTTGCCGCGCTGGTCGCCGGCGCCATGTCGATGGCCGCTGGCGAATATGTCTCGGTCAGCTCGCAGGCCGACACCGAGCAGGCCGACCTGGCACGTGAAAAGTCCGAGCTCGAAACCCACTGGGACGACGAGCTCGAGGAGCTTACGACCATCTACGAGCGCCGCGGCCTCGACCCGCAGCTTGCGCACCAGGTCGCCCGCCAGTTGATGGAAAAGGACGCGCTCGGCGCCCACGCGCGCGAGGAGCTCGGCATCACCGAGGTCAGCGCCTCCAATCCGTTGCAGGCGGCGTGGACCTCCGCCGTCACCTTCACCGCCGGTGCCGCGCTGCCGCAGATCGCCGCCTGGCTGACCTCCGGCTGGACCACGGTCTGGACCGTCGCCGGCGTCTCGCTGCTGATATTGATCGTCCTCGGCGCGCTCGGCGCGCAGACCGGGGGCGCCTCGCTGTGGAAGGGCGCCGCCCGTGTCGCCTTCTGGGGCGCCCTTGCGCTCGCCGTCACCTACGCCGTCGGTGCGCTGTTCGGCACGATCACCGGCTAGCGGCCGCTCGACGATGCGGACGACGACGCCGGGGGCGGAGGAACCCGCGGCGCACAGTAATACAGCGCTCCACCGATCGCGGCGAACGAGCCGGTGAGCGGAATGGCTTCGCTCGGCACCGGCGCGCCGTCGAGCGGGTGCAAGTACGCCACCGCGCCGTTGCGGATGCGGTCGATCCCCGCCGCCGCGCCCCCGGTGACCCGCGCATGGTAGGGCGAGGCGTCCACGGCCGTGAGGTCGAGCTGCTCCTCGTCGACCGTCAGCCGCCACCGTCCCGCATCGCCGCCCGGCCGGCTCGTGTGGATGTAGAGGCCGACGCTGAAATCGTCCTCGCAGCGCACCGCCAGGCAGGTGAAGTTCGCCGCCGTCGAGCCATAAGCACAGCCGAGCGTCGCCCGGTCGCCTTCGCCATTGAGCGGCGAGTAGTGCCAGCCGACCTCCTGCGCCAGCGCCGCAGGAGCGAACAGCAGCAATGCGGCCGCTCCGGCTGCCGCTCTCATCTGCCGGCGTCGGTCAGCGCGCGCAGATCGTCCGCATCGAGCGTGAGCCGTGCGCCCTCGGTCAGGCTCTCGAGCTGCTCGATCGACGTCGCCGAAGCGATCGGCGCACCCACGCCCGGCTGCGCCCCGATCCAGGCGATCGTCACCGCTGCCGGCGTGGTGTTCCGCCGCTTTGCGACCGCGTCGAGCGCCTTGAGGATGCGCTCGCCCTTCGGGTTGAGGTACTTGTCGACCGCGCTTTTGCCGCGCGGGCTCTTGTCCGCATCCGCCGCGCTCCGGTATTTGCCGGCGAGGAAGCCACGCGCGAGGCTGGAATAGCCGATCCCCGACACGTCCTCGCGCACGCAGATCTCCTGCACCTCGCCCGCAAAGCTCGAGCGGTCGTAGAGGTTGAACTCGTTCTGCACCGTCTGGTAGCGCGCCAGCCCCTTGTCCTTCGAGATCTCGAGCGCTTCGCTCAGCAGCCTGCCGTCCTGGTTCGAGCTGCCGATCCAGCGCACCTTGCCCGCCTTCACCAGCCGGTCGAAGGCGCTCAGCGTCTCCTCCTGCGGCGTTTGCGGGTCCGGCCAGTGGCTCTGGTAGAGGTCGATGACGTCGGTCTGCAGCCGTTTCAGCGACTGCTCGACCTCGCTCTCGATCCATTTCGCGCTGAGGTCGCGATGGCCCTGGCCCATGTCCGAGCCGACCTTGGTGAAGACCAGCATCCTGCCGCGCTTGCCGCGCGCCTTCATCCAGTTGCCGATGATCGTTTCCGACTTGCCCTTGCCGTAGGAGTCCGACGTGTCGATCGCGGTGAACCCGGCGTCGGCATAGGCGTCGAGCACCCGGAAGCCGGCCGCCTCGTCGAGTGTCCAGCCGAAGACATTGCCGCCCAGGATCAGGGGTTCGATCGAAAGGTCGGTGCGGCCAAGTCGGCGCAGGCTCATCTGAAACTCCGGCGTGGAAAAGCAGGGAAGGGGTGGCCGAGCCAGCACGGCTCAGCGCTTGGGTTCGATCATATCCCATTTGTTGCCGAACGGATCCTCGAACACCGCCACCGTGCCATACGGCTCGTGCCGCGGCGCTTCGAGAAACGTGACGCCATGCCCAAGCAACGCCGCGTGGTCGCGCGCGAAATCGACGGTCTCGAGGAAGAACCCGACGCGCCCGCCGGTCTGCCGGCCGACCGCCGCGCTCTGCTCCGGGCCAACGGCCTTCGCCAGCAGCATCCGGCTGCCGCCGGCGCCTTCGAGCACCACCCAGCGCTTGCCCCCGCCCATCGGCGTGTCCTCGATGAGCCGCAGCCCGAGCGCGTCGCGATAGAACGCAATCCCGCGCTCATAGTCGTCGACGAGCAGCGTAAACATTGCAACGCGCACCGTCATTCACGTCCTCTTGGTCAGCAAATTGACCTTTTGGTCAAACGGAACAGAGCTTTAGCCCGCGGCATTGGTAAAATCGCCTTGAAGTGCAGGCCACTAGATGAATATTCCCGTTGCGTGACAGTGGGAAAAACGCTTTGTTGCCCGTTAGGCTCGGGGTGGAAAAATGCCCGGAGCGTAAAATTCTTCGGGAGACATCCACTATGAAATTGATGCACACCCTGCTGACCGCAGCAGCGGCCGTCGCGTTGATGACCGGCAGCGCGCTGGCGGACAAAACGCTCGTCTATTGCTCGGAAGGTTCGCCCGGCGGCTTCGATCCGGGCTTCTACGAAGACGGCACGACCCAGGATGTTCAGCTCGCCGCCTATGAGGGCCTGGTGAAGTTCAAGCTGGGCACCACCGAGGTCCAGCCCGCGCTCGCCGAGAAGTGGGACATCTCCAAGGATGGCCTCACCTACACCTTCCATCTGCGGAAGGGCGTCAAGTGGCAGACCACCGACTGGTTCACCCCGACCCGCGATTTCAACGCCGATGACGTCGTCTATTCGTTCCAGCGCCAGCTCGACGGCAAGCCCTACGACTCGACCCAGACCTACGCCTATTTCAACGACATGGGGCTGCCCGACCTGATCGCCGGCGTGAAGAAGGTCGACGACATGACCGTCGAGATCACCCTCAAGACGCCGAACTCGCCGTTCATCGCCGACATGGCCATGCCCTTCGCCGAGATCGTCTCGAAGGAATACGCCGATAAGCTCGCGGCGGCCAACAATTCCGCCCAGATGAACGACAAGCCGGTCGGCACCGGCCCGTTCATTTTCGTCGACTACACCAAGGACTCCAACGTCCGCTACAAGGCCAATCCGGATTGGTGGAACGGCAAGGTCAAGATCGACAACCTCGTGTTCTCGATCAACACCGACGCTACTGCGCGCCTGCAGGCGCTGCTGGCCGGCGACTGCCAGGTCATGGCGTACCCGAACCCGGCCGACGTCGCCTCGATCAAGGCCAACAAGGACCTGACGGCCATCCAGGAAAGCGGCCTCAATGCCGGCTGGCTGTCCTACAATGTCCAGCAGAAGCCGTTCGACAATGCCGACGTCCGCAAGGCGCTCGACTACGCCATCGACAAGGAAGCCATCGTCAAGGCCGTCTACCAGGGCCAGGGCGCACCGGCGACCACGCTGCTGCCGCCGAGCATGTGGGGCTTCAACAAGTCCGTGAAGGGCTACTCCTATGATCCCGCCAAGGCCAAGGCCCTGCTGGCCAAGGCCGGCGTCAAGAACCTGACCGTCAAGCTCTGGGCGATGCCCGTCAGCCGTCCGTACATGCCGGACGGCAAGACCACCGCACAGATGATCCAGGCCGACTGGGCCAAGGTCGGCGTGACCGCGAACATCTATACGGTCGACTGGGCGGAGTATCTGAACTCCAGCAAGCCCACCGATCGCGACGGTGCCGTGATGATCGGCTGGACGGGCGACAATGGCGACCCGGACAACTTCTTCACCAACAACTTCGGCTGTGCCGCGGTCGGCGGTGGCAACCGCTCCGAGTGGTGCAACAAGGATTTCGACGCGCTGCTCAAGCAGGCGGCGGAAGAAACCGATCAGGCCAAGCGTGCGGCGCTCTATGAAAAGGCGCAGGTCATCATGAATGACGACGATCCGGCGGTTCTGATCGCGCACTCGGTCGTCACCATGCCGATGTCCAAGAAGGTCACCGGGTACACGATCGATCCGTTTGGTCTCCACCACTTCGAGACCGTCGATATCGCCCAATAAGGACTTTGCGGGCGGGGGCCCTTTGGCTCCCGCCCCTTTTCCATGCTGCGTTTTATCCTCAATCGACTGGTCTTGGTGATCCCGACCTTCATCGGGATTTCCATTCTCTCGTTCGGATTCATCCGGCTGCTGCCCGGTGATCCTGTCGACGTGCTGTCCGGTGAGCACTCGATGTCGGTGCAACGGCACGACGAGCTGCTGCATCAGTTCGGTCTCGATCGTCCGATCTGGCAGCAATATTTTGAATACCTCTGGCGCGCGCTGAATGGCGACCTGGGCATTTCGCTCAGCAACCATCATCCGGTCATGCAGCAATTCCTGCAGCTGTTTCCGGCGACGATCGAGCTGTCGATCTGTGCCATGGTCATCGCCATCGTGCTGGGCGTCACGCTCGGCATGCTCGCGGCAGCGCGCCGCGACACCTGGGTCGACCAGCTCACCATGGGAGGCGCGCTGGTCGGCTACTCGATGCCGATCTTCTGGTGGGGTCTGCTGCTCATCATCGTTTTCGCTGCCGGCCTGCATTGGTTCCCCGTGCAGGGCCGCATGGACCTCGCGATCTATTTCAAGCCGGTGACCGGCTTCATGCTCATTGACAGCCTTCTGAGCGGTCAGAAGGGCGCGTTCCAGTCGGCCGTCCAGCACCTGGTGCTCCCCTCCGTCGTGCTGAGCACCATCCCGCTCGCCGTCATCGCACGTCAGACCCGCTCGGCCATGCTCGAGGTGCTCAACGAAGACTATGTCCGCACCGCCCGCGCCAAGGGCCTGCGCGAAGCCCGCGTTACCGCGATCCATGCGTTCCGCAATGCACTGATCCCGGTCGTCACCACCATCGGCCTGCAGGTCGGCACGCTGCTGGCCGGTGCGGTGCTCACCGAAACCATCTTTTCCTGGCCCGGAATCGGTAAGTGGATGATCGATGCCATCGGGCACCGCGACTACACCGTCGTCCAGGGCGGGCTGTTGATGATTGCCATCGTCGTGATGGTCGTGAACCTGATCGTCGACCTGCTCTACGCTTTCATCAATCCGCGCATCCGGGTGCAGTGATGGCTGACTCCGCCTCCACCGAAGCCCCGACCGAGACGGCGACGCCCGAGGTCGCGACCTCGACCGAGATCGCCCCGATCGTCAGCACCCGCCGCTTCGCCGCCCTCAGCGAGTTCTGGGGCTATTTCTCCAAGAATCTCGGCGCCCTGATCGGCCTGGTCGTCTTCGCTTTGCTGATCCTCATCGCCATCTTCGCGCCGTTCGTCGCCCCGCACGATCCGGACAACCAGTTCCGCGATTTCCTGCTCGCGCCCCCGGTCTGGCAGGGCGGCACCTGGCAGTTCGTCCTCGGCACCGATCCGCTCGGCCGCGACATGCTTTCGCGCCTCATTTTCGGCTCGCGCTTCTCGCTGCTGATCGGCCTGATCGTGGTGACCGGCGCGCTGTTCTCGGGCGTCATCCTCGGCCTGCTTGCCGGCTACTTCCGTGGCTGGGTCGATGTCGTGATCATGCGCATCATGGACGTGATCCTGGCCTTCCCGTCGCTGCTCCTGGCGCTGGTGCTGGTTGCCATCCTCGGGCCCGGCCTCGTCAATGCGATGATCGCCATCGCCATCGTGCTGCAGCCGCACTTCGCCCGCCTGACGCGCGCCTCGGTCATGGCCGAGAAGAATCGCGAATACGTCGTCTCCGCCCGGCTCGCCGGTGCCGGCGCCATCCGGCTGATGCTGCTGACGATCCTTCCCAATTGCCTCGCGCCGCTGATCGTGCAGGCGACGCTTAGCTTCTCGAACGCCATTCTGGAGGCGGCGGCGCTTGGCTTCCTCGGCATGGGTGCGCAACCGCCCACGCCCGAATGGGGCACCATGCTCGCCGATGCCCGCCAGTACATCCTGCGCGCGCCGTGGGTCGTGACCTTCCCCGGTCTGTGCATCCTCGTCACGGTGCTGGCCATCAATCTGATCGGCGACGGGCTCCGCGATGCCCTCGATCCCAAGCTCAAGCGGAGCTGATTGTTTTGTCGCTCCTCGAAATCCGCAATCTCACGGTCTCCTTCGATACGTCCGTCGGCTTGTTCCACGCCGTCGAGGGTATCGATCTGAGCATCGATCCGCGCGAAGTCCTCGCCATCGTCGGCGAATCCGGATCGGGCAAGTCGGTCGAGATGCTGGCTGTGATGGGCCTGTTGCCGGCGACGGCCACCGTCACTGCCGACAAGCTGGAATTCGACGGCAAGGACATGCTGGCCATGCCGCGCGCCGAAAAGCGCAAGATCGTCGGCCGCGATATCGCGATGATCTTCCAGGAGCCGGTGGCATCGCTGAACCCCTGCTTCACCATCGGCTTCCAGCTCGAAGAGGTGCTGCGCTTCCATCTCGGCCTCGACCGCAAGGCGCGCCGCATCCGCGCCATCGAGCTCCTGCACCAGGTGGGCATCGGCGACGCCGCGCAGCGTCTCAATGCCTTCCCGCATCAGATGTCGGGCGGCCAGTGCCAGCGCGTCATGATTGCGATGGCCATTGCCTGCAACCCCAAGCTCTTGATCGCCGACGAGCCGACGACGGCGCTCGACGTGACCATCCAGAAGCAGATCCTCGACCTGCTGGTCGGCCTCCAGGAAAAGACCGGCATGGCGCTGATCATGATCACCCACAATATCGGCGTTGTCGCTGAAACGGCCGACCGCGTCATTGTTCAATATCGCGGCCACAAGATGGAAGAGTCGGACGTGCTGACTCTCTTCGAGGCGCCCAAATCCGCCTACACCCGCGCGCTGCTCTCGGCGTTGCCCGAAAATGCCACCGGCGACCGCCTGCCCACCATCTCCGATTTCCGCGAGTCCGCCGTATGACGGAGACGGTTCTTGAAACCCGGCACATCGTCCGCGACTACCATGTGCGCGGCGGCGCCTTCTCCAGGTCGGGCATCGTCCATGCCGTCAAGGATGCCTCGCTCAAGGTCGAGAAGGGCAAGACCCTTGCCATTGTCGGCGAGTCGGGCTCCGGCAAGTCCACCCTTGCCCGCATCCTGACGCTGATCGACGCGCCCACCTCCGGCGAGCTTTTCATCGCCGGCGAGCAGGTCGATATCGCCAGGACCGGCGTCAGCCGCGAATTGCGCCGCAAGGTGCAGATGGTCTTCCAGAACCCTTACGGCTCGCTCAATCCGCGCCAGAAGATCGGCGACGTGCTCGGCGAACCGCTCGCCATCAACACGCGGATGTCGGCTGCTGAGCGCGACGAGCGCGCCCAGCAGATGCTGCGCAAGGTCGGCCTCGGCCCCGAGCATTTCAACCGCTATCCGCACATGTTCTCGGGCGGCCAACGCCAGCGTATCGCCATCGCGCGCGCGCTGATGCTCAATCCGTCGCTGCTGGTCCTCGACGAGCCGGTGTCGGCGCTCGATCTCTCGGTGCAGGCGCAGATCCTCAATCTCCTTGCCGATCTGCAGGACGAGTTCCAGCTCACCTATGTCTTCATCAGCCACGACCTGTCGGTCGTGCGCTACATCGCCGACGACGTGATGGTCATGTATCTGGGCGACGTGGTCGAGCAGGGGACTCGCGACGCGCTGTTTGCCAACCCGCAGCACCCCTATACGCGCCAGCTCTTCGCGGCGACGCCGCGCGCCGATGTCGAGCACATCAGGGCGCGTCTCGCCAAGCGCGCGGCGGCGGCAAACGCCTGATTTCACTGCACGCTTCGGCCTTAGGCGGAAATTAAGTTCGCGTGGTTACCTTTTCGTCACAAAACGAGAGGGAGCGCCGAGCGCCTTGGCCAAGGCCCCGGAAACATCGCCGTCAGCCGAGCTTGCCGTGCCCATTCCGGCAATCGAGATCGCGCCCTTCGGCAAGCGGCCGCTGCGCACATTTGCGCTTTTCATCGGGCTGCCGGCCTTTCTCCTTTACGTCGTGAGCGCCGGCCTGGTGATCATGGCTCTCGCCGGCATGGCCAGCGAAATGGATCGCACCGCGGACCAGCGCGGCATCACCTCGATGCACGCGGCCCTCGATTCCTTCCTCAACGATCTGGCCGGCACGGTCTCCGACAATGGTACCTGGGACGAGGCCTACCTCAACGTCGTTGTCACCCCCGATCCCGCCTGGATGGATGCCACCTGGGGGGCCACGGCCCGCCTCGGCCAGACCTATGACAATGTCTTCGTGACCGATCAGTCCGGCGCCATCGTCTTCGGCGAAAACGGTGCCGGGCCGCTCAAGGGCAACATCGTCTCCCGCTACCCGGCCGCCGCGACCATGCTGCGCAAGCTCGATCAGGGCATCGCCGCCACCACCGACGCGACGACCGTCAGCCTGTTTTCGGCCGATCCTGACGGCACCGTCGGCCTCGCCGCCATCAGCATCCACCAGACCGCACCCGCCCAGGCCGCGGTGCCGCGGCAGACCCGCCGCGTCCTGTGGATCGCCAAGCACATGACGGCAACGCTGCTGCAGGACATCGCGGTGCGCTATCAGACGCCGCTCGCCGTTCTCACCAAGGATCCCGATCCCGACGCTTCGTCGATCGGCCTCGTCGATGCCGACAACCATATCGTCGGGACCGTCGCCTGGTTTCCCGATCGGCCCGGCGACAGCGCCCTCAATCACATGGTGCTGATTGCAACGGTCATCTTCTTTGCCATCGGCATGCTGCTGGTCGTCGGCCTCGGGGCGCTCCGCCGCGCCATGCTGCGTCGTGTCCGCGCCATCACCGAGTCGCACCAGGCGGCCATCGAAACGGTGATCGCGGCCGTTGCGCCCAAGCCCGCGCCCGCCGCCAAGCGAGACGAGGCGTCGGGCGAAGACGTGGCCGGTGAGGATGCCGATCCCAATTCCGCGCTGGCGGGCGTTTCCGCCGGCGACTTCGTCATCGAATATCAGCCGATCTTCGACCTGCGCTCCGAAAGCCTGATCGGCGTCGAGGCCCTGCTGCGCTGGAACAAGCCGGACCGCTCGCAACTGCTGCAGGAGACCCTGAGCCCCGCTGATCGCGCCAAGCTCTTCGATCGCGTCGGCCCCATTGCGATCCGCCACGCGGCCGGCGAGATCGCCCCGCTGCTCGGCGTTACCATGAACATCGCCGCCACCCCGACGCAGTTGCTGACCGAGGTTTACGCAGAAAAGGTTGTCGGCACGCTCGGCGCCACCAACTTCCCGGCCCGCCGTCTGCAGCTCAGCGTCAGTACCAGCCTGCTGCCGCCGCTGGAACAGCTCCGCCCGGCGCTCGCCCGCCTGCGCCAGAGCGGGGTTGCCATCACGCTCGACGACTTCGTGCTCAACGACACCAGCGTCGCCTACCTCGACGCCAGGCTCGCCGACCGCGTTCGCCTGTCGACCGCGCTCACCAGCGATGATGCCCAGGGCCCGGCCCGGCAGTCGTTCCTCGCTGCCGCGATCGAGGCAGCTCGTGCATCAGGCCTGCCCGTGACCATTCCCGGGCTCGAACGCAAGGAGCAGGCGGCTCGCCTGCTCAAGCTCGGCTGCCGTGAATTTCAAGGCAGCCTGCTCGCCGCGCCGATGCCGATCGGCGCGCTCACTCAGTTGATCCTGGCCCCCGCCAAGCCCCGCAAGGCCGGTTGATAAGAACGAGACTCTAAGCGTCGCCGGCGCACGCCTTGCACAGGCCACGCAGCTCGAGCGTCATCCGGCTCGGCCGGAAGCCTGAGGCCTTGCTCCAGCGCTTGAGCTGCCCCTCCAGCGTCGGCTCGGCGAACTCCTCGACGTGCCCGCAGCGCTCGCAGATGGCGAACGCAATCGTCCCCGCCTCGTGGCAATGCGCATCGGCGCAGCAGACGAAGGCATTGAGCGATTCCAGCCGGTGCGCCAGCCCGCGCTCCGTCAGCTTGTCGAGCGCCCGGTAGACCTGCAGCGGTGCCCGCAGGCCATCTCCGCGCAACTGGTCGAGGATATCGTATGCCGACAGCGGCCCCGCCGCGTGGGCCAGCGTCCCCAGCACCAGCTCCTGGTTGCGGGTCAAATCGTCGGCCCAGACATGGTCGTGTCCGTGATGCGAATGCGAGTCTGTCATTACCCGAAATCTAGTCCGTCTCCGTCACACAAGCCACCGGCAGGGCAACACGCCCGCTTGACACGTCTGCCGTCTCCTCGTACGTAATGTTATAACATGCGGTCAGTTGATTGGCCAGCCACAAGAAAATCGATGCGCCGCCTCATCCTTACCCCCATCGCCCTGGCGCTTTTCGCCGGTTTCGTCGTCCCGGCCCTGGCTGCCGGCCCCATCGGCATCGTTGCGGCCGAGAACTTCTACGGCGATCTTGCGACCCAGATCGGCGGCAGCCACGTGCAGGTGACCAGCATCCTCGCCAGGCCCGACGATGACCCGCATCTCTTCGAGTCGACGCCCTCCACCGCTCGTCTGCTCGCCGACGCGCAGATCGTCCTCTACAACGGCGCCGACTACGATCCGTGGATGGACAAGCTCCTGTCGACCGCCGCGACCGGTGACCGCACCGCCATCGTCGCGGCC
>Ga0207667_10002993_pt1 | contig 20995 bp, 19 predicted proteins | sample KBSCornC52_FD_184301 | JGI IMG/M metagenome (GOLD analysis project Ga0207667, IMG submission 184301) | Corn rhizosphere microbial communities from Kellogg Biological Station, Michigan, USA - KBS Corn C5-2 (SPAdes) (version 2) | ecosystem: Host-associated > Plants > Roots > Rhizosphere > Soil ...
GCCGCCGTTTAGCTTTGACAACATCGCGGCGCAGACACCAGGGGGCAGTGCCTTCCCGACTGGTCCGTTGAACCCGGACGATCCTGCGATGAAATAGGCGACGCCTGGCCAGCCTTGTTCGCGAGCCTATTCATTGACGTGGTCGCAAAACGCTCGCGTACCACCCCCGGGTGCAAGGACGGCCCATACCTCGGCGCGTAGGTTTTGCTGCAGCATGTCCGCGAACAGCCGGAACGACGATGCGCGGAACGCTTCGGTTTCGTCGACGAGCAACAGCGGATTGCGCAGGTCGGGCTTGTCGCTGCCGTAGCGGCGGATCGCTTCTCTGTACGGAATCCGATGGGGATCTGCCGCATTCGTTGCCGTTCGGCGCATCAGACGGGGACATGCGGCTGGCAGCCAAGAAATCAGCGACGCAGACCATCACGTCATCACGTTGCTCCACGCGCCGACAGCGGTCGTTCATCTTTCTCGTCGCCACGGCGCGCTGTGGCGGCTCATTGGTCAGCAGACGCCCCACGCACTACGGTTGAATTAGGCCGGGTTGCCGGCCCTCAAGCAACTGTTTCAGCAGTTCGCGCACCTTTCGCCTGCACACGTGCAACACATCGACGGCATCACGGGCCTCAAGCACCGGTCGGTCATGACACTCATGACGAGAGCGCCCCAGCCGGCGATGGCTTTCGGCCCCGATGGGGTTGTCCCTAGTGGCGACACGAACAGTTCATACATAGTATCCGAAATACGACATCTAGTACGAAAACGGATTATTAGTATTTTTCTGACGGTGTCAGCGGTATGGGCATCCGCCGATATGCCGTTTCGATACGTTTTGAGGAGCTTTTCTTGTTCATGGGCGAAATCCAGGTGGAAACTCGTGGCGCAGTTCGAATCTTGACGATCTGCAACGAGCGCATCCACAACGCATTTAGCGAAGCGATGTCAGCGGCGTTGCTCAGCGCATTCGATGAAGCTGAGGCGCACTCGAACGTCCGCGTGGTCGTCGTGACCGGGGCGGGAGATCACGCTTTTTCCAGCGGACATGATCTGAATGAGCTCGCATCTGGGCAGCATGCCCAAAGTGAGGTGGGCGAAGCGCCGTTCGTGCGCCCATTGACGATGAAGAAGCCGGTGATTGCCGCCGTGAACGGGCATTGCTGGGCCGCCGGCTTCATGCTCGGCCTCTCATGCGACATCCGCATTGCGAGCGAGAACGCGGTGTTCGGCTCGCCCGGCGCGCGGCTCGGCATCCTCCCCGAAGGTGGCCAGCTTTATCGACTGCCGCAGTTGATCCCGCCAGCGCGTGCGCTCGAACTGATGCTGACGTCCGTTCCGATGACAGCGGCCGAAGCATTTCGTTTCCATCTGGTGTCGCGCGTCGTGCCGACCGGTCAGGCATTGGCCGAAGCCGTGGCGCTGGCCGACGTCATCGCCTCGCGCTCGCCGGCAGTCGTGCAGGCGGTGAAGGCCGGTGTGAACCTGGGATTGCGCGAAGGGAGCCTCAAGGCAGAGGCGTATGAAGCCGACACCGCCCGCACGCTCCATGCCGGCGCGGACGCGAGGGAAGGCATTGCGGCATTCCTCGAAAAACGTGCCCCGCGCTTCGGCGAGGGGCCGTGCGTTTTATCCCCTTCCCAACCTGACAGCACCGGAGTGTGAAATCAACATGGCGTCGATTCATCCATTGCACCGATTGTTCAAACCTCGGCACGTCGCACTACTCGGTGTGTCGAAGGACACCGGCAAGGCAGGCTACAAGTTCCTGCGATCGCTGCTGGAAGCCGGCTTCGAAGGCAGGATCTCGCTGCTGGGTCGTCAGGCCGGCGAACTCGGTGGCATCGCGATCCATACCGACATGGACGATCTGCCTCCCGATATCGACGTTGCCTTTAATCTGCTCGGCCCCGCACAGACACCCGCCGTGCTGAAGGCGGTTGCCGAACGCGGCGCCGCTTACGCGGTCGTTTTCACCTCGGGTTTCGCCGAAATGGGTGTCGACGGTGCGGCCCTGCAAGACGACATGGTCCGCGCATGCAACGAGCGCGGCATGCGCATTGTCGGACCGAACTGCATGGGTCTCTTCAATCTGCCGTGGGGACTGAATCTGACTGAGATCAGCCCGCTGCCTGCCGGCCATGTCGCGCTCGTCTCGCAGAGCGGCAACGTGGGCGTCACGCTATGGGACCAGGCGCGCAAGCATGATCTCGGGTTCTCATGCTTCATCGGTTTCGGCAACCAGGCCGACATACCGGTGCATGAGTACATCGACTATCTCGGCCAGGACGACGACACCCGCGTGATCGCGGTCTATCTGGAAGGGCTTCGCCCAGGCGGCGGCGATGCGTTCTTCGACACCTGCGCGCGGGTGAGCCGCGTCAAGCCGATCGTGGTGCTGAAGGGCGGTCGCACCTCGGCGGGCCGGCGCGCGGCGGAGTCGCACACGGCCTCGCTGTCGTCGTCCGAGCGGGTGTATCGCGCACTGTTCGACGAAGCGGGCGTCGTCGAAGTCGATCAGATGGAACACCTGCTGCCAGTGGCCGAGGCGTTGATGCGCTGCCCCCCAATGGCCCACGATGACGTTGCCATCGTGGGCTCGGGCGGCGGACATTCGACCGTCTGCACCGACGAGGTCGAATCCGTCGGCCTCAAGGTGCCGGAGTTCTCGGCCGACCTGATCGAGCTGCTTGGCAAACAACTACCCGCCTGGGCGCCGAAAAAGAATCCCGTCGACATGACGGGCGCGTACATCAACGATCCGAGTCTGTTCGCGTCGATGACCGAACTCGTGATGACGAAAAACCCGTCGTTCGGTGCCGCCGTCGACTATGGCCTCTACGGTCTCTGGAAGGACGGCGCGCTGGCGGAGGGCAGCCCGCACGACTATGTCACGGCTGCCCCGCTGCTCGGCGCGGTGCAGGCCCGCCTGAACAAGCCTATCGTGTTCTATACGCCGTATGCCGACCGCTCGCATCCGTCGTTCACGGCGATGCGCGAAGCCGGGGTGCCGTGTTTCGACACGGTTGCATCGGTCGGTGTCGCGTTGGCAGCGCTGCGTCAGCGGGGCCGCTATCTCGCGCGACCCGCCGATGCGCCGCCGCAGGCGCGTCGTATGGCGCCCGCAACGGATATAGGGCACCCGCAGGCGGCCTACGGCTCCGAGGTCGCGGCCTATGCGCTGCTCGCACATCACGGCGTCAAACTGCCCCAGGTGCTAACCGCCGCCACGCCCGAGGCCGCTGCCCGGCACGCCGACACGCTCGGCTATCCGGTGGTCGTGAAAGCGGTTCTGCCTGGCGTTGCCCACAAGAGCGACGCGGGCGGCGTGCGAACCGGCATCGGCGATGCGGCGTCGGTACGCGAGGCGGCGCAGGGCATTGCAGCCAGCGTCGGGCGCGCGCTTGGCGCCGACGCGCTCGACGGCTTCATGGTGATGAAGGACCTGGGCCGGCGTCGCGAACTGATCGTTGGCGTGCGCCGCGATGTTTCTCTTCAGACGCTCGGCATCGTCGGTCTGGGCGGTGTGCTGACCGAAGCACTCAACGATGTGGCGGTCGTGCTTCTGCCGGCTACGCCCGAACGCGTGGTGCGCGCACTGGCGCGTCTGACCAGCGCCCGCGCATGGGGCGAATTCCGTGGCGAACCGGCGGTGCCGGTTGCCGCGCTGGCCAACCTGCTCAATCAACTCGACGACGCCGTGCAATCCAGCCCGGCGATCGACAGCGTGGAATGCAATCCCGTCATGGTGATCGGTGCAGAGGTTGTACCGGTGGACGCCGCCATCGCAATCAACGACAAGGAGCCGACGTGAATATCCCAATGCCGCAGGTCGAGATGCGCGAGAACGTGCTGACGATCACGCTGAACCGCCCGGAAAAACTCAACGCGCTGACGCCGGAGATCTACACGTTCATCGGCGACCAGGTCACTCAGGCGAGTGCCGATCCAGCATGTCGCGCGGTCGTGCTGCGGGGCAACGGCCGCGCATTCTCCGCGGGCTTCGATCTGACGCTGGAGATGGGCGAGCGTACACACGAGGACAAGCTGCACGCGCTGCATGAGATCGCTAACCGCGCGCGCTGGGCGGTCTGGCATTGCCGCAAGCCGGTGATCGCGGCGATCCATGGCTACTGCATGGGGGGCGCGTTCGAACTGGTGTTGCCGTGCGACTTCACGATTGCGACCGAGAGCTGCCGGCTTGGCGAGCCGGAAATCCTGTTCGGCGAAGGCCCGGCCTTCATGATGGTGCCGTGGCTCGTCAATCACAAGATTGCCAAGGACATCCTGCTGACCGGACGGCAGTTCACTGCCGCTGAGGCGCTGCGCATGGGTATCGTCAGCACGGTTGTGCCCGACAGCGGTCTCGATGCGGCCGTCGACGCGTTGACGCAGACGCTGCGCCGCCTGCCGCCGTCGGCAGTGACCATCAACAAGGTGGGCATCAACCGCGCCTACGAGGCGCAGGGCATGGCGGCGCACATCAACAGCTGGGTCGAGGCCGCTGCGTATCTGTCTTACATGGACGACGCCGCGCGCAGCGAATTCCAGCGGCGCGTGATGGAGGAGGGGCCGAGCGCCGGCATCGCGTGGCGCACGCAGTATTACAACGGCGGCACGGCCCCGGAAAGGACGTAGCGCCATGCTCCATCTCATCGGCAAGCAGATCGGGCTGGGCATTTGCGTCGTGCTGACGGCCATCACGCTCACCTTCTTCATGGTGAGGTTGAGCGGGGACCCCACAGCACAGATCCTGCCTCAGGATGCCACCGTCGAACAGCGTCACGCGCTGCAGAAGCAACTCGGCCTCGACCAGCCGGTGCCGCAGCAGTACCTGCACTACATGGAAGGCGCGGCAAGCGGCAACTTCGGCAACTCGTACTTCGATGGCGAAACGGTGACCGCGATCATCATGCGACGTCTGCCGAACACGGTCGTGCTGGCGTGCGCATCGCTCGCGCTCGCACTGGTGTTCGCGATTCCGCTCGGACTGCTCGCCGCGACGCGCCGTGGAGGCGGGCTCGATCGCGCGGTGCAGGTGGTCAGCGTGATCGGCGTCTCGGTGCCGTCGTTCTGGATGGGCTTGCTGATGATCCAGGTCTTCGCGGTCGGGTTTGGCTGGCTGCCGACCTACGGGATTGGCGGCTGGCAGCATCTGGTGCTACCTACGTTGACGCTAGCGCTGTACGTGTTCCCGAGCATCACGCGGCTTACGCGTTCGTCGATGCTCGAAGTGCTGCCGGCCGGCTACGTCAACGCGGCCCGCGCCAAGGGCATGCCCGAGCGGCGCGTGATCTTCCGCACGGTGCTGCGCAACGGCATCGTGCCGGTGCTCGCGCTGACCGCGCTCGAGATCGGCACGTTGTTCGGCGGCGCCGTGCTGACCGAGACGGTGTTTTCGTGGCCAGGCATCGGCCGGCTCGCGATCGAGTCGATCCAGCGTCGCGATTTTCCGATCATCCAAGGCGTGGTGGCGTACGTGGCGGTCATCTTCGCGGTCGTCACGGTGCTGGTCGAAATCATCATCCGTATCGTCAATCCGAGACTGAGGCAGGCATGACACCATCCGCATCCGTCACTACGCCGTTGCAACGGTTGCGCAGGCGCGTCGCCTGTCAGCCTGCGATGATCGTGTTGTCGCTGGTGTTGCTTGCGCTGACGCTGATCGCCGCGATCGGCGGCGACGCCTTGACGCCGTTCGACCCGACCTTCCAGGACCTGGGCAGCCGGCTGCTTGCGCCGGGCACCATGGGTCCGGAGGGCCGCTACTGGCTCGGCACCGACGCGCTCGGGCGCGATATGTTGTCGTTGCTGATCATGGGCGCGCGGCCGGCGCTGTTCGTGTCCGTCTGCGCCGTGGCGTTCGCCGCCGCGCTCGGCATCTGCGCCGGCATCGTCGCGGGCTATCGCGGCGGCCGCCTCGCGGACATGCTGCTGTATCTGTCGAATATCCAGCTGTCGTTTCCGTTTTTCCTGCTGGCCATCACCATCGTCGGCATCCTGAGCCCGAGCGTGCCGCTCGTCATTGCCGTGATCGCGCTCGGCAGCTGGGTGCCGTTCGCCCGCGTGAGCTATTCGGACACCGGCCAGATCAGGCAGCTCGAATACGTCGAAGCCGTGCTCGTGATGCGCGGCAGCACGTTGCGGGTGTTGCTGCGGCACATCCTGCCGAACGTGCTGCCCAACGTGACAGTGCTGGCGACGTTCGCGCTCGGCACGGCGATCGTCATGGAAAGCGGCCTGAGCTTCGTCGGGCTTGGCGTGCCGACCGCGACGCCGACCTGGGGCCGCATGCTCAGCGAGGGCCGCGATTACATGGATACCGCGTGGTGGCTGACCGTGTCGCCCGGCGCCTGCATTTTCCTGCTCGTCTTCGCGATCAACGTGCTCGGCGAGCAGCTTCGCGATTCATCCGATCCAAAGCTGAACCGGCGCTGATGCTGAGCGGCACCCATGCAGATTTATCGTGCAAATTCACCGCAGTACTTAACTCAACCAAGGGGTAGGGCATGAACATGCGGAATTCTGTCACAACGAGGTATTCGCTTCCGGCCGGCTGGCGCGCGCTGCGCGTCGCGGCACTCACGCTGCTGATGTCATTGGGCGCACCCGTCGCGCATGCGGCGCCGCCGGCGAGCCCGGAAGTCCGTGTGGCCCTGAGCGGCGGCATCGATCAGCTCGATCCGGGGCGCACGGCCAACGGGCCCGATTTCGCGATCATCAGCCAGATCTACGAGACGCTGCTCGCGCTCGATCCGAAGACGGGTGCGCTGCTGCCGAACATCGCGAAATCGTACAGCCTGAAAGAGCCGACGTTGTGGGAATTCAAGCTGCGCCACGACGTGAAGTTTCAGGACGGCAAGCCGCTGACGGCCGAGGACGTCAAGTATTCGATCGATCGCATTCTCAACCCTCAGTTGAGTTCGCCGCATTTCTCTCAGCTCAACTCGGTGTCGGAGGTCATCGTCGTCGATCCGTACACGGTGCAGATCCGTACCAAAACGCCTGACCCGCTGCTGGTCAGGCGCATGCAGCCGATCGGCGGCAGCGGCCGCGTGTTCATCGTGCCGAAGCACTATTTCGAAAGCCACACACAGCAGGAGGTGAACGACAAGCCGCTTGGCTCGGGTCCGTACAGGCTCACCGAATGGCGCAAGGGGACCTCGCTCACGCTGGAACGCAATCCGGCGTACTGGGGCAAGATGCCCGATGTCGCCACCGGCCGCTTCACCTTCGTGCCGGAGAATTCCACGCGCGTGAATGCGTTGTTGCAAGGGGAAGTCGACGTCATCCAGCGGGTGCCGATCTCGGACGTCGAGCGGATCGACAAATCCTCGAACGCGAGAGTCATCACCAGCATGGACGGGCTGGTGCACACGCTGCTGCTTGATTCGCGCAAGCCGCCGTTTAACGACATCAAAGTCCGTCAAGCATTCGTGGAATCGATCGACATCAACAATATCGTCACGCATCTGCTCGGCAAGTATGGCCGCGTGCTGACGACGCCGATGGCACCCAACGTCGTGCAGGTCGACAAGACGATCAAGCTGTACCCCTTCAATCGCAAGGAAGCGCAGTCGCTGCTGGGCGGCAGGACCATCGACCTGAAGACGTACACATCGGATGGACGCTACGTCAACGACCGCGAGATTTACCAGGCCATCAACGCGCAGGTGGGTGCCACCGGCTTCAAGGTTACGCCGCAGGTCATGGAGTGGGGCCGGTTGATCGGCATGATGCAGAACCGCAGCGGCGGACCGTTCTACATCATCGGCTGGGACTTCGGCGAAGGCGATGCCAGCAAGATGAACTCGTTCCTCAATTCGAATTCGCCGCTTAGCGTGACGGCCGATCCGGACTACGACAAGCTCGCCATGGCGGCCGCCGCCGAAATGGACGAGGGCAAGCGGACCGCCTACTGGAAAGAAGCACAAAAGCTGGTTCACGATCGTTATTACGTCGCCGCGGTCTGGCAGGCCGCATCGATCTACGGCTTTTCGAGGCGTCTGCAGTGGGACGCGCCGTTCGGCGACAACTTCGACCTTGCCACGGTCAAGGTTCTGGCGAAATGACCGTGTCCATATTGCGCAACCCCGCGGCCACTCCGGTGCTCGACGTCTCCGATCTCAACGTCACGTTCCGCACGCGCGGCGGCGACGTCCGCGTGGTGCGCGATCTCGACTTTCTCGTGGCGCGGGGCGAAGTCTTTGCTGTCATCGGCGAATCGGGTTCGGGCAAGTCGACCATGGCGCAGGCCGTGATGGGGCTGCTGCCCGGGCAGGCGTCGATGACCGGTCGCATCGCGCTCGCGGGGCAGCCGATCCAGGATCTGCCGCCGCACGCGCGCCGGCAGCTGTGCGGCACACGCATGGGATTGATCAGCCAGGATGCGCTGGCGGCGCTCAACCCATGCACGAGCGTCGGCTTCCAGATCGCAGAAACGCTGATGGTCCATCGCGGCATATCGCGGCGCGACGCGATGGAGCGCGCCGTCGATCTGCTCGCGCAGACGGGGATCCCGTCGCCCGAAGAGCGCGTGCATCACTATCCGCACCAGTTCTCGGGCGGCATGCGTCAGCGCGCGCTGATCGCCATCGCGCTGGCGCTCGAACCGGACATCCTAATCGCAGACGAACCCACCACGGCGCTTGACGCCACCATCAAAGCGCAGATCCTGCAACTGCTGATGCGGCTTCGCAGCGAGCTGGGCATGGCTGTGCTGATCGTGACGCACGACATGGGCGTGGTGGCGCGCATGGCCGACCGCATGCTGGTGATGTACGCCGGCCGGGCCGTCGAAACAGGCGCGGTGACGGAGATGTTCGACGCGCCGGCGCATCCCTATACGCGTGCGCTGCTCAAGGCGATGCCGCGACTCGATTGCTCGGGACAGGCATTGCACGCCATTCCCGGCGCGCCGCCGTCGCCACAGGCGATTCCCTCCGGCTGCCCGTTCCATCCACGCTGCCCGCTGGCGGTGGAACGCTGTGCGATCGACGTGCCACAACCGATTGTCTTCGGCGACAACCGGACGACGCTTTGCCGCTTTTCTCCCGAGGAGGTGATCTATGCCGAACGTGCATGACGTGGTGGCGCCCGTCACGGACGAGGCGCCGGTGCTGCAGACGAACGGCCTCGGACGCAGTTTTAGGATTTCGCGCCCGTGGCCACAAAAACCACTCTGGCTCGACGCGGTCAACGACGTGAACCTGTCGCTCGGCCGCAGCCGTACGCTCGGTATCGTCGGCGAATCCGGCTGCGGAAAATCGACGCTGTCGCGCATGCTGGTCGGCATTCTGCAGCCGACCGTCGGCACCTTGCGCATCGACGGCGTGGACGTCTCGCAACTGCATGGGCAACGCTGGCGCGAAGTCATGCGCGACGTACAGATGGTGTTCCAGTCGCCTTACACCGCACTCAATCCGCGCCTGACGATCGGCGAGATCGTGCGCGAGCCGCTCGACATCCACGAACCGCACCTGCCGAAGGCCGGACGCATGGCGAAGGTCGTGGCGATGCTGGAGCGGGTCGGGCTCAACGCGGCGCATGTGTCGCGGTATCCGTACTCGCTATCGGGTGGCCAGCAGCAGCGCGTGGGCATTGCCCGGGCGCTGGTACGGCCGACGCGCGTTGTTATCTGCGACGAACCGGTGTCGGCGCTGGACGTCTCCGTACAGGCGCAGGTGTTGAACCTGCTGCGCGAATTGCAGGAAGACCTGCAGGTATCGTACGTGTTCGTGTCGCATGACCTCGCGGTGGTCGCGAACGTCGCGCACGACATCGCCGTGATGTACATGGGACGCATCGTTGAACTCGGTGCGGCGCGCGACGTGCTGCAGGCGCCGCGTCATCCTTATACGCAGGCGCTGCTCGACAGCGCCAACGAGCCCGACCCGCGCGTGGAGCGCGCACGCACGCCGCGCGTGCTGACGGGAGAACTGCCGCGCCCGACGGATCCGCCAAGCGGATGCCGGTTTCGCACGCGCTGCTGGATGGCCCGCGACATCTGCGCGCAATCGGTTCCCTTGCTCGTCAATCGCTCCGGGGCGCCGCAACGCGTTGCCTGCCATTTCGCGTGAGCGGCGCATCGAATGTCCTTCCCGGTTGAAGATCAAATTCATGCCCAACGACACTCAACATTCTCTTCACGTCGCGGTGGTCGGAGCCGGCGTCATCGGTGCGATGACCGCCTGGCGGCTTGCCCGGCGCGGCGTTCGCGTCACGATTCTTGACCGCTTCGCACCGGCGCACGATCGGGGGGCGACCGGCGGTGAAACGCGCATCTATCGAACCGCTTGCAAGGAAGGCGCGGCGCATGTGCCGCTGGTCCGCGAAAGCCTGTCATTGTGGCGCTCCCTGGAGGCCGAGTCGGGCAATGCGCTCCTAACGCTCACCGGTGTCGGCTCGGTCGGCGTCGAGAGCGAGCCCGGCATGCGCGCGATCGGCGAAACGGCGGCGCAGTTCGGCCTGCCGCTCGAAGTGCTCGAGCGGCAGGCGGCGATGGACCGTTTTCCGCAATTCCGGCTCGCGCCGGGAGAAATCATGCTGCTGGACCCCGAGGGCGGCGTGCTGAAGTCCGATCTCGCCGTGCTGTCGGCGGTCGAGCGGGCGGTCGCACTGGGCGCGCAGTTACGGACATACACCACCGTCGATGCCATCGAAACGTTCGACGATCACGTCGCGCTGCGCATCGGCGACGCCGTCGAAACCTTCTCGCATGTCGTGATGGCGCCAGGCGGCTGGGCGCCGTTCGAGCCCGCGCTCTCCGACCTGCCGCTCGTGACCCGACGTATCACGTTGGGCTGGTTCGCGCCTCGCATACCTCAGCAGTTTTCGATAGATCATTCGATCGTGATGATGCACACCTTCGACGGCGGCTACTTCTATTGCTTTCCAAGCATCGACGGGAGCACCGTCAAGGGCAGTTGCAACGTCGGCGGCTGGCCTCTCGTCACCGCGCCCGATGCGCTGCCACGCACGCTGTCGGGCGTCGAACTTTCCCACCTGTGCCGCGCCGCGGCCGAGGCCGCGCCGGGACTGCGGCCCGATCCCACGCGCATCGGCGTGTACATGGATGCCTACACGCCCGACAGCGAAGGGCTGCTGGGAAGTCATCCCGGCAAGGGCAAGTCGCGGATGATCGTCGCGACCGGCTTTTCGGGGCACGGCTTCAAATTCTCACCGGCGATCGGCGAGGCGGCGGCGCGCCTGATCGTCGACGGTGCGCCTGGCCTGCCTGTCGCGCATCTCGATATCGGCCGGTTTGCCGGTGTGTCGAATCCATTGGGGGCGGTGTCTTGAACCATCAAAAAACCTACATCAACGGACAGTGGCGCGAGGCCAATGGAGCCGTCACGACCGACCTTGTCGACAGCTATACCGAGGCGGTCTTCGCGCGTGTGCGAACCAGTTCGCTTTCAGACGTCGACCTGGCTGTCGCGAGCGCGCGCGCCGCGTGGCCGGCCTGGTCGCGCCAATCGACCGGCGCGCGCGCGGCCGCACTGCAGCGGGTGGCGGCTGCGCTGGTCGCGCGCAGCGACGCGTTGATCGAAGCGATATCGCGCGAAGTGGGCATGCCGCGAAAACTGGTGCGCCGTATCCAAGTCGAGGCGCCGATCGCGGCATGGAGACGCTACGCCGAACTCGCCGTGACACTGGACGAGCCGGTTCGCATCGGACATTCCATTGTTGAACGCGTGCCGACAGGCGTGGTGGCGTGCATCACGCCGTGGAACTATCCACTGCATCAGATCACGGCGAAGGTGGCGCCGGCGCTCGCGGCGGGCTGTGCGGTGGTGCTCAAGCCGTCTGAGATCGCGCCGCTCAGCGCTTTTCTGCTGGCTGACGCAATTGCCGCCGCAGATCTGCCGGCCGGCGTGTTCAACCTGGTACATGGGCACGGCGAGGATATCGGCGATGCACTGGTCCGGCATGCGGACGTCGACATGATTTCGTTCACCGGTTCGACGGCAGCGGGGCGAAGGATTGCCGCCACGGCGGGCTCGCAGCTCAAGCGTCTCGGGCTGGAACTGGGCGGCAAATCGGCGTCCGTGGTATTGCCCGGGGCTGACCTGGCCCAGGCGGTGAAGGCGACGCTCGCCAGTTGCCTCCTGAATTCGGGGCAAACCTGTTCGGCGTCGACCCGCCTGTTGGTGCCGCGCGACGACCATGCCGTGGTGATCGCGCTGCTTCGCGCGCAGATGGGCAGCTACGTGATGGGCGATCCGGCGGCGACGACGACTCGCCTCGGGCCACTTGTGTCCGCTCAGCAGCGGGCACGCGTGACGTCGATGATCGACGCGGCGCTGGTCGCGGGCGCCGAGGTGATCGCCGGCGGTCACCGGGCGCAGCCCGTGCCGCCACACGGGTTTTTCGTGCCGCCGACGGTGCTCGGCAACGTGACGCCGGCCATGCCGATCGCGCAGCAGGAAGTGTTTGGCCCGGTGCTGGTTCTCATGGCTTACGACACCGTGGCCGACGCGGTCGCGATCGCCAACGACACGCGTTATGGTCTGGCCGCCAGCGTGTGGGGCGCGACGCCTGAGGCAGCACATGGGGTCGCGCGGGCGCTGAGGGCAGGGCAGGTCGACATCAACGGTGCGCTGTTCAATCCCGACGCACCGTTCGGCGGCTTCGGCGATTCGGGCGTCGGCCGCGAGAACGGCCCCTATGGGCTCGAAGCGTTCGTCGAGACGATTTCATACCAGTTGCCGGCGGGCTACGCCGGACGCGGGTCCAACATCCACTGAAGGAACGCCATCACATGGCCTATACCGAACTGATCTATCGCGTGACCGACTCGGTCGCCACTATCGTTCTGAATCGACCGCAGCAGCTGAACGCATTGACGCATGTGCTCGAGTCCGAACTGTACCGCGCTGTCGCCGAGGCCGATGCGGATCCAGCGGTTCGCGCTATCATCCTGACCGGCGCCGGCAAGGCCTTCTGCGCGGGCATGGACATCGCCCAGCTGGAAGGCCTGCCGCCGGACGACATCCGATCCGCGCGGCACATGCGGGCGTTCGACATGGGCGTGCGGGCGGACTACCAGACCCGCTATTCGTATTTTCCGGCCTGCAGCAAGCCGATCATCAGTGCGATCAACGGCGCAGCGGCTGGGCTCGGGCTGGTGATGGCGCTGTATAGCGATTTCCGGATCGCATCGCGTACGTCGGTATTCACCACCGCGTTTGCGAAGCGCGGCCTCGTGGCCGAACACGGTGTCGCGTGGATCTTGCCGAGGATCGTCGGCCATGCCAGCGCCACCGATCTGCTGCTGACATCCCGTAAAATCGACGCTGCTGAAGCGCTACGCGTTGGGCTCGTACATCAGGTCGTGGACGTCGACGAACTGACTACACATGCGCAGGAATTTGCAGTGCGTCTGGGGCGTGACGTGTCGCCGCGATCGGTTCGCGTGATGAAGCGGCAATTGTGGGAAGCCCCGTTCCAGGACCTGGCCGCGGCAGTACGCGTCGCCAACGACGAAATGGTTGCGAGCTTCGGCAGCGACGATTTCAGGGAGGGTGTGAATCATTTCATCGAGAGACGCGCGCCGGCATTCACCGGCCAATGACGAATCGTGCGAACGGCGGCTCGCGCCGCGTTTGGGAAACAGAGAGCGTGTGATGTGACTCAGAGAATAAACATGACGAGGGAGATGCCCCCCGAACGGAGCGACGTGCCGTCGTCGCTGAGATTCGAAGAGATGCTCGGCAACAAGACCCTCGACCGATCCCTGTCGAAGCGCGAGCGTACCCGCTATCTGTTCATGGCGATCGCGGCACGCTGCATCCAGCAAAGCCCGGCGCAAAACCCGACGGTCGAGTTCGTGCTGGCCCAGTCAGGTCTCGCTCGCAGCACCTTTTACAATCACTTTAAGGATGTCGACGATTGCGTCTTCGAAGTGCTCAGTCTTTTCTTCGAATACATTGAGGGCAGCCGTGTCAGCAGTTCGCGCGACCTGCCGACCTACGACGCGATTCTGGAAGCCAATCGCTGGTATTGCCGCGCCTACGAGGCCAATGCGAACCTCTTTGCCGCCATCCATCGCAACGCCGATCTCGGCAAGATCCGGGAAACGCGAAATTCGCACTGGGCGATGAAAGTGGTGCACGTCTCCGGACGGCGCCGTGGTCAGCCTTTTACCGGACGCGAACGCATCGAGTATGGCGGGCTGATTCGCATCCTGATCACGATGACGATCGAGACTCTGCGTGAACGTTTCGTCAATCAGGATGCGTTGCTCTGCGAGGCGTTCCCTACTGCGGACGACGTTGCCGTGAAGGTGAGCGAGATCTGGTATGAACTAGTGAAGAAGTACGAAACTCCAGTGAGTATAGCGGCGAACCGTGAGTTCATGGAACGTCAAGGCTCCGAAAACGGCGACGTCAGCTAGGGTCGGCGGCAATGAGTAAGCGTGCCGGCTAATTCCCCAACGACAAGGCGCCCCCAGTACTCGACATTGTCTCTATATGAACGCGTCCCGTTTGCAGCAGTTTTCTTGTGTTTCGACATACAGGATGGGCTGCGGCTCTATATTCGGCCTTGTTGCAGCCGGTACTGTCCGCTGCGGGTTCCTATGAAATCCGCTGACTCGCACCTCATTCTCCTAGCGAGCTCGAAGCTCTTGAGACAATTCAGGTTTAGCGAGTCCAGGTCCTACCTGGTTTGTCATCACACTCGAAACGCTGCGCAACCTTTCGACGTTCGCGCCATCTTGTTGGCTAGCGCGACGATTACAACATTCGTTGGTCGCCGTTTCTTCATCTGCTCGACCCACGGGTCCGGTTCCTTCGCATGCGTCAACACTGCTCGCGCACCGTGAATCAGTAGCGTGCGCAGATACGTGTCGCCTCGCTTGCTGATCCCATGCAGGTTGACCTTGCCGCCCGAGCCAGTCTGCTTGGGCACCAGGCCCGCCCATGCGGCGAATTCCCGTCCCGACCGGAACGCTTTCGGGTCGCCCATCATCGCCACCGCCGCCGTTGCCCTGATCCACCTCTGCATTCGCGATATGGCTTGAGCCCACCATCGATTGACTGGATTGCGATGGCGCGTTTAGGCTTGAGACATGCGCTCATCCAAAGTCGATCTGAATCTCTTCGTTGTGTTCGAAGCCGTCTATCGAACGCGCAACCTCACGCGCGCGGCGGAGTTGCTCTTCATTACACAGCCCGCCGTGAGCAATGCGCTTGCACGTATGCGCAACGCATTCGACGATCCGTTATTCGTGAGCACGCCGGCCGGCATGATGCCCACGCCGGTTTCCGAAAACATCATTGGACGCGTGCGTGAGGCGCTTCAGCTACTCGATTCGAGCACCCACGCCGGCGAACGTTTCGATCCGGCCACATCACAGCGAACCTTCCGGCTCAGCATGAACGACCTGACGGAGGCATTGCTGCTTCCGGCGCTCGAAGACGTGCTGCAGCGCCTCGCGCCCGGCATTCGTATCGAGAGCTACTTCACGACGCGCCGCGACGTTCCGGAAGCGCTCGCCAGCGGCGCGGTCCATCTCGTGATCGACGCCCCGCTCATCGACGATCCGTACCTCGAGCAGGCGCCGCTGAGTCGCGACCGCTATGCCTGCATGATGCGCAAGGACCATCCGTTCCCGAAGAAGAAGCTGACGATCGACGACTATCTGCGCCTGGGCCATATCCACGTGTCCAGCCGCCGCCAGGGGCCCGGTCTCGTCGATGGCGAACTCAACAAGCTGGGACTGCGCCGCACCATCCAAGCCCGCGTTCAGCACTATCTCGTCGCGCCCTTAATCGCGATGCGTACCGACCTCGCCCTGACTGCGCCGCTCATCTTGCTCAAACGCTACGACGCGCGCATCCTGGCGCTGCCTTTCGATCTTCCCGATCTCGAGACGCACGGCTACTGGCATCGCAGCGTGACGGCGGACCCTGCGCATCGCTGGCTACGCGAGCAGATCGGCGGTCTCATGCGCAAGCAAAGGCAAAAGGGGGGTCACGAATAGTTATGGTGAAGTATTACGAAAATAAATTTCCTGAATAGCCTGCGTCCCGGTAATGTTTCACGCATGTTCAGACGAGGTCTGACATGGCGGAACTCTACCTGGTGCGGCATGGACAAGCGTCTTTCCGCGCTGAAAACTATGACGAGCTTTCGTCTGCGGGCGTCGCTCAGTCACGCTGGCTGGGGGAATACTACGCGCAGCGTGGCCTGAGGTTCGATCATGTCGTGACTGGCACGATGCACCGGCACGCGCAAACCGCCGACGCGTTGCTCACCGCACTGGGCGGCGAGCCGGTGGAGATCGTGCAGGACGCGGATCTGAACGAGTACGATTTTCGCGCCCTGTTTTCCGCGTTGGGCGAAAGCGATGCGGCCGCCGGTCTGCTGGCCGAAGGCCCGATGAAGCGCTTCTACCAGGGCCTCAAGCAAGTCCTGCATCTGTGGTCCGAGGATAAGCTGCCTGGGCGCGTTCCCGAAACATGGGTGCAGTTCCAGGCGCGCGTCGAGCGTGCGCGCCTTGCCATCCAGCGCAGGGGCGGCAGGCGGGTTTTGGTGGTGAGTTCGGGCGGTCCAATTGCTGCTTTCTCCCAACAGATTTTGCAGGCCTCGGCGGCCGCCGCGATCTCGCTCAACATGCAGATCCGCAACAGCAGCGTGAGCCAGTATGTCTTCAACGACAGCACTATGTCGCTGGTCACCTTCAACACCTTGCCGCATCTCGAACAGCCCGAGCGGCGTGAATTCGTCACCTATGCCTGATTCACATCCGGATCCCACCTCCATCATGGATACAAGTCTTCGGTTCGATGTCGATGCACTCACGCGCTACTTGACTGCGCACGTGCCTGGTTTTCAGGGGCCCATGTCTGTCGAGAAGTTCGCCGGCGGCCAGTCGAATCCCACCTTTCTTCTCGAGGCGCAAAGTGGCCGCTATGTGCTGCGGCGTCAACCGCCGGGCGAATTGCTCAAGTCCGCGCATGCCGTGGACCGCGAATTCCGCGTGCTGAATGCGCTTGTAGACACACCGGTTCCCGTTGCGAGGGCCTTGCATTTTTGCGACGACCGCGACGTGATCGGGAGCCTGTTCTATGTGATGAGCTTCGAGGACGGCGAAATCTATTGGGATCCGTCCTTGCCCGCGTTACCCGTTGGAGAACGCGGCGCCATCTACGATGCGCTGATCGGTACGATGGCCGCTCTGCATGATGTGGATGTCGACGCCGTTGGCCTTGCCGATTACGGCCGCGCGGGCAACTACTTCTCGCGCCAGATCGACGTATGGACCAAGCAATATCGTGCGGCGCAGACCGATGAGCTCGACGCCATGCAAGCGCTAATCGACTGGCTGCCGGCACACTGTCCGGTCGAAACCGGCAAGCCTTCGCTAGTGCATGGCGACTTTCGCATCGACAACCTGATCTTCCACCGCGGCGCGTCGAAAGTGCGCGCCGTGCTCGACTGGGAACTCTCGACGCTCGGCAATCCGCTCGCCGACCTTGCGTACTTTTGCATGTGCCTGCGGCTTCCGCCCCAAGGCCATATCGTCGGTCTGGCTGGGCTTAACAGGGCTGCGCTTGGTGTGCCGGACGAGGCCGCGATCGTCGAGCAGTATTGCGCTCTGCGGGGCATCGCATCGATCGAGCACTGGAATTTTTACCTTGCGTTCAGCTTCTTCCGCCTCGCTGCCATCGCGCAGGGCGTGAAAAAGCGTGCGCTCAGCGGGAACGCATCGAATGAGAAGGCGCGCCAGGTCGGAGAAATGGCCGGTGCGCTCGCGAAGATGGGTGTGGATGTGATCTGACGCCTGGCGTTTGATGCATACACGTGGATACATTGGGGAGACAGTTCCCGGATTCAAGGAAGAGCAAAATGGACTTTGCGTATAGCCCGAAAGTCGAAGCGCTGTGTACGCAGGTGCGAGCGTTCATGGACACGCATATCGTGCCGCGCGTTCACCAATGGCACGAAGAAGTGAGGGCGGGACAGTATCCCGTCTCCTTCATGGAGGAGTTGAAGGAGAAGGCGCGTGCGGAGGGCCTCTGGAACCTGTTCTTGCCGCATTTGGGCGACGACGAGCCGGGCACGCGGCTGACCAATCTCGAGTACGCGCCGCTTGCCGAGATCATGGGGCGCGTTTCCTGGGCTTCCGAGGTGTTCAATTGCAATGCGCCGGACACGGGCAACATGGAGTTGCTTCACATGTTTGCTACGCCCGCGCAACGCACGACGTGGCTCCAGCCGCTGCTGGACGGCAAGATCCGCTCGGCGTTTGCGATGACGGAACCCGCGGTGGCCTCATCGGACGCAAGCAATATCACGACATCGATTCGCCTCGACGGCGACGACTATGTGATCGATGGCCGCAAGTGGTTCATCACGAATGCCGCACACCCGAATTGCCAGATATTCATTGTTATGGGCAAGACGGACCCGGATGCGCCCGCGCACCGACAGCAAAGCATGATTCTCGTGCCGCGTGACGCGCCGGGCGTGAAGATCATCCGCAATATCACGGTCGTCAATCACACGGCGCCGGAAGGGCACTGCGAGATCGAATTCAAGGGCGTGCGCGTGCCGCGCGCGAATCTGCTTGGCGAAGCGGGCAGCGGCTTTGCGCTCGCCCAGGCGCGCCTGGGACCCGGGCGCATTCACCACTGTATGCGCTCGATCGGCGCCGCCGAACTGGCGCTCGAGCTGATGATCGAACGCGCGCAGGCGCGCACGGCTTTCGGCAAGAAGCTCTATCAACATGGCAGCGTTTCCGAGTGGATCGCGAAGTCGCGTATCGAAATCGATCAGGCCCGGCTGTTGGTGCTGAAGGCGGCCTGGATGATCGATAAGGTGGGCGCAAAGGAAGCGCGCAAGGAAATCGCAATGATCAAGGCGCTCGTGCCGAACGTGCATACAGCCGTCTGCGAGCGGGCGATACAGACCTTTGGTGCGATGGGCCTGAGCCCCGACACGCCGCTGGCCGACAGCTGGACGTGGGGGCGTGCGTTGAAGCTCGCCGATGGCCCGGACGAGGTGCATCTGCAGAGCATTGCGCGCATGGAGATCAAGGCGCGGCCCTATGAGCCGGGACGCGACAACCCCTACCTGACGCCGACCGCGTAGGGCATGCCGGCGTGCACATGCGGGGCAACGGGTCCGCGCCGTCCAATGTAAGGGACTGTCGCATTCTGCAGTGGTCTATTGCGCGCTTACGGTTCTTTTCGATCACTTGGTATGTGAGCGCCCCGACTTAGCCAGCTGTCGCTCCAACAGAGAAAGCCCGTCCTTGATCTGTTTCAGCGTGGCGTCCAAAGTCTGCGTCTTGGGTTTTTGGTTTTTTTCGGGTAGCAGCCCATGCAATCCAAAATCCGCTACAAGTGTCGCGACCTGATTCGCAGACAGGTCTCCTTTGTCATCGAACCACCATGCGCACCAGTTGCACATCCCAATGATCGAGAACGTGGCAACGCGGGCGTCGACCTCACGGAATATTCCTTCGTCGATTCCTCGTTTGATCACAGCAAGGAACTGATCAAAAACTATTCTGCGTGCGGCCTGAGCCGACCTGCGGTGCGGCTCAGGCAAACTTGCCTCGCTGCGCTCCACGACTCTGAATTGCACTGGGTGCGACAGAATCAGTTCGGCGTGTAAGAGAATCAACTGGCGAAGAGCGAGATGCGCGGGTAAATGCTCAGGACCGCCAACCGACTGAGCGAGCAATCCCGCTTGCTTGGTCACTTCTTCAGTCAGAGTCTCAAGTATCGATTCCTTGCTCGGAAAGTAATGGTAGATGGCAGTGCGCGTGAGACCCGCGGCGTCGGCGATCTCATGAAGATTGGTCCCGCCGAAGCCCTTTTCAATGAACAACAGCGACGCTTGTTCCAGGATACTTTGTCGCTGAGCATCGCTGCGACTCGGACGTTCGTTAGATGCCTTTTTCTTCGGGGCCATGTTTGCGGTTGGGTGATGACGGGATAGCGAAGGACAACAACCCATCATACCAATCTCAAAGTCCGCTTGAAAGGAAGGTCTGGAGCAGCGCCTCGCGTCACCTGCGATGGGCAATGTCATTAGCAGGACGATCTCAGCACATATCTCATGGTAAGCACTGCGGTAGCCGACTCACCGACGGCCGGATGCAACGATCGACGATCGACGTAAGAGTTAACACCTAAGTCAAATATTTGACTCATGTGTCTGTGAAGCGTAGTCTGTGCTCATCTACTCCTGCTCCAGCTTTTGGTGATTCCGCACATGACGACGACAGCCACCCAGGCCTCACAGGCCACAGCCGGTTTCCTCAACACTGATTGGAATCCTCGGGATTTGCCCTCGAACGCGGTGACTCGTAATGTGGTCCTGCGGACAAGAGACGGGGCGGCCAGCAGCGGATCGCTTTATCGCCCCGTGACCCCCACAGATACGGTGGTTTGCGTGATGCACCCGCGTGAGTTCATGGCGTGCCATTACCTCATCCCCGATATTGTCGGGGCCGGTTTTGCTGCGTGGTCGCAATCACCACGGTCTGTGGGCAACGATTTGCGACTGGAACATGAATTTGCGCTCTTCGACGTCGCGGCAGGCCTGACCTTTCTAAGGGGGCAGGGGTTCAAGCGAATTATTCTGCTTGGAAACTCCGGCGGCGCGGGACTGTATGCCTTCTACGCTCAACAGTCAGCCATAGATCCACAGGCAAGAGTTGCGAAGACACCGGGAGGCAAGCCAACGAATCTGCTGGCTCTTGATATGCCGCTGGTGGACGGGCTGGTGTTCGTTGGGCCTCATCCAGGCCAGGGCGCGTTGTTGCTCAACTGCATCGACCCCTCGGTCGCGGTGCCGGGCGACGCGCTTTCGGTCGATGATTCTCTGGACCCGCTGAATCCCGCTAACGGATATGGCGGCCCTGGAGCAACTCGCTATGAGGCAGCGTTCGTCGAGCGGTATCGCGCCGCGCAGCGCGCGCGTGTCGCCCGCATCGACGCATACGCTCGCCAGTTGATCGAGCGCCGATTGGATGCTCGGC
>Ga0207667_10002994_pt1 | contig 20985 bp, 14 predicted proteins | sample KBSCornC52_FD_184301 | JGI IMG/M metagenome (GOLD analysis project Ga0207667, IMG submission 184301) | Corn rhizosphere microbial communities from Kellogg Biological Station, Michigan, USA - KBS Corn C5-2 (SPAdes) (version 2) | ecosystem: Host-associated > Plants > Roots > Rhizosphere > Soil ...
ATCGGTGAAGGTGACCTTCCGGCCGCCCGCATCCTGCACGAAATTGGCGTTCTGGTTCGCCGCGTTACCGTCGGTGCCCGCGTTGTAATTGTCGGCGCCCCAGTTGATATTGAGTGCACCGGTAACGCTGGTCGCGATTCCCGCATCGTCGCCATCCGACGGCGTCGGCAGGTCGTGATTGCCAGTAGGCAGCCCATCCTCGTCGACCACATAGGTCGTGGTCATCTGGATATTGGCCAGATAGGTGCCGTGATAACCTTCGGTCTGGAGGCCGTTGCCGTCCCAGGTCTCGGTGATCGGCGCATCTCCGGTCCCGATTTCCTTGAAGGTCAGCACGTCGCCGGCGTTGCCTGCAGCAGTGACGATGTAGGTGTATGACGTCAGGTTGCCCGGCCCGGTCGGATCGATGGTGCCGATCACCTGGCCCTGCCAGATCACCTCGAGCTTGGCGGTCTCCGGGAAGGGCGCCCCCGCCTCGAACTGGATGGCGTAGCTCTGGCCCGCCGTGAGGTTCGAGAAGGACTGGGTCAGCGTGATGTTGCCCGGCGAGCTGCCGAGGTCGACCATGTCGCCACCGGTCGAAGAGTGCATTCCGAGGAAGCCGTCGAACTGGCGGTCGAGCTCGACGGTACCAGGCTCCACATCGGACTGGCCGAGCATCCAGCCTGGCACGTTGGTCGAGCTCCAGCCCCACCAAGCCTCGGTGCCCCAGTCGCCTTGAACGAAGTCGCCATTGACGATCTGGTTGCCCGGCGCCGGCGCCACAGTGGGGCCATCGTCGCGGAACGCAACCATGCCGCCAATACCGGTCGAGGCGACCGACTTGTCTCCATCCCCGTCGGTGATGGTGACCGACGCCTGGATCGCACTGGCGCTGATGGTCAGCGGTGCAGTCGACTCGTTCGGATCGTGCGGGTTGGAGTGGTAGAGTCCTTCGTACTGCGCGACGGTCAGCGTGCCGGTGCTGCTCTCGATCGCGATCGCGAAGGCCACAGTACCGCTGCCATCGGGCGTCGTGTTGACGCTCTCCCGGCCGACGATGACGCCACTTTCGTCGAACAGGTAGATGTGATGGCCGTCGGTGGCGAGGAGGCCCGAATCCACTCCAGTTGTGGACACACTGAGGGCGTAGGCTGGCGCAACCGTGCTCGACAGGCCATCGGCGCCATAATTCGAGCCGGCGATCGACACAACCGCCCCGGAGCCGACGGCGATTTCGATCGGCGTGCCCCAGGTGGCGTTGAACAGCGCCAGTTGAGCAGTCGCACTCGTGACGCTTGCCACGTCGTTGGTGCCGGCATCCGGGCCGGCAGTCTCGTCGATGATGACCTGGCTGTCGGTCGCGATCGCCGCGACCGGGCCGTCGTCGCGGAAGCCGATCTCCTTGGACACGTCGACCGTGGTCTGGGCCGTGTCGCCGTCGCCGTCGGTGACAGTCACCTTGACGTTGAGCGTGCCGGCGTCGAGCTGGACCGTGTCGTTCGGACTGGTGGTGTCGCCATGGTGGAGCGAGACATACTGCACCATCGAGATAACGCCGGTGGTGGAATCGAGCTGGAACGCGAACGCAGCCTTGTCGCCGGTCGTGATGCCGGCCGAACCGTCCGATTCATACCGTCCGACGACGAGGCCATTCTCGTTGTAGAGATAGATTTCGTGTCCGTCGGTCGTCTGTAGTCCCGAATCTGCCCCGTTGGTGACCGACAAGGCATAGACGAGAGCGTTCGAGGCCGCCGGGCCGTCGGCGCCATATTTGGCATCGACCGCGACCGCCGGGCTGCTGCCCTGCGCGTATTGCGCGGGCATCTCGGACCCCGGATTGACCACCGAATTGAAGATGCTGAGCGCCGCGACTTCGCTGGAATCGCCCTGGATGCCGGCGGTCTCGTCGATGATGATGCCGCCGACCGACACATTGGCGAGGTAGGTGCCGACGTTGTCGGGGGCCCCGACCTCGCGGAACTCGAGGATGTCTTTGCCATCCCCAGACCCGCCGGTCAGGGTAATCGAATAGCCCGTCATCGCGTGGGTCGGATTGATGGTCTGGATGAGCTGCCCGCCGAACCAGACCTCGAGCGTGCCGGTCCCTCCGACGGGGACTCCGGCTTCGAAATGCAGCACCGTCTGCTCGCCGGCGCTCAGGCCCGTGATCTTCTGGCTGATCTCGATGTCGTGCGGCGACGCATCGAGATCGACCATGTAGCCGTGGGTCGACGAGTGCATGGCGTCGTAGCCGTCGCCGACACGCTCGAGCTGGATCGTGCCGCTGCCATCATGGCCGGTTCCCGACCCTGCGATCGTCCAGCCGCCATTGGTGCCGGTCGCCGTGCCGCTGCCCTGGCCCCAGGCGTTGCCGTTGGGAGTGAAGCTGCCGAAGTCGAGACCATCCGCCAAGTTGGCGATGGACGCCGTTACGGTCGGGCTGTCGTCGTTGACCGAAACGGTGAAGCCGGTCGCCGCCGTGTCGCCGTCGGAATCGCGAGCGGTGATGTTGAAGCTCAGCGCCAGATTGTCTTCGGTGTTGGTAACTGGATGATCGAGCGGCTTGAGCAGCGTGAAGGAGTAGCTGCCGGTACCGTCATCGGAAAGGGTCGCGGTGAACACCCAGTTCGACTGGTTACTGGCATCGAACGTTCCTGTGTAGCCGACGAGCTCTGTGCCGTTGGCGAGCAATTCGTAGTGGACCGTCTCGCCCGCTGACTGCAGCGTGACCGCCGTTGAGCCGAAGCTTGCGGTGACGGTGTCGTCGGTGAAGTAGAGGGCGCGGCCGGTGAGGCCGCCAACGCTGTTGGCGCCGTCCTGAATACCGTTGACATCGGAGGTATCGAAATTATCGGCGCCCCACTTGATGTTCAGGGCCTCGGTCGCAACGGTGCTGGCACCCGGCACGTCGCCGGGGCCGCCCGGAATGCCGTTCAGCAGACCGTCCTCATCGACGAAGCTGCCCGCATCGCGCAACTCGACGTTGGCGAGAAAGGTCCCGCCATTGTCGGGGGCGCCCACTTCGGAAAACGACAGGGTGCCGGTGCTGCCATTTGCCTCAAGGTCGAAGGAGTAGTGGCTGAATGATGTGGCGGTCGGATCGATGACGCCGACGATGTTTCCGTTCCAGATGACGTTCATCTTGGCGTCGAAGCCCAGGGGCTTGGAGGCATCAAACGTCAGGACATAGTGCTCGCCGTCGGTCAGTCCCGTGACGGTCTGGGTGATCTTCACATCGCCCGGGGACGCGTCGAGGTCGACGACCTTGCCGCCGGCCGCCGGGTCCGAACTCACGTACCAGTCGGGAGGATTGCGCTCGAGCTGAGGGCCGTCGATGGTCCAGCCGGGAATGCTCCCGGTCGCCGCCTGCCCCGCCCAGCCGGAAAGGTCGATGAACGTGCCGTCGTTGAATTGACCGTTGACGATCAGGTTCTGGCCAGCCTCGGAGGACGCCACCACCGGGCTGTCGTCCTCGACCGTCAGCACGATCGTCGCCGGGACCGGCGCGCTCTTGCTGTCGGTGACGGTGACGCCGAGTGAGATCGCCAGATTATCTTCCTGCCCGTGGACCGGGTGGTCGATGGCCTGGAACAGCTGCAGGACATAGTTGCCGCCGCCGTCGCTCGGCCGCGCATTGGTGACCGTAAGCTCGAGAACTGCCTGATGCGTCACCGAGTCGGTGCCAAGCAGGATTTCGGTGCCCGCGGTGGAGATCTCGGACCAGGAGATCAGGTGACCGTCGGACGTCAGCGGGGACGACGGCCCCGAGAGCTTGAAGGTCAGGAAATCATTGTCCTGATCCGTCACGCCGAGGCTGCCCGTCCGCACCGTGAGATTGGTGGTGTCGACGACGCCCGGGTCAGGATTGGTGTCCGGATTTCCCGAGCCCAGGCCCTCTTCGGACACGTCGAGCAGGATCACCGGGTTCGTCCCCCACACAGGAAGAAAGTCCGTATCCTCCAGCGTGTTCACGTCGTTCGACTCAAAGCTCAGGCTGTTGGGTCCGAGCAGCGGCGTGAGGCCGAACGCGTTGCCGATGCCGTGGGGGCCGGGATCGTTGAATTCGTGGCCGCCGCCCTGGCCGCCGGCCGGGCCTTCCGCCGGGTGGATGTTGTTGGTCTGGTAGAGCGCAGCGACGGTGTCGGCGGGGATTTCGACGTTGCCCACAAACACCGTGAGGTCCGCCACCGCACCGTTGGGGATCACGATCACGGTGCCGTCGGGCTGGATGAACTCGAGGTCGTTGCCGACCTGCACCATGTGCGAGATGTCGGTGCCCGCGGGCAGGTGGACGATGTCCCCCGCTTCGAGGGCGACGGTCACCGTCTGGGGCGTCGACGACTGCGTCGTCGTGGTCTCGGCTACCAAGGTGGCGGTGCGATCGTTCGGCTGCGCGCCACTTGAAGCCGGGACAGCCGCTGCGTCGAATTCCATCGCCATTTTGTTTTCGCCCTCGAACAGTGATGATCAAATTAATCGTCTGTTCACCACATCAAACGAGGCGAGCGCTCGCAACCGCGCGCAAGCGGTTCTCATATCTCGGGTTATGCGCAATCCGTTATTGTTGTGGTAACCCTACCGACAAGACATATCGGGCTATATGGCGGGTTGGGCCAGGCTTGGCACGACGTCGATCGGAACGAGGTTCCGGTGGACCTGCCCGTCGGGGGTAAACCAGAACTTGCCGGTGACGCCCTTGAAGCCCTGGTCGTTGAGCAGCACGCCGGCGGCATAAGGCGCCTGCCCCGGGAGAGCCTGCGGCAGTCCGGCGGCCAGCAGGATCAAATCGTAGGCGAGGGCTGCATCCGGCGTCGGCGGCGATTTGAAGGATTTGGCGAACTGCGTCGCCAGGCCGCCGATGCCGTTGTCCTCGGGGGCCATGTACCAGCCCGGACCGGAATTGGATGCGGCATCGGGCTCGAATGCCCATTCCGAGGTACCGACAGCGGCGACGCTGGCCATCGGACCAGTCTTGCGCACGAGTTTCATCACCGCTTCCGCCGCGGTTGCCCTCTGTGTGAAGACGATGGCGGAGGGATAAGCCCCCTGCATCGTGAGTTGCGCGATCGATTTCGCGGCCGCCGCGGGATCGCGGCCGTCGACGGAGGCGAGCTGGATTTTGACCGCGGCCATGGCGGTCGCGAGCCGGCTGGCGAACACCGCATCGGGGCCAGACGGATCGGAGACCAGCGCGACAGAGCGGTAGCCGCGCCGGCGCATCTCGTCGGCCATCAGCGAGGCTTCGATCTCGCCCGACATGCCGAACGCGTAGAGGTTGGCTTTAGGGTCGGACGCGTTGGCCAGCGAAATCACCGGGATGCCCTTGGCCCCGAAGACGCGGGCGAGACTGAGCGACGCGGGCTCGTCGTCCGGACCGATGACCAGCTTCACCCCCTGCGCCGTCAGATCCTGCTCAACCTTGGCAAGGGCATCGGCGGAGCCGTCATAGCGCCGTATGAGCAGGGTGATCGGCGCCTTCGCGACCGTATCGGCGGCCAGTTGCGCCGCCAGCAGCACCATATCGGGTGCGCCGGACGCAAGATCGGCGGGTGTGCTGAGATCGACCAGGCCGACCTTGATCGGACCGCTGCCGAATTGCGCACTGGCGACGCCGGCGGTGTCGGGCGGCGTGCCCGGGCCCAGCGACGAGCAGCCGGCCAGCACCATCGGCAGACAAAGGGCCAGGACAAGACCCGCAAGCCGGGCCAGATACGGAAACGTCACTGTTCAGCGTCTCAGGGCAGGACGTAGCCGACGAGCGTCTCTGGCCGGTCGCCCGGCACGAGGACGATCTTGGCGCGGCCACGACGGCGGCGGTCATCGACTTGCAGCGTGTAATTGCACTGCGTCGAGGGTGTGGCCGCAGCAGCCGCGAACAGCTCGTCGATCGGCGTATCGAGCGCCAGATGCACGAACTCGGCGGTCGCGCGCTTATTGCCGATTTCCCCCACCGGCCGCAGCAGCTGCATGAACTCCTCGTTGACCTGCTGCAGCTTCTTTTGCCGGCTGATCGAGAACGCCGGCATGGGCGCCTGCTGCATCAAGGCGATGGTGTACTTCGGCTCGAGGCGGGCGGCGAGCGCATTGCGCTCGAGATCAACGGTGCTGGCCACGAAACAGCGCAGCGTGCTCGCCACGCTTTCGCTGCTCTCGCCCGTCGAATCGAGCACCTCGGCGATCAATTGCGCCCGCTTGCGGCCGCGCCGCTGTGCGATCTCGTCGAGCAGCGTCCAGAACACCCGCTCGAGCCGCACGCCGCGCCGACGCGACCCGGTGGTGACGACGCGGAACAGCGGTTCGATCGAGCTCGAAAGGCCGCCGCCCTCGTGACCATCGATGACGAGGTCAGCGCTCATGGAAGGCCTCGTCGCGCGCTTTGTTGATCGGCTTCAGCAGATACTGCAGCACGGTCTTGTGGCCGGTGAGAATTTCGACGCTCGCCACCATGCCCGGCAGGATCGGCAGATTGCGGCCGCGATAGGACAGCGTCGAGGAGTCCGTCTCGATCAGCACGACGTAGTAGGACTCATGCGTGTTCGGATCGACGATGCTGTCGGCCGAGACGTTCTGCACCTTGCCCTGCAGGCCGCCGAAGATCGAGAAATCATAGGCGGTGAACTTGACGTTGGCCGCCTGTCCCGGCAGCACGAAGGCCACGTCCGACGGCGACAGGTGCGCCTCGATCAGCAGCTTTTCGGCTGCCGGCACGATATCGAGCAGCTTCTCGCCCGCGTTGACGAAACCGCCGACAGTGTTGACCGCCAGCGAATTGACGATGCCGTCGACGGGCGAGCGGATCTCCGTGCGGTTCACCCGGTCGCTGGCGCCGCGCAACGTCTCCTGGTCGCTCGCGAGCTCGGCGAGCTTGCCGGTGAGGTCGGTCTGCGCGTCCTGCTGGAACTGCGACTGGGCCTGCTGCACCTGCAACTGCGCTTCCTGCAGCGCGGCCTGCGCCTTGGCGATGGACTGGATGGTGGCATCGAGCTGGCCGCTCGCATCGGCGACTGCCTGCTGGGCGGTAATGTATTCGGTCTGCGACACGAGCTTCTTGTCGACCATCGGCTTCAAAAGGTCGAGCTTCTGCCGCGCGAGGTCAGCCGTCTGGCTCAGTCGGTCCTTGTCGGCCATTCCCTGGTTGAGCTCGCGCTGGCGCTGCTCGACCCGCGCCTTGAGCACATCGATGCCCTGCTGCAGCGTCTGCCGGCGCGCCAGCTGCAGACTGACCTCGCTAGAACAGACATCGGGCGCCGATTTGGCGACGTCCTCCGGACAGGTGAAGGTGCCGGTGCCATCGCCGCCGACCTCGTCCTGCAGTCGCGCCACCTGCGCCTCAAGCGCCCAGACCTTGGCCTGCACCTCGCCCTGCGACGACGAGGTATTGGTGTCGTCGAGCTTGACCAGGAGCTGGCCGGCCTTCACCTGCTCGCCCTCGCGCACCAGGATATCGTCGACCACGCCCGGCTCGGCACTCTGGATGATCTGGATCTTGCCGGACGGGATAACCCGGCCCTGGGCCCGCGCCAGCTCATCAAGCTCGGCGAGCGACGACCACACCAGCGCAACGCCGAGAAAGGCGCAGATCAGCAGCACGACGACGGCCCAACTGCGCGGCGGACGCTCGGGCGCCAGTACGTAGCCGGCCGGCTTCAGCTTGCCCGATGACTGGTTCATGCCTGGTCTCCGATCGAGACCTTGAGCTGGGCCAGCACCGCGTCGCGCTCGCCGTCGGCGGCGACGCGGCCATTGTCGAGCACGATGATGCGCGTGACCAGCTTGAGCAGGCTGAACCGGTGCGTCGCGATCAGCACCGTATGATCGTCTTCGAGCGACTGGCTCAGATGGCCGATGAGCTGACGTTCGGTGGCGAGATCCATCGAGCTCGACGGCTCGTCGAGGAACAGCACTCGCGGGTTGACGAGCAGCGTGCGCGCCAGGGCCACCGCCTGGCGCTGGCCGCCCGACAGCAAATGTCCGCGCTCCCCCACCGGCATGTCGAAGCCCGCCGGATGCCGCGCCACGAACTCTTCCACGCCGGCCCGGCGCGCCACGTCGAGCAGGCGCTGATCGGACGCGGACGGATCGGACATCATGATGTTGTCCTTGACCGTGCCGTTGAAGAGTTCGGGGTCCTGCAGGACGAGGCCAACCTGCCGCCTCAGCTCCGCCGGGTGGTATTGCTTGATCGACACGCCGTCGATGAAGACCTCGCCTTCGCTCGCCTCGTAGAAATTGACGAGGAGCCGGCCGAGCGTGGTCTTTCCCGACCCGATCCTGCCGATGATTCCGACTTTCTCGCCGGGCTTGATGCCGAAAGAAACCTGGTCGAGGACGAAATGTTCGGCGCCGGGATAGCGGAAGCGCACCTTGCGCAGTTCGATCCGGCCCTTGTCGATCTCGCGCGACACGAAGCTCTTGCGCACCGTGCGCTCGTCGGGAAGCTTCATGATCGCCGCGATCGAGCGATAGGCCTCTATTGCCGAGCGGGTGCGCAGCATGGCGGCGGAAATCTGCGCCACCGGCGCGATCACCCGGCTCGACAACATCATCGCTGCGATGATCGCGCCCGTCGTGATCTGGTGATCGGCGAACGAATAGGTGCCACCGATGAGAATACCGATCGAGGCGAGCTGGCTCACCGTCGCGGTCGTCTGCGACGCCATCTGCTGGTAGTATTTGATCTTGCTCTGCGTCTCGGAGGACGCAAGAATCGAATTCTCCCAGTTGCGCAGGAAACGCCCTTCCGAGCGCGAGGCCTTGACGGTCTGCGGCGAGGTCAATGTCTCGACCAGAATGGAATTCCGCTGCGCTTGCTCGGTCAACGATGCCTTGATCGCTCGCGTCGAGCGGACGCCGATCACATAGGTCGAGACCAGCGCGACGATGACGGCAATGACCGGAAAGATCGTGACCCAGCCCAACAGGTAGAACATTGCCGCAAGGAACACGCCCATGAACAGAATGTCGACGAACATCGCCACGGTCTGCGAGGTGAAGAAGTCGCGCAGCGTTTCGTACTGGGTAATGCGGTTGATGAAGGCGCCAGTGGACGTCGGCCGCGCCGAAAGGTTGGTATTGACGACGCGGTCGAACAGCGATGTCGACAGCCTTAAATCGATGCCGCGGCCGGCATAGTCGATGATGGCGCCCCGCGCGACCTTGAGCAGGAAATCGAACAGGAAAACGCTCGCGATGCCGATGCTCAGCACCCACAGGGTCGAGACCGCGCCGTTCGGTAGAACGCGGTCGTAGACGTTCATCGAGAACAGGGGCATCGCCAGCGCGAAAACATTGATGAAGGCGGCGGCGAGCAGCACCAGAGTAATACTGCGCCCATGCCCTTTTAGGGCGGCGCGCAACCAGTCGCGTTGAGCGAGCGGCGCGTCGGCGTCATCGATCCTGGCCGTTTCGTCTTCCTGCTTGATCAGCAGCAACTGATGGCGGTAGCGCCAATCGCGGCTGTTGCTCTGGATCTCGATCTCGGCGTTCTTGACCGGATCGAAGCAGAGAAGCCTGTTGCGGCCGCTACGCTCGACGATCAGCAGCAGGCCTCCTTCGCGATTGGCCACAATGGCCGGCAGGTCGAAATCGGCGAGGGCCTTGAGCGGCGTCTTCTTCGGCTGGACCCGGAGCCCGACGCGCTCCAGCGCCCGCGGCAGCAGCTTGACCGTCAGCAGCCCATCGGCCAATGGCAGGCCGGCGACTATGACATCGGGAGATTCCGGCCGGCCCCAGCGGCGCGCGAGGTAGCGGACGATCGCAAGGATCGGGTCGGCGCGCGGCGGCATCTCGGGCGCCTCTGCCGCCGCGGGCGCAAGCATGGGTGCAATCGGCATGGCGCCCGGCAGCGAGGCTTTCGCCAGTGCAGCGACCTGAGCCGAATCCAGCTTCTGGCGGCTTGCCGGCGCCGTTCCCGCGCCCGCCTCCCGCGCATTCCCCCACATTTTCATCGCAAATGCCGACCTAACCGCAATAATCCCAAGATACGTCGTTAGCCCGTGCCCGGGCAAACGACTGGTAAATTATGGGTTAATGGGGTCGCGTCTGTATACGACAGGTCACTTGACGTAGTGCGTCAAGTCGATCGGTCCATCGATATTGAGAGGCTGTTCCACCCGCGGCTCCGCTGCGTCAGCCGGAGGCGCCCCGATTTTTGCCCGTGTATCGGCCGTCGCGTCTGCAGGCGCCGGAACTCCGAGGAAATTCAGCAGCTTACCTGTCGCTGCAAGCAGCCGATATTCCGAGAAGCGAACCCCGAAATCCGCGGTCTCCGCCAGGATCTGCACGGAGAACTTGCTGTTTTGCGCATCGAGCACGTCGAGCAGCGAACGGCTGCCCACAGTGAATTGATCGCTGTAGGCCGAGACCAGATTGGTCGAGGCAGAGAGCTGCTGGTTGTACTGGCTCTCGAGCGAAGACTGACTGCGGATACGATCCCAGGATACACGAACCTGATCTTCGACCTCGCGCAATGCCTGTTGCTGCGCGAGCATCGCCTGCGTCTCGCGGTGGACGTTCTCCTGCACCTGAGCCTGCTGGATGCCGCCGTCGAACAAATTCATCTTCAGCGACAGCGTGCCGCTCAAATCGTTGGTCACGCCCTCGGTGCCACCGACGTCGTTGCCCGTGGACGCCGCACCGTTGAAGCTGACCTTCGGACCAAGCCCGGCCTTGCTTTCGTCGACCTGGAAACCCGCCGCATCGATGTCGGCTGAGGCGATGCGGAGCCGCGGATTGTTGGACCGCGCATTGCCGAGGGCTTCGTCGAGCGTCCCCGGGAGCGAATGCCCGGCGCGGGTCGGCAGGGTACCTTTGTCGAACGGGATGCCGACGAGCGACTGGAAGGTCGACTTGGCCGCGTCCAGAGCCTCTTGCGCCTCTTCTACGCGCGCCTTGGCGGCGGCGAGCCGCTCTTTTGCCTGAAGCAAGTCGGCATCGGTCGCGGTCTTGCCCTGAAGGTCCGTGACGTTCTGCAGCGTTTGCTGATGGAAGGCGACGTTCTGCTGCGCGATGTCGCGAATGCGCGCCTGCAGCATCACCTCGAAATATTGCTGCGCAATCTCGAGCGCGATGAACTCGCTCCGCTCCAGCACGCGAAGCGCCGCACCATCGAGGCGGGCGGCCTGGCGGTCCGATTCGGCGTCACGGTAGCCGCTGTCGAAAATATCGTAGCTGACGCTGATCCCGACCTGCGTCGGCAACAGCACGTGATTGTCGAGCCCGGCGGCCCGGCGGGTCGGGTTGGAGAGCAGCTCCGCTCCGGTCGACGCATTGAGGTCGACACGCGGCGCGTACAGCCCGAGGGCCTGCTGCAGCTCGAAGCCAGTGGCGGCACGGTCCTCGATGGCCTGGCCGATTTCCGGATTGGAATCGACCGCCATCTGCACCGCCTGCTTGAGGGTCATGGCATCAGCCGACGCGGCCCATCCGAGCACGGCGAGCGAGACGGTCGTTCCCAACAGCCAGCAGCGCAAACCGTTGTGAACGCTGGATTTCATCGACAGGCGGCTCATTTCAGCACCGGAATATTGGCGTGGAAGCAGTCGCACTTGGTGGACGACTGGGCGTCGACATGGCCGCCCGCGAGATAACCCAGAGCAACATTGCACTGGATCAGCGCCTGCGTCGCCCAGTCAAAGCCGGTGCCGGACGAGTAGACGATGGATTTGCTGATGGCGGCGGCGGCCGCGTCGTCGCGGTCCTTCTGCAGCTTGGCCGTCAGCGCCGGGCGCTTGAGCTGCAGCACAGTGGAATCGGCGGCGGAGATGCAAATGGGCTGCGCCGCCACCGCAACTGCGGAGCAGGACAACGACAAGGCAAAGGCAAAAAGTAAAATGCGGAACAAGACACCGCCCCCATTTGGCATACCGCTACAGTAGGGCTAGCAATAACGCTTGGCACGAACAACCATTCTGTCTTGCCGCCGCTGAACTCCCCCTTCACTGTTGCACAGCGGCAACTAAACCGAGCAACGGGCCAACCGCCAACCTGCATGGGACATAGCTGGCTATGGGCCGGCATCGCCCCTTATGGGCCGCTCCTGGCGGTCAATCAGTTCGGGCGATGGACCATTTGCCGTGCCGGCGCCGGGTCGGAGAATCAGCAACATATCGGCGCAATTTCGTGTAGTTAGTCGCGGCTTTGATTTGGCCGGTCCTGATCCGGAGCACCTGTTGCACTTCGTCGTCTTTCTGTGTGGTGTTCTCGGCGGCGTGGTGCCTCTCGGATCGGGCTGGTGGGGCCAGCCGGACCTGCTCTTTTTCACTGAAGGTTTGCCGTCCTGGGTCGCGGGGCTGCTGGTCGTTGCCATCCACATCATTGCCATCGCCGCCATCATCGGCGGGACCCTGGTTTTCCTGTCCGCCGCGGCAAGCCGGATCGTGCTGCTGTCGAGTTCGGTGGCCTGGCTGATCCTGGTCGCCGTGCTCGGGCACGGGGTGACGCCGGTTGCAGCTCTCCTGATCATCCTGATTGCCATTGGAGGATTCACCGCGTTCCTCCCGTCGGTTCAGCAACCGCTGCTGTCACTGCGCGATCCGGGGTCGCTGCCGCTCTGGCACGCCCGTGAGCAAGCCGCCGAACGGGTGCCGCTTTTCGGCCGGGAAAAGAAGCCGCGGCGCGACGTCGCCGGCGGGCGGCGCACCGAGCCGGCCTTCGGCGAAACCCCGGCGACCGCGATTTATTCGTCGGATTTTGCCATTGGGCCGAGCCCGACCCGGCGGAGTCGAGCCAAGGTTCGCCGCGACCGGCGGCGGTCCATCCTGGGGGTCGTCGGACTGATCGGCCTGATGGCGGTGCTCTTCGGCATCGTCGTGCTCAACAGCCAGGTGTTTACGCCAGATACGGCACGCGTCCTCGATTCCCCGTCGTCCGGACCGGTAGTGTCGCAGCCATCCAGCGCTGCAGTGAGCGTCGCCGAAGTCTCGAGCGCCAGCAGCACCGCCGCTCCACCGCCATCGTCGGCCGCCAAGAGTTCCGCGATCGCGAATCCGGCGTCTTCCGTGAGCGCCGAAGAGCGGCTGCCGAGCCAGGCGCTGGGCCTGCCGCAGCAATATGCCAGCCTTCCGCCGATCACCGCGCCAGGCCTGCCGCCATCCTCGGAGTCGGCGTCAGCGCCGACATCGCCGGCGGCGGCCTCGGCGACCGACCAGTTTTCATCGCTGCCGCCCATCGCATCCGCAAGTTCGGCCGAAACGTCGGTAGCGAGCGCCAGCGCAGCGCAGCCCCTGCCCTCGCGTTTCGCGACGCCGGCGGAGTATTGCAGCGCCGTCGCCAATACCGATGCTCCGGAAGCCTCCAAGATCACCGGCGGTCTCGCCGCCATGACCACCGCGGCCCGCACGCAGGCAGCCATGCCGCAAGGCGAGGTGCGCTGGCGCTGCATGGATAATGCGGTATGGGTCTGCGTGCAGCCGTCGGGGTCGCTGAGCTGCGACAAGGTGCCGAGCTCGGTCGACCGCGTGCTGATCTGCGCCGCGCATCCCGACACGCAAGGCATCCGCACGGCCGGTGGCGACTGGAGCTGCAACGGCTTCACGCCCGTGGTCAGCAAGGACCAGATCGACGCCCCGGATCACCGCGGCTTCGACCGTTCGGCGTGGCACACGCTCAAGGGTGACCCCGATCCGCCGGCGCATTAGCCGGCCGGCGCCTAGCGGCGTTTGAACGCGGGCTGACGCTTTTCCTTGAAGGCGGCACGGCCCTCGCGCGCATCGTCGGTGGCAAAGCAGATGGTCTGCAGGTCGCGCTCGTAGGTGATGGCGTCGGCGATGCTCATGTCCCAGGCGGCGTGCAGGTTGAGCTTGGCCGTTTCGGCGGCGATGGGGGCGCGGGCGGCGATGGCGCCGGCGATCTTTTTCGCCTCGGCGAGCAGCTCGGCCTGCGGTACGACGCGGGAAACGAGGCCCCAGCGTTCGGCAGTAGATGCGTCGATCGGATCGCCGGTCATGATCATCAGCGCGGCGTTGGACGGCCCCACCGCATGGGCCAGGTTGACCGCCATGCCGCCGCCGCCGATCCAGCCGAGCTTGATCTCGGGGGCGGAAAAGCTCGCATTTTCAGCGGCCAAGCGGATGTCGCAGGCCATCGCGGTTTCGAGGCCGCCCCCGAAGGCGTAGCCGTTGACCGCGGCGATCGACGGCTTGCGCAGCGCCCGGATGGCGTCGCAATAGTCGGGGCGGTTGCGGAAATCCCAGGGCGTCTCGTAGTCGTCGAGGACGCGGATATCGGAGCCGGCGCAGAAGGCGCGCGCACCGGCGCCGGTAAGGATCACGCAGCGTATCTCATTGTCATCATTGAAGTTTTCGACCGCCGCGACGAGTGCATCGGCCATCGCGGGGGTCATGGCGTTGAGCTTTTCCGGCCGGTTGATGGTGATGGTCCCGACCGCGCCGTCGCGCTCTACGATGATGTTTTCGCTCATCTTTCCCGGCTCCCGATGGAATTGAAATGCATATCGTTGAGATGCCTGACGATTTCGCGCACCGGGCGCTGCAGCAACGCCCCGCGCAGATAGGCGGAGGCCGCCGACTGCCACGCGATGTAGCCGCGAAATCGGGGTCGCACATATGCCCTTTCGAGCGTGTTTTTCGTCGATGAATAGAAGTTCGGCCACGCATCGTTGACCACGGAATTATGCCAGGCGCCGCGGCGGCTCGGCTGGCCGTCGTGGCTCGGAATATAGCCCGTCTGAGCGTCGGCGCTGAGCAGCCAGCCCAGATGCGCCTTGAGCTCGGGGGTCACCGCGCAGCGGGTCGAGACGCCGATCCCGGTGCCGCCCAGGGTCGACCCCGGACCGGCGCGGCCGCTGGGCGCATCGGCGAAGGCGACGGCGTACCGCCCCGGCATCGGCCGCGTGTAGTTGACGTAGCCGTAGATCAGCGGGACGAGGCGGACATCGTCGCGCTGCGCCATATGACCGAGGATGCCGATGGGGTTGAGCTGCTGGATGGAAGCCGGGGACCGCGACGCAAGCTCCGCCAGCAGCTCGACGGCCTCAATGCCCGTGTCGTCGCGCAACAAGCGCTGCGGATCTTCCGTCGCCGGGGGATCGCCGAACGAGGCGGCGATCGAGAGCAGCGACAGGATCGCATGCGGGCCGATCAGCGACATGCCGACGCCCCCTTCGGTGGACAGCGCCAGAACGCCGCTCCAGTTTGTGGCCGGCGCAGAGAGGTCCGGCCGATAGGCCGTCACCTGCGCGGCAGCATCGAGCGGCAAGGCCCAGTGCCGGCCGGCATAGCGATAGCTCGTAAGGCACGGGCCGATCGTGGCCGCGCCGATCTCGGCGAGAAGGTCAACCCCGAGCACGGCCTCGATCGGCAGCAGGCATCCGGCTTCGACCGCCTCGCCGACATGCGGGTGGTCGAGCACCACGAGGTCATAGCGCGCGCAGAGGTCGGCAATCGGATGCGACTCGAAGCCTTCGAGCGGCTGCTTGTCCCATTCGATATGGAGCCCCTGCCCCGGCGCAATCTCACGCGCCGCGTCGGCCAGCGCAGTGTAGCCGCGCGGGTGGTCCCAGGTGAGCCCGCGATAGCTCGGAGTCATATAGCGGTCCCGATGGCGCCATCCTTGACCAGCGTCGCGATCTCGGCGTCGCTGTAACCGGCTTCATGCAGGATATCGGTCGTGTGCTCCCCGGTGAGCGGCGCCCCGCGCTCGACCCGCGACGGCGTCTTCGAGAACCTGATCGGAAAGCCCGGGGTCTTCACGCGTCCTTCGGTCGGGTGGTCGTATTCGACGAAGGTGCCGTTGTGCTTGATCTGCGGATCTTCGAGCAGGTCGGTGTAGCCATAGACCGGCCCGCACCAGATGTCGGCGGCGCGCATCAGTGCCATCCACTCGGCGGTCGTCTTCGTCTTCAGCCGCTCGCGCGTTTTGGCGAAGATTTCGTCGCGCCTGGCCCAGCTGTCGCGCTCGGTATCGAGGCTGAGGAACGACGGCTCGCCGATCACCTCGCCAAGCTTCGGCAACGGCGGAAATGCAACGATGATGTTGCTGTCCCTGGTGGCGAACACGCCATAGGGCGCGCGGATGAAGGCGTGCGCATGCGGCTCCGCCGAGCGCACCTGTGCCTTGCCGCCGACGGTATGAACCGACAACTCCTGCATCTGCAGGGTCGTGATCGCATCGAGCATGTTGACCTGGACGAGCTGGCCCTCGCCGGTCCGCTCGCGATGAAGCAGCGCCGCGAGCGCGCCCTCGAACGCGGTGTAGGCAGTAACCGCATCGACGAGGAACTGGCCGGCGGGCGTCGGCGGCTCGCCTTCGCGGCCCGCCGACAGCATGGCGCCCGACATACCCTGCAGCACGAGGTCCTGCCCCGGCCAGTTGAGATAGGGACCGTCCTCGCCATAGCCCGACATCGACACATAGACGAGGCGCGGATTGATCTGGCTCAGGGTCTCGTAGTCGACGCCGAGGCGCTTCGCGACACCCGGCCGGTAGTTCTGCAGGAATACGTCGGCAGTCTTGACCAGCTCGATCAGCACTGCCTTGCCCTCGGGGTTCTTGAGATCGACCGCGAGCGAGCGCTTGTTGCGGTTGAGCGACAGGAACGAGACGTTGATCTTGTTGCCGCGCGCGCCGCCGGCCGCATTGTGGCGCTGCCACTCGCCGGCGATCGGCTCGACCTTGACCACGTCGGCGCCCAGATCGCCCAGCCGCTGTGCCGCGAACGGCCCTGCCATGGCGATGGAACAGTCGAGCACGCGATAGCCGGAGAGAATTCCCATTGTGTACCTGGAGATTTAGAACGACAGTCGTGTTTTTCTCGGGGTCATCCCCGCGAAAGCGGGGACCTCCGTTTTGGTTGGTACAGATGCATATCGCCAAACAGAGGTTCCCGCTTTCGCGGGAATGACCTGGTGGGGAGGCGTGATCATCTGCACCTCAATGCATGACCCAGCCGCCATCGACGTTGATGGTCTGGCCGGTGATGAAGGAGGAGGCGTCGGAGGCGAGGAACATCAGCGTATTGGCGATGTCGGACGGACGGCCGCGCCGCTTGATCGCCTGGCTGTCGAGGATGCGCTTTTCGTAGGCGACGAGATCGGGATGGATTTTCTCGGCGTCGGTCGGGAAGGCGCCCGGAGAGATGGCATTGGCGGTGACGCCATACTTGCCGAACTCGCGCGCCCAGACGCGGGCCAGCGCGATCAGCGCCCCCTTGGATTGGATGTAGGGACCGAGGTTCTCCCAGCCGCCCGAGAAGGTAATGGACGAGATGTTGATGATGCGGCCGCGGCCCTTCGCCTTCATGTGCGGCAGGGCGACCTGCACGCAGACGATGCCGGCCTCGACGTTGATCGCCTGCACCCGCTTGATCTCGTCGAGCGTGAAGTCTTCGAATGGCTTGCTCGGATAGATCGCGGCGTTGTTGATCACGACGTCGAAGCCGCCAATCTCACCCGAGACGCGCTCGAGCTCGCTGCGCAACCGCGCGTGGTCGCTGAGATCGAGCGTTTCGACACGAAGGCCGCCGAGTCCTTCGGCCGCCTGCTTGAGCGCCGCGACCTTTTTGAGGTCGTTGTCGACGGCGATGACCCTGGCGCCGGTCCTGAGCATCAGTACAGTGGTCTCGAGCCCGAGGCCACCGGCGGCGCCGGTATAGAGAATGGTCTTGCCGGCGACCGAGCCAAAATGGTCGGCGCCCGTCGGATTGGTGCTCATGCGCGGCCTGCGATCCTGAGGTGGTTGCCCGAGGGCTGCGGATAATCGTCGTCCGGCTGCCGGGCGATGGCGCGGATACGCGCCTCGGCCGCGGCGATCTCGTCCCTGCCGTCGAGCACGCGGAACGTCGCGTCGTAGTGCTTCTCGTCGCCATGCATGAGCCAGATCATCTCGTTGCGCTCGCGCGCCGCCAGATTGCCCAGCACGTGGTTGCTCGAGGGCTCGATGCCGAACGCGTACTGCCCCGCCTGCAAATTCTGCCACTCATACTGGCAGGGGAACTGGTCCTTGCGCGTCACCACCTCGAAGCCGAGGCCGAGCCGATCGTTGACCAGCGCCACCGGCACCTCACCCCTGGCATCGGCGCCGAGCTCATGCTGCCAGACCTGCTCGTGGAAATCGGGCTTCGGCGCGCTCGGCACACGATAACCGACACCCTGCCTGCGATAGGTCGCGGCATCGGCATGGGCCGCCCACACCACGTCGCGCACCGGCGCGAGATAGCGCGAGCCGGCATCGAGCACCGGGTGGCCGACATTGATGTGGTAACAGTACATGTGCGGCGTCTTGTAGAAGCCGTGGTTGACCACACGGTCGTGCAGCCGGATCTCCCTGCCGCCGACATCCGCCTCGATGCGCCGGATGAGGTGCAGGTCCTCGCCGAACACGGCGGCCTGCTGCACGACGCCTTCGGCCCAGAGCACGCAACGGTCGCCGTCCCAGCTCTCGCCGTAGCCGGTGAGCCGCGCCGGGATGGTACCGACCCGGCCATGCAGCGAATGCTTGACCGTTTGCCTGGGCGAATAGACATAGGTGTCGGCCGGCACCTCGTTCATGAACAGGATGTGGTCGAGCCCGCAGGTGACCAGCAGGCCCGAGAACGAACGCGCCCAGGCAAGACCGCCCTCGCCCTCGTATTCATGCAGGCCCGGATGCCGGAAGCCGGCAGGCGAGTTCCAGCCGATCGACTGGCCCTTGTACTCGCAATCGGCGATGTCCATCGCGCGGTCGACCAGCACGGTGAAGCGCAGGCCGGAGCCGGTGCGGAACTCCAGCATGCGGATGCCGCGCTCGAGACCGTCGCCGAGCGTCATCAGCCGCACGCCGGCGAACTGGGACAGCGCTCCAGTCCGCTCCTCAACCTGCCGTCGCGTCAGGCTGGTGCCAAAAAGCTCGACCATGCGCCTCAGTCCAGATGGTAGATTTCGGGCATGTCGCACCACCACTCACCCGGCGCGGCGGAGCTCAGCTTCGCCTGGCACGGATCGGTCAGCGCCAGCCACTTCTTGGTGACGGCGAGATCGCCCAGCACCTGCATGTCGGCGGCATAGTCGTTGCCGGTATATTCCCAATAGCCGAACAGCAGGTGCTCGGGCTCGCGCAGGAAGATCGAGTAGTTGCGGATGTGGGCGGCCGAGAGCGCGACATTCATCTCCGGCCACGGCTCGGCATGGAGCCGCTTGTATTCGGCCAGCTTTTCGGGCTTGACCCCGATCACCATCCCCATGCGCTGGGCGCTCATTCCTTGGTGCCTCCCGCCGTCATGCCGGTGACGAGGAAGCGCTGCGCGAACAGGAACACGATCATCACCGGCGCGATGGCGACGAGCGTCGCGAGCGCCAGCGCCGAGAGCGAAATCGTCGAGGACGCCGCATTGGTCGGATTGAACTGCGGCACGTTGGACAGCATTTCGGCGAGCCCGACCTGGATCGGTGCCTTGCGGCCGGGCAGCATCACATAAGGCAGGAAGTAATTGTTCCAGTTGCTGGTGAAGCTGAAGAAGCCGACGAGCGCGATCACCGGCGTCGCGAGCGGCATCGCCACCCGCGCGAACACCTGGACCTCGCTGGCGCCGTCGATCCGCGCCGCATCGAGCAGGTCGCGCGAAATGGCGGTCGAGAAGTAGATGTAGGTCAGATAGACGCCGAACGGGAAGAACGAGAACGGCAGGATGGCGGCGAGCGGATTGCCGATCAGGTGCACGGCGCTGAGCTCGAGGAAGATCGGCAGCACCAGCGCCGTGCTCGGCACCAGCATGACGATGAGCGTGGTGGCGAGCAGCGCCTTGCGGCCGCGGAACTCGGTGAGCGCCAGGGCGTAGCCGGCAGGAATGCTGGTGACGAGCGTGATCGCCAGCGCCGCGATGCAGTAGAAGGCGGAGTTGCCGATCCAGGTCCAGAGCAGCCCGTCCTGGAACGAGACCAGGCTCTGCCAGTTGTCGGCGACGGTCTGCAGGCTGCCGAACGAGAACGGCGCATCGAGCAGCATCTGCCGGTCGGTCTTGGTCGGCGCGATCAGCAGCCAGACGATCGGCACGACGAAGAATGCCGCGAAGACGACGAGCAACAGGATGGCGACCGCACGCCCGAGCCACGCAGCGGGCGAGTCGTCGCGCATGGCGCCCAGCGATGCGTCAGGCGCGCTCAAACAGGCCACCCCTGAACACGAAGATCACGCTCAGGACCAGCGCGACCACCAGCAGCACCAGCGAGATGGCGGCGGAGCCGTTGAAGTCGCTCTGCTTGAACGCATAGAGGAAGGCGAGCTGGTTGAGCGAATAGTCCTGCGAGACGACGCCGCGGCTCGCCTGCGACAGCACGCGCGGCTCGACAAACAGCTGCGTGCCGCCCGCGAACGAGAGGACCACCATGTAGGCGATCCATTTGCGCAGCAGCGGAATCTGGATGAACCAGGCGGTGCGGATCGGCCCGGCACCATCGACGCGTGCCGCCTCGATGACGTCGCGGCTGATATTGTTGAGCGCGCCGTACATCACGATGATCCAGCCGCCGGCGCCGGTCCAGAAGGCGATGATCGCGAGCGTCACCGGCAAATGGTCGGCCTGCACGGTTTCGACGAACGAATTGAAGCCGAGCCCGTGCAGCAGGAACGACACGGGGCTGACGGTGGGGTCGAGTACGAACAGCCAGAGCATGACGCTCGACGCACCGGCCAGCGCGCCGGGGATGTAGTAAAGGAAGCGCACGCCGGTCGAGAGCCATTTGACGCCGATCGCGTGAACGATGATGGCGAGAACCACCACCAGGATGATGAGGCTGACGAGCCAGACCACGAGGTAGAGCCCGACATGCTCGACCGCGGGGAGGAAGCGGTAGTCCTTGAACACCTTGACGAAGTTGGCGACGCCCACGAAGGCGTTGCGCTTGGTGAAGGCGAGGTAGATCGCGTAGGCCGAGGGCAGCAGGCCGAACAGCACCAGGAACACGGTGTAGAGGCTGATGAAGGCCAGCCCCACCTGGCGTTGCGCACGCTCCACGCTCGCTTTGGCGAGGGGCCGTCCATCCGCGCGCGGATGGACCGCTGTGTCGTGAA
>Ga0207667_10002995_pt1 | contig 20972 bp, 16 predicted proteins | sample KBSCornC52_FD_184301 | JGI IMG/M metagenome (GOLD analysis project Ga0207667, IMG submission 184301) | Corn rhizosphere microbial communities from Kellogg Biological Station, Michigan, USA - KBS Corn C5-2 (SPAdes) (version 2) | ecosystem: Host-associated > Plants > Roots > Rhizosphere > Soil ...
CAGGGGGATTTGGCTGGAATCCGCGTAGGAGGCGCAGCCAAGGCGCGGATCGACGCGCTCGCGCAGGTGTTCACGGGGTACGTCGAGCACATCGCGCGTCGAACCGAGTTCACTCCGCGCTACCTCTTCAGCGAGCGCGAACGACCGAACCTCGTCGTGCGCGTACGCGTGCGACTGGAAGATCCAGAAGAGCGCATGTTTGCGGGCGTGCCCACCTTCGTTACCATCGAACGGACCAAGTGAGCGCGGCTACGGGCGAGCTCATCATCGAAACCGAGCACCTCTCGCGTCGCTTCGGCGAGCTGATGGCGGTGCGCGATCTTTCGCTCTCGGTGCGACGTGGAGAGATATTTGGCGTGCTCGGGCCAAATGGTGCCGGCAAATCGACGACCATCCGCATGCTGTGTGGCATCCTCGATCCGACATCCGGGCGAGGCACGGTGGTCGGCTTCGATATCGCGCGCCAGGCCGAGTCGATCAAGCAGCGCATCGGCTACATGACTCAGCGCTTCAGCTTGTATGAAGATCTGACCGTAGCTGAAAATCTGAACTTTTATGCCGGAATTTACGGGGTTCCGTGGACCAAGCGCCGCGCGCGCGTGGATTTCGTGCTCGAGCGATCGGGGCTCACCGGGCGCAGAAAGCAACTTGCCGGGACGCTTTCGGGCGGCTGGAAGCAGCGTGTTGCTTTGGCCAGCGCGACCATCCACGAGCCGCCGCTGCTATTTTTGGACGAGCCCACTGCCGGCGTCGATCCGGTGAGCCGGCGCGAGTTTTGGGAGCAAATCCATCGCCTGGCTGCGGACGGCACGACCGTGCTCCTCACCACGCACTACATGGATGAGGCCGAGCGCTGTCATCGCCTGAGCTTCATCTTCCACGGCGAGCTCTTGGACGTCGGGACTCCGGACGAGATCATCGCGCGCCGACGGCTCAGCGCAGCCGAGTTGGAGGTGGATCGCGCGACGGAGGCAGCCGCGGTCCTTCGCGCGCGCCCGGAGGTCGACGAAGTCGCGCACTACGGACGCTCGTTGCGCGTTGCGACGCGCGCCGGCAGCGACGCCCTGGAACTCGCGAACCGCCTGCTCAGCGAGGGGAATTTCGTGATTTCACAGGGCCGCCGAGCACGCGTTACGGTGGAAGACGCGTTCGTGTCCATGGTCCGAGCCGAGCATCGCGAGCGCGAGCGCGGGGGCGCCTCGTGAACGCACGCATCTGGGTGATTGCGGCGAAGGAGCTACTGCAACTGCGAAGGGATCGCCTGACGCTGGCGATGATGATCGTGCTGCCAATCGTGCAGCTGTTGCTGTTCGGCTACGCCATCAATACCGACGTGCGCCACATCGCCACGGTCGTATTCGATCAAGATCGAAGCGCTGCGTCGCGTGATTTGGCGCGCTCGCTCGAGGCAACCGGCTTTTACGAGATCGTCGGAAACGTCGCCGGCTACGACGAGATCGGCCGTGCTTTGCGGTCGAATCGCGCGCACGTGGCCCTGGTGGTTCCGCCTGGCTACGCTTCGAAGTTGGCGCGCGGGCAAAGCGTGCAGGCACAATTGGTGGTCGATGGTTCGGATCCGCAAACCGTGGCCAGCGCGACGAACACCGCGGCATCCTTGGTGCTCGCTCGTTCGAGCGCGCTGCTCGTGCAGCGTTTGAGCCAATTTACAGGAGCGCGCACGGGCGAACCGATCGAACTCGAACCCGATACTTGGTACAATCCGGAGCTTCGGACGGCGGTGTACATCGTGCCGGGGCTCGTGGGAGTGATCCTCACCATGACGATGGTCATGCTGACGTCGATGGCCATTGCGCGCGAGCGCGAACGCGGCACGCTCGAACAGCTGATCGTCTCGCCGGTTCGCGGGGTCGAGCTCGTCGTGGGCAAGATTTTGCCGTACGTCGTCATTGGCTATGTTCAGATGACATTGATTTTTCTGGCCGGTCGCTTGGTGTTCGACGTGCCGATCCGCGGTGCGCTCGCTGTGCTGTACGCGATTGCGTTCCTATTCATTGCCGCAAACCTTGCCCTTGGTCTCTTCTTTTCGACGCTCGCCAAGACTCAGCAGCAAGCCATGCAGATGTCGTTCTTCTTCCTTTTGCCGAACATCCTACTGAGCGGCTTCATGTTTCCGTGGGAGGCCATGCCGCGACCGGCGCAGCTCTTGTCTCAAGGCCTGCCGCTCACGCATTTTCTGCGAATCGTGCGCATCATCACGCTAAAAGGCGGGGATTTTGCCGATGTGCAGGTTGAAGTGCTTTGGCTCAGCGCACTGCTCGGAGCATTGATTTTGCTCGCGTCCTTGCGCTTCACGAAAAAGCTCGGCTGATGGTTCGCCCGCGCAGTGACATCTCCGAACGGATCCGCGACGCCGCGTGCGACCGCTTCCTCGCTGACGGCGTGGATGGCGCGTCGCTGCGCGCGATCGCGGCGGCCGCGAATACCAGCATCGGCATGGTCTACTACTATTATCCGAGCAAGGACGAGCTGTTCTTCGCGGTGGTAGAGGCGACCTACTCCGAGCTCGTCGCCGATCTGGCACAAGCGCTCGCGCCAGACGTGAGCGTGGAGGTGCGACTGCGTCGTCTGTACGAGCGGATCGGGCTGCTCTCAGACGCGGAGCTGCGCGTGCTGCGGCTAGTGATGTGTGAGGTGCTGAAAGGGACGACGCGGCTCGAGCGGATCGTGAAACGCTTCCAAGCCGGGCACGTGGCACTGATCGTCGCGACGGTCCGCGATGGGTTCGCCCAAGGCGCCTTCGAGCGCGGTCGGCATCCATTGGTAGCCATGACTGCGCTGGTGGGCTTGGCTGGAGTCGCGCAGATAATCTGCAGATTTGCCGCGGATCGCTTGCCCTTTCCCGGGGTTCCGCGGGGCCCTGCGCTGTCCGCCGAGCTCGTCGACGTACTGCTGCGCGGGCTCGCGAGTGAACCGAAGCGCGCGCCCGAGAAAGACTGAGGACACACCAGCAGAGCTTGCCAATGCGCATGCTGCGCAAATCGGCGCGGTCGGCCCGCTATGGTGAAGTTCTCGCGCAACTCGCGCTGGGCGAGAAATTCGCGCTTAGAGTTCGCTCATGAAGCGGAACACCTGATCCGAGAAACCGGGCAAGTCCTCGTGACCGAAGTCTGGATAAACGATGGCCCGCTTTGGGGAAGTGATCTTGTTGTACGCCGCGTATTGCGTCGAAGGCGGGCACACTCGATCCATCAGCCCCACACCCATCAAGACCTGTGCGCGGATACGCGGCACGAGGTGCTGAATGTCGATGTATCCGAGGCGCGTGAACCATTCCCGCTCGCTGGCATGCGTCGGATCGTGGCGGCGAAAGAATTGACTCAGCTCGCCGTACGCGCCTTCCGCCAAATCCATCTCCCAAACCCGTTGGTAATCGGACAAGAACGGGAAGGTGGGCGCGGCGCGCCGGATGCGTGGCTCGAGCGCAGCGCAAGCCAGGGTAAGTGCGCCCCCTTGCGATGCGCCGAGCGCGCCGACGCGGTTTGCGTCCACCTCATCGAGTGCCATCACGATTCCGGCGAGCGCGACGGTATCCAAAAAAATGTGCCGAAAGAGCAAGTTCTCGGGGTTGTCCTGCAGGCCGCGGATGAAGTGGCCGTGATGAGTCGTGCCGGTCACCCCGCCAGTGTCCTCGCTCAATCCGCCTTGGCCTCGGCAATCGAGCGAGGCGACGGAAAAACCCAGGCCGAGCCAGCCGAGTTTGCCGTTCCAATCACCGCTCGATGACGTGTAGCCGTGAAACTCGAGCAGCGCTGGGTGCTTCTTCGCCACGTTCCGCGGCCGCAAGTATTTTGCATGGATGCGCGCTTTGCGCACTCCGGTAAAATACAAATGGAAGCACTCCGCGAAGGGGGTTTGGAACTCTGCCGGAATCAACTCCACCTTGGGGTCGACGCTCGCGAGCTCCGCGAGCGCGCGTTGCCAGTACTCGGCGTGGTCGACCGGTTTTGGATTGAGCCCGGTGTACGTTTCAAGCTGAGCCAGCGGCAGATCGAGGAGCGGCATGAGGTAAGCTTCTCGAATAATCGAGACCCGCCGTAGCGGGAAACCATTTCAGGAATTTTGCGCGATCGCGGCGCGCAGCAGATCCGAGTCTGCGCGCCTCTTCCGCTCGCGATCCGGGCGGCGTAAGCTCGCCCATACCGCATGGCAGACACGCTGCTGGAGCAGGCGCCCAAGGTGCTGCCACCGCTGCACCACGAATTTCGGCCGGCTTGGCTCGGTAATCGCGCATTTTGCGGCGAGGTCGCGCGCAGCGAGGGCGTGCGACTCGCGCTCGCGCTGGAGCGTGACGCGGGCAATGTCTCGGTGTTCGAGACTCGGCTCTTGCCCGCGCGCCATCCGCACGCTTCGCAGAACCTGCGCTACGTCGAACGGATTCTCAAATTTCTACTCTGGCAGAAGGGCGGCTTTCGCGTGAGCGTTGCCGGGCCAGGTGAGGTTGCTGAATACTTGGCGCGCGAATACGCGCCGGGCGGCGCGCGTGCTTTCGACGCCGAATTTTTCAGCAAGATCTACGAAAAGTCGCGCTTCGTCGTCGAGTCGGTGCCGTTCGCGGCACTTCCGAAGGAGCTCGAGCAGGGCATGGCGATCGGGGGGCACTTCGACGGTTGCCGCATCGGTTTCGATGCGGGCGGCAGCGATCGCAAGGCCGCGGCCGTCATCGACGGCAAGGAAGTGTTCTCTTGTGAGGTCGCTTGGGAGCCGAAGCTGCAGAGTGACCCGCAATACCACATCGATGGCATCAACGACTCCATTCGCCGCGCAGCCGAGCATCTCCCACGCATCGACGCGATTGGAGTGAGCTCGGCCGGAATCTACGTGAACAACCGGACGATGGTGGCCTCTCTGTTCCGCCGGGTGCAACCTTCGGCGTTCAACGCTCGAATCAAGAGCATCTATCTGGATGCGGCCAAAAAATGGGGCGACGTTCCGGTAGAGGTTGCCAACGACGGCGATGTCACTGCCCTGGCGGGAGCGCTCGAGCTCGAAGATCACTCGGTGCTCGGTCTGGCGATGGGCACGAGCGAAGCCGCGGGCTACGTCAATTCACGAGGGCTGATTACCGGTTGGCTCAACGAGCTCGCGTTCGCTCCGGTCGACTATGGGCCAGACGCCGCCGTGGACCACGAATGGTCGGGAGACCGCGGCACCGGCGTCAGCTACTTCTCACAGGACGCGGTGATCCGTCTCGCCGCGCGTGCCGGCATCGAGCTCGACGCCAGCGCGTCTCCCGGAGCGAAGCTGCAGCGCGTGCAAGCGCTACTGGCCCGAGGTGACTCGCGCCCACGGCCCATCTTCGAAACACTGGGCGTTTACCTGGGCTACGGTCTCTTACACTACGCGGAATTCTACCCAATAAAGCACGTGCTTCTGCTCGGGCGCGTGACCTCGGGTCAGGCGGGGAGCATTCTGCTCGAGCGGGCACGCGAGGTTTTGGCATTGGAATCGCCAGAGCTCGCGAAAGCGCTCGAGATTCACTTGCCCGACGAAGCCACGCGCCGCGTGGGCCAAGCGATTGCTGCTGCAAGTCTGCCACGCCTGCATGGGCACTGAGGTCAAGATGAGGCTGAGCCACCCCAGCGCGGAAATCTTCGTTCCAGATCAGTCGCCGCTCGAAGCCGCATTACCACGCACCACGCACCTCGGGATCGGCGCCCATCACGACGACCTCGAGTTGATGGCCGCGCACGGCATTTTGGACTGCTTTGCGCAACCGAATCGCTGGTTCACGGGCGTGGTCGTCAGCGACGGCGCTGGCAGCGCGCGCGATTTCGAATATCAGGCCTACAGCGACGAACAGATGATGCAGGTTCGGCGCGCCGAGCAAAAAAAAGCCGCGTATGTCGGAGAATACGCGGCGCAGTTTCTTCTCGGTCACCCGAGCTCCGCCGTCAAAGACTCGAAGAACCGAGCGGTGCTCGCGGACCTGACGGCGATCCTCGAAGAGACGCGCCCAGACGTCGTATACACCCACAATTTGGCTGACAAGCACGACACCCACGTGGCCGTGGCACTGCGTGTGCTCGCTGCTTGCCGCGCGCTCGCGCCGAGCGCTCGCCCGAAGCAGCTGATTGGTTGTGAGGTGTGGCGGGATCTCGACTGGCTGTGCGACGCGGACAAGGTTTCGATGCCGGTCGACCGGCACGAGAATCTGCAAAGCGCGTTGATGGGTGTATTCGATTCACAAATCGCGGGCGGCAAACGCTACGATTTGGCGACCGCTGGGCGGCGCAAGGCGCACGCGACGTACGCGGAAAGCCACGGCACCGATCGACATAGCGCGTTGATTTGGGGCATGGATATGACGCCGCTGATGGCTGACGGCGATCCGTCTGCGCACGTGGCCGCGCTGATTCGACGCTTCGAAGACGAAGTGCTGGTGCGAATCCGCCAGCTCGGCGGCTAGTGTCGGCGCGCGCGATCGACCGGCAACGAAGCTTACGCTACATGCCGGCCGAGACGAGCTTACCGTCCACGTAAACCGCGATTGGCTGGGAAAGTGTGCGCGGTTCGAGATTCGGATCCGCCGCGAGCACCAAGAAACTTGCGCGTTTGCCGACAGCGAGCGAGCCGTAGTCGGAGAGACCCAAGAATTGGGCGGGCACACTGGTCCCCGCGCGCACGATGCTCGCGCCGTCGAGCCCGGCCGCGACCAGTAAGTCGAGCTCAGCGAGCTGGATATTGGTGTCTCGCGTATTGCCGAGATCGGTGCCGTACAGCACGCGAGCGCCGCGCTCGCGAAGGTCGTGCAAATTCTTTATCGCGGCGGCACCACCGCCAAACGCGGCCAGCGTGCTGACCACCGTGCGTGTCTTCCACGCCTCGAGAGTCTCTTCGCTGAGCGCTTCAGTCGGCGTATGAGCGAGCACATCCACGCCGTCGGCTGCGGCGCGCGCAGCGCTCGAGTCCTCGAGCGCGTGAGTGTAGACCTGCAAATGGTGGCGGTGCGCGGCGCCGACGACGGCTTTGACGGTGGCATCGTCGAGGCTCGGCGGCAGGGTCAGTGGGACTTTGATCACCTGAGCGCCCGCGGCGAACAGGGTTTCGACGGCCGCGATTCCGGCGGCGGGCGAGCTCACCTCCAGCCCATACCCAGCCTGACCCCAGGACGTCGTCGGGTAACCCGCCTTGGCGGTGATCATGGGCCCCGCGTTGAGCACCTTCAACGCGCCATGGTCCGTACCCAGCGCAGTGAGCGGCGCCGCCAAATCGAGCACCGCGACGATGCCGCTCGCCAGTAGGTCCTCTGCAACCGGATCGTAGGCTAGGTGCACGTGGCTATCGACAAAGCCGGGGACGATGTACCGACCCGTGACGTTGACGACGCGATCGGTTGCGCTCGCGTTGACCCCGATGGCGGTCACGCGGCCGGCCTCGACGCGCAGGTTTTGTTTACCTAGGCCGAAGACGTCGCCGCCTTTCAAGACGAAGCTGCTCGCGTCCGGCACTGCCCCGCTCGGCGCAGGGCTGGCACCATCCGGGCGCGTCGCACGCTCCGGGTGTGGTGTCGCAGCTAGATGTTTGCCGCTCTCCTCAGCCGTCTCACGCGTGGAGCAGCTGATCGACAGTAGCCCCAGGAGCAGCGCGCATCGCATGCCCCTGGCTATAGCGCGAATCGCTTCGCGCACGATATTTCGACGCTCAGTAGCCGAGAGTCGGGCGGCCCATGCCGCGATAGGCGAGGCCCGCCGCTGCGACGGCAGTTGGCGCGCACATATTGCGGCCGTCGAATACGTGGCGACCGCGCATCAGCTCGCGAATGCGCGGGAACTCCGGGTTGCGATACTCGTTCCACTCGGTCGCGAGCAGGAGCGCGTCCGCGCCGCGGCAGGTCTCGTACTCGCTGTCCAAGATCTCCACGCGATCCAGCAAGCCCAAGGCCTGCATGCTTGCGCGGCCGGTTTCTCGTGCTTGTGGATCGGTCGTGCGCACGCGAGCGCCACGCGCCACGAGCTCGGCGATCATCTTGATGCCCGGGGCTTCGCGGACGTCGTCGGTCTTGGGCTTGAATGCCAGGCCCCACACCGCGATGACCTTGTCTCCGAGTCCACCGAGATCGCGCTCCATGTGTGCGAGCAGGGTCTTCACCGGCACTTCGTTGGCGCGCACAGCGGCGCTTGCGACCTCGAGTTTCAGGCCTTGCTCCTCGCCCGTCCGTACGAGCGCGCGCAAATCCTTCGGGAAGCAGCTGCCGCCGAAGCCCAAGCCTGGATACAGGAACTGCATGCCGATGCGTTCGTCGGAGCCGACGGCCAAGCGCACGTGCTCGACGTCACCGCCGGCCACGTCGCACAGGTGCGCGATCTCGTTCATGAAGCTGATCTTGGTCGCCAAGAGTGCGTTCGATGCGTACTTGACGATCTCTGCGCTCTTCGGGCTCATCCGTTGAATACGGCTGCGCTGGCGATTGTACGGTGAGTACAGCCGCTCCAGGAGCTCGAACGCGCGATCGTCGTCCGTGCCGATCACGATGCGATCGGGCTTGAAGAAGTCATTGACCGCGTCGCCCTCTTTCAAGAACTCGGGGTTACTCACCACGCTGATCTTGTGTTTGGCGTGCTTGTCGACGACGGCGCGGACACGCTCGTTGGTTCCGACTGGAACCGTGCTCTTCAGCACGAGCGCGATCGGGTGCTCGGCGGCCTTCGCCACCTGCTCGGCAACCGTCAGCACGTACGAGAGGTCGGCCGAGCCGTCCTCTTGCGGGGGAGTACCAACCGCGACGAATACGACCTCACGCCCACGAATGCCTTCCGTCAGGTTCGACGTAAAGTCGAGCCGGTGAGGCCAATTCCGTTTCAGGAGATCGGCCAAACGCGGCTCGAAGAACGGGACCTCGCCAGCACGAAGCTTGGCGAGCTTGTTCTCGTCCACGTCGATACACGTGACGTTGGTGCCTGAATCTGCAAAACAGGCCCCCGCCACCAAACCAACATACCCAGAACCAACGACCGCTATTTTCACGATCCTCTCCGTAGTCAGGATCCGAGTTCTTGTCGAATGGTTTTGGCGCAGGGAGTGGGGGTCTTGCTGAATAGGTGGTCAGTGCGGCTCGGCTTTTCCGTTCATGGCAGCGGCCGTGCGCCCGGCGGCGTTGCGCCCGCCGCGCGCCGTCTGCCAAAATCCTGAAACATGGCCGGAGCTCGTTATGTCCGAGCAATCGAGAGCAAGGCGTTGCGGGCTCACTGGACGTTGCTCGGCATCGTGTCGTGCGTTGGTTCGGCGTGTATCCAAATCCGTAGTCCGGAGCCGCCGCCCGCGAGCCGAGCGAGCGGCGAATCGGCGAAACCACGCGCCGAGCGGAACGCCGCGGCCGCGCCCGAGCGACCGACCGAGCAAGCGGAGCCGCCGTCGTTCGTGCTGGCGGCGGGCGGTGACGTGAACTTGGGCCGCGCATGCGGCCAGCGTCTACTCGCGACGTCGGACTACGATCCCTTGCGCGGTGTCAGCCGTCTCTGGGCCGACGCCGATCTGCGCTTCGTCAATCTCGAGTCCGGGCTCAGCGAGCAACACGGAGAAACGCAATCGGCGCGACACGCGCTGATCTTCACTGGCCCGCCCTCTGGCGCCGATGCGCTGCTGCGCGCGAGAATCGGCGTGGTGTCGACGGCGAACAACCACGCTTGGGACTACGCGCAGCGGGGCTTGTTCGAGACGCTCGCAAATCTCGATCGCGTCGGAGTGGCGCATGCCGGCACCGGACGTGACGAAGACGCGGCGTATCGGCCCACGCTGATCCACGTTCATGGGCTGACCGTCACGCTGTTCGCGGTGACTCAAGTCTGGAATTTGGGCGTTTTCGCGGAAGAAGAAGGCCGGCATCACGTGGCTTGGGCCGACAGCGCACGCCTGCGGCAAGCGCTGCTGCGCGCCCGCGCCGATTCGGACTTCGTCGTGCTGAGCTACCACGGTGGTGAGGAATACATGGACGCGCCGCTGGCGAAGACGCGTGAGTTCGTTTCGGCGGTGATGCGCCTCGGCGTCGACGTCGTGATCGGTCATCACCCGCACGTGCCGCAAGGCGTCGGTTGGGACGGCGAGCGGCCGATCTTCTACAGTCTCGGCAATTTGGTGTTCGACGGCCGCGGAGAGCTACCGTGGACGCGCAGCTCGTTCCTGGCCAAAGTGCGGCTTCGACGAGGCGCACCGGCAGAGGTTTTCGCGTGTCCTTATTCGATCGACGGCTACGAGCCCGCCGCGATGCCGAGCGAAGGTCCGGCGCGCGCCGCATTTGCGCGCCATTTGCGGGCGATTTCGGCCAGCGTGGGCGGGACCGAGGTCGGCGCGCCCGATGCTCTCGGCTGCCTGCGGTTGACGCCGAGGGCCGGGTCGGCGGCGTCGTCGCCTAGGCGCTGACGCCTTCCGCCTCACGGTCGTGTTCGAGCTGATCCAAGATCTGGCCTGCTCGCTCCTCGCTGATTCCGAACCACTCGGCGAGTTGGTTGATGAACGCGTTTTCTTCGTCGGTGACTTCGTCGTCCGCGAGGGCGATGGCGGCGGCGAGCGCGAATGCTCCCTCCGCTTCGTTCGGATCCTCCGCGATTTCTTCGGCGATCTCTTGCAGGCGCGCATCGCGGCCGCTCTCGGCGAGTCGCTTCTCGTAGCTTTCCAGCATCACGTTGATCGTGCCGGTGCGCAGCAAGTTGTCGGTCAGGCCGCGAATTGCTCCGCGCACGGCGTCTCTTTCGGCGTCCGCGATGGTGCCATCGGCGGCCATCATCAAGAACATCGTTTCCGCCAGTGGCTCGACCCGATTCAGCGAGCCAATTTCTTCGGGGCTGAGCAAGCCCTCACGGGTCAGCGTCTCGTAGGCCGAAGAAGCGACCATGCTCGGGCGCCGGCCGCTTTGGAGGAGAGCGTCGCGAAGGCGAGCGATGGTGACGGTTTGAATCTTCATAAACCGGGAAACTTAGCCCGCCCGCCGCGCCGGATCTAGCTCGAGCTTCTCAGCGGGAATGCGTGATCCCCGATTGGAATCGCCCTCCCTGACCGAGGGCGTCGGCACCGAGAATGATGCAGGTCGCGTCGTCACGGAGAAAGCGCATCTGCGGCAGAACGGCCTGCAAGAGCTCGTACAGTTTTTCGCCAGTGGCGGCCGAAAGCGTCATGCCCTTTTGCTCGAGCTCGAGCTTGAGGCTGATCTCTCGCACGATTTGGCCGTCGTGCGAGCCTCCGGTCATACCGTCGGAGACGGCGAGCCAGGCGCCGCCCCAGATCAGCGGCACGAGCTCGTACGGGTGGACCTCGCCGATGCGGTGCCCGATCGGGCCCGATAGCGGCGGGTGTAAGCTCAGGTGGCCGCCGGGCAGTGCGTGAGCGAGCGGCGGCATTCCGGCGTTCAGGAGCTCCACTCGGGCGTCGCGTTCCGACACGCGCACGATGATCAAGCCGACTTCCGTGCCGGGGCGGACCGCGAGCCGCATTTCGAGCTCGGCCACGACCTGATGCAGGGCTGCGTGCCTTTCGAGCACGCTGCGCGCGTGGCGCATCATCGCGCCGAGCAGGCTGCCGGAAGATTCGGCGACACCTTGCACGTCGACGAGGACGATCACGAGGTCGCCCTCGTCGTCGACGAAGACGTCGAACAGGTCGGACGGGCGCGGGCCTTCGATGGTTTCGCCGCTGACGCGCAACATGCCGCTCTGCACCGGCAAACTGCGAACGAGAGGATCTTTGTGAGCTGCTGCCAAGATGAACTCGACCTATTGCGAGCGCCGAGCCAAGCCCGATGCGCGCCGAACTCGGTCGAGCTTCCTGGCGAAACCACAAATATATTCAATGTTTAGGTGTGGCGCCAAGGTGCGATAGCGCACCCGGTCGGAGGCGTTTCTCGTCTCAAATTGAACTCGTGAGATCGGCGCGTCTAAAGGCGGGACCAAATCGTGCGTTTCAGTGAAGTGAACCGATGACTGAAGATGAAAACGGCGCGTCTGCTCAGGGGACCTCAGACCTAGTCGCCGTCGTCGACGACGACCCCACCGCACGCCGTTTGATGCGTTTCTGGCTCGAGCGCACGGGCTACCGCGTGATCGAGCACGATTCGGCGCGCAGCGTGCTCGAGAACGACGGCGAGTTGCCGACGGTCGCCTGCGTCGATCTCGGGCTCGGTGAGGTGACGGGCATCAAAGTCATTCAACACCTGCGCGCGCGTGACGCGGAGCTGCCGATCATCGTGGTCACCGCGCAGCGTGAAATCGAGACGGCGGTCTCGGCGATGCGCGCCGGCGCTTACGACTACATCACGAAGCCACTCGATCGAGATCGACTGCTGCTCGCCGTGCATCGCGCGCGGGAGCGGCGCGAACTCGTGATCAATGTGCGGCGTTTGGAGAGCGCGCTCACCGAGCGCTCGGTGCTCGGCGCGATCGTCGGCAAGAGCCCGCCCATGCGCGAGCTCGCGCACCAGGTGCAGCGAGTGCTCGAGAGCGAGGTCGCGGTCTGCGTTTCGGGCGAGAGCGGCACGGGCAAGGAGCTCGTAGCGCGCGCGATTCACAGCGGCGGCCAGCGGCGGCGCGGGCCGTTCGTGGCCATCAACTGCGCCGGTATCCCCGAATCCTTGCAGGAATCCGAGCTGTTCGGCCACGAACGCGGAGCCTTCAGCGGCGCGACGCAAATGCGGCGCGGCTGCTTCGAGCAAGCCAACGGTGGCACGCTTCTACTCGACGAAATCGGCGAGATGAGTTTGATGACGCAGGCGAGCCTGCTGCGAACTCTTCAAGAAAAGACGATTCGCCGTGTGGGTGGCTCGGCGGAAATCCCGATCGACGTGCGCATGGTGTGTGCGACGCATCGTGACCTGCGCGCCGAGGTCGAAGCCGGACGCTTCCGCGAAGATCTATACTTCCGGCTCGTGGTCTACCCGATCCATTTGCCCGCGCTGCGTGAGCGCGTGGAAGACATTCCGCTCTTGGTTGGGCATTTCCTACGCACGCTGACCTCCGACATCGGGCGTCAGGTGCACCGCATTGCGCCCGAGGTGCTCGAAGCGATGTCGCGCCACCGTTGGCCGGGCAACGTGCGTGAGTTGCAGAACGTCGTGCACCGCAGCTTGCTCGCCTGCCGCGGCGACGAGATCACGCTCGCCGATCTGCCGCCGGACATCCGCGAGTTGGGTCTGCCCCCGCTCGGTTTGTCGGTCGTGCCGGGCTCTGGCAACGGGCACGCGCACGTGGAAAGCGAAATTTTGCCGCTGCGCGAGCTCGAGCGCCGCGCGATCCAGCGCGCGCTCCGCGCCACTCAGGGCAGCGTGGGCAAGGCCGCAAAACTGCTGGGAATTGGCCGCGCCACCTTATACCGGCGGATCGCCACGCTGGATTTGTCGAGGGACGTCGCGTGAGCTCGGGCTCGAATCACGAGCCGCCCCTGTCGCTGCCGCCCGAGATGCTGCGAGAGCTCGCGTCGGCGGGCGTCGATCCAGACGAACCGCCGAGTCTCGAGCAGTGGCAGACGTTGTTGCTCCGGCTCGCACACCACTTTCGCGACGAATCGAACCCGCTGAAGTTCGCGTCCTCCGCGTTGGGCCACGATTTACGCACGCCGATGACGGTCGTGATCGGTGCCAGCGAGCTGCTCCTCGAAAGTGAGCTCGACCCCGAGCAGCGCCAAGCCGCGCAGAACGTGCATCGCTCCGGACAGCAGCTACTCGGCGTGATCGACCAACTGCTGAGCGACGTGACCGAGCAGTCCAAGTCGATGCCGCCGCGCGCGCTCGGTACGCCGAACGTGCGGTCGGACATCGCTCAGCGCACCTTCCGCGTGCTGCTCGCCGAGGACAACGAGTTCAACCGCGCGCTGATCGAGCGCGTGCTACGGAGCTTGAACTGCGAAGTGGATCTTGCGCCGAGCGGCCGCGAGGCGGTACGCCGGTTCCACAACGGAAATTACGATTTGGTGCTGATGGATTGCCACATGCCGGATCTCGACGGGCTCGAAGCCACGCGTCAGATCCGGGCGGGAGAGGCCGAGGACCGGCGGGTTCCAATCGTCGCGGTCACGGCCGGGACGGTGCCGGGCGCGCGGCAAGCCTGTCTGCAGGCAGGCATGGACGATTTCATTGCCAAACCGTTCTCGCTCGCGACCTTGCGTCGTAAGGCTTCCCAGTGGCTGGCGGTCGCCGCGCAGACGAACGCTGCCCGCGAGCCCCCCGCGCCGACCAACGCTGATTCCGAGCAGCGCGTGCTGGCGGCTGCTCCGATCAGCGCTTCGCCGTCGTCGGTCGATCTGTCGCGGCTGCAGGAGCTCGCGGATGAGGCGGGCTCGCCGCGCATCGTGGAAGAGCTGTCGTTGATTTTCGTGGAAGACATGGACCGCCGCCTCGATTCCCTGCGCGAAGCGACGGACGAACGCGGAGAGCGAAAGCTGCTCAGCGTGATTCATTCGGTGAAAGGCGCGTGCGCGAACTTCGGTGCTCTGCGGATGGCGGCTCTGGCAGAAGCCATCGAGCGTCGCGTGAAACAGGGCGACCTGCTCGGCCTCGACTTGGAGGTCGGCGAGCTGTGTCAGGAGTTCCAAGTCGTGCGACGCGTGCTCGATTTGGAGGTGTTCGGCATCCGCGCCGAACGACCGCCTCCGGCAGATCTCCTGGCGCGCATCGGCTAAGGGCCCGGGAATGGCTGAGTCGGTCGATGATCGCGGTCGAGGCGCCCGGCTGGCGAGGCGCGACGAAGGCGCATACTTGCTGGTATGTAACTGAGGAGCAACGAAGGCAGGCGGGATGCATCGGCCGCGAGAGCGATCGACTTAGCCATTCCCGGGCCCTAAGCAGAGCTGCTTTTCACGGCCTCGGCGTAGAGCAGGGTGCCTGCCGACAAGCGCAGGCGCTGCCCGCGCCAACTGACGTGCCGCTTGAAGGCTCCGATTGCCCAGGGCAGCGGGGAGAGCAGCTCGCGGAGCGGAGAGAGCAGCAGTGGAACCCAGGCGCGCTGCCAGCCTCGCAAACTGACCCAGCCGCCCACGTCACGCAACGCGAGCAAGACGAACAGCCACGCAACAGACGCGACGCCGAACAGGTGCCAAGCGCAAGGCAGGACCAAGAGCGGGCTGGTCAGCGGCTCGAGCAGCGCCGCTACGGGACGGAGTCGCCAGCGCAGCATTGCCCAACGCAAGTGCCGAGCGAAGGCCGCGCGTAGCCGCAGCCCGGCGTTGGGACTTTCGAGCACGGTTGGAGCAATCACCACGCGGTGACCCGCGTTGGCGAACATCTTACCGAGGATGAAGTCTTCGGCGAGCACACACGACAAACGCGAGAGCCCGCCGAGCTGTGCCAACAATTGCCGCGAAAATAGCGTGGATTTGCCGATCACCGCGGCGTCGCCGGCCAGCGTCGGCAAGGCCGCGCCCGCCGCGCAGAAGCCGTTCAATTGCACGTTCTCGAGCGCACCACCGAAGGTATTTTCGGCGCTGCCAGCAAACAGATTGGTGACGATGCCCGCGTCGGTCTCGAGCTTCGTCCGTGCCAGCTCTGACACATAGTGCCGCGGCGCGCGCACGTTGCTGTCGCTGATCAGGACCAGATCGTAACTTGCGTGCGGGAGCATCCCGAGCAAATTGTTCACTTTGGGATTCAGCGCGCCGCCGCCCTCGTGCACGATCACTCGACACGGGACGGTCGGATATTCACGACGCAAACGCGCGACTACTCCGAGCGCCGGGTCGTCTTTCCGCGTGACCCCGAACAGCAGCTCGAGCTCTGGCAGATCTTGCCGGAAGAAGCTGGCAAGGTTCTCGTACAGCCCCAGGTCTTCGCCGTTCAACGGTTTGAGCACGCTGACCGGCGGGAGCTGCGAGGCGCAGGGAGGCCGAGCTTTGGTGATGCGGCGTAGGGCGACCAGCCCAGCGACGTTCCACACGGAGCAAGCAGCGACGAGCGTAGCGGCGACCAGACCGAGCATTTTCGCGACCTCCACCGCTCCGGAAGCGAACGCCGTGCCAGCCGGCGGCCCCAATGAAATCCAGTGGTTAGGGCTGCGGCCCTCGCTAAGTGTGAGGCGTTGTTCGCACAGGTGGTTCAACCAGTTCACACTCGGGAGCAAACGTCACGCTAGGAGTCTCGAACGGCGGCGAGCGCGGCGCTCGAGTCCGCCACCTTGGGCAAGCGCAGCGCGGCGAGCGCGTCCTCCACATATTGGGGAGCTCGAGCGCCGAGCAGCACACAGGTGACACCCGGCAGACTGCGCAGAACGACCAATGCCTGTCGCGAGAGCGGTTCGGCTCGAAGCTCGGGTGGCAGGTGGGGGGCGAGCGCGCGCTCGATGACGTCGAGGCGTGCTTGAGTGCGATCGGCAGCGCGGCTGCGCATCGCAAAAAACAACGTTTCCAGATCGCGTAGGTAGCGACCGCGAAAATCGCGAAAGCGTTCTGCAAGCTCGCCGCTCAGCGCGCCGTCGAGCGCTCGCAGCACCTTACCGAGCTCCGGAGCGATCACGTGCGACTCGATTTCTTCCCATTGCACGAGGCTCTCGACGCGCGGTTCGATTTCGAGGATGCGATCGCCCCAGGCGAAGAGATCGTCCGCCTCGACGCCTGGGCTGAGCTCGAGCGCTGGGGCAATGGTGCTGCGGAATTCGCGCTCCAGGGCGAGTAAGTTGCCGCGCGCGAGCTCCAGCTTCTGCGCATTGGCTGGACGCTGGGGCGCTGCCAGGCGCAGGATGCTGCTTCCTTTGATCGCGTTCAGCGGCCGATTTACCAGCAGCGCGATGCCGGCGCGCCGCGCAACGGAGAGCGCGCTCTCCACCCCGCCGCCCGAGCCGAGCGCGGCGGCCGACTCGAGCAGATTGAGCGGCAACTGAAGCGCACGGAAGTGATGGCCTGTCCCAGCTGCGGCCACGGCACAAGCCAGCATGCGGGAAACATCGGTGCTGTCACGGCCCTCGGGCGCGCCGGCCGCGGTATTGCTGGACACGCCGTAGCCGGCAATTCGGCCTTTTTCGACTTCGCTTTCCAAGTGGCGAAACGCGACCTCGAGTCGCCGATAGAATTCGTCGCGCGCGCGGTTCGTCGCCTGGCCGCGCTTGGCGGCGTCGGCCAAAAAATACTCGGGGTTGTGCAATAAGAGCAGATCGAGCGTCTGGAGGCCCAGGCGATCGAGCGAGCGGGTGAGCTGATCGGCGAGCCAGGTCGGGTGGATGCAGTGCCACAGCCCCTCGGCGTACTCGACCATTTCCGGAAAGGCAGCGCCGCTCTCTTTGCGATAGCGCGCAAGCTCGTAGTTTCTGCCTTGGACATAGCCAATTTTCGAGACGACCACGACCTCTTCGCGTTGTAGCTCACGCGCATCGATGAGCCGCGCGAGCACCTCGCCGATCAAGCGCTCGCTGCCACCGTCCGTATAGTTGGTCGAGGTATCGATCACGTTGATGCCGGAGCGCAGCGCGAGCTCCAAGGCGGCGCGGTGCTCTGGATTCGAGTCGTCGATGCGATACCCGCCGAACCCGATGCCGCTCACGGAGATCCCGGTGCCGCCAAGCTCCGCGCGCGCCGCCTGACCCAAGGCGTCGGTGCGTCGCGCCGTGCCGGAGGGTGTCGCGTGGCCAGCAATGGCGCGCGGCGCGATGCTGAGCGCGGCCTCGTTCGGGCCATGGTCGGCAAGCGCCCGATCGAGCTCGCTCGGGTCGGTGATCGGCGCGCGACAGGCGAAATTCCGGCACACGTAGAGCGCCGCCTTTCCGCCGAGCAAGGTCTTGTCCTTCGTGAGCGGCCGCTGCCCCGAGTCGGGGCGTTGCGGATCGACGTGGGCAAAGATGGCATTCGGCAAGTAGCGCTCGCCCAACGCCATGCGCAGCGCCTCGTAGCCCGCCTCCCCAGATGTGCCGACCAGCACCAATTCGAGCGGTGATTGCAGCAGAAAATCCAGCACGGAAAGCGAGCTTGCGAACGAGCGCGGCGAGCGTTCGATCAATTTGCCGTAGGCGCGGATCGCGCGTGCGGCGCGCTCTCGGTAGCGATCGCGATCCAGGTGCGCCGCGAGCTTGGCCAGCACGCGCGCGGCCACGGCGTTCGCGCTCGGGACGGCATTGTCGTGACCCTCTCGTGGGCGAGCGATCAGTTTCTCGGCATCCTGCGCGGTATTGAAGAATGCGCCGCTGGCCGCGTCATCGAAATCGAGCAGCATGCGTTCGACGAGCCGCTCGGCTTCCTGGAGGAAGCGCGCACCGCCGCCGGCCTCGTACAGCGCGAGCAAACCGTCGCTCAAGAACGCGTAGTCTTCGAGGAACCCCGGGATGTGCGCGCGTGCGCCGCGCGCGGTGTGGAACAGGCCGCCATCGGGCCGCCGCATGCGAGCGAGCAGCGAATCGGCGGCGCGCACGGCCGAGTCGAGGTAGTGCCGATGACCGAGGATGCGGTAGCCGGCCGCCATGGCCGACAACATCAGCCCATTCCACGAACTGAGGACCTTGTCGTCCAAGAGCGGCGGAACGCGGCCCTTTCGCGCCTGATACAGCTGCTTTTTCGAGCGTTCGAGCTCGGCGCGCAGTACCGGCGCGGGGATGCCGAGCTCTTCTGCGACGCGCTCGAGGGAGCGTGGCGTGTTGAGCACGTTTTGCCCCTCCCAGTTCCCCTTGCTCGTCACGTCGTAATACGTCGCGAAATGATCGGCCGCATCGCGACCGAGGATTTCGCTGAGCTCGTCTTGTGACCAGACGAAGAATTTCCCCTCGACGCCCTCGCTGTCGGCGTCGGTCGCCGAGTAGTACGCGCCGCCGAGCTCCTGCATCTCGCGAATCACGTAGTCGAGAGTCTCGCGGGCGACGCCGGCGTAGTCGGCGTCGTGTGTGACTTGAAAGGCTTCGAGGTAGACGCTCGCGAGCTGCGCGTTGTCGTACAGCATCTTCTCGAAATGCGGCACGAGCCAGCGCTCATCGGTCGAATAGCGCGCGAAGCCTCCGCCGAGGTGATCGTAGATGCCGCCATTTTTCATGCCGTCGAGCGTGCTCGTGATCATCTCGAGCAGTTCTTCGTCCGGCGCGTGTCGATATTGGCGGAGCAGCAGCGCGAGCGCTGCGCAGGGCGGGAATTTGGGCGCTTTGCCGAAACCGCCATAGCGCGGGTCGAAGCTGCCCCGCAGCTGCTCTGCTGCCCTGCGCAGGGCCTCGCCACCGATGGCCAAGGGCGCGGACAGCTGCGCTTGCTCCGCGACGTGCGCCGTAAGCTGCTGCGCTTGCTCGGTCAGGTTTGCTCGATCGCTCTGCCACAGCTCTTTGATGCGCGAGAGCAGTGCGGGCAGACCGGGTCGGCCGTACTTGTCGACGGGCGGAAAGTAGGTGCCGGCAAAAAACGGCTCTTGCTTCGGTGTCAGAAAGACGGTCATCGGCCAACCCCCGCTGCCCGATAGCGCAATGGTCGCCGCCATATAGATTTCGTCGAGGTCCGGACGCTCTTCACGATCGACCTTGATGCACACGAAGCTCTCGTTCATTTGCCGAGCGATGGCCTCATTTTCGAACGACTCTCGCTCCATCACGTGGCACCAGTGGCACGCGGCGTAGCCCACGCTGAGCAGGATCGGCTTGTCCTCACGCTGCGCGCGCTCCAGCGCTTCCGGGCCCCAGGGATACCAATCGACCGGATTTTGCGCGTGCTGCAGCAGATAGGGACTGGTTTCTGCGGCCAGGCGATTTTCGTGTTTCATCGTTTGCGGCTAGATTTACGACTCGGATGGCGTAGCACCAGCACGTGCTCACGGCGCGGGCTGGCCCGGAACGCAGCGCGCGTGGGCTCGTGAAAATAGGGGCGTTCTTGCGAGGCCAGGCACGCGAGCACGAGCCCGTGTTCGTCCGCGAGTACGCGCAACGCTTCGTCCGCGTACAGCGCTCGGCCGCCCAGCACCGAATCTGCGATCACCAACGTGATACTACCGTCGGGCGCCAACACCTCGCGGAACGCGTCGAGGCAAGCACCGAACTCGAGCTCCCAACGCTCGACCGCCGCCTGAAAGCCGATGCCGGATAGCCGGCGGCGCGCGCCGATCTCGGCGGCTTCGAAGCGACGCTCGTCGAGCCCGAGCCAGCGCAGTCGGAGCTCATGGTGATCGAAGTAGTCGTAGACGCCAGGATAGGGGGGCGAGCTCACGATCAAGTCAATCGACGCCGGCTGTACGAGCGATAGGTCTCGCGCGTCGCCGACCGCGCATTTGGCGGCCTTTGCCGCCGCCGGCAGCCGCGCGGAGAACTCGTGCAGCCGCTGAATCAAGTCTTTGGCCTTCGTCTCGAAGAAACGGATCGTAAAGCCGCCAGCCAAGCGCTTGGGTGCCGTGCGCGGCGCGGTATCGCCTTGTTTCTTGCTGACTTTGGTCAGCGCGGCCGAGAGCACCAAGAGCAGCGCGCGCCGCACATCGGGCGACTCGAGTTTGGCGATGCCGTCGCGCAAACCGTCGAGCTCGAGCAGCACGTGCGGGTCGTAAACCTCCCGGTCCGCGCTGCCATAGCGACGCGTCGGGCCGAGCTTGGCAAGCCGGCGTTCATTGGCGTGGGCCGCGACCGCGGCGGCGCCGTTCGCGAGCTCGAGCTCGAATTCGGGACTCGAGCCGCGACTCTTGAGCGCGGTCAGCTCCACCGCGAGTGGGTTGGCGTCGATCCCGAAAGCCTGGCGGCCAGCTTGGCGCGCCTCGACCAGCACCGTGCCGCTGCCGCAGAAAGGATCGAGCACGCGTCCGTTCGGCGGCGAGAAGCCCTCGATCAGCCGGCGCGCCGTCTCCGGATGAAGGCGCGCGGGATAACTATGGAAGCCATGCATGTGCGCCATCGTCGCCGCTTCGTCCGGATCGACCTGAAGCGCGTGCGTCAACAGCTCGCGGTCCCGTTCGGACCCGCCGACGACTCGGACTTCCCCACCGACGTGGCTCAGCGCGCGGCGCTGCTTCTTCTCTTTGACTTCTGCGCTCGGCTTGGAACCTGGCGCCACTTTCGACGGATCGGGCACGGCGGCCTGGAGCATGGCCAGCCGCGACCGCCGCG
>Ga0207667_10002996_pt1 | contig 20967 bp, 19 predicted proteins | sample KBSCornC52_FD_184301 | JGI IMG/M metagenome (GOLD analysis project Ga0207667, IMG submission 184301) | Corn rhizosphere microbial communities from Kellogg Biological Station, Michigan, USA - KBS Corn C5-2 (SPAdes) (version 2) | ecosystem: Host-associated > Plants > Roots > Rhizosphere > Soil ...
TCAATATGCGTTACAATCCCAGGCATTGATATCTGGTTTAAATCCTGGTGAAATAATTATTGAAGTGCAACCAAGAGAGGGCGAGCATACCATAAGAAATGAAGATATTATCGACACAATAAAAAAGCATGGTAACGAAGTTGCCGTCGTAATTATTGGCGGATTAAATTATTATACGGGCCAGGTGTTTGATATGGAATCAATAACCAAGGCTGCACATGACGTTGGCGCATTCTGTGGCTTCGACCTGGCGCATGCCGTGGGTAATGTTCCGCTTGATCTCCATGCATGGAACGTTGACTTTGCCTGCTGGTGTACCTATAAATATTTAAATTCAGGACCGGGGTCAGTGGCAGGTGCGTTTATCCATCAACGTCATGTCAGCAATCTTTCCATAATTCGGCTTGCCGGCTGGTGCGGAACCAAAAAGGAGAAGCGTTTTAAAATGGAGAAAACTTTTGATCCTATTCCAACTGCAGATGGCTGGCAGGTCAGCACAACTCCTTTGCTTAATATGTCTTCTCACCGCGCTTCTCTCGAAATATTTGAAGAAGCGGGATTTAATAATATTGTGGCAAAAATGAAAAAACTAAGCGCTTACCTTTTTTTTATTTTAGATGAAATCAATGCCTCCTGCCCCCAACAAGTAATTGAAATAATTACACCCCGCGATGAAAAAGAACATGGCTGCCAGTTATCTATGTTTATGCTGGAAAAAGGAAAGGAAATTTTCGAATCGCTTAAACAAAATAGTGTAATTGTTGACTGGCGCGAACCTAATGTAATTCGACTGGCACCAACACCGCTATACAATACTTTTGAAGATGTTTATAGATTTGGGGAAATAGCCAGTAGTATTGTCGTGAAGAAATAATTTACCCGACATCCAGTACCTTGCATATCATCCTAAATTAACCGGGTAATGTATAACGTTCCACACTTTACAGAAACAAACGAAGACGTTGTGTTTGAATTTATGCAACAAAATTCTTTTGTCAATATAGTAGGGAGCGACGGAGAGTACCCGGTTGCAACGCATGTGCCTGTCAGTATTAAAAAGGAAGGCGAACAAATTATTTTGACGGGACATATAATGAAGCATACAAGTCACTATAAAGCCTTTGCCGAAAATGAAAATGTACTGGTAATTTTTAATGGCCCGCACTGTTATGTGAGCGCAAGTTGGTATGTAAAGAAAGAAGTCGCTTCCACATGGAATTATATGGATGTGCAGGCAAGAGGCAAAATAAAATTTTACGACACAGAAAGAACAAAAGAAATAATTCGTGATCTTACTAATCATTACGAACCCGAAGAAAGCGATGCTGCATTTGATAAATTACCCCCCGAATATGTTGTGCGGTTAGTAAGAGCAATTATTGGATTTACGATTGAAATATCATCAATCGAAAATGTTTTTAAATTGAGCCAGAACCGCGACATTCAATCGAGAAAAAATATTATTGAAAAACTATCCGCTTCCACAGATGCAGGCGCTAACGCTATAGCTGTTGAAATGAAAAAAAGATTATCAGAATAAAATATAAAAATGACTGCAAAGTTTTTGATCGAACAGATAAAAGAAAAAAAAACGTACTTATGTGTGGGACTTGATACAAGCGTTGAAAAAATACCTAAGCATCTACAATCACATCCAGATGCGGTTTTTGAATTTAATAAGCAAATAATCGATGCGACGAAAGATGTATGTGTTGCCTATAAAATTAATACCGCTTTTTATGAAAGCAATGGAATAAAAGGATGGCAGGCAATGGAGCAAACCGTTAATTATATTCCTTCAACACATTTTAAAATTGCCGATGCAAAACGTGGCGATATCGGAAATACATCTTCACAATATGCGAAAGCTTTTTTTGAAGTATTAAATTTTGACGCTATAACGGTTGCGCCTTACATGGGTTATGATAGCATACAACCTTTCCTGGAATACGAAAATAAATTCACCATTGTTTTAGGCTTTACGAGCAATAAAGGGAGTGAAGATTTTCAGCAATTGAGAACGGGAGATAATTACCTGTATGAAACAGTTTTGAAAAAAGTAAATGCGTGGGGAACCAAAGAAAATTTAATGTTTGTTGTAGGAGCTACCAAAGCAACTGAACTTGTTTCAATACGAAAAATCATTCCCGATAATTTTCTTTTAATTCCGGGAGTTGGCTTCCAGGGTGGCAGCCTTGCCGAGGTTTCAAAGTATGGTATGAATAATGATTGTGGCCTTCTGGTAAATGCTTCCCGGGCCATAATATACGCAGGCGATGGTGAAAATTTTGCGGACGAAGCAAGAATTATTGCTCAACAATACCAGGCAGAAATGATGAGTTACTTGTAGGTTGACAAGCTGTAGAATAAGTGCAATTAACCAATTCAGTAGCCGGCATATCTTGCAGCCACCAATTTCTTCGCAAACAATTTTATTGTAATTTTGGAAGACACAAAGAATCGTTTATGGGGACTCTCACAATAGATAAAAAAAAATTCGTAGTAATTGAGCAAAAAGAATTTGATAAGCTTCAACTATTGGCTGCACAAAAGACCAAACCGGTAAAAAAACTTTCTTTAAGTGCCGGGAGAAAACATGCCCACAAACTGATTGACAAATGGGCAAAAGAAAAGTAAGCATTTTGGAGCCCGCAGCTACGGCAGTTGCAGAAATTGCCTGGTTTATTGAAAATAAAGGACTTCCGCAAACTGCTAAAAAATTTGTGAATGAAGTTTTTCAATTCTTTGATAAACTTTCTGATGAACGATTAGTACACAAGCCATGCACCTACATCAAATGGAAAACACTTCACTATCGATGTGTCCCATACAAAAAGAAATATGTAATAGCTTACCTGAGCCAGGAGAAAGAAATTGTTATATGTGATTTTGTTTCAGCAAAGCATTTGAGGTAAAGACTCCCTTTTGAGTTAAGATTCATTTTGAATACATCCAATTTCAAAATCGAAGCCGTTATTAGATTCACTTTTACTCATCCCTATATTCTTTAAAGAAACTGAATCAGTCTTCTCTTTAATGACTAATATACGTTCTTTGCTTTATCCTTTACCTTTGTTTCATTAAAAATAGACTTCTTTATGGCGACCAAGTCAGATTTATTTCAGTCACCCGATTACTTCAATGTAGACGATTTACTTACTGATGAGCATAAACTGATAAGGGAATCCGTAAGAAATTATGTAAAAAAAGAAATCTCTCCTATAATTGAAGACTATGCACAGCGGGCAGAATTTCCGCAACAAATAGTAAAGCAATTGGGTAATCTGGGTTGTTTTGGTCCGACGATTCCTTTCGAGTATGGCGGCGGCGGTCTTGATTATATTTCTTATGGATTAATGATGCAGGAACTGGAAAGAGGTGATAGCGGCGTACGATCAACTGCGAGTGTGCAGGGATCGTTAGTAATGTTTCCTATTTATGCTTATGGAAGTGAAGAACAGCGTAAAAAATATTTACCAAAGCTGGCAAGTGGCGAATGGCTCGGGTGTTTCGGGCTTACAGAGCCTGACCATGGAAGCGACCCAAGTGGCATGTTGAGTAATTTTAAAGATTCAGGTGATCATGTTATTTTGAACGGAAGTAAAATGTGGATCAGCAATGCGCCTTTTGCACAGGTTGTGGTTGTGTGGGCAAAAAATGAAGCTGGTGAAATACACGGGCTAATTGTAGAGCGTGGCATGGAAGGTTTCACCACGCCAACAACACACAGCAAATGGAGCTTACGGGCAAGTGCAACTGGAGAATTAGTATTTGATAATGTAAAGGTTCCAAAAGAAAATATTTTACCAAACATTAAGGGGTTGAAAGGGCCTTTAAGTTGTTTAACGAAAGCCCGGTATGGAATTGCATGGGGAACTATTGGAGCCGCTATGGATTGTTATGATACCGCTTTGCGATATTCCAAGGAAAGAGTCCAGTTTGATAAACCTATCGGGGGTTTCCAATTGCAACAAAAAAAGCTGGCAGAAATGATAACTGAAATCACCAAGGCTCAACTTTTGAACTGGCGGCTGGGAGTGCTGATGAATGAGGGCAAAGCAACACCGCAACAGGTGAGCATGGCCAAAAGAAATTCGTGCGAAATTGCGTCTAATATTGCCCGTGAGGCAAGGCAAATGCTCGGTGGCATGGGTATCACAGGTGAATATCCCGTTATGCGCCACATGATGAATATCGAAAGCGTAATTACTTATGAAGGGACACATGATGTGCATCTGCTGATTACCGGTATGGATGTTACAGGACTGAATGCATTTAAATGATGTTGGGATTGTATGGCTAAATTAATTTCAAAATTAAAAACGAACCAAGAATCTAGTAAGATGATGGGTTTAAAGCCCTCAGGCAGGAAATCACTTGCCCCTGAAAAAAAAGAAAAGATCGTGGTTAATTTACCTGTAAAAATTTTTCTTATAGGTTTTATGGGAAGTGGAAAGACACATTGGGGAACCATTTGGGCAAAAAAGAATGGACTAAGATTTTACGATTTAGATGCCGGGATAGAGAAGGCGACGGGAATGAGTGTTACCGATATTTTTGAAAAGAAAGGTGAAGAGAAATTTCGTGAAATGGAGAGTTATCATCTGAGGAAATTTAAAAGAAAACAAAATTTTGTACTCGCCTGCGGCGGTGGAACACCCTGTTTTTCTGATAATATTGAATGGATGAAATTGCAAGGCAAAGTTATTTATTTAAAAGCGGAACCGGAAATACTTTTAAAACACGTTATGAGCGAAACTGAAAAAAGGCCAGTCATAAAAAAAGTAGATCCTTCGGAACTATTACGTTTTATACAAGATAAGTTAAAGGAAAGGGAGACCGTTTATTCTAAGGCCGACTTTATTTTAAATGTTGAAGAACTTAATGATACGTCACTTTCGTTTCTTATTTCTGAAAAGAAATAATCCAGGTACTATTTTATTCAATTTATTAATTTTTTAAATCAATGCATAAAGGATATTTAAAAACTGCAACATTGTTAGGTGCGCTTTCGGTGGCTCTTGGGGCCTTTGCTGCTCATTCTCTAAAACAGCATGTTTCTGATTATGCAGTTGGCATTTTTGAAACTGCAGTACGTTACCAGTTTTATCATGCATTTGCATTGTTAGCTGCAGGTATTTTGTATAAAGACTTTCACAATAAGATTATACAATGGGCAGGCAAATTATTTATCGCGGGAATTATCTTTTTCTGCATCTCTTTATACCTTCTCACTTTTATTAAAGCCGCCGTGTTACCCGGCTATGATTGGGTTGGCGCCATAACACCGGTCGGTGGTTTGTGCTTCATTGCAGGCTGGCTTTGTTTGTTTTTGGGAATAAGACGAAAAGAGTAACCTTTTAATAGGGGGCGAGGAAATGCTGATGATATAATCCTAAATTTCATCGATGACAAGTCAACAATAAAACAATTCATTCATTTATCCATTTATCCATTTATCTATCTTTGTAAGCAAATGGCTAAGACTAAAAAGGCAAAAAAAAATAAAACGGCTGAACCTAAAAAATTTAAGGCTGATGTTGAAGCGAAAGTTGAGGTAAAAAAGTTGCTGAAGGATGAGCGGTCTCATAAGATTGCCGGGGCAATTCTTATCTTAACTTCGATTTTACTTTTTCTTTCTTTCACTTCTTATTTATTTACCTGGCATGAAGATCAATCAAAGGTTTTTAAAGGGGCGAAGATCCTGTTACCCAGTCATGCTGAACCAATGGCGAATTTGCTAGGTACCGCAGGGGCCTATTTTTCGGATCTTTTTTTCAGGTCGGGATTTGGTATTGCGTCTTATCTTTTTTGTACATTCTTCTTTATTGTGGGAGTAAATTTGTTTGCACCAAAGAAAGTTTTTTCAGTTGGCCGCAATATTCGCTATGTAATTGTGGGCCTTTTGGTAGTAAGCGTTACGGCTTCGTTTTTGTTTAAAGGCCATCCTTTTCCCTGGGGTGGCGCCGTGGGCGATATGGAAAATCAATGGTTGCAAAACATGATTGGTAAAGTGGGGACCGCTTCGATTTTATTAGTGGCGATAGGCAGTTACATTATCTGGCGCTTTAATCCTTCGTTCGACTTGCTGTATAAAAAACTAAACCGCAATGATGGAGTTTCCAAAGATGCCGATACTCTTTTGGAAACCGATTCAGAACCGATAAAAAAATCAACGGATGATTTCGTACCATTAACCAGCATTCCGGTTACCAAAGACGACAACATTAATCATGAATTCGGTATTGTGGAAAAGGAGGAAGACCCTTTGATCATAAAACCCGGAGAACGGAAAGAATTTCCTGTAGCTGAAATAAGAGAAGAGAAAATTACTAATCCTGTTACGAATAAATCACCCCAAAATGGTGTTCAACTCGAAGTAAAACAGCTACCAACCGATATTGAAAAAGAAGAAACTGTTGTCGTAAAACCAAAGCCTCAGCAACCTTACGATCCTATACTTGATTTAAGAAATTATAGATTTCCAACTGTAGATTTGCTGGAAACCCACGGAAGTGAAAAGATAATCCAGGATGTAACCGAACTGGAAACTAACAAAAACCAAATCATCAATACACTCAGGAACTATGATATTGAAATACAAAAAATTTATGCAACAGTTGGACCTACTGTAACCTTGTATGAAATTGTTCCGGCCCCGGGCGTTCGTATTTCCCGGATAAAAAATCTTGAAGATGATATCGCTCTAAGCCTTGCTGCGCTTGGTATTCGCATTATTGCTCCTATTCCCGGGAAGGGCACTATCGGTATAGAAGTTCCTAATGTGAAGAAGACCGTTGTGAGCATGCGGTCTTTGCTAAATTCAGATAAATTTCAGAATAATAATTTTTCATTGCCCATTGCTATTGGTAAAAAAATTGACAATGAGAATTTTATTGTTGACCTGACAACTATGCCTCATTTACTAATGGCGGGTGCCACGGGGCAAGGTAAATCAGTTGGCTTAAATGCCATTCTTGTTTCTCTTTTGTACAAAAAACATCCTTCCCAGTTAAAGCTTGTTTTAATTGATCCCAAAAAAGTTGAGTTAAGTATTTATAAAAGTATTGAAAAGCATTTTTTAGCCAAATTGCCCGGTGAAGAAGACGCCATTATTACTGACACAAAAAAAGTTATTCATACGCTCAACGCCTTGTGCATTGAAATGGACAACCGTTACGATTTACTAAAGGAAGCGGGTACCCGAAATATAAAGGAATACAATGAAAAATTTGTTGCAAGAAAATTGAATCCTGAAAAGGGGCATCAATATTTGCCATTTATAGTTTTGGTAATTGATGAATTTGCGGACCTTATTATGACGGCAGGTAAAGAGGTAGAGATGCCAATCGCCCGCCTGGCACAGCTTGCAAGGGCGGTAGGTATACATTTGATTATTGCAACACAACGACCATCAGTTAATATTATTACGGGAACCATCAAAGCGAATTTCCCCGTGCGTATTGCTTTTAAAGTGAGCAGCAAAATTGATAGCCGTACTATACTTGATATAGGCGGAGCCGAGCAATTAATCGGAAAAGGAGATATGCTTATCAGTTATAATGGAGAACTTACCCGTCTGCAATGTGCATTTGTGGATACGCCCGAGGTAGACCAAATCACTGATTTTATTGGGGATCAGCAAGGTTATCCGCAGGCTTTTATGTTACCGGAGTATGTTGACGAAAAAGAATTTGAAAATAAAGAATTTGATGTGAACGACAGGGATGCACTCTTTGAAGATGCTGCTAAATTAATTGTACAAAGCCAAAGCGGCAGCACATCATTATTACAACGGCGCATGAAATTAGGTTATAACCGGGCAGGCAGGTTGATGGATCAATTAGAAGCCGCCGGTGTTGTTGGTCCTAACCAAGGAAGCAAAGTGAGAGATGTTCTAATTAAAACGGATGCTGAATTGCAACAATATCTTGGTGGCAATTAAGGTCACTTACTACTGCGGATAGACGCAAATTTAACATCCTAAACAGACTTTGTCTTATTGGCTATTGACAATATTGAAATAACCTTTTCCGCATTTACTCTCAACATCTTCAATTGCAAGATCCTTAAATCGGTCATAGTGAAGTTATCTGTATTGTATAACGGTTCGATTACAAACATCTTACCAATGATATTTTAATAGTTGCGTTTTGCGATTTTAATAGCTGTAGCTTACAGTAAACAGTTCTGTGGCAATTATAAGATCTTTCCCCCGCGGCTATTTTTATCGCGATAAAGAATATCCTTTATCGCCATCTATGATATATGCCCTGAAGAAAGTTTGCTCTAATCAAAAAATGAGAAAACCGTTTGGCCCGAAAGACATAAAAAGATCATTATACCCTCTAATTGAAAGGGGCTTAATAAGCCTTACGTTTTGTAACATAAAGGGTGAAAAGAAAAGTACCTGGGGAGTAACCAAAAAAGGTTTGCGGTGCCTGCAATCCCTGCCAGGAAGATAGAATCTTATATCCGACTATCACCCGATTTTTCCAACTTAATTATTCATTTTTTATAGGATTAGGAATTTTTTACAAAACCCTATCTTCGTTTCTAAATGTCGAAGTATTTAATTGTAGGACTTGGCAATATAGGTAGCGAATATGCCCACACGAGGCACAACATCGGCTTTGATGTTTTAAGTGCTTTTGTGTTGAAACATGGGGGAACTTTCCGCAACGGGCGGCTGGCAGAGATTGCTGAAATAAAATGGAAGGGAAAAATATTTATTTGTATCAAGCCAACAACATTTATGAATTTGAGTGGGAAGGCAGTAAAATACTGGATCGACGAAGAAAATATTGCAGTAGAAAATTCGTTAACTATCGTTGATGACCTTGCCCTGCCATTAAACAAATTACGTTTACGTAAAAGCGGAAGCGATGCAGGCCACAACGGACTACGTGATATTCAGAATGTTCTCGGGACAGATGTTTATCCCAAACTTCGTTTTGGAGTAGGAAATAACTTCCCAAAAGGCATGCAGGTTGAGTTTGTTCTCAGCCGATGGCTCCAGGAAGAGATCCCTATTGTAAGGCTAAAAATTGAAAAATGTATTGAGGTCATTGAGAATTTTGCAACAATCGGAATTGACAGAACTATGAACACAATAAATAGTGTTACATTTAATTCTTAATGCGGTTGTTAAGTAAATTCTTTTTTTAGAATGTTTTGTATATTTTCGCCAACTAAACTTCTGGCACCCAAATAAATAAAGCTGCTTAAAAATGAAAATTTTTTGTATTGGACGTAATTATGCAGACCACGCAAAGGAAATGGGTAATGAGATACCTGATGAACCGGTTATTTTCATGAAGCCCAAAAGTGCGCTTGTTCAAAACCATACGCCATTTTATTACCCCGAATTTACCAATGAACTCCACTATGAATGTGAACTTGTTGTTCGAATAAGTAAAAACGGAAAGTATATTCAGGAAAAACACGCCTCTAATTACTACAACGCTATAAGTGTGGGAATTGATTTTACAGCACGTGATATTCAAAATCAGTTAAAAGAAAAAGGGCTTCCCTGGGAGAAGGCAAAATCATTCGACAACTCAGCTGCCGTAGGGACTTTTGTTGATTTAACACCTGCTATAAACAAAAAGAATATTAATTTCTCGTTCGCAAAAAATAAAGAAATTGTTCAAAAAGGCAATTCCGCCAATATGATTTTTTCAATCGATGCGATAGTCGCAAATATTTCCAATTATTTCTCCCTTAACATAGGCGATCTTATTTTTACCGGTACGCCTGCCGGTGTTGGTGAATGCATGGTTGGTGATTCTTTAGAAGCGTTCCTTGAGAAAGATTCAATTCTTAAGCTTGAAATAAAATAATCGTTAACCAAGCCATCCCTTCTCTCTTTCCCCACTAAGTATTTATTGTTAATTTAAATGAATTAGTTCAGGATAGAATTTGCTGCGCTTTCAGAAACGGGCCAAAAAAAATTCCCTCCCGAAGAATCAGGAGGGATCTCTTTAACCCTTAAAACAATCAACCTGAAATATCTGTTGATTTTGTTTACAATTATAAATACGGGAGAATGTTGTTGATGGTTTTGGAAAATCACATAAGAGCAAGATCCAGTACTTGCTGCATTGTTTTCACGTAATTCACTTTCAGGCCCTTTATATAATTTGGGTTTATTTCATTCACATCTTTTTCATTCTGAACGCTCATAATTATTTCTTTTAATCCGGCCCTTTTAGCCGCAAGCACTTTTTCTTTAATGCCTCCTACAGGGAGCACCTGACCTCTCAGGGTAATTTCACCTGTCATTGCCAGGTAAGGTTTCACTTTTCGGCCTGTAAACGAAGATGCCAGCGCAGTCATCATTGTAATTCCGGCGCTGGGGCCATCTTTAGGAACGGCACCTTCCGGAACATGAACATGAACATTCTTTTTATTGAAAACGTCAGGGCTTATTCCATACTTCTTTGCATTGGCTTGCAAATAAGTCATTGCGGTGCTGGCGCTTTCTTTCATAACATTACCAAGGTTTCCGGTGAGCTTTAATTCGCCTTTTCCATTATCACTGGTGGTTGTTTCAATAAATAAAATATCTCCTCCTACATAAGTCCAGGCAAGGCCCACTGCAACTCCCGCCATGTTAGCCGTTTTATACATTTCATTGCTATACCTCGATTTGCCCAAAATTTTTTCAACATCCCCAATACTTAAAGTAGGTTTCAGTTTTCCTTTTTCTGCATAATTTCGGGCAAGGTTACGCATAACGCTTGCCAGTTGCCTGTCCAACTCTCGTACACCACTTTCCCGTGTAAATTCAGCTATTATTTTTTCAATAACTGTATCACTTATTTTAAACTGAACGTCCTTCAACCCATGGGCTTCTTTTTGTTTAGGGATAAGATGGCGCTTTGCTATTTCAATTTTTTCTTCAATGGCGTATCCATTAAGATCGATAATTTCAAGCCGGTCCCTCAAAGCCGGTTGAATATTCTGAAGATTATTAGCAGTAGCTATAAACAATACCTTACTTAGATCATATTCCATCTCCAGGTAGTTGTCATAAAAATTATTATTCTGCTCCGGATCAAGCACTTCCAATAATGCAGACGATGGATCGCCTCGAAAATCTGTTCCAACCTTGTCTATTTCATCCAGGATCATTACGGGATTAGAAGATTTTATTTTCCTGATGGATTGTAAAATTCGTCCTGGCATGGCGCCAATATAGGTCTTGCGATGCCCACGTATTTCGCTTTCATCGTGAAGGCCGCCAAGACTTACCCTTACATATTTACGGTTGATTGCATTGGCAATGCTTTTACCCAATGAAGTTTTTCCAATGCCGGGGGGGCCCACAAAACAAAGGATCGGGCTCTTCATGTCGCCCTTCAACTTAAGAACAGCGAGGTATTCGAGAATTCTTTGCTTTATTTTCTCCATTCCATAATGGTCGTGATCCAATATTTTTTTTGCTTTTTTAAAATCATATTGGTCTTTTGTATAATCTTCCCAGGGCAGGTCCAGCATGAGGTCCAAATGATTATACACTACAGAATAATCAGGCGTTGAAGGGTGCATTCTTTCCAGCTTCTCAAGACCCTTGTGAAACATCTCTTTTGCGGTTGCAGGCCATTTTTTGGTTTCTGCTTTTTTCTGCATTTCCTTCACCTCTGCAAAATTATCACCACCTAATTCTTCTTTAATAGCCTTTAACTGCTGCTGCAGAAAATAGTCTTTCTGTTGCTTATCAAGCTCAGCACGGGTTTTATTTGTGACCTTATTTTTTAATTCAGCATATTGTAACTCTGTTTGTAAGAGATTCATCAATATTTCTGCCCGCGCCTTAATATTGTGAATTTCCAGCAGTTTCTGCTTTTCGGCTATAGTGCTGTTTAAATTGCTGCTAACAAAATGTATTAGGAAAGAAGGGTTTTCAATATTCTTTAAAATAATAGCAGCCTCCGAAGGGAGGTTGGGTGAAAGCTGAATAATTTGCCCTGCCAGTTCTTTAATAGAACCAACCATGGCATCAAAGTCGTTGTCGTTTTTAAGATCTTCATCAACGAGTACGGTAATTTTTGCTTTGAAATACGGGTCATCTGTTGTGATCTCATCGATCTTAAATCTCTTTTTACCCTGTATAATTACGGTAGTGCCGCCATCCGGCATTTTTATGAGCTTAATTATTTTTGCTACGGTTCCTATATCAACCAAATCGCTTACGGTTGGTTCTTCAACCAAACTGTCTTTTTGCGACACGACGCCTATCAATTTGTCAGCCTTGTAGGCATCGGTAACAGCCTTAATACTTTTATCTCTTCCAACCGTAATCGGTATCACAACGCCGGGAAAAAGGACTGTGTTTCTTAGTGGGAGCAAGGGTAATTCAGCAGGAATAGCCTGATCGTCATTGCCTTCGTTGCTGTCTTCATTTAAGGGAATAATCGGCATAAACTCCATTTCATCTTCCGGAGCACCCACAAAATAATTTCTATTCATATTTTTTCTCTTGTCAAAATGTCAAGCATTCTTCTAAATAAACGAAGTTTTCAACATTATTGTATATGGTTCAACATTAATGCCACGAAATTAAAGGGATAATTACATAAAAAACTATAATGTCTTTCAGAATCATTCATCAGCGAATACAACAACCACGATAAATTGAATGCAGCAGCCTTTAAATTACGATGAATCAAAACATTTAATTTTGCGGCATGGATATTCAATACAGTGATGAAGAACTTTTTATTTTAAAAAAAATTGGTAAAGCGTCAGAAGAAATAAATGCACCCGTATTTGTTATTGGAGGTTTTGTAAGAGACAAGATATTGGGCAGGCCAACCAAAGATGCAGATATTGTTTGCCTCGGAGATGGAATTGACCTGGCGGAAAAAACAGCAAAGCAATTTTACCCGATTCCTGAAGTAAATATTTTTAAAACCTTTGGAACGGCGCAAATAAAAATATATAATAAATCTTTGCCTTTCCCTTTGGGGAAGGGTTGGGATGGGGCTTTTGAAATAGAATTTGTTGGCGCAAGAAAAGAAAGCTATAACCACAATAGCCGAAAACCTGATGTGGAGCCGGGAACTCTTGATGATGACAGGCTGAGAAGGGATTTCACAATAAATACCATTGCAGTAAGCCTCAATAAAAATGATTTTGGAAAGCTGGTAGATCCGTTAAATGGAATTGCTGATATTGAACAAAAAATTATTAAAACGCCGCTTCATCCCGATCAAACATTTAGTGATGATCCTTTACGAATGATGCGTGCCATTCGTTTCGCTGCCCAATTGAATTTTAATATCGCTGCTGAAACTTTTGAGGCAATAAAAAGGAATGCTCATCGCATTAGTATTGTAAGCGGCGAAAGAATAACGGATGAATTAAATAAAATTATTTTAACCAAAAAGCCCACCATAGGGTTTGAGCTTTTATATAAAAGTGGCTTGCTGAAAATTATTTTTCCTCAGATGGTGTTACTTGCGGGTGCAGAATATATTGATGGCAAAGGACATAAAGACAATTTTTACCACACTTTGCAGGTGCTGGACAATATTGCACCTCATACAGATGACCTATGGCTGAGATGGGCAGCTATTTTACATGATATTGCAAAACCGGCTACAAAAAAATTTGAAGAAGGCCACGGCTGGACGTTTCATGGACATGAAGTAGTGGGAGGAAGAATGGTTCCGAAAATATTTGCTCAGTTAAAGTTGCCCCAGAATGAAAAAATGAAATTTGTAAGAAAAATAGTTGAGTTGCATTTGCGGCCTATCAGCCTTACAAAAGAAAACATAACTGACTCGGCTATACGAAGACTTCTGTTTGATGCGGGTGATGATATTGATGCATTAATGACTCTGTGTAAAGCAGATATTACTTCAAAGAACAAACAAAAGGTGCAAAGGTTTTTATCAAATTTTGAAATGGTAGAAAAGAGATTGAAAGAAGTTGAAGAATCCGATCACCTGCGTAACTGGCAGCCACCTATAACGGGAGAAATTATTATGCAGGAGTACGGGCTTCCTCCATCAAGACTTGTTGGAGAAATAAAAAATGCAGTTCGCGAAGCAATGCTTGATGGGTTGATTCCAAATCAATTTGATGCAGCATTTGCCTTCATGGAGCAAAAGGCTAAAGAACTTGGTATACAAAAAAAGACTAATAATTAAAAGAACCATTGAAACACTTTTGAATATTTTTATTGATGAGTAATTCTTAATTTCGTGATATGGCAGTTTTAAAATTCAGGATTTATTGGGAAGATGATGACAGTGTTTACCGCGATGTCGTAGTAAAGCCGACGCAACATTTTTTTGAATTACACACGATTATTTTAAAATGCTTCGAGTTTGACAATAAACACAACGCAACATTTTACAGAAGCAATGATAAGTGGCAGCGTGGAAAGGAGATAACTCTCGAAATGTATGATAAAGAATATGCGGCAAAACCTCTTTTTATGAAGGAAACGACGGTTGGGTCAGAAATAAAGGATCCCAACCAGAAGTTCATTTATGTGTATGACTTTCATAAGAACTGGACATTTATGGTTGAACTCATCAGCGTAAATAAAGAAGAAGATAATAAAATTACCTACCCGGCCTGTATACGAAGCGAAGGAATAGGCCCCAGCCAATATGGGACCAAAGGCCTCATTAACGAGAAACTTGCGGAGATCGAAGAGAAATACGATCTAAACAGCGCTGTAATGCCCGACGGGTTTGGAGAAGAAGGGGAAACAGATACAGAAACTGAAGCCGACGAGGATGTAGAAGAAAACACGTCGGAAGAAATTTAATAACCAATTTGCCGGGTTCTTTACAAACCTTTGCATTTTTATGAAGCACAAAACCTGTATTGTTATATCAGGGCCTACCGCTGTTGGAAAAACAGATCATGCAATTGAAATTGCCAAAAAATATAATACTGAGATAATTTCTGCGGATAGCCGGCAATGTTATAAAGAGTTAAACATTGGCGTTGCAAAGCCTTCGCCTGAACAGCTTAAAATCGTACCACATTATTTCATCAATTCCCATTCTATTCACGACGATGTTAATGTAAAAGTTTTTGAGCAATATGCTCTTGATGCGATAAACAAAATATTTGAAACAAATGATGTTGCTGTTATGGTGGGTGGCACAGGGCTTTACATTAAAGCTTTTTGCGACGGTATTGATGATCTACCGTTAGTAAATGAAAATATCCGCGATAAAATTATAAAGACATATTATAAAAAAGGAATTGAATGGCTTCAAAAGGAAATTAAAAATACTGATTCCCTTTATTCTTCTTCGGGCGAAATGCAAAATCCGCAAAGAATGATGAGAGCACTCGAGGTAAAATTGTCGACCGGTAACTCTATCCTTGATTTTCATTCGGGCAAAAAAGTTACCAGGGATTTTGAAATAAAAAAAATCAACCTGGAAATTCCAAGAGATGAATTGTATAAAAGAATAAATCACCGGGTCGATTGTATGATTAATACCGGTTTGTTGAAAGAAGCTGAAGGGTTTTTTTTGTACCGACATTTGAATGCGCTGCAGACTGTGGGTTATAAAGAGTTGTTCGAATTTATGGAAGGGAGGATTTCTTTAGACAAAGCGATTGATGATATTAAAAAAAATACGCGGCATTTTGCTAAGAGACAGATTACATGGTTTAAGAAGTTTAATGGGTGATGACTTTATTAATTGTGAATTTTATTTTTTAAATTTCAGAAATGCATATTATACAAAGTATCCAAAACAGGATTTACGAAATAAGAGGTGAAAGGGTAATGTTGGATAAGGATTTGGCGACTTTATGCGAAACCGAAACTAAGTTTCTTAACCTTGCAGTTAAACGAAATATTAAACGATTTCCGAAAGACTTTATGTTCCAGCTTACAAAAGAAGAATATGAAGGTGTAAGGTTTCAAATTGAAACCTTACACAAAAGCCAAAAACCTTTAAGGTTGCAAAATGAAACCTTAAAGGCTGGCAGGAGGCAGCATATTAAATACATGCCTTATGCTTTTACCGAGCAAGGTGTCGCCATGTTAAGCGGCATTCTCAACAGTGATAAAGCAATCAATATGAATATTGCAATTATGAGGGCTTTTGTAGAAGTACGAAAAAGTCTTGCTAATGCAAACTGATTTAAAAGAACAGCTAAGAGAAATTAAGGAAAGGCTGGGCGAACACGATGTGCAACTCAACCAAATTTATGATGCAATGGAAAACTTGTTAGATGAAAAAGCAGCGCAGAGAAAATGGGATACACGAGAAAGGATAGGTTTTAAGGAGACTATAGAAGGTTAAACTACTCTGGACATTATCTCATTATATCAATGATAATATCATGCCACAATAATTTATATTATATCTTAAAACCAATTGTTGCAATAATATTTCCTCCATTATTTTTTATTATAGCTGCCGAATTTGGCTTGTCCTGGAGTTGGTACGGATAATTAATATCTTTATTTAGTGTATACACATACGTTAGATCGATAAAAATTCCCTTATTCCGGTAACCCAGGCCACTACTCACTTTAAAAAGATTGGCACTTTCATTTTTATAGGGGTTGCCATAATAAGCGCCTCCAAGCCTGAACATATAGGTATCAAATTTTACCTCTCCCCCAATTCTTGCATTGATGGCATTTTTATAAGTATTTTTTATTGCCTGGGTTAACGATGAATAATAATCTTTGGACACTGCATCAGTTTTATCAAATGCCTTAAAAGAAGCTCCCCGATAATTAACATACTCAATATCGGCGGTAATAAATCCACGCTGATTTCTTACGTCCTCAGCCTCACGCAAAATGTAAGAGCCACTAACAATAACTTTTAGCGGAGTAATTAAATTATACTTTGTTTCCAGCAATTGCCCGTTATTTAAATCAAGAGAGCTTTGCCTTTTTACTCCCGCGCCTCCATAGCCTTCGAGGTCGGTTATTACTTCGGCTGAATATTTGTCAGTAAGCTCGAATGCAGTAGGAGTGTGTATAGCGAGTCCCAACCTTACGTCTTCAATGGGTTTGTAAATAATTCCCAGTTTCGCGTTAATACCTACGCCTTTGGTATTTAAAGTCTCGTTAGCTTCGAAATAATTAAAATTATTATTGGCATTGCCGGAAGCATCACTTTCTTTATAATGCCCATCACGATTATAATTCAGGAACGGAAAACTAAGGGAACCTCCAAAAAAGAACTTTTCTCTTAAGTTGAGCCCAACGCCAGCTGAAATATCTGTAATTCCGCCTGAGGTATTAACGGTATTTTCCTGGCTCAAACCATAGTTGGGATTAGCCAGGCTTCTGTATCCCGTAACAGATCCATCTGATGCCTGGACGGTATCAATAAGATAGGTATTGAAGGCAAGGCTGGATCCAAACGGGTAACCTGAGGCAGCAACATTGGGGTCGGTAACATTGTCATTAGCCAGTTGTTCAAGATATTTTTCAGAATAAGAACTAGATGAGTTTTGCCCTTTATAATAGATGTGTTTATTAAAATCTGCGATCCTGTTAGCCCCAATTGCAAAAGTGAAGCTTTTTACCGGCCGGTCAGGCGTAGGCGAAGCAACCAAAAGCCCGCTGGCTCCAAGGTTAAAATTGTTGTCGTTGCTTTTTTCCGAATTGCTTCTATAAGTTGAGTTGAAATTTTTTAACGAATGTCCCGGAGTTAATACAAACTCGCTCGTTTTATAAAAACCTAACCCAGCAGGATTAATAAATAATGAAGAAAATTCGCCGCCCAATGAAGCGCCTGCTCCGCCAATAGCCTGGTTGCGTGCCGTTCCGTTTTGAGTGAGCCATGAATATCGAAGCGCATCTGCCGGCTCCTGTGCATATATTTTAATGATAGCAAACAATGCGAATGCCAGTATATATGTTGCTTTCATAGTACAATAGTTGTTGAATCGTTTAAGAAAGATCTAAAATTGAGACGGTACAATTTGAGGGTTACTTTACTTATATAAAAGGGTAGCTTTAACCACCCCTTAAATAAAATCTTAATGCCTGAAAGTTCTTACAGGAGCACTGCCACCACCGCCCCCTGATGATGAACTGCCTCCTGAACTACTTCCTGAATTGCTGGGTTGAAATGTTCTTGTAGGTGTTGTGTTATTATTATAGTTATTGTTGTTATTGTTACTGCCGCGATAATAACTTCTACTGCTATTATTTGAAGGCGTAAAAATTCTTCTTACAAAACCTCCAACCCCTGTTGTGGTTGGTTGCGGTTTAAAAGTGCGTACTGGTGCTGAGGTGGTTGATGATGAACCTGTGGCCGGGCGATTCGTATTAACATTGTAAACGCCAAGATTATATTGTCTCGGTCCGCTGTAATTACTGGTAACACCAGGTTTTGATATGTAATAAAGTGGCGGATAATAACTATTATAGTATGGAGAATAATAGTTGTTATAAGGAGAATAAAAACTATTGTAATAATTATTGTAAGGATAAAAAGTAACTCCGGTATATGCGTAAGGATTATAGTAAGAATTATAAGGGTTGTAGAACGGAGATCCGTAAGAATCATAAGGATAATACCCATAACCCAAATCCAAAGAAATATTATTGCGAAATGCAGGATCATTGATACCTCTTCTTATTGCAAGATCTTCGATATTACCGGAATTATTATATGCATAACTATCTTTGTCCTGTTGATTATCAGAAGTTACATATTCTTCCTGCACGGGTGCCGGTGAATAATAAACATCGTCGGGCGTTTGCCCGATTCTATATGCAGAAGAACAACTGCTAAAAACCACTATAATTCCAAATAAATGTATAAGTATAGGTTTCATGTTTTTTAGTTTGAAGATTTTAAAAATGAAGTTGGTACTTTTGCAACCTTTGTATGTAAATTTAAGATTTAATTACCGACAAATTCATGATTATTGTACGAATGATTGTTAAAAAACTGCAAAGACAAAAAATAGTTTTTCAAACAAAATTTTCATTCAAAAAAAAGGCGTTGTCGAAAAGAATTCGATTATAATATGAGTAAAGAAATTACCAAAAGGGAAACAGATTATTCGCAGTGGTATAACGATCTTGTTTTGAAAGCGGGGCTTGCAGATTACAGTGCTGTACGGGGATGTATGGTTATAAAACCTTATGGCTTTGCACTGTGGGAAAATATGCGTGACCAGTTAGATAAGATGTTTAAAGAAACCGGGCACCAGAATGCATATTTCCCTTTATTTATTCCTAAAAGTTTCTTAAGTAAAGAAGCTGCACATGTGGAAGGTTTTGCCAAAGAATGTGCTGTTGTTACTCATTATCGTTTAATGAATGATCCTGATGGCGGTGGAATTGTTGTTGATCCTGAGGCGAAACTTGAAGAAGAATTAATTGTAAGGCCTACATCCGAAACAATTATATGGAATACTTATAAAACATGGATTCAATCTTACCGGGATTTACCCATACTGGTAAACCAGTGGGCCAATGTGGTAAGATGGGAAATGCGCACACGATTGTTTTTACGCACAACGGAGTTTTTATGGCAGGAAGGACATACTGCTCATGCAACCTCACAGGAAGCCATAGACGAAACTTTATTGATCCTTAACGTGTACGCAAGATTTGCCGAAGAATGGATGTCATTGCCCGTAGTTAAAGGTGTGAAAAGTGCCAGTGAACGTTTTGCCGGTGCAGTAGATACCTATTGTATAGAAGCGCTGATGCAGGATGGAAAAGCATTACAATCGGGCACATCGCATTACCTGGGGCAGAATTTTGCCAAAGCATTCGATGTACAATTCACGGATAAAGAAAATAAGCTGGATTATGTTTGGGCAAGTAGTTGGGGCGTTAGCACCAGGCTGATTGGCGCTTTGGTAATGGCGCATAGCGATGATGATGGATTGGTATTACCTCCGAAAATTGCACCGATACAGGTAGTTATTGTTCCCATTTACAAAGGCGCTGAGCAAAAGCAACAGATTGATGAAAAGGTAAAAATTTGGATGGAAGATTTTAAAGCGCTTGGAGTAAAAGTGAAATATGATGATGATGACAATAATCGCCCGGGATGGAAATTTGCTGAATACGAATTAAAAGGCGTGCCCGTACGAATTGCTATCGGCGCCAGGGATATGCAAAATAATGTAGTGGAGATTGCCCGAAGGGATACAAAAGAAAAGATAACTGTATCAATGGATGGACTCGCAAATACCGTAGTTGCGCTCCTTCACGATATCCAGGAAGATATCTATAATAAAGCAAAGATTTTCCGCGATACTAATATTACCAGGGTCGATACCTGGGAAGAGTTTGAAAAACTGCTGGATGATAAAGGTGGTTTTATTTCCGCACATTGGGACGGCACAGCAGAAACAGAAGAAAAAATAAAGGAACTAACGAAGGCGACTATACGCTGTATTCCGCTAAATAATTTACAGGAAGAAGGTAAATGCATTCTCACCGGAAACCCAAGCAATGAACGAGTCTTATTTGCAAGAGCGTATTAAAAATTGTAAGTTTAAAATAATTTATTCCAAATAAAATATTTAAATATTCAAAACTATTTACAATGGAAAATCTTGACTTACTCAACAACGATCTTCAGGTAACTCCCCAGGCACAGAGCTATTTAATGGAATCAGCAAAATGGGGTAAATTTCTTGCTATTATAGGATTTATATTTTGTGGATTTATGGTTGTCCTGGCTTTTTTGATACCTGCATTACTGTCGCAGTTTACTCAGAATAGCGTCTCAGAAGCATCATTAAGTTTTTCATATTCAACAAAAACCATAATGACCGTGATTTATTTGATCCTGGCAATATTTTTATTTTTTCCTTGCTTATATCTTTATAGATTTTCTGTAAAAATGCAGGTGGCAACAAAAAATATTAGCCAGGAAAATTTTGATGATGCATTGATGAACCTAAAATCAATGTTCAAATTTTATGGAATTTTCACCATAGCAATTCTTTCGTTTTATGCATTGATAATTATAGTAAGTA
>Ga0207667_10002999_pt1 | contig 20956 bp, 19 predicted proteins | sample KBSCornC52_FD_184301 | JGI IMG/M metagenome (GOLD analysis project Ga0207667, IMG submission 184301) | Corn rhizosphere microbial communities from Kellogg Biological Station, Michigan, USA - KBS Corn C5-2 (SPAdes) (version 2) | ecosystem: Host-associated > Plants > Roots > Rhizosphere > Soil ...
CCGGGAATTCCAAGTCGGGGCACGCCCACCGTGTAGCCAACGCCGCGATTTGAAGGCGCGTTCTCCGGAGTGACGGGATCATCAGTTGGCATTCCCACACCGTGCAGCAGCGCGATCTTTTCGTCGGCGCTCATCTCCTTCATGACGAGATCGGCGCGCTCGTCCGGCGACAGGCTTGTGTTCATCCACGGACCCGTAGGATGCGGCTTCTGCTGCGGACGCTGGGCACTCCCCAACTGCGTCATGCAGCCCAAACTTAAAAGCAAAACTGCCGGGAGACCGACACCGGCACAGAAGGCTGTACGCTTCATAGTTCCCTCGTTGGTAAAACGTTTCATCTGGACGCACACCATACTACCAACAAAGGCCAATCACATGCTGTGCCGTGCTACCTCAGATCGGTTGACCGCGAGAGTTCGATCCGCTCATAAGGCACATAAACGGGATTCCAGACGTACCTCAAAATTCGTTCCGCCCATCCAGATTTCTCCACTGTACCCGCCACATGCTCAGCGGCTGCCTGCCGCGCCACCGCTTCTGATACCACCATTGCCACACTGCGTGACTCGCTGACAGCCGGCAGTAGAGGAGCGCTGCTGTCTGTTCGCGAGGGTGACAATCCGGCAAGCGCCTTGGTTGCCGCCATAATCATTCCGTCTGTTACACGATGGGACTGCGATACGAGGATCCCTAGCGCCAGCCCTGGAAAGATAAATGAGTTGTTCACCTGAGAGACCCTGGTCTGCCTTCCATCGATTTCAATGGGAGGAAACGGGCTTCCTGTTCCCACCAGTGCCTGTCCTTCCGTCCATCGCAGAATGTCTGCCGGCGTTGCCTCTGCCTTCGAGGTTGGATTCGACAGGGGAAAGATAATCGGCCGTTCCGTGTGCCGCGCCATTTCTCGAACGATTTCTTCCGTGAATGCACCGGCCTGCGCCGACACCCCTGCAAGCACCGTCACGTTCGCGTTGCGCACCACATCGGAGAGCGAAACGTCTTCGGCGCCCTCCAGTCTCCAGGCCTCGACCTCCGCCCTCTTGCGCACGAGCTGTTTCTGGCTCTCTTTGATTCCCCGTCCGCCCTCCACCAGCAATCCATAACGGTTGAACGCATAGATTCTGTTTCGCGCCTGCTCTTCGTTCAGTCCCTCTTCCTTCATCGCCGCAATGATCAGATCGATGATCCCGTTTCCCGCTGCTCCGGCACCGAACATGGCAATCGTTTGCTGCCCAAGCGGCACCCCCGTCGCACGCACAGCGGCGAGCAGGGTAGCGGTCGTAACTGCAGCAGTTCCCTGTATGTCGTCGTTGAACGTGCACAGCCTATCGCGATATCGCTCCAGCAGCCGCGCCGCATTGTTCCCCGCGAAGTCTTCCCATTGCAGCAGAATGTGCGGCCACCGCTTCTCTACGGCGGTCACGAACGCTTCGACGAAATCGTCATACTCCTGCCCGCGCACTCGATTGTGTTGCCAGCCGATATAGATCGGATCGTGCAGAAGCTGCTCATTGTCGGTCCCGGCGTCTAGCAGCACGGGCAGACAATGCTCCGGCGGAATTCCGCCAAGTGCCGTGTAGAGTGCCATCTTCCCAATCGGGATTCCCATCCCGCCCGCGCCCTGGTCGCCCAGACCTAAAATGCGCTCGCCATCGCTCACCACGATACAGCGCACATCATCGTAGCGCTTGTCCGCGAGAATCTGATCGATCCGTTCGCGATTCGGATAGCTGATGAACAGCCCGCGAGGTCTTCGCCAGATTTCAGAAAAGCGCTGACAACCCTCGCCCACTGCCGGGGTATACACGACCGGCAGCAGCTCCTCGGTGTAATGCTCGATCATCGAGTAGAACAGCGTTTCATTGTTGTCCTGCAGATCGCGCATGTTGCTGTATTTGCCAAACGCCGTATCTCGTGAGTCCAGCACGCGCTTCCGCCGCTCGCGCTGATCTTCGAGTGTTCCGATATGCGGCGGCAGCAGCCCGTGCAGTCCGAAGGTATCGCGCTCATGCTCGGTGAACGCTGTGCCCTTGTTCAGCCGCGAATTGAAAAGCAGGTCTACCCCGTGCAGCCGGGTGCGAACGACTCTATCTTGCCGGTCCATAGCGTTATGAGGAAGTGAATTAGAAAACGCGCTCAAGCGAATCTCTCCAGAAACCTGATCATAGCTGCAATTGCACGATCAGACGCACAAAGGCCCACGCTCCTTTCGGAAGCCGTGGGCCTCTAACGTCATCGAGATGTATGCAGTTTACTAGCGATCGTTTCCGCCGGTTCCGCCGGAGCCACCCGAATACTGTCCGCCACTCGTTCCCGTGTTCCCCTTGGACGGGTTCGGGTTGCTGCTTCCGCTCCCGGACTGCTGGCCTTTGTTGCCGCCACTTCCTGACTGCTGCGTGGTGCCGCCCTGGTTGCCAGTACGTTCATTCGCGTCGCTGGTCCGTCCACTCTGCTGCGAGTGCTGGCCGCTGCCGCTCTGCTGTGTCATATCGCGGTCGCGATCGCTTTTCATGCCACTGCCCGATCCTGTCCCTTGTGAGCCTTGTGTGTTTGCCATACAACTGCTCCTAAGCCGCGCTGCACATCTTGCGCGTACGTAACGCCGGCTGACATCGTGGGATGCCGTACGTTCGCAATGAGGTTGTACGTTCCGGGCACTCGCGGCTTCAGTTCTATAGTAGGTAACTCACGAACGATCAAGGGGATAAATTGTGCACTCCCTGAGTCCTTGGGTCGCTGAAACAGACAAAAAGGCCCGTCTTTTCTTTGCCCGCTGGTTCACAGATTCCGGAGAACCCAATCGGCTGATGCGAACCATTTCTTGGTTCTACTTCTCCTCCAGAATCGCTACATCCCACGGCCCAATAGTCAGCATTCCGTCCTTAGCGACGGCCTTGCCATCGAGGAGATTCGTCGACGGTCCATATGCGTATGCCGGTTTCACTTCTACGCCCGAGTAGTTGAAGTAGTAATGAATTCGCTTGCCCATCCGATTCACTCCGTGCCGCACATGCACACTCGATGCCAGTTGCTGATCGGGTCCCGTCAGTTTGGCACCTTCCAGTGCGCGCTTCAGAACGGCTTTCTGCAGCGCGTCTGAAAGATAGGTGCCTTCGTACAACAACGTTCCCGACCCAAACTGGTTTTCCGTAAAAGCCGGCCACTTTCCGAAGAACGGATGATCGTACGAAGCCAGCGTCTTCGCATGCTCTGGTATCAGAAACTCCGCCCAGTGGCTCACTTTGTTTTCCGCACCCGCCTGATAGGGATCGCCCTTCAACGCCAGCGGCTTCTCCAGATTTGAGAACTCCTGATAGCTGAACCCGGCTGCGTCGCGCAGCGGACCGGGCGCACGAACCCAGCGTACAGCCGAGTTTTCATTTGCGAATCCGCTCTTGAAGGTCATCACGACGTGTCCGCCGCCCTTCACGTAGTCCGATATTCTCTGCAGGAGCGCATCATCAGAGATGTACAGTGCTGGGACGATTAAGAGTTTGTACGCCGAGAAATCCTCCGTTTCCGGGAATACGAAATCAGTGCTCACATTCATGTCATAGAGCGCGCGGTGAATTTGGCGAACAAGCGTATCGTATCCGGCTGTTGGCCGACCTGGCTCCCAGGGCAGGGAAGCGTTCGATGTGAACGGCATGAAGCTGATCGCATTCGCCGAATCGCGGCTCCACAAAATTGCTACATCGCTCTTGATCTTCAACCCGACGAGATGCGGCCCGATCTTCTCCAACTCGTGCGCAGTGCGGCTCATCTCCGCATACATGCGATTCGGTTCGAGATCGTGGGACAAGATGCCCTTCCAATAGGTCTCCTGTCCGGCTGCAATCGACGCCCAATGCCAGTACTCCACCATATCCGCGCCATTGGACAAATGCGTGAACACATCTTCGCGCAGCTGTCCGTCGTAGGGCGGATACTGGAAGGCAGACGACCAATCCGTCGATTGTGCGTTCGTTTCCGTCACCAGATAGTTTCCATGCTTCAAAGAGCGCGTGAAGTCTCCCTGGATGGCCTGCGTTGCGCCGTCGTAGTGATCCTGTGTGCCGTGATAGATGTTGTCCGCCGGGATATCGAGTGCTTCGGCAACTGCCTCCTCATTCACATCGTGCTTCATCATGCCGCCGTAGTCCGTTGTGACGAACTGCGCGGCACCAGCACACTCTCGAACCAGCGTGGCCTGCCAGTGCAGAAAGTCGGTTACGCGCATCTGGCTCCAGCGTGTCCATTCCAGTTTGTAGCTCGTCGAGATCGTTCCTTCGCGCGTGGGCAGATCCTCCCAGGTATGCAGATTCTCGCCCCAATAGTTCAGGAACCAGGCTTTGCTCAGTTCTTCAGGTGTGTGAAATTTCTTTTCGAGATAGTGCTGGAACCCGATAAACACGTCTTTGTTCGCCGCGTCATAGCTTGATGTCTCGTTGTCGAGCTGCCAGCCAATCACCGTTGGATTGTCCTTGTAGTGCGCGACGATATGCCGAATCAGCCGCTCAGCATAGAAGCGGTAGGCGGGCGAATCGGTGTCCATGTTCTGCCGCAACCCGTAAACGCCGGGCACAGCCTTACCGCCAAACTGCCCGGGAGGAATACGATCGGCCAGAATTTCGGGATGCTGATGCGCCATCCATGCCGGCAGTGAATAAGTCGGTGTGCCAAGGATCACCTTGATCCCCGCCTTTCCCATCGCTTCCACGGTGTGATCGATCCAGGCGTATTCGAATTTGCCGTCCTCCGGCTCCCAGAGGCTCCACGTCGACTCGCCCATGCGGACGACGTTCAACCCGGCTCCCTTCATCAACTCAATATCTTTGGTCAGCCGAGCGTCCTGATCACCCGGCATGTACTCGTTGTAGTAGGCGGCGCCGTAGAGCACCGTGGGAAACTGGATCGTCTTTTGCGCCTCGGCTCGCGAAGCCGAATGGCCCTGTTGTGCACCGGCCGCGCAGACGAACAAACAGGCCGCAGCCATAAGACCATGAAAGCGTTTTCTCCCGGACTCCATAACCTCACCTTTCGCGTTGTTCAGTCACTCTCTTCAAGAGGAAGGATTATCAAAACACGTCTACGCGAAAATCAGCAAGACGATCTCCAAGCTCGTTCGCAAATCAGCCTGCGTTTCTGAGCCATGAAACAATCCAGATATGGCAGTGACCGACAGCGATCAACTCGGCCTCTATATCTCCATTCCGTTTTGCCGCTCAAAGTGTACTTACTGCAATTTCGCTTCAGGTGTGTTTCCTGCCCGTGAGCACGCGCGGTACATCCAGCGCCTCATCACCGAGATGCGCCAAGCGCGAAGATGGAGCGAAAACCTGAGCGTACATCTGCCCGAGTGGGTCGATACCATATACCTCGGCGGAGGCACCCCGAGCCTGCTCGAACCGGAACTCATCGAGCAGCTTTTCGCAGCTATACGATCTGAGTTCTCGATCGTGCCCCATGCTGAAATCACCGTAGAATGCGCTCCCGGCCAGCTCTCTGACGAGACACTGGCTGCATTTCTCCGAGTCGGAGTCAACCGCATAAGTCTCGGCGTCCAGTCTTTCATCGATCAGGAAGCCAGCCACAGCGGTCGCCTTCACTCCCGCGCCATCGTGCTCAATGACCTCATTCGGCTCCGTTCCGCGGGCATCGATAAAATCAACCTCGATCTCATCGCCGGTCTTCCCGGCCAAACCTTTGCCTCATGGCAGGAGTCCGTTGCAGAACTCATTTCCGCCGGGAGTCCGCATGCCAGCGTCTACATGCTCGAAGTCGACGATGAGTCAAGGCTTGGCAGAGAACTACTCTCGGGGGGCGCTCGCTACCATGCGGATGTTGTCCCGTCGGACGACACCATCGCCCGGATGTATGAGTACGCGATCTTTGCTCTCGCCCACGCGGGACTTGCGCAATACGAGATCTCCAATTTCGCGCTCCCCGGTCGGGAATCGCGTCATAACCTGCGTTATTGGGAGCGCCGACCCTATCTTGGTGTAGGCCTCGACGCCTCTTCCATGCTGCGGGAATCGGCGCTAACGTCTGGGTCGGAGGAGCCTGGGTTCATTCTCCGGTCCACCACCACCGACGACCTCACCGCCTATCTGAAAGGCGCACAGTCGCCCGAAACTTCCTGGCTCTCGCCCGATCGGCAGCACGAAGAAGCCTGGTTCCTCGGTCTTCGTCTCAACTCTGGCGTTTCGATTTCGGCAATGCGTAGCGAATTTGGCAACCACCGCGTTGCGCGTGCACTCGAAATTGTCAGCCAGCTCGCCGCCCGCGACCTCGTTGTCGCAGACATTGAAAACGTTCGTCTGACTCCGCAAGGTCGTTTGCTCTCCAATGATGTTTTTCAGGAGTTCCTGGAAACTTCCGCCGCAGACCTTCAGCCAACCTCCCTCTGAGCTCACCAGTGCAGCGACTCGTCCTGGATTACAGGCATCAGAAAAGATGCAGGGTCCGGCTCTGCATCATAGGAGCTCTTCTCGATCGATCCCGGTCCGCGCGTGCGCGCTCGGTTCAGGGCGGTTTCTGCGTTTCGAAGGACCACCAGAGGTGATCGGCCACCACTTCCTGCGACTCCGAAGCAAGCTGAGAAAGCCAGATCCTTATCTCCGGCCCTGACCGAGCTTTCGAATACGGTGCAGTTTAGGCGTTCTGCCATCCCGACTGCATTGAAGCTGTTGCACCCCGGCAGCACAAGTCCAAACTGCCCGTCACTCCACCGTCCGATCACGTCATAGCATCGCAAAAGCCGGACTGTTCGATCGGCAAGCACGTCTTCTGCTTGCGCCAGCATCAAGCCTTCGAGGCTCAGTCGCCTATCTTCCCATCCGTCAATTGCAATCAGAACTACGGCTAGCGCGGTCTTCAACCGCTGCGCCCGGTCTGTCTCCCGGAACAGGGCAGCTATCAATTCATCCCGGCTTAGGAGCATCGGAATCCTCAATTCTCAATAGATCGGCATAGCTGAGGGATTCTTAAGGCGAGCAATCGTAGCGGGTTGCGACTCTCCACAAAATGCGACTAGCGCGGGCTGCATGCGCGGGGCTCCAAAAACGAAAATCCGGAGCCAAAGCTCCGGATCGTCTCAAAACAGTTCAGTCTCAGTCCACAAACTCCACCCTCGGCTCTGTCGAGATGATTCCGCGCTCGTATCCCATCTCCAGTAACTTCTTGATCGCCTCGCGCCCATCCGGCCCGTAGTCCAGTGTCCGCTCGTTCACATACATGCTCACAAACCTGCTGGCAAGGCTCGTATCCAGATCGCGTGCGAACTGCATCGCGTATTCCAGAGCCTGATCGCGATGCTCAAGGCCGTGCTTGATGCTGTCGCGAAGCGCCTTCGAAATGATGCCGTGCGCCTCCGCGCCCAGCGACCGCCGGATCGCATTGCCGCCCAAAGGAAGAACCAATTTCGTCGTTTCGCGCCACCACACACCCAGGTCGATGATCTTGTGCAGCCCGCTGCGGTTATACGTTAGCTGCCCCTCATGGATGATCAGTCCCGCCTCGTACTTGCCAGCCACCACCTGAGGAATAATCTGATCGAACGGCACGACCTCCGTCTCGATCTCGGAATCGAAGACCTTCAGCGCCAAGTACGCCGTTGTTAGTGTCCCGGGGACCGCCACCCGGATCCGTCGCAGATTCTCCGGCGCAATCTGCCTGGTGGCGACCACCATTGGGCCGTAGCCCTCTCCAACACTCCCCCCGCAGCCCATCAGCGCGTAATTGTCCTGGAGATAGGGATACGCATGGAAACTGATGGCAGTCACGTCGTAGAACGCTTCATTCAGCGCTTTTCGGTTCAGCGTCTCGATATCGGTCAGCGTATGAGTGAATTTGTATCCCGGCACTCGAATCTTATTCGTCGCCAGGCCATAAAACATGAACGCATCGTCCGAGTCCGGGCTGTGCGCAATGGAGATTTCGCGCACGGCGTTGGAAACTGCAGATCCAGAATTTTTGGTGCTCACTTAAGACACAAATCCTTTCGGCAAACTTCCTATGCCCGTCTCATCTCAGGATACGTCTATTGATTCCGGCGTGCGCGGGCCAAGCCGCGCGAGATTCCCGCTGCCGCCACAACCTTCAGTGCCTCGCCCGGCAGGAAAGGCAGTACCGCCATCGCAAATGCCGACCCAGCCGAGATGCGTGTCCACGTTGCCAGCCACACAAACCCGCAAAGCAGGATCACTGCATCTCCCATCGCTGCGCTCAACATGTCTCCGGCAAACCCACGATCCAGGCGTCGACGAAGCCAACTCACCAGTCCCGCCGCCGCCGGATATGACATCAGATACCCGCCTGTCGGCCCAAAAAGGTGTGCCAAGCCAGTGCCGAGCGCAAATCCCGGTGTAAACACGGGCAATCCGGCCGCACCCTCCAAAAGGTAAGCGCCGAGTGTTGCAGCGGCCAGCCTCGGGCTGAGCACGAGGCCCAGCAGCAACACTGCGAAGGGCTGTAACGTCAGCGGCACCGGAGTAAACCACAACGGGACAGAGATGTGCGAGCACACGGCAACCAGAGCGCTTCCTGTTAAAACCACGCCTGCTCCGCGCAATCCGCTCGAGACGGCAGAATTCGCGATCTCAGAAGTTATTGGAATTCTGTTTTCCACTTCGTTGTCCCTAACCTTCTGACTCTAAATCTGTTTCTTCACGAGTGCTCAGCACCAGCGGGTCGCTTTGACCTGGGCCTTGCTTCTGGTTTTTGCGATGAATCCAAACGTGGCGCGCTACACCCGCGGCTGCCAGAAGCAGCACTCCCATAGAAACCAGAAGCGCGATAAGTAACCAGCGCATCACGACCGAAGCTCAGGATACCAGAGATGGGATTCAAATCAGTGCGCGTCCTGAGTCGAGTCCAGCAGGTGCTACTTCGCACCTGAGAGCGCACCGAATAACCATTGAAGGTAGGCAGCGCTCCCGCTCTCTACCGGGAGCACCAAAAACTCCGGAACCCGATAGCTGTGCAATTCCTTGAGTCTCTTTTCGAGCTGATCCAAGTGATCTGTGCTGGTCTTCAGAAGCACCATCGTCTCCGGCGCCGACTGGATCTGCTCATTCCAATGGTAGATCGACTGCACCACAGGCAAAAGCGTAGCGCAAGCAACCAGACGCTCCTCTACAAGGGTGCGTCCAAGCTTGTTGGCTTCGTCAAGAGTAGCTTCGGTGGTAAGCACAATCCGTGCCTGAGGATTCGATTCGGGCATTTCGTTCTCCCCGTCTTTGTGTGCGGATCTGTTTATGGTCCAGTGTACGGACAATGGCGGTACACCCCACCACATTTTTCACCGTGCGAATCAAACTCACCGCTCCAACGTAATCTCTACCCCAAGAGGTATCGAAGCCTTCTCAACTTGCTCACTTCATTCCCGTGTTGCAGTATGTTCCTTGCGGCCCGCATCTTATTCTTGACATTCACTGGCCTTGAGCCGCCCAGGAGAACGATCCGATGAGTTCCGTAATCAAATTTGGCACTTCCGGCTGGAGGGCCATCGTTGCTGACGAATTTACGTTGGCCAACATTCGCCTCGCGATTGCAGGGATCGCCGCCTACGTCAAAACCCAGCCTGAGCCGCATCGTGTTCTCGTTGGCCGCGACCCGCGATTCCTTGGAGAATCCTTCGTCGCCGAAGCCGCAAAGATCCTTGCAGGAGCGGGCATCACCCCGATCGTCATCCCTGACGCCGCGCCCACACCGGCGATCTCGCAGGGCGTGCGCGCACTCAAAACCTCCGGAGCCATCAACTTCACGGCCTCCCACAATCCGCCAGAGTACAACGGCATCAAATTTTCCACCCATGACGGCGCTCCGGCTTTGCCCGAAGTCACGAAGCAGATCGAAGCCGCCATCAATGCCAATACCGAAGGCAAAATCCCCAACGCCGAACCTCCCAAAGAGGGATGGGAAACTGCCGATGTGAAACCCGGCTTCCTCCACCGTCTCGGCGAACTCGTCGACCTCAAAACCATCGCGAAATCCCACATCAAGGTCGTCTTTGATCCCTTCTGGGGAGCGGGCCGTGGCTACAGCTGTCATCTCCTCCGCGAAGCCGGGGTCGAAGTTGCCACCGTTCACGACTATCGCGATGTCCTCTTCGGAGGCCACGCCCCAGAGCCCGACGACCACCTTCTCGCCGACTGCAAAAAGAAAATGAGAGAATTTGGCGCCAAGATCGGCATAGCGACCGACGGCGACGCCGATCGCTTCGGGATCGTCGACGAGGACGGCACCTTCATCCAGCCCAACTACGTCATTGCGCTTCTCTTCGACTACCTTGTCGAAACGCGCGGCTGGAAAAACGGCGTCGCCAAGTCCGTTGCCACCACCAACCTCATCAATGCTCTGGCCGACTACCACAAGGTGCCGCTCTACGAGACGCCGGTCGGCTTCAAGTACATTGGCGAACTCATCATTGCCGACAAGATCGCCATCGGGGGTGAAGAATCCGCCGGCCTCACTATTCGCGGTCACGTCCCCGAGAAGGACGGCATCATCGCCGGTCTCCTAGTAACCGAAATGGTCGCTGCTCGCGGCAAGAGCATAGGCCGCCAACTTAAAGAGCTGTTTGCCAAGGTTGGTTCCTACTATCCGGTTCGCGAGAACTTCCGCTTGACCCCGGATCGCAAAGCCGCGTTCACTGAAGAATTGAAGAAGGATCCAACTGATCTTGGCGGCCGCAAGGTTAAGGAAATTGTGCGCACCGACGGGCTCAAACTGATCCTCGACGACGGATCGTGGGTGTGCTTCCGCCTCTCCGGCACAGAGCCGGTGGTGCGGGCCTACACCGAGGCGCGGGACGAGAAAGATATGGTCGCCCTTCGCTCCGCCGCCGAAAAGTTCGTGCAGGGCTAGTTCACAACTTTGCCGGTCGAGGCCGAATGCAGCACCCAAACCTGTTCAGTCCAAAAAAGGAGTCGCCCAACGAGCCGCTTCCCCTTCGGGAGCGGGCCATTCAGTGGCTTCAGCAGGGTTGGCGTCCCGCCGGCACTGTCTTTGCCATTGTGCTTGCGCTCGCATTCGCCTGGAGCGTCGTCAACGGACGCCATGGACTTTCCACCTGGTATGGCCAGCGCAGCCAGGAGAAGCAGCTCAAGAACGAGATCCAGCAGCTCGAAGAAGAAAACACTCACCTGCGGCAGCATGTCGATCGGCTCAAGAAAGACCCCGATGCCATAGAACACGAAGCGCGTGAGAAACTCCACTACGCCCGCCCAGGTGAAGTGATCTATAGCCTGCCGCCGGATCCGAAGCAACCCGTGCCTTCGGCTCGCTAGAGCTGAGAGCTAAGTGGCTCGCGAAAACCACGCTACGCCGGCTCCTGCCAGCGGTGCATTGTCTCCAAGCTCTGCAATTCGGACTTCAATCTGCGTTCCGGTTAGCTCCGCCTTGACCGCATCCATAAACAGGGGCGCCGAACGCGAAATCCCACCGCCCAATACAACGACATTCGGAGCAAAATCTGCGAGCAATCTCTTGATCAGTATCCCCAGCGTCGTCCCGAACTCCTGAAATACCGCCGTGGCATCGGGGTCTCCTCCTATCGCGTAATGGGCGATTGAAGCAACCTCGCGCTCCTGGCCCGTTCGCTCTGAGTAGGCCTTCTTGATCGCACGCGTGGATATCCAGTCCTCAGCGATTCCGCCCTCGTATGGCGCGTTCCAGATTTCACCGCCAGGTGGAACCCCTTTCCCTTCTGTCACTACGCGTCCGTCCACGGCAAAACCCGAACCGAGCCCTGTCCCCAGGGTGAAACACACAACCCTTTTCTCGCCGCGTGCCGCGCCAGCGCCTACCTCGCCGAGTAGATACGCTGCAGCATCGTTCAGAAATCGCACCTGCTCCGGCTTCCATCCAAACCGCGCTGCCAGTGCCTCGCTTACATTAACTCCGTAGAGGTAAGGCAGTTTGTGCTCCATCCAGCTGATGCCATTCACGTAGTCGAATGGGCCAGGCATGGCGAACTCGGCACCCTGAATGCCGGCTACCTCTGCACCCGCCTTGATGCCTAGTGAGTGCAGCACGTCGATGAACGCTTCGCTCGTCTGTTCTGTCGGCAGGTTCGCTCTCTCCACCGTTCCGAGACGATAAGCCTGTTGGTGGCAAACCGCTGCCGAAATGTGACTTCCTCCAACGTCATACACGAGAACACAAGGATCGACATCGCGGCTCAAAACAGAATCTCCTCAGAAACCAAGCCTAATTGTAAGGTCTCGAATGGGCCCGCTTGGGTGATCGAGCGTCCCGACCTTTCGGTCGATTTTCGCAAGCGGCAAGGTTTTTACGCGTCGTTCATCTCCGGGCCATTTCACGGCCCGTTATAGTAGTTCTCAACCTGCATGCAATTTCTACTGCGGCTTCTCCTGCTGGCTCCATCTCTTTTGACCGCCCTGCCGCTCTCCGCCCAAATGCCTTTTTACACTGACAACGCAGATGTTACGGATCAAGGCACCCTCCACTTCGAGATCTACAGTGAACTCGATGATCTTCAATCCGCACTGTTTCCTGATGTCCGACAGAACACGGCCAACTTCAAGGTCAACTACGGCCTTCCGCGCAGGCTTGAACTCGACTTTGACGTTCCCTACCTCGCCATCTACCGCGCACCCGGTTCCGGGAACACCTCCGGCAATGGCGATGCGGATATGGGAATAAAGTGGAACTTCTACAAGGCTCCTCGACCGCGGCGAATTCCATCTTTCTCTGCAAGCCTCTACATTGAATTCCCCACCGGCGATGAAGCTCAGTCTCTGGGCTCGGGCCAAACCGACTATGCACTAAACTCCATTGCCCAAGAATCGCTTTCAGGTAATACACGGGCCACGGCCAACTTCGGCTTCCTTTTCGCCGGCAACACCAGCACCGGCGTCCTCGGAATCCAGACCACGCATGGCCATGTTTATACCGGTGGCCTCTCGCTTCAGCACGACTTCACCGCGCGTCTTACTCTCGGTGGCGAACTCTACGGTGGGTTCGATGACAATAACGGCCTCGGAAAAGATCAGTTGCAGGCTCTGCTCGGCGGCTCCTGGGCCTTGAACAACCGTATGAGCATCACCTTCGCGGCTCTCGGTGGCGCTCATGTCGCCAGTCCGAAGATCGGCTGCCAGTTTGGTTACGAAATAGATTTCCCCCTTCGCCATGCCTCTCCTCAAATAAAATCCGCAATCAGCGTACCCACTCCTTCCGTCCAACGGAGAACTCCATGAGTTGCAAACCAGAAGTCCTCAAAACTGTCCCCCTCTTCTCCCTCCTCGACGATGAAGAGATCGCGGTGCTTGCCTCACAGGTCGACATCAAAACCTATTCGGCCCGGCAGCGCATCTACAAAGCCGGGGATGTTGGCCTCGCCTACGTCACCGTCTCGGGAAAGGTTCGTGTCACCACGATTGATGAGGATCACCAGGAGGTCATCGTCGATGAGCCTGGGCCCGGCGAATTCTTTGGATTCGCCTCAATGCTCGAGCAGAATTCGCACCAGACCAACGCTACTGCCGTTGAGGAATCCGTCTGCCTCGAAATCTCCCGCGATGATATTCAGACGCTGATGCTTCGTAAGCCGGATGCGGGCATGGATCTGCTCACCACCCTTGCTCACCAGTACCATGCTGCCCATCAACTCGTACGGTTGCGGGCGACCCGCAGTGCCAACGAGATTATCGAGCAGGAAGAGACGTTCGGCGAACACATTGCGGATGCGGTGGCAAGGTTCGGCGGTTCATGGACATTCATCATCACCTTTTCCGTGGTCCTGATCGTCTACACCAGCACCAATGTGCTACTCGATCACAAGGCATGGGATCCGTACCCATTCATTCTGCTCAATCTGTTCCTATCCATGCTGGCCGCAATCCAGGCACCGGTCATCATGATGAGTCAGAATCGCCAGGACACGAAGGACCGACTTCGCAGCGAACTCGACTTCGACGTCAATCGCAGGGCGGAACTTGAAATCCAGGGCATTTCACGGAAGATGCATCTTCTCGACGAAAGAATCGATGATCTTGCCGATCTTCTGCGGGGACGAAAAGTGCCGACCGGGACAGGAGCCGACTAGAAATCGAGTTCGTGACTCGTTTCGGCACCTGAGGACGTTTGGAAGTGCGTGCGCCTTCAAGCCCGCCCGGCAAACTCGCCGGTTTCGGTATAAACCTTTACCGTTTCGCCTTCTTCCACGAAGAAAGGGACCTTGATCTCGAGGCCGGTCTCCAACCGCGCATGTTTTGTTACCGCGCCGCTGGCGGTATTGCCGCGAGCTCCCGGCTCGGTGTACGCCACTTTCAGTTCAACCTTTTCCGGCAGTTGTATCCCGATTGGATTTCCATTGAACTTGTCGATCTTGATGATCAGGCCTTCAGTCAGGAATTTGGGCGCATCGCCCATCTTTTCCGGAGTCATCGCAATCTGATCGAAAGTTTCCTGATCCATGAAGTGCGACGCATCTCCGTCCGAATACAGGTAAGAAGCCTCAACCGTCTCCAGGTCCGGTTCCTTGAACTTCTCGCTCGCCTTGAATGTCTTGTCGAACACAGCGCGTGTCAGCAGGTTTCGCATCTTCAAGCGCACCAGGGTCTGTCCACCGCGCGCGGTGGGCGTCGAAACCTCCACGTCCAAGCAGTAGTAGGGCGTGTTCTCAAACTCGAAGTACATCTTTCGCTTTACATCAATCGCATCAATCAGAGAGGCCATACGATTCCCTTGATTTTAATTGTTCTGATTCTAATTCTTCCCTTTGAATCCAGCGGTTCTGGCGTAGACGAGGCAGATCGCTGCGAACTACGAACCGGTTCGCTCACGCATTCGCTGGTGCCCGCAAATCTGCCAGAGCTGCTGTGAGGTCCGTCGCAAGTCTCTTCTGGATATCACTACCCAGTTTCGCCCCATTCTGCGTCAGGTAGAAGACGTCGATCGCCGTCTCACCTTCTGTATCGATAAGGGCTACCTCAATGTTGCATTTGTGCTGGCTAAGCGTGAGTGCAATCTGTCGAAGAAGTCCCGGCCCATCCTGGGCAACTACCTGAAGCAATGTCGAGTGGCTTGAGGAATCTGAGTCGAACTGCAGCCTCGTAGCTACTTCCACCTTGACGCCATTAGCGCTGCTCATATGCCGCCGGGAATCCAGGAGCTGTTCCACCGGAACCTTTTGAGCTACAACGTCGTGAAGATAGCTCAAGAAGCGGTCCTTCTCACTGGGATTCAGCTCGATGGTTCTGAACACGTCTGTGAACTGGAAACTGTCGACCACAACTCCTGCATCGTTCGAGAATGCGCCGGCTTTTACAATGTTCATTCCCCATGCGGCCAGGGCGCCCGCTACGTCAGCAAACAGTCTGCTGCGATCCCGCACAATGACGGTCAAATCGAAAAGTTGTCGATGAGGTCTGAGATCAAGCTGGACGGGGTTTTTATCCAGGTTGAGAGCAAGCTGGAAATGATTGCGGATGTGCTCCGGAAGCCGGGTCTGAAGGTATCGCTGCGGAAGCCCTTCCAGAAATTGGCGGAGAGCATCGTACTCACTCGACGGCACCATCGAGCGGATCCGGTTCAGAAGGGTGGGATCGATCGCCGAATGATAACGAACCTCATCTACGCTGCGATCCATGAAGTTCGCAGTCGCCATGTACAACTGCCAGAGATTCTCCGCTTTCCATGGCGTCAGCGCTTCAGGATTCACAGCTTTGATGTCCGCGTAGGTCATCAGCGTCAGCATCTTCAGAATTGCCGGACTTCCAACTTTCTCAGCAAAACCCCTGATGTTATCGGCATCAAAGATGTCTCTGCGCAACGCATTCGACATGTCCAGATGGAGACGGATCAGCTTCAGCACCTGGTCGCGCTCTTCTGAGTCGAAATCGAGCCGAGCCAAAAAGCCATCAGCCAATTCGACACTTTGGCCCGTATGTTCCCCGGTTCGACGACCCTTACCGGTATCATGCAGCAGCAACGACAGGAGGAACAGGTCCAGTCTGTCGATCTCGGGCAGGAGCTGCCCCAGCCGTTGCTCGTAGTCATGCGCGGGCTGCCGCAAGCTGTGCACGTTATCGATCGTCAGGAACGTGTGCTCATCCACCGTGTATCGGTGGTAGCTGTCGCGAATCACGAGTGCATCGATCAGATGAAACTCGGGAATCAGCATCTCCAGGACACCCAGCGCGTGGATCGTACGAAGAGTCTGTGCGGCATGGGGTCCCAGCAGAACCTCACGTAGCGCATTCCAGAGATACGGTCCCTCGGGAATGTGAATTGCGAGAGCCGGCAGCGCATCGGTAATCCGATCCTCTGCCGCCTGTGACAGTGCATACCCATGGGTTGCCATTAGCGAGAACACACGCAGAATCGCTGCGGTATCGCTGAATTGCGCTCCGGGAAGAATATCGATCCGCCCCTGGTCCAGAATGAAGTCAGTCCCAGCGATCGGAGTTCGTCTCCGTCGGAACTGCCTGTAGAAGCTCACTGGAGCCGGCAGATGCTCCATCAGCAGCGCAGCACGGCGATAAATCACTCTTGCATGCCGGTAGTACGTTCGCATCCAGTACGCCGGATCGGCTGTCCCGCGGGTTTCCAGCCCAATTGAATTTGCCGCCGCCTCATCCTGCGATTGCCAGTCCAGCGTGTTGTCGTCGCGGCCGTGCCGGAAGTGGAGAAAACATCGTGCCGCCGCGAGGAAATCGAAAGCCGCCTCGGCATCGCCACGCGCGCTCTGGAACACGCCTCCACGCTGCCGAGGCCACTCCTTCGTCTCCTTAAGATGGAAAAGCAGAGCAAACCAAACAGCGAGGTGATAATCCCGCAGGCCGCCGGGACACTCTTTCAGATTCGGCTCGAGATGGAAGATGGTGTTCCCGTACTTGGCATGCCGCCCGCGCGCGATTTCTCCGAGCTTTTGAGTAATCGTGTTCCACTCGCTTAGAACAAGGCCCGGGAAAACGGTCTGGTGCAATTGCTGGTAAAGAGGGAACTGCCCAGCCAGGAATCGTCGATCGAGCGTGGCCAGGGTGAACTCGAGGTTATCCGGGTCAAAGCGCCCCGCCTCTTTTACCGTCCGTGAACTCGGGCTTGCCCGTAACCCGACATCCCACATTCCCTGAATGATCGTTCGGACGGCCTCTTTGGTCTGCTCTTCTGTCTTCTCGTCTGCGAAGGCAAACAGAACATCGATATCCGAATACGGGAAGAGGTCCTTGCGACCATAACCGCCCAGCGCCAGCAGCGAAACGTTTTGAGCCGGCTGGCCGGCGAACGCCCGGCGCCACATTTCAATGAGGATACGATCCACAACTGCGGATCTTCGGCGGATCGCAGCGGTCCCATCTCCGGTGCGCTCACACGTCTGGCGGACAAGCGCCATCTCCCGGAGATACTGATCCCGTAGATCGTCAACCGCTAGAGCGACTGGATTCATGAGTATGGTTGTGAAGGCAAGTCGTGCTTAATGGTGTCTTAACAGGATAAGCGATTTTCCAGCGGCACGGGGTAACAAGCCGAAATCAGATCCGAATCGATCGGGTCTCAGCTAATTCGTGGGCATCGGGAGCGGCCCTCAGATGCCCGCAAACCATGCATAATCGCCCTGGAACTTCATCGAATCCGTAGCCGTGATCCGCGTAATGTACTTCACGCTCTTGTACCCAAGCTGCCGCGGAACCCGCAGCCGCAGTGGTCCGCCGAACCCGACCGGCAATTCGCCGTCGTTCATTCCCAGGGTCAGAAAGGTTTGCGGATGGTGCGCGTCGGCCATGTCGATGCTGTCCGACCACTCTGGTTGAATCGAAAAATACTTTAGGTAGCGCGCCTGCGGGAGGATGCCTGCTTCGCGCAGCACACCAGAAAGCGGTGTTCCGATCCACTCGGCCACATACGACCAGCCCTCTTCGCAAACCACTTCTGTGATCTGGCTGTGGGTTGGCAAGCTGCGCAGGTCCGCAAGCGACAGCGACATTGGATGCGCCACCAACCCGTCCACAGTGAGCCGCCAGTCGCCGAATCCGCCCGCCTGCAGCTTCTTGAATTGATCGCTCGGCGGCGCAACCTCGTTCATAAACGGATTCTTCGAGATCATGTTGCGCGGAAATTCTCGCGCCATCGCATGCCGAGTCAGAATCCTTTGTGTCGCATAGGTCAGCGTCTCGCCTGGCCCATAGATTCCACGGCAATCGGGAGGAATCAACCCATGCCGGCCGGCGAGACGATTCGCCGCAGCGAGACCCGCAACCGGCCGCCGCTAGCCCCGAAGTGATCAGCGCGCGTCGAGACATCGGTTTCATACAAGCTCCTTTGTCGCTACTGATTCGCCCATCGACGAAGTCCGCCCGGTGATCATGCCCTGCATTCTGCTCCAGAAGCCCGAAACCGCGAGCATAGCGACGTGCACTAGAAGAAACAGCACGAGTGCCCAAGTCACGAAGAAGTGAAGCGTCCGTGCAGACTGCCGGCCTCCCAGGAGGTTCACCCCCCACGGAAATGCGGCATTGAAAGAAGGGGAAAGGGCCAGCCCCGTCCAGATCACGAGCGGGAACAAGACAAAGATCACGATCAGGTAAGTGGTTCGCTGCAGCACGTTGTAGCTGTGGGTTTCATCTTTCCCCGGCGGCTTTCGCCTCAGGTACTGGCTCATTCGCTCCCAGTGCGCGCCCAGCGATCTCTCTCCCGGTTCTGGAACCAGATTCCGGCGGAAATGCCCATTCAGCAAACTAGCGATCCCATACACAAGGCCGGTCAGCACCAGCACCCAAGCGGACTCGAAATGCAAATATCGACTCCATCCATTCTGGTCCGGCATCACGTACCCGTATCCAGTTGGCACAGTATCCCGGGAAGATGGAATTGGAATCGTAAAGAGCGGCTTCATGTTCACGTTGCCGGTCTCGCCCCAATAGAACCGCGGGTGTGAAATAACGATCTCCAGCCCCGTGACCAGCAAGGCGACGAAACTGATGACCGTCAGCCAATGCGTCACCCGGACTAATACGGAATGCCGTGCAATTGCCATGCTTTTCCCGGGAATAGGGGAACCTTTGCGGGAGGATAGCACAGCGTGCAAACAGTCGGGCAGATGGAATCTGCAGTGAGTCCTGCTTGGTACGAGCCGCCGGAGAACGAGGATTATCTCCGGAACCGGGCAATCGGCTGCTCGGAATGCTGCGAATATTCGAGGTCGTCTATAATATGGGGGATCGCCACGAGCGAAATTGCGCTTTTTGAGACCTGCCGGGCCTTTGATCTGCCGCCGGGGCAGGAGGTTTTTCACGGTTCTCAACGAATGCGCGTAGAGAGTTGAAGGCTACCGCCCACCCATGATTCGTTTCCTGCAATCGAAAGACAATCGCGTTGTAAAAGCTCTGTTTATCGTCATCATCGCCGCTGCGTCGGTATCAATGGTCGTGTACCTGATTCCGGGTCTCGCAGCCGGAGGGACAATCTCGGCGAACACGTATGCCGTCGTTTATCCCCACTGGTACAGCCGGATTTTCGCAAGCGGCCAGGAGATCAGCGAGCAGAAGGTTGAGCAGCAGGCTCGTCAGCAACTGCAGCAACGGAATCCGCAATATGCGTCGAATCCGATGATTGTGAACCTGTTCAAGCAGCAGGTGGGTCAGCAGCTTGTGCAGCAGGAAATCCTGCTTGCCGAGGCGGACAAGCTGGGAATTTCGGCCAACAACGATGATGTGAACAATTTCCTTCACCAGGGTCAGGCGGGGCAGGTTCTTTTTCCGGGCGGCAAGTTTATCGGACAGGATCAATATGCTTCCCTGATCGCGACGCGGTTTGACATGTCGGTGCCGGACTTTGAAGAGAGCGTGCGACACGACATCATCATCCAGCGGCTGCGGGCGTATGTGACGGCCGGAACTACGGTGGGCGAGAAGGAAGCGCGTGAGCAATACGTAAAAGGGAACACAAAAATCAAGTTCCAGTACGCTGTGATCTCGTCGGACGACATTCGGAAATCAATCAATCCGACCGACGCCGAGTTAGAGGCATTCTTCAAAAAGAACGCATCGCGCTATTCGAATGCCGTTCCCGAAGAGCGGACGATTCAATACTTCGCATTCACGCCAAACGATGTGCCGGGGGGCGTGCAGCAGCCGACGCAGCAAGAGATCCAGGCTTACTACAACGCACACAAGAATGAGTATTCGGTTCCCGAACAGGCGAAGGCGCGACACATCCTGATTCAGCTGCCGCCGAATGCGGACGCCAAGGCGGACGCTGCGGCGAAGGCGAAGGCCGAAGATGTGCTGAAGAAGCTGCAGAACGGCGGAAGCTGGACAGAGCTTGCGAAGAAGGACTCCGACGATCCGGGGAGTAAGGACAATGGCGGCGAGCTTGGATTTGCGCGGCGCGGAATGATGGTTCCGCAATTTGACAACGCGATCTTCACGCAGAAGATCGGCGACATCAAGATCGTGAAGAGTCAGTTCGGCTATCACGTAGTGCAGGTGGAAGAGCGGACGCAGGCCCATGCACAGGACCTGAGTGAGGTGCTTCCCACGATCCAAGCGACGCTGTTGCGCCAGAAGTCGACCGCGGCACAGGATGCTTATGCGAAGGCCTTGACCTCTGAGGCGATCAAAAACGGGCTGGAGAAGACAGCGACAGCCCATCATCTGCAGGTGGTAACGACGCCGCCCGTGAACCAGCAGGGCGTGATCCCGGCTTTACCGGATGGTTCCCAGCTGATCTCGCGCGCATTTGGATCGAAGCCAAGCGATCCGCCGCAGTCCGCGCCGACGGGCGAAGGTTTTGCGATTTTCCAGGTGAAGAACGTGACGCCAGCACACGCACCGACGTTCGCCGACTGGAAGAGCCACGTACTGGATGACTATAAGAACGACCAGGTCCCTGCACTGTTGAGCCAAAAGACTGCAGAGCTTGCAGCGAAGGCGAAGGCAGAGAACGATCTCGCCAAGGCTGCGAAGGGGGTCGGGGCGACCGTCAAGACCAGCGACCTTGTTGATCAGCGGGG
>Ga0207667_10003001_pt1 | contig 20940 bp, 28 predicted proteins | sample KBSCornC52_FD_184301 | JGI IMG/M metagenome (GOLD analysis project Ga0207667, IMG submission 184301) | Corn rhizosphere microbial communities from Kellogg Biological Station, Michigan, USA - KBS Corn C5-2 (SPAdes) (version 2) | ecosystem: Host-associated > Plants > Roots > Rhizosphere > Soil ...
ACCACGTAGGAATTATGAATCGGGCTCCATCGATCGGAGCGCGGTTGGCGGGTGTGGTAGCAGGCATCAGTTGTTTCTGGGCGTCGGCGTGGGTATTTATGTATGTCGCTCCATAAATCTGCGGCGCCGAAGGCGGACGCTAAACTCTGACCGGCTGCTGCTATACATTGGGTGAGGAGGAAATGGTGATGGAGTGGCGGCCTGTCGAGACTGCGCCAAAGTCGCTAGAGTTTCGGTGTTTGCTTGGCCATGAATATTCCGTCGTCACTGGATATTGGGATGGCGAAGGCTGGCGGAACGAGCGCTCACGCGTAGGGAGTTATTTTCCCGCTACCCATTGGATGCCTCTGCCCGATCTGCCTAACGCCGCCTCTCCCGTTTCGCAGCTTTCGCCATCGCAAAGTAGATAGCTTCTCCATCCTCCTTTGCCGTCCGTATCCGGGGTATATCTGGCATCATCTCGGGAGGGAGGCCGATCGGGATGCCGTACAGGTCGTCGGGTTCGTATTTCATGCGGGCTGTTTGCCGGTGCGAATCCAACAAGTGAAGTGGCTGTGGGCGGGGTTGGTTACCCGCAAAGATGGTCGCCGACGCATGGTCCGCCTGAGGTATGCGGTGCGAAGGTTCAACGGATGCCGCCATCTATCTCGCATTCTAAGCGCGTGTTCATCCACGCTGCCGCAGCACCGGGTCTGCGTACCAAATTCACCCCTCCCCGTCAAGTTGCGTTCGGTAGAGGAAAGGAGTAAGGTGCAGCCGCTGCGGCGGCGTGGATGGACACGCACACCAGCGGACGGAGCGGCTCGTCTTTCACGCGGTTTCCACGAGCAAATGCCCTCCGTTGGGGCGCCAATAGCGGGTGTCGAGTCCCGCCCGCAGCAACCCCCTGGACATGTTGGAAACGCACGGGCACCCATAACCTGCCGTGGGCATTCTGCTTGATTCGCTACTAGCCTCGTGTCCACGGCGCCTTAGGGCTTGGTGCAAGTCTTGAGCGCCGCATCGGCCTTATCGGCATAGCGCCCAGGGCCAGCATATTCGACCAGTTTGGCCAGTACCGTCGCCGCGAACTTCGCGAGGTCTGTGGGCATTTTGGCGGGCAGCGGCGTCGGTCTAGCCGGAACAGTTACCGGACATTGGCGCTGCACATCCTTATAAACGGTGACGGTTCGAATCTCAACGGCCGGGGGTGGCGTGGTGCCAGTTCCGCAGGCCGAGAGCAGCAACAGCGCCGGGATGATGGGATAGCGCATTAAAGACCCTCTGTTTGGGCGCTCAGAGCCGCAGGGACGCGACAAGCGGGATTGTCGGGTAGATCAGCCGCCAGCTTGCGCAACGTCTCCAGGCGACTCGCATCGGCCTTGGCGCGCTTGTCCATATAGGCGATTGTAGCCGCATCAGAAGCCTTCACGTCAGCATAGGCCTTCGCCCTCGCCTCGCTCTCCGCGTTCTTCGCATCTAGTGCGTCCGACAGCCGCGTGATCGATTCCAGATTGACCGCGTTCTTTGCGATTTCCGTATCGCGCTGGGCCGAGTGCAGCGTATCGAGCTTCTGCCAGTGCCGCGTGTTGCCGTTGGCGATGAACAACGCCACCGTCAGTCCGATGATGATCGCGAGCAATCCGCCGGCAACGATCGACTGTATGCGGGGAAGTCCGAGCATCAGCCCCACTCCTCGTTCTTGCCGAAGCCTATCGGGTTAGGCGCTCGCCAGATCGCATCGCCCCGCGCGTCGAGAAGGCCGGTATCGACAGCTTCATGGCTATCGACCGTCGGCATGTTGAGAGCGCCGGCATCCGGGCTGCAATAGTCGTCTTCGACATAACCGAGCATCTTTGGTCGGGAGAAATAGCGGGCCATCACTGTGTCTCCGTCGCGGCATTGGTAGAGGCTGCTTTCGCGACCCCCGTATCCTTGGCCGCGATACCGAACCCGCCGGCCGCGAGGATAGCCGCCTCCCCTGCCCCGAACTCGACAGGGCTGAACGGCTGCTTGTTGAACCAGATGGCGACGCCCTGATAGGCGATGAGCGCGATCGTGCCGACTGCCCATAGCAAGCGGCCAAGCTCTACATGGGTGTTGTTCGGACCTTTGAGGAAAGACCAGCTCATACCGACAATCCTCTGTATATTCTGGCTTCAGCGGTGCGGCGGCGAACCAGCCCGTTGAGCACCTTCCCAGCCTGCTTATTCCAGACGGCGAATTGTGCCGCAGCACCGTCGTAGTCGTGCGCTAGGTGACGCTTGAGCAGCGTGGATTTGGAGAATGCCCCTTCGCCGATGTTATAAGCGAGGCTCGTCATCGCATCGAACTGGCCTTGCGTCGTCGGCGCTGTTCCGAGATCGGCTGCAACCTTCGCGCCGAACTTGGCTAGATCCGATGCGAACCGTTCGTCCGCCTGTTGCTGCGTCCAGGTCATGCCGAGCTTGATGTCAGGTCCGGTCGATCCCCAACCGATCGTAGGAACGTCATTCGGCGTGGGCATGTACGCCTTGAGCCGGCATTGTTCGAACGACTTGATGAAGTCGGCGCATTTCATTGATGGAGTCATTGTCAGCCCCTATTTCACAGGATGCCCCGACAACTCGACACGGGTTATCCGTCCGTCGAGATCGTCCAGGCGCTTGGTTACGGTGTCCCCGCTGAGCTTCTGGCGCTCGTCTATGCGGGTGACGGTCTGTTGAAGGTCAGAGAGCGTCGTCACCATCCATATGGCCATGGCGACAGCGCATGCCGTGGCAACAGCGACGACCAGTGCACCCGCCCATTTCAACGGCGCGGGTAGTTCCGGCTCTTGCGAGGGTAGCTTGTGCTGCGCTGAAATCTTGATGATGGCTGCTTCGGCGATCTGCTCAGCGATGATCCGCATTTGTACTTCGTTGCCGAGCCCCGTCATGCAGCAGCCTCCTGAGTCACTCGGGCGATTAATCGACCCGTTTTGAGTCATAAAATTTGTGAGTCTGCTGCAATCGCAGTGCTATAACCGCCCGATGCACAAGGCCGCTAAGATTGGGCTAATCCTGCTGATCGCGAATGAAGTTCGCGGTGTTGCAGTTGTTACCGCCGTGCTATGGACGTGGTTTACTCACCACTGAGATACGGCCATGCGCCTTTGGCAGAGACTATCCGCACAGCAAAAAGATACCGCGCTCGTCTTGATTATCGGCGTTCCGGTCGTAATCGTGTTCGAGCGCTATTTTGGTTGGATGGTCGACGGGCTGCGTTAAGGGTAGCGCGCAGGCTCGCCGCAGCGTATATCCGCAGAATGACCGCTTCACTAGTGCTGCAAACCCTTGGCGTCGTCGTGCTGTTCGGCGTGGCGACCGGACTACGAGGATGGTTCCGCGATCGTCGCCAGTCCGTTAGTTCGGCGGAAGCGCCCGGAACGACTCTGTCGGTATCCCAACAGAATCCGACAACCACACAGTCTGGCCATCCGGGTCCATCCGGGGATAGCCGCTAGCAGGCGCATCGCCACCGATCGACGGGCCCTTGCCGGCCGGAACATCGGCAGGACCGCCGCCACCAGCGAACTTACGGAAGGCATTGGCCACAGACTTCGCGGCAGGCCCTTGCCGCCCCGTCATCAGCCATTCAGCGAACTTGCCGCCGGTCTTCGTGTACGGCGCAGCGGCAGCGCCGGCAGCGGCAACACCTTTCGGACCAAGGGTAAGCTGACCGGTGAGCAACAGGCCGAGCAACCCCCTGCCCGCCGAACCGCTATCGGGCGTCTTGTTCGGGATCACGTTGTAAGCGTCGTCAGCGAATTGCTGCATGAGCGCGTCACCGCGAGCAAAGCCCCGCTTTCGCACCGTCTTGTCGCCCTCTTTCACCGCTTGGCGCAGATTACCGGGAGAGAAGCCGGAATCTGTCCCCTTGGCCTGCGCTGTCTCGATACGTGTCAGGTTTGCCCAGCCATCGTTGATCGACCGAAGCGTTGCGGCCTGGGATGGGTTCTGACGCGCAGCGAGATCGCGCACGGCTTCCTGAACGCCGCGCAGTGCAATGCCCATATCGCGCTGGTCCGCGTCCTGGCTGGACATGAACGACCGGATGCGCTCGCCAAGCCGGGATTCGACCGACTTGAGCCCCTGACCGTTGATCGTGCCATCGTCCTTGAAAAAGCGCCGCACGTCGCTGTCTACGATCTTGCCGAACTGCTCTGCGCGCGGACCAATCATTGTGTCCATGCGCTCGGCCACGCCCGCCATGTCGGTCATGAACTGGTCGTCCGCCTTCGCCGCGAGCTTCGGCAGAACGGTTTCATATGCTTGGCTAAGCTTGTCGCCTGCGTATTTCACACCAACAGGGCCGATCGGCACTTCCTTCGGCAAGCTCTCGCCAATGGGATCTAGCGCTTTGTTGATGCCTGCACGATTCATCGCCACCACGCCGCGAGTTTGGGCGCCCTTGATAACAGCGCCAAGGCCCGGAATGCTGGTGGCCATTTCCTCGGCACTACGAATGCCCTTGCCAATAGCACCGCCAGCCGCACCAGCGATCTGGCCCGGCGTAAGCGGGATGCCTTCCGCCTGAAGCCGCGCGATGATGGGCGCGACCGTGGGGCTGATGACATTGGCGACGCCCCGCGCGAAATAGTTGGCGACAGGGCCGCCAGCCGCACCAATGGCTGCGCCCATCGCGCCGCCCGACAGCCGATCGCCGGGCTCTGCGTTGCCCGCCCCGCTGATGCCCCCGAAGATGGCGCCATTGGCTGCGGTGTTCGCGATCCGACCTAGCGCATTCTCGCCACTGGCAACGCGAGCCTCGGGCGCCGCGAATGCAGACGCGATCGTGCCCGGCGCAAAGCCAGCGGAAAAGGCCAAGGGATGCTGTCCCCACGCCTCATTCTTGAACGAGTCCTGTTTCTGGCGTTCGGCTTCGTATGCCTGCCCCTCTGTCTGACCAGTCGGGTTGAAGCGCCAATTCGGGTCATAGCCCTTGCCCATCAGCATGGCGATGTAGGGGGCTGCGGCTTGGCCAGCCTGGGAGGTCAGCACGTTGTTGACGAGCCAGTTGCCCCCGGCCGCCCCGGCTCCGCCGATCTCGTCATTCCAGCCAAGCAGGGCGCCCGACTTCCATCCCTCCAAGGCAGAGCGCGGGTTGCTGATGTCGGGCGGCGTAGGGCCACCAGAGCTTTCGATTGCCGGTTGTGTCGGCGCGCCTTGATCCGCGTCGGCAAACTGGCTGTATTGGTCGGGCGTTGCCGTTGGGGCTGGCGCCGCAATGGTCCCGCCCGGTGACGCGGGGGCGTCATCGAACTGCGCCCAAGGATCGGCCTTTTTCTTCTGACCGGCCATTAGCGGACCTTCCTACGACCGTCAGGGGTGATGAAGACGGTGCCGGGGGGCAATGCGAGTGCCTGTTGCATCGTTCGCACCTTCACGGGCTGTCCTGAGGGCGCTGCGGCCCCTGGAGTGCTTGCGCCGCCAGTGCGCGGCCGATACCCTTGGTCTTCGGTATAGGTTTCTTCCATCGAACCGTTGCGCTGCTCGATCTCGCGCTTGAGGTTGTTGAGCTTGTCCCTGATCGTTTTGGGCGAATCCGAGACTGACGGAACCCACTTGGCAAGGCGAGCGTCTTCGCTAGCAGACACCGCAGCACCCGAAATATCCTTGATGATCGTGCCGCCGATTTGGCCGATCAACGCACGGAATTTCGTTCCCTGCGGATCGCTGATGTTGTTGGTGAAATAGTCCCCGAGCGCGCCGGTGACAAAGCCCGTTGCTCCGCGCGCGGCTTTTGCTTCCGGCGAATTGTTCGAAGGGTCGAGCAGTTTAAGGGCGTTGTCGATATTCTGGATAGATGCGCGGTTTTCGGCATAGCTCTTGAGCGATACCTGAGGCCAAGGCTTTAGCTGTGCGCTGGGCTTGGTCTGGCCGCTCACCGCCGAAGGAACGCCGTCTGCGCCGCGGTAATAGACGATGCTCGGGTCTAGGCCCTCCGCCTTCACCTCTTCGGGCGTCATGCGGGCAGGCTTCGGCTTGGGAGGCGCCCCCGGCGTGCTATAGGCAACACCCGACGCGGACTGTTGCGGAGTCGCGCCGCGACCGGTGTTGCCCGTCTCGAACTCACGCATAGCCTGACCGAGATCGCGCAAGCGGTTCGGTGGAATCGGCTGGCCGGGAGCGACGCCGAGCCGTCCTGCGACATAGCTTTTGTAGTTCTGCCGCGATGCAACGCTGTTCTCGTCATTGCCGCTGCCGAGATAGGTATCGATGATCCCATCAACGGTGTTGAGTCCGCGACCGAAATAGCGCGTGCGCAACAGGTTCTCTTGCGCGGCGATACCAGCGCCGGGCGAGAACTTAGCGAATGTGCCGTCAGACCCGATATAGCCAGGCTGACTACGGGCGAAGGGGCCATCCTTGAGATTGCCGGGGTTGCCGTTGCGATCCCCTCGCGATGTGCCTGACCCGCCACCGGAAGGGGCAGCGATGGTCGGAGCGCCAGTGCCGGGGGTGCCGCCCGGAGCGGTCGGATAGATGACATCCGACCCGCCATCGCCACGACGTACGACAAGCGGCTTGGGAACGGCTGGCGTAGAGCCGAGAACGCGCCCGGTTGACTTGTCGAGCAATTGCGCGCCGGGAGCGACGACGACGCCCTCCGCAGCCTTCTGCCCGATAATATCGATCAAGGCCGGATTGGCGATGATCGCAGCGCGATAGTGCGCCTTCTCTGCCGGGTCGTTCATGCCGATATTGTCGAGAATGCCGGTCTGGTCGAGCTGGTCATAGACCCCGCCAACATCGCCGCCGGTGTCACGCGCGCGGCGCAGCATGTCGGTGACGCCGACAAGCGCCCCTAGACGCTGCTTGCGGAGCTCTGCCGCCTGTTCGATCTGCGCCTGCTGCGTCTTCGCCCGGTTCTGGTCATACGCCATCTTGAACTGGATCGCGTTCGGCGCGTCGACCGCCATGTAATTGTTGATCGCGGCGTCAGGATTGCTGCTGAACCCTGACAAGGCGTTCTGCGTCTTGCGGCGCATCGTCTCGTCGCGGGCGCGATCCGCCCCGGCAAAAGCGGCCCCCGCGAAGGGACCGAACACGCTATAATCGCTCATGTCGCCCCCTGTTTAGATGAAGAAGCCAGCGACGGAATTTAGACCGTTGCTTACGGAGCTAGTCAGGCCGCCCCACTTGTCTTGCTCGGCCTTGGCGACGTTCGGTGCCGCTGCCGATCCCGCGTTCGCGATAGCCTGCCCTGCGTTGAGTCCGCTGTTCGAAAGGCCCGACAGATTGCCGAGCCAGTTCTGGAAATACTGCTGCCCGAGATTGGTCCCGAACTTGGTGAGCGCCTTTGACGTAGCCCCGCTGCCGAGCATTCCGCGCGCCGCAGCGTTTCCGGTGATCGCCCGAGAACCGCTGTCGAGATCGAAATTGTACCCGGTCGAGCCAAGGTAGTTGTTAAACGCATTTGTCGCCGCCGCAGGGTCACCACCTAATCCGAGAGCGCCGGCCATCATGCTGTTCGCATCAGCGCCGGTCCCGAGATAGTTGTTGAGCTGAGAACCCTTCGCCCAATCGAACCCCTGGTTCGCGGCCTTCTTCTCTTTGTTGCCGCCGATGATGGAGCCAATGCCGCCGATAACGGGAGCGATGAGGCTGCTGAGAAAACCCATATCTTACCTTTCGAAATCGTCGCGTGCGAGCATGAAAAGCTCGGCTGGCCCCTTGACCGTCTCAATCATTCCGAGTGACCGGCACCCAAGTTTGCGCGTGAACCATCGGGACGCCCTGCGATCGGCTGGGATCATCCCCTTGAGCGCTACAGCGCCCCACAAATCGAACATGGCGGCCATCATGTCGGTAGCGAGGTCGAGGGCCTCCCTGCCCCGCGCCACGAACAGCCAGTGTGTGTCGTAAACCTCGCCTGGGCACTGTTGGAACAACCCGACGCTCTGCCCGTCTGTCAGGGCAACGTTGGCGGGGTTGGCCAGCCATACGGACGGGTCGAAGCCGTAATCGAGGCTGGCTATTTCAGGGCGTCTAAGGATGGTTGAGAGCGGCTGTGTGTCGTGCAGCCGCCACAGAGTGGCTGGCACTTAGACGGTGCCGCTAATGAGGATGCTGACCCCAACCATATTGCCGGGCGTGAAGGTGGTTGTGATCGTGCAATTTTGGCTTGCGGTCGTAACTGCGGAATGAAACGATTGCGTCCTTCGAGGGCTGTTGCTGCCCGTCGTTCCCGTGATGTTTTCGTCTAAGGTGATAGAAGGGCCGGTTGAAGCGACCGTGAATGCCGCATTGGAACCGCCCTGCGCAGACATGCCGATCAGGATGTTATTGGCGCGGGGTGCCGTTAATGGCACAACCATGGGCGATGCGACGACCTCTTTCAGGAAGTTACGCACCATCGGCGCAACCAAAAGAGCATTGGCGATCTCGAAAATGGTAGTGGACTGCCCGCCCGTACCTCCGGTAAATGGCGTTTGGGTCGTACTCTCTCCGGGGAATGCAACCTTCCAGGCCGTGCCGTAGCCATCGGTCGAAACGCCGTTGGCATTGTCGATCAAAATCCAGCCGGTATTAGCTCCTGTAAGGTTGTTCCAGTGTGTGCAGATGGCCACCAGCAAATTGCCTGCCGTGGGTGCTGTACCCATCGTTACGGCGAAGCTGGCGCCGATAGCTGATTTTACTTGCACAAAGGACGGGGTCGACCCTCCGCCACCGCCGCCCGATACCGAGACATTGGCCGCCGCTGTTATGCGTCCCTGTTGATCGACCGTGAATTGCCCGACATGAGTGGCATCGCCATAGGTTGCCGGCGTTACCGCCGTATCAGTCAGATGAACGTCATTGGCACCAACACCGATGCCCGTTCCGGGACCCACATCGAACGTTCGATCGGCCGCTAAGGTGCCGCCGCCAGTAAGCCCGTTACCGGCAGTGAGCGTGCGCCCCGCTGCCCAATCATCAATTAGCGCCTGCGCCTGTGCCGCCGTGATCCCGGCGGTTATGTCGATCTGCCGCTGCTGCGCCCACTTGATGAAATACTGCGTCGGGAAGCCGTTCTCATCGACTATCGCGAAGTTCTGCGCGAGTGGTTGGAGATCACCCGGCATCGTCGTTCATGTCCATGCCATCAATGCGTGCGAACACACCATTGTCGGTGATGCGGAACAATCGGCCCGGCGCTTCGATCTGGCCTAGCGATAGCCATTCGTAGGTGTAGTCAGGCTGGACAGTGAGCGTGCCCTGATTGTCGAACGTGCGCCCGTCATCGTCGCTCGTTTCCAGCGTGACGCCCGGCGTGAAGTCGATTGCGGTCAGACCGTAATTGTCACCCGCAAGGAACACCGCATAGCAGGGTATCGACGTGCGCCCGCGTGTGGTGATCTGGCCCGTTACCTGGCGGTCAAATGGTAATTGCTGAGTGCCGTTCGTGGCGTCCGGATGCTGATCCCAAGGAAGGTCAGGATCTAGGAACCACAGCAGACCCCATGTGTCGTCACCCGCCACGATGTTCGAACCGTAGGTGTCAGAGAATACCTGTCCACCTATCCAGTTCATTCCAACATGCGCGCGCCAGAACGGGAGATCGGAGCCGGTCCATTCCGCCCACTGTTTCGAGAACGTGTCATAGACGAGAGTGGTGAAGTCGCCGAGCCGCAGCACGTAGAAATCGTGCCCGTCCATGGTGTAGGTCCAGGCGCGCAGATTCGGGTTGGCAATGCGCCCGCGCACGACGACGGTAACATATGCAGCAGATGACCGGATCGTGTTCGATGTCTTTGCCAGCACCGTGACATAGGCGCCGGACGCCCTAACCCCGGCGCTCGGGAAATTGAAGACAACACGCGCAAAGGCTTGGCTTGCACGGATGGCATTGGACGTCTTGGTGACCGACGTGACGTAAGCGCCACTCGACCGAATGCCCGCCGTGGCGACCACTTACAGCGTCCGCGACTGCTTGAGATCGGATGCGTTGAAACCGCTCGGCGTGAAGGGAATGCCGGTTGCCGGGTCAACCTCGATCACGTCGCGCCAATAGGTCGGGGCTGTCGTCATCGGACGATCGGCGCCCAGCCCGGTCGACGCGCCGGAGATGATGCCCATCTGAACATTGCCATCGCCGCCGTCGATCTTCCACGAGCGATTGAGCAAAACCAGCCCGCGAACGCTCGTCACATCTGCCGGTAAGTCTTGTAGGCCGAACCTGTTCGCAAGGGCGGTTGCTGCACTGATGTAAGTGGTGTCGATCGGAGGGTTGTTATCGAGGATCGACCAGCCGTTAGCGCCCGTGCTTGGCGTCCAAGTCAGCGACACGTCAGAAACAGGGTCGATATCGATGACCGATACAGACCCCATGAAAGTGTTATTGTAGGTTCCCGTCGTATCCCAAACGACAAAGTCCTTATAATACATGATATTGCCATTGTTGGCCGTGCCGCTGAAATTAAAGAAGCTCATCTGCGCCGTAGATGCAACGCCAGTGCTTTGCGTGTTTTGGCCAGTAAGCTGAATGACGGCAGAGCCATTAACCCGGACCTCAATCGCACCAGTTGCCGAGTTGATCGTCAGCTTGGTTTCGATATGGTTCCACGCATTGGCCGTGATGACAGGCAGCGTGGATGTGCCGAGCGCAACGCCACCGGCAGTCGGGTCGCCCCTGTAGACGGTGATTTGGCCCGTAGAGCGAACCCTGAGGGTCACTTGGACGGTATTGCTGATATCGCTCCAGAATATGACCGAATACGTATTATCGTCCTGCGGGAGAGCGCTAAGCCACAGCCGCAGTCCGCAGCCGATAGTAGCCGTGGCGCCCGATGGATAAACAAGCCTGAAATCACGCAGGGCCGGCGCGATAGGGACTCTTGCCACGGTCGCGGTGGATGTCAGGTCCGGATCTGCGGCCAGCGTCATGCCTGTGTTGTTTGCGTACAAGCCATTCAGCATCAGCGCCGAATTGGTCCCGTAGCGATTGAAAGTGTCGGCCCATTGCAGCATCAGGTTACTCCTTCGACCAAGGCAAGGTGGGCAATCGCCTCGCGAATGCGCTCTTCCACGCTTGGGTTGCTGATCCGCGCGATGCCCCCGGCGATCTGGAAAACACCGCCGTCGCTATCCACGATGATCATGCTTTCCTTGACCGGGAGCGCGGTTCCTTCCCACGTTCCCCGGTCGAAGGTGACGCCCTGCAAGCGCAGAACAGGCGCGTCGATGTTGCCGGTGAAATACCAGACCTCAGTCGTGGCCGTTCCGGGTAGCCAGAATTGGTCCCCGAACACGACGATCGACAGGATCGGGTCAGGCGCTCTCTCGGCCGTGGCGAAGTTGAGCGGGTCAATCGTGGTTTCACCCGGATCGATCCACCAGAACCGACCGTTGATGCCTTCACCCTGTGCGGGGATCACGACGACGTAGGAAGCGATGTAGCCGACAGCGATTGCGCCGATGTCATCAGGCGTCTGAACGGTCGTTACCGACGCAGCGCCGCCGCCGGTGAGCGTGGCAGCGGTCCAGGCGATCGACGCACCGGTTTCCGTGGTCGCAATACCGTTGCCGAGCGCGCCGATTGCGGTTGCCCTGACCGATACCAGCGTTGCAGACACGGTGATGACGACAACGGACGCATTGGCGGTCAGGGCTGTGCTGTACTGCGTCCCTGCCGTTCCTGTGGCCCCGACAGCATCGGCGAAGTTCGCCCATGACAGCGTGTCACTGGCGCCAAGAGCGACCAACCACGGGTTGGCGTTGGTGCCGGCCGGCGTTCCCGCATTCACAGAGCCGGTCGTGAACTTGTAATAGACCGTGCCGACGACCACGACATCGTTATTGGCGGGAGAACCGCTGATCGTGCCCTTCGCGTAGCCGTTTTCGAGATAGAGCCACAGGTTGCGGCCATCGGCGAGGAACATGTATTCCGGGGTATCGCCAAGGCTCCCCGTCCCGGCCATGCTGACCGAGCCCTGACCGGGATTGATACCGGCCTGTAGCAGTGTTGCCGCGCCGGTGCGGTCGACCCGCCACCAAGCATCATCGGATACGACGAACAGCGCGTCAGAGAAGCTGCCGGGCTGGGAATAGACGCCACGGATCGGGCCATTGCCGACCGCGAGGAACCGACGCAGACCGGGCCGCGAGATCAGCGCGGCTTGGCTTGCCTGATCCGCCGGGTTCGTTTCGTAATAGCGGTTGACGAATCGTAATTCAGGCTCGCGCGCGACACCGCGCCGCCAGTCGGAACGGCCGAGCTGTACCGCTGGCATTAGCCCATCCACCCATGGCGATAGGGCCAGTAGAGATTGGCGTTGTAGACCTGAACGGTCGGACGCCTGACCCCGATGTCTGCCGGGGTAACGACAGTCTGCGAATAGCGAGCGCGGAGCTGCGCAATCGACCGCTCCATCGCCGCGACGGTTTCCTGCGCGATCACGCGCCCGTAACGCGGGTTCAGCCGTAGAGCCAACATGGTGATGAAGGCGTCATCGAACTCAGGCGGAAACGGCAATTCGCTGTCGGCAAGGAGCGTGTCGACCCTGATCCAATCGCCAAGGTCCGCACGATAGAGCCATGACCGGGATTCGCCGTCCGTGTTGAGGACTAGGGTTGTGTCGCCCTCGATACGACGCCCATCTGCGTCTAGCGTGATCGGATAGGTGGCAAGGTTCTGGCCAACGTCGATCAGCGACAGCCTGGCCCCGTCATCGGGGCGCGCTGGGAGCGTGACCGTCTCGGCTTCGTTATGATTGACGACAAGGCGCACGTTGGACGTGGGACGCGACCAGCGCCATTGCGTCCAGCACTCGAACCCCCACGGCACCACGCCGACAAGGCCGACCGGCCAATCCTGTAGCGGCTCGCCGACTTCCCAGCCGAGCGACGACGACACAAGGTTGTTGAGCCGCGAAAGCGCCTCCGCTGCCTGTGGAGCGGTTGGCGTCGCGCTAATACCGATGATGTTGGACTCGCGCAGGGCTTGGAAGCCGATCGCGCTCGCAACGGTCATGCGTTGGCCAGAAGCTCAGCGAGCTTTTCGGTCTTCGCGCCGGCAAAGAACTTGATGTCCTTGGCCTTCAGCGCGGCGATGATCTCGGCGCGTTTCGCGGGATCTTCATGCGGCGCTGCGCTTGCTTGTTTCGACTTCGCGAGCAGGTTGGGATCATCGACATAGCCCTTGGGCACGTCTTCTTCGCTCTCGAAGATATGGCCATCAGGATGGCCCGGCCCCCAGCGCCAGCCGGGGAAACGCTGTATTGTCATGTCAGCCTCGCGATCTTAGGTAAAGTTGCCGAACGCCAGAATCGCGACGCTCGCGCCGGTCGTGACTTTCCATCCGCCGGTGTTGACGCTGACGGCGTTGAACGGGACCGTAATCGGCTTTAGATCGCCGAGCGTTCCGGTCGTGAACGTGAATATGACGGTCGTTCCGTCCTTCACGGTGCATGTTCCTGCTACCGCAGCCGCAGGCTGGATCACGATGTGACTGAGAAAGTCGCCAACCGCACCGGTTGCGCCAAGCGGTTGATCGGTCGCCGATGCCGCGACCGCCTCGTATTCAAGGCCGGCGGGGACGACGGACAACGACGAACCCGGCGCTTGGCTACCCAACGAGGCAGGAAGCGCAGCGGACACGACGACAAGGGCCTTACCGCTCGTCTCGCCCGGAGGCGCTGTGGTTACGTCGACATCCTGAACCGCAGCGCAGCGCAACAGATCGGCTGTGCCGTAGGCAGTCGCAGCGGGGTTGATCGCCATGTTATTGCTCCCTCAAGGGAAAGGGGCGCCCCGAAGGACGCCCCTCAAGGTTAGGCGAGGCCGCTACCGCGCACGCCAAGACGCGGATCGAGGTTGTTGGTGCCGTAGATCACGTCAGCACGGTAGCTGTGCGTGTCTGCGGTGCCGTCCGAGAACGCCCACAGACGGATCGAAATGCCGGTTTCGGGATCGGTGGCATATTCGAACTCGCCGGTGTGCGGGCGCGGAGGCTTGACGAACACCGTCTGGATCGCCGTCTTGTGGAACGACGCGTTCTGCGCATAGTAGGTCGATGCCGCCCCGAGGAACGTAATCGCCGCACTGTCCGCAGGCACCGCGCTGACCGTCTGGAAAGCGGTGTTAGTGAGCAAGGTCGTGCCCGAGCCGGTCGCCGCGATGATCGGGAAGCTGACGGTGAGTGAGCCAGTGGCGCCCGCCGCAGTGAAATCGACCATGTTGGTGAACTGACGCAGCCACGGCAACGGTGCCCGCGTGCGCGGATTGACCGCATACACGCCGTCGATCGTGAACACCTCGCCCGCCTTGATCGTCCACCCGGTGGTAAGCCCCTTGATCAGGAGAGTTTGGGTGTACGTGTCGCGAACGGTCGAGTAATCCACGTTCTGGCTCGCGCCGTTGACCTGGACCGCACCGGAAGCGGTACGAGTGCCGGTCAGCAGCGAGATCACCGATTGCGTCTTGAACGGCTTCACCGAACCCAGCATCGGCAGCATAGCGCGCTTCAGGGCATTGTCGTTCACATCGTTGCCGAAGAACGTGTTGCCGGTGAAGCTGCCCGCCGTCGCCCACCAGTCGGTAGTCGAAAGCACCGCGTTCCGATCGGTTTCCGGAACCGCCAGATCGTCCAGTCGAGCCGGCATCAGGTTGAAGTCGGTCGGGCTGTTGATCGTCTGGCCCGGCGTACCGACCCAGTTGGCGAACTTGAGCACCTGCGCCATGATGTCGCTGTCGATCTGCTGCGCGAGCGCGGCCATCTTGGCGTTCAGCACGGCGTCATCCAACGCGTTGCTGACAGACAGCGCGCGTTCGAGATCAGCATAGGTGAAGCCGATGTGCTTCTGCTTGTCGATCACGACCTGAGCCGAGCCGACGACGACATCCTGCGGCACGAACGTCGCACCATCGGACACGACGAACGAGGGCGGACGCGGCACGGTCAATGCCGAACCGATCTGCATGTTCTTGTTGCCGAACTCGTCACTGTACTTGGAGTCGGTGATGCGACCCATGACGAGGTTGTTCTTCAGGATCATCAGGAAGGTGTTGGCCACCTTCTGAGTGAGTTTGAACTGATTGGACATGGTATTAAGGCTCCATCAGTCCCCACGACCGAAGCCGTGGGGCACGGGGAAAGCGTCGTCGTCCGACGATGCATTCGGTTGGTTATTTGCTCCGGTTGCCGTACTTCGCCTCGAAAGCTGCGAAATCATCGGTGTCATCGGAAGTCTCGAACTGCCCTCCCGCACCGCGCGCTTGATGCGACGGCGGGGGTGGCGCCTTGGGAGCTTTGACCTCGGGGGCCACTTCCTTCGGCTTGTTCATGAAACCGGCCTCAAGCCGCCCCAATTCGCGCGCCTGTTCGAGCGGAGACAGCGCGTTGATGCGCGCCGCTTCGTCTCGATTGGTCGCCAGATGATAAGCGACATCAGGTCCCACGGGGGAAGCCTTGATGCCGAGTGCCATCACCTGCGAGCATGGCCATTCGCCGCGATCTGCTGACGCCTGGACCTTCTCCTGATAGTCGGGGTACTTTTCGACCGCCTCCGACACACGGGCCGCATGTTCCGTGTTGAGCTTGGCGACTTCGGCGCGTTCGTCCTCTTGCCGCTTCAGCTCTCGGAACTCGGCCCGCGCATTCCAGCGCGCGGAATCGGCGAGATAGCGGGCATCCGCTTCGCCGTACTCGTACTTCTCGGGGTCGGGCTCAGGGTCCCCGTTGGCATCAGCTTCCGGCTTGGCCTGTTCGGCCTCACCTTCAGGCTTCTTGCCTGCTGCCATGCCCTTCCAATACTCCACCTCGCGCGCGCGCTCTTCAGCGACGCGTTCAGCTTCTCGGCGGGCGGCCGTAATTTCGTTCATGCGTTCCTGAACGGACTTGCCCTTGGGCGGGGCGCCATCGACGCCTTCGCCTTCCTCGCCCTCGACAGCGGTGCCATTTTCCCCGGCTGTCGTGGTGTCCGTGTCAGTTGCGGGGGCACGTTCCCCGATCGGCTTGGTTGCCTCGCGCTCGAAAGCGGCAAAGCTGGTATCTTCTTCTACTGGCGCGTCAACGCCATCATTCTCGGGGTTCATGCGCTTTCCTCAAGCGGCCGGCTGCGCGCCGGGGGACGTGTCGGATGTTTCGGCTTGTTCCCCGTCTTCCGACATTTCGGGGGCCAATTCGTTGATCGTGCCAGCGATGTGGCTGTGCAGCTTTGCCTCAGCTTCACGCGCTTGCGCCTGAGCCTTCTCGGCATTCGCGATAGCGGTATGGGAATCGGCCTCAGCCTTCACGGCCTGAGCTTCCTTCTCGCGCAATTCGAACTGCATCATCTGCTGTTGGTGCTGCTGCGCTTGTTCGGCGGCCTGCTGCTGCATCGCCATCATCTGAGCCTGCGCCGCCTGTGCCGGGTCCTGCTGCGGCATTCCGGGCTGACCGCCCTGCGTGCCATCGTCGCCCGCCTCGTCGTCCTGCGTCAGTTGCGGCGGTAGCGCCTTCTTGAGCCGTTCCGCGATCTGATCGGCATCGGGCCAATCCATTGCCTTGACGATCAAGTCAGGAGCAACTTGGCCAATCGCAGGGACAGCCTGGAGCGCCGACACCATCGATTCCGCAGCCTCGATACGCCGCGTCGTGTACGTCGGGCCGGTCGTGATCGCGACGTCATACTTGCCCTTGGCGAGATCGATCGCTTCGGGGTCGTTCTGGTCGTTGATCTTGACCAACCGGGCTTCACCATCCTTGCCGATCACGCGAATAGTGCGAGCCGTATCGTAAACCACCGGGATAAGCTGGTTGATGACATCGCCGCATTCCTCGATCGCGGAATTGAGCTCGTCCTGATACATGACGGTCGCGACATCGCCTTCGCGCTGCCGGGCCATGATCGCCTTGCCGCTCGTCTCGTTCGACCGGATGCCAAGGCTGGCGTCCTGAATGCCGGTCGTGTCCTTGATGTCCTGCGCGGCCATCGCGGCTTCGTTAAGCACCGCAGCGGGGATTGCCGGCGGGTCGACACGCTCCGGGGGTGCGCTCGCCCCCTTCCTGTACTGCAGCAACGGGTCGCCGTTGCGATGCGAGTTGCGGAACACGTCTTCGTAGCCGTCGAACGCATCGTCAGGCCCGATCCATTGGGCCTTCGTGGCCAGCGCGAGAAGCTCGGTCGAGCAAGAGCGCCAATAGTTCTTGTAGCGAGCGCTGTCCTTGGCAAACCGCGTCAGGCCGAACCGCACCCGATCGTCCCCGACCATGCCCTCACGTCCGTTGACGCGGAACACCGGCAAGCGGTTGATCGGCAGTTCATACGGCCCGTCGAGGATCGCATTGCCCGACATGAGATACATCTGTGCAGAGCAGCGCGGCGACGTGCGCATGCGAGGCTTGCCGGATTGGTCGAGGAACAGCCGATCCTTGTACTCGGCTTCGTCCTTGTCGGTGACGTCCAACACCTGACCGTCGTTCATCAGCGCCAGTTTGCGGTCACGATAGACCATGCGCCAATATTCAACGATGCGAACCGCGTCGTTCGAGAACCAGCCCTGCCCACGCAGACGTCCAGATAATTCCCCGCCAAGCTCATCAGGCGCCTTGTCAGGCCAACGACGCTCGAACACCTTGCGAGGCATCGTGTCCTGAATGAAGCAATGCCTTGCGTCGCGGCCGGTCGGATCGACCGACATGCGATCCCAAACGACAGCTAGCGGGTTCGCGATCGGACGAATGAAGATGTCCTGCACGAACACGTCATCGTCGGCGTAATCCAGCACGACCTTGAAATTGCCGATGCCGCACGCAACCTGATTTTCGAGCGCGCGGTCGTAGATCCGCTTGGCCTTGGACTGCGCCTCAATATTGCGGATCAAGTCGCCGCGAACGTCGGCAACGTCCTTGTCCCCGTCCTCTTTCGGGAGAACCTGGATGGACGTCTCGTTCATGCGACGATCGCCGATGACCTGGCCAATCGTCTGCGGCAGCGTGTTGATGCTGATGCACGGACGGCCTTGCGCCTCGCGCTGGCGCCGGACCTCAGGGTCCCACGGGTCTTTGAACACGAAAACGAGATCGTCTAGCGCGGCCTCGCGATTGGGCCGGTCGTAATCGATGTCGGCCTGATATTCGGTGCGAGCGTGTTCGAGGAACTCCTGTGTTTCCTCGTCCGTCATCTTCTTGCCGCTGTCGGCTGCTGACGTCGGACCCTTATTGTCCGTCTGCTGATCCCAATCGCGCGGCGCGGCTGGATCGGTCGACATGAGAGGCGCGCTAGCCATCGTTGGCGTTCCCCTCTAATCGGCTGATCTCTGCACGGATGGCGGCGACACGTTCGGCGTAGTTCGGCTTTGGTGCGCCGGTGTGGTCGGTGCTTGCCGCGAGCTTCGCCCGGAGCGAGATCAATCGCGGCGACTCTGTCACGCTGCCATCCATCCTTGACCTCCCGATGGTGGCGGCGGTGCCGGCGGTGCTGCCGAGACAATGCGCGGCACTTCGTAGGACACGGCCATCAACCCGAAGGCGTCGGCGCCGTGACTGGACCAATCATGCTCGGGACCAAGCCCGATACCGCGTGCCTTGTCCTTGTTCTCATGATACCAGCCGAGAGCATCACGACCGGCGACCGTCGTTTCCTCATCGAACCAGATGCTGGAGAATATCCGCCTTGCAGCTTCGATCCTGGCAGCAGCAGCGCCCTTGCCTTGGTTCGGCACAACAGTGACCGTGTAGCCAGCTTCCTCTAGCGCGCTCTGGTATGAGACGCTAAAAACCTTGTCGTGCGTCGCGCCGTCGTGCGGGAGCCAGAATTGCGCCTTGTCGGGGGTGTAGCCTTTGGACCTAAGCCAGTTGAGATGCGTAGCGAGCGGCTGTCCGACCGCTTCGTAATAATCCCTGACCCTGATCTCGCGCCCGATGAATTGTGCCGGCCACATCGAGAAAGCGTCGGCTCTCGCGCCAGTGCCGCCAATGTCAACGAACAGGCGAACCGTCATCAGCGGGTCGAACGAAACGCGGCCGATCCTGTTGTTCGCTTTGGCTTCGGTCAGGTCCCTTGCGAAATACGCCCCATCCGCAACCGTGACGTAACCACCTTCCCAAATATGGTCGTACTGATCCGGCTGCATGCGCTGACAGTCTAACCGCTCTTGCTCAAGCTCATCGGGGAACCACGGATTGTCGCGCCAGTTCGCTTCAACGATCGCCGAGTTGGTTGGCGTCTCAGCCCCTCTCAGCATCTCATCGACAGCATCGGTCTTGCGGCGCGGGTTCCAGCTCAGCCAGATTTCAGATCCCGGCGTGCGGATAGTCGGGCGCAACAGGTTCAGCGATCGTGTGCTGACCGTCTGCGCTTCCTCGATCCACGCAACGTCGAAGCCCTCGTATGACTTGATGCTCTCGCTCGTATGATCCTGGAGCCCGGCGAAAACGATCAGGCCACCCCCCGGCGTCTTGATCTGCGATTCCTGAACATCGAACATATGTCCGACGCCATGATGATTGATCTTCTGTTCGATCAGTCGCTTTGCCGATTCCTTGAGCGACTTCTGAACCTCGCGGCAGCACAGCCCGCGAAAGCCTGGCTTGCGTATCGCTGTGGCAACCATGAGATCGGCGAAGAATTGCGACTTGCCCGACCCACGCCCTCCGTGAGCCCCTTTGTATCGCGCTGGTTCAAGAAGCGGCCGGAACTTCGGCGCTACGTCAATTACCAGTGAAGACACGCCAGCCGATTTCGTGGAGGTGCTGGCCTTCGTCGCCCGCGCCGTTCACCTGAAGCGGGAGAAGCTTCGGGTAGATCGTCGTCCAGAACGCTGCTTCGTTCTTCTCGTCTTCCTGTGCCCATGCGACCAGTCGCTTTGATCCGCCCAATGTCTCGGCAGCTTGAGCGATAGCGTCCTTGGCGATCTGGGTGGTTTTGTTCGGAGAGCCCTTAGGCCTTCCCTTGCCGGCGTTACCCGTATTGCGGCCTATTTTAGGCTCGGCCATGTTGCTACCGGAGCATGGCGACCGCTGCGGCAATGATTGCCAGCGGAGCGCAGACGTAGGTTGGAATGTATGTTTCGGTGAACAGCCGGAGAATAGCTGACATTGCCTGCTCTCCTTGAAGTTTCCCCGCCGCACGAACAGCGCTGACCGCTCAGGGCCAAGTGGCTTTCGGTGCTTGCGTCAGATGATCTGCGGCGGGGTCCGGTGTGTTCGGTAAGGGGAACGACCACGCCCGGAATGGGTTGGAGCATTGCGCAGCACACTCGCGATTTGCGAGGCGATGCCAGTGGCGAGGCCACACGCGCAAACTACGCCGCTTGAGCGGCAGTGTCCGAATTAGACACGCTCGCCTCTAGCAAATCTTGTGGCAAAAGCCAAGTGGCAATTTCAACCCTGAAGTTGCTGCCGAATGCGACGATCGCGGATTTTCCGTCGCTTTGCTCGACAACTCCAGGAAGTCCGGCGAATGCGCCATCGTCTAGACGAACATGCGTGCCGATCGGGACGACCTTCCGCTGTTGCTTTCGGTGATCCATGGTCGCTCTATCCTCCGCGTCCTTCAGACTGGAGATATCGCGATCAGACAGCACGGGAATACGGTTCAGGTAACGGAATATCGAAAAGGCCGGATGCGGGCTCATGACTAGCGCGCAGATGCGCTGTAGCTCGGAAACATAGACCGACTTGACGAACACGAACGTTGGCAGGATCGGCATGGGTGCGTCAACACGATCTCGCGCCCTTCCCTTGCGCTTCGTGATCGTCGCTGTCGGGGTCCAGGCTTCCACGCCACTGTCAGCAAGTGATGATGCCAGCTTGAGTGTACTTCCTCCCCGCGTGCGAAGGATACACCAACCGTCCGTCGCTCCCCGCCCCTTAGCCATGTGCCCTAATACCTTCCGCCAGAATTGAATTTGTCCGCGATCACGCGGGTGCCAGTGATCGCCAGCAACGCAATCACGCCAATGAGAATCCAGCCCATCGTTTAGATCCTCTTGTCCGTTTGGGTCATGACGGCTTCCGTCCGAGCACAGCGACCGC
>Ga0207667_10003004_pt1 | contig 20929 bp, 20 predicted proteins | sample KBSCornC52_FD_184301 | JGI IMG/M metagenome (GOLD analysis project Ga0207667, IMG submission 184301) | Corn rhizosphere microbial communities from Kellogg Biological Station, Michigan, USA - KBS Corn C5-2 (SPAdes) (version 2) | ecosystem: Host-associated > Plants > Roots > Rhizosphere > Soil ...
GCCTGCCAACACATGCTCGATGAAGCTGATCACATCGGCAGGCCGCAACCGCCCCGGATCAACCGTCGCATCACCAAAGCGATGGTCGAGGAACCGGTTGGCGAACCGCAGCGTGTGATAGATCGTCCGCGGGCTAAGGCCACGATGCTTGACCAGATAGGTCTCGAAGTCCGCCAGCAGGGTCGCGCGCGCCTGCTGCGCCTCGATCAACGGCACCGGCTGCGTCACACCGATGTCGAGCAGATGCTGCGCGAACCGGCGGGCCAACCTATACGGCCATACCGTGCCCGTCTTCTTGCGCGGCACCTTGCGTCCCAGATGCTCGGCCATGTCGGGCGTCAACGCCGATGGACGGATGCCCTCGACATCCATCGCGTGACCCACCTTCCGCAGGATCGATTGGTAGGTCTTGACCGTGCCGGCGGTGTAATTCTCCGCCGCAAAGCTCTCGGCGAACGAGTCCAGATACGGCTCGATGCAGGTCTGCAAATATTGAGGCATGATCTTCGTGCTCCATGTTGTTGGAGCGACGAAGATTATGCCGAATGGGATTGGCGCGATCATACCGCCAACCGCGCCCTGTCGAGCCGACGCGGCATAATCCGGATCGCGGCATTATGGGTCAGTTCGTGCAGGCAGGTCCGGTAATAATTGACCTGTTCGAAGAAGGCGGGTTGCGGCGGCACCTGCACGAAATCTCGGCTCGGGACGTAGAAAGCGCGGTCGCCGCCGATGTGGAAAGGGACGCCCGAAGCCGCGATCACCTCTTCGGCGACCGGCACGATCTCGCGTTCGGGCAAGGGTGCCGGATCCGACGCCAGCCCGGCGCGCAGCCCCTCGCACTGAACGACATTGAACACGGTGAAGCGCTTGAGGAAGGGCACGGCCTTGGGGTCGCCACCCTCGCGCGAGGCGCGTTCCTTCTCGGCCTCGGGGGTGAAGCGGTCGGCATAGACGACGGTCACGCCATGCTCGCCCTTGCGAACGCAGCCGCCCGCCTCCTGCGCCTGCCGGAAGGTCAGCCACGATTGCGACGGCCAGCCATGCTCGATCACCTCGCCCCACAGGATCAGGACATTCACGCCCGAATAATTGCGCGCGGTCAGCGCATTGCGCGGCAGGCCGGGTCCGGCGCTACCGGTCGATCCCCACGGCTGGACCCAAGGGAAACGCCCGGCCTCAAGCTCGGAAACGATGCGCGCGGTCACCTCGTCATAGAGGTTCGCCCGGCTCTCGGTCTGACGGTCTTCGCCCGCGCCCTTGCGGCGGGAACGGCGGCTGGCGGCTTCACGCATGGCTTTCCTCCACGCCACCCCAAAAAAGCACAAAGCCTCCCCGCGAAGGCGGGGGTGGGCGGCAAAGAGCGACCAAGAGGCCCGGCTCCAGCGGCCGGCGGCACCGCCAGGGCGGAACGAAGAGGAGCACCCCGAGCGAAAGCGAGAGGGTTGCCGCCGGCCGCGACGGGCCTAGCCGGGAGCGCCGCCGGCACCCGCCGCAACGGGAGAGGCACAAGCAACGCCGGCGCGCGGAGCGCGTCGTCCACAGTCACGCCAGCGATCGTGACCGGATGGCCGAGACCCGCCAGGGACTCGGCGGAGACCGACGCCCAGGCGGCGGTCGAAGTAGAGCGCGGTCGCACGAATGTGCGAGGCGCCCACTTTTACCTGCTACTGCTGCGAATTCACCCGAGCGCTGAAGGCGTCAACAGCACTTCCAAGGCCCTCGCCAACGATCCAGCGCGCGCGCTCAAGATGCGAGCGCCAACAGGCCTCGGCATCGCTCTCCGTAACGTCCAGACGCATCAGTGAGGACGCGGCGTCTTTCCAATTGCTGCCGGCATCGGCTGCATCGAGCAAGGCGGCGTACAGGGCGAGATGGCGGCGATCATAGTCGACAGCCACATCATCACACGGCGCTAAACGATCAATTGTCCCCATCGCCCCTCTACTCACGCAGGTCGTTGCTTCTACGATATTCAATATAATGAATAACGAGCGCGGAGCAATTCCTTGACCGTAGATCGATGGATATGCGGAAGGTGATTGGGAGCAATTTCGCTCGACTGAGGAAAAGCAAGGGACTGACCCAAGAAGCCGTCGCGGAGAAATCCGGATTTTCGCAGAGCTATATCGGCTGGCTGGAGCGCGGGCAGCGCAACCCCACCGCCATTTCGATCTGGATGCTCGCCCAGTCGGTCGACGCTATGCCCGCTGATCTCGTGCAACCCGTTGAGGAATAGGCACTACTCTTCCGCGAGAATCTCTCGCGAGCCTGCGCGAAGCAGGCTCTCGCCGGTATCCAGTAGGCGCCGCACGTTGGACTTGCGATGCTCGCCATCGCCGGGCCATTCACCATCTCCGAGCAGAATTTCAGCAATTTCCCTCAGACTGGCGCCCGCCTCGCGCGCGTCCACGGCCTGCAAGGCAAGCAGCTTTCGCGCCAGTCGAATGTGACGGTGACCGGTAGAGACCGTGCAGCGAAGCGCGCGTGCCGCAGCAATCCGGACGTCGAAATGATCGTCGTCGGCCAGGTCGAAGCGAAACATGACCGGCCCTGCCGCCGTGGTGCCCTCGATCACGTCCAGCCGAACCGGTTCGGCGCCACGGTCGATTATCAGATGCTCGCCATTTATTCCCCGCAGCACGCAAACATCGGCTGAGTGGGCGTAGAAGATTCGCGAGCCCGCGCCAGGCGCGGGCACCGCCCGCACGGTGAGCACGCGCGGGTCAACGGCCGCCGACCACATCGGCAGCACGGAGGCGCACGTCCGGACCGGATCCTCAGGGAAAGTGCAGCCCCCAATCCGCCGCGAAGTCGGCATCGGCGGCCACGCCGGCCGGCGGCAGGGTCGGCAGACCGGCATAGGCCGCACGGTAGGCCGGGTTGCGCCGCAGCACTTCCCAGGCCAGCGCGCTGCGTCCCCGGCGGACGATGGCCTCATGCGCGGCGGGGTCGGACGGGTTCACCGCAATATCCTCAACCGAACTCGCCCATCTGCGACCGGACGAACATCGCCGCCGCGTCGGCCTGGTCCGGCCGAAGCGCATCAATCGCCGGCAGATGGTCGGGTACATGGTCGCTGAGCAGCATCGACGGACATTGTCCTTCGACATTGCCGAGGTTGGGGCGATGCTGGGCGTAGCCGACGAGCGCGGCCAGTTCCGGCGAAAAGTGGCGCGCCACTTGCGGCGGATAGACCAGCCATTGCAGCTCGAACGGCTTGAGCCAGCCCAGGCAGTAGCTGATGACGATCCCCCGACGCGGTGCGGCGCTGGCGTTGCCGCCGCCTCCGTGAAGGGTGGACCCGAGGAAGATCAGGGCGTCGCCCGGCACGACCGTCGGCACGACCGATTCTTCTTCGGGAAGGACGGGAACGTCTTGGTCGAACTGGCTTCCGGTCCAGAGCCGTGTGCCACCATTCAGCCTCGTGAACGCAGTCAACGGCCACATCACGTTGACGAGATATTCGAGGCCGCCCTTCGGTCCCTGCCACATGTCCTGGTCGCGGTGGGGCAGTTGCGGCAGCGCGCCGGGGTGGATCTCAATCGCCTGGGTCAGGTTGAGCGCGATCCTGTCGCACCATGGCAACAGCATCTGCTCGACGATATCGAGGACCAGCGGATGCATCGCCAGCCGTTCGATCGCGGGCGAACGTGTCAGCAGCGAACCGAATCGCTTGGTGCGTTCGCCGTAGAAAACGCCTTGGCATAGCGGCGTGGCGGAGAAGCGCGGTTGGAGATCCGCCTCGATTCCAACGAGGGCGGCCGGCTCGACCGCGCGGCCGAACACGCACCAACCGTCGCGAGCCAGCAGACCCGCGTGCCGATCAACCGCGGCGCTCATGCCGCCACCAGATCGGTCGCATCGGGATAGACGCCGGTCCAACGCAGGCGCTCCCGCGTGTCGGAGCGGATGTGGATGAGGAACGCGCCAATCGGGCCGCCCGGAATGCGCACGGCCGGACCGAGCGGCTCGGCCTGCCATCCCATCGCAAGCACCTGCTTGCGGAAGGGATCGGGGATGACGCCGGTATAGCGCTCGATGCCGCGCTCAAGCGCGACATCGACCATCGCCGCGAACAGCATATTGCGTAAGGTCCGCCGGCGCTCGGCACCGTGGCGCTGCGGCAGGCACAGTCTGGTACTTTCCCAGGTGCGCTTGTCAGATGGCACGCCCAAGGGACAGAGGTGCGGGAACAAGGTGCTGAGCATGTGCGGCTGCGTGCTTGGGAAGAGCCGAATCGATGCGGCATGGCTGCCGTCGACCTCGGTCGCGATCAGGTAGACCGTGTGCGCATTGTCGAACTGGTCGATCTCATACTGGCCATCGACGACCGGTACGTCCCAGCCGAACAGGTCGACGAAAAGCCGTTTGCGGTCGGCGAACATGGACTGCAGTAGCGGCCGGTTGACCGGTGCCAGATGGTTGTCAATGACGTGGATCATAGGGGGGTGCTCCCGGTCGTGGTCTCGCCCAGGAAGGAAGCAGCGACCGGGAGTTCGAAATAGACCGAGTGATTACTCGGGTTGACGAGGGACGAGTTCGTGGAGGCCGACTTCTCCGGCCAGCACCGCGCACACGACAAGTTCGGTCCGGTCGTGCGCGCCGAACAGGCGCCTTGCCTCGGTAAGATAGCCGTCAACGGTACGCGGCGTCAGCGCAAGCGCCCGTGCGATCTGCTTGTTCGAGTAGCCGCGACCGGCAAGCACCACACAATCACGCGGGCGCGGATGCAACTTTGGTGCCGTCACAATTGGAGCCCGTTCGCCTGATCGCAATTTGAGTGCGGCCTGGAACGCGAAGACCCCCACCATCTGCGCAGCCCCGATGAAGCGATTCGCCTGATCAGGGCGATCGGTCCCGGCAAAGGTGCATGAGCCCATCCGGTCGCCGAGACGGGCGTAGGGGACGGTGATGCCTTCGTTCAACCCCTCTTGAGCGCCGATCTCGAGACTGGCTCGATCTTGGCGATCGAGATGGATGATCTGTGGCAATTCGGACCACAGAAAGGCGCCACCGGCAAAGATGCAGCCGCGGATCACAGGATCACGTCTGTAGCGCCGCTCGCCGATCAGCCGCTCGGCAATGGCCGATGGATAATCCCGAATATCGACGAGGTCGCCACGTGGGCTGCTCAGATCATCGTGGTGGATGAGAGCATAATGGCGGAACGTCAGCGCTCGCGTTATTGCTTCCATCAACCCGGTCAAATCGTCGGGTGTGCCGGCGCGGCGCAATGCATCGATAACGGCGCTGGTCAGCGCGAGGGACGACAGGCATCGGGACAAGGCCCGGTCGAAGACCATGCAATCACGTCCTTTTGCTCTGCTAAACGTCGTAGTCATCACCAGACAGCGCTAATCAGGCCGAAGTCAGTGCCGCGGACAGACGGCGGGGCCAAATCCGCGCATTATATATGGCCGCTTCGCCTACTGAACGCGGTGAGTGCGTTTGCTCGGACACGACCATCAACATTTCAACCCGCCGACCCGGTCTCAGACCGTGACACGATCACCTCCATCGAGGAAACGGGCAGCGAGCTCTCCGGTGGGTTCGCCTTCCCTCTGAGCGAGCACGCCGTTAACAAAGGTGTAGCGGAAGCCACCGACCGGTCGGCGAAACCGCCCCTTGCCACCGGGAAGATCCTTGACCTTCTTCTCGACGTCCCAATGCAGCGTCTGGAGATCGAACACAGTGATGTCGGCGATCGCCCCTACTTTGATGATGCCGCGATCCTTCAGGCCCAGTAATTCCGCCTGCTCCAGCGACATGCGCTTGACGGCGGTCTCCAGCGTCATGCCGGCACGATTTCGGACATGGCGGGTCAGCACCAGCGTCGTGTCGCCCGCCCCATCGAACATCCCGATATGTGCGCCGGCATCGCTGGCGCTGATAATGCTCTCATCGGCCGCCAGCAATTCGCCCACGATCCGATCGTCGGTGTTGGTGAAAGGGTAGACGAATTCAGGCTCGAAGTCGTTCTCTAGGACCCAATCGGCAAGGATGTCGGAAGGATGCCCTTCCCGCTCTCTGAGCAGGACGTCGAATGTCTTGCCGACGTAGGGCTCATATTCGCCCTTCCCGACTTTCACGACGCGGAAGTCGTGGATCGCGCCGCCGCTTGGAAACCCCTCCTTCACCGCGTCCCAGTCCACGCGCGCCTGCGCCCGCCAGTCCGGATCGGCAAGCCGCTTGCGCTTCTCCTCGACAGACATGTCGGCCTGCACCACCGCATTCCAGCTGGGGACGTAGATGAACACCATCGCCTGATGAAAATTGACCAGGAGCTCGATCGAGCGCGGGGAGGCCAGGAAGCGGAAGTTCGCGCCATTCGCCCGTTCCTCCTTCGCCACACCGATCAGGCGAGGATGATAATTGGGATCGTCCGGGCGCTGAAAGATACCATTAGAGATGACCGGCACGCCGCCATGCGCGACGGAATAGCCGCAATATTCGCGCAGGTCCTTCTCCTGCTGATCGAGGCTGCCCATGTCAGGGATCACCTGGAAGATTCCCTTGCGCTTCGCGGCAACCGCGAAGAGACTGTCGATTTCCACCGGGTCGGCATGGAAGCTTGGCACCAAGTTGCCGCTTGGATTTCGATCGAAGCGCGAGCTCGAAAGGCCGAAAGCGCCGGCCGCCATCGCCGCATCGAAATGGGCGGCGATCCGGCTCGTCTCTTTCTCGGTCGACGCGCGGAACCATGCCGCCTCGCCTAGCTCGAAGGTGCGCAGAAGCGAATGGCTCACCAGCGCCGCGACATTGACTCCAAACCGGCGCGAACGCATCTCGTCGGCATAATCCTTAAAGCTTTCCCAGTTCCACGGAATTTCGGATTCGAATATATCCTTGGGTAAATCCTCAATATAGCTGAACAGGGTGGCCAGATCGGAGACATTCTCCTTCCTGACGGGCGCCAGGCCTAACGAACAGTTGCCTATCAGGATGGTCGTCACGCCATGCTGAAGGATCGGATCGCACGACGGATCCCAGAACAGTGTGCCGTCATAATGGGTGTGGGTGTCGATGAAGCCAGGCGTCACGTAGCAGCCTTCGGCATTAACGACCTCCGACGAAGCGGCCTCGAGATCCGGTCCAACTTCCACGATCCGGCCACCCGAGAGCCGCACGTCGGCGGCAAAGGCCGGGGCGCCGGTGCCATCAACGACCTTGCCCCCTTTGATCAATACATCGCCGCGTTGGGACACCATATTCTCCTTTGATTCCTGCAAGCCTTACTGGCCTGTTCCTGTTGAAATAGGAGACGCGCACCCCGCGCCCTCGGCGGCGCAAAGTGGGAAACTACTCCGCTTCCTCATCGTCCGGCAGATGGTGCTTCTGCTGCCGTCCGCGTGCGGTGAGTGCCTGCCAGCGGTCTGCGATTTCTTTTGGGGTGACATTGCCATTTACCCGGTCGGCCATTCTGATCTCCAGCGCGCGGGCATCACCATAAGGTAGCTCGTATCCGCCATCGATCAGGGACTTGTAGCTCTGAACCGCCGACCGATCCGCCGTCGCGATATCGTGCGCCAAGCTTTTGGCGACTTCCATTAGTTTATCGCCGGGCACGACCCGATTGACCAGTCCCCAGGCATAGGCATGGTTGGCATCGATCGCGTTGCCGGACAGGGACATCTCTTTGGCGCGTCCGGTCCCGATCAGCCGGGAGAGCTTCTGCGACAGACCCCAGCCGGGGAGGAGCCCGACCCGGACGTGGGTATCGGCAAAGCTCGCCTGTTCAGCGGCGATGAGAATGTCACAGCCAAGGGCGAGCTCGAGCCCACCCGCAATAGCTGGGCCATTGATAGCGCCGATCACCGGCTTTTCGCATTGTTCGACCGACGCGACGATATCATCGTCGAAAATCTCCGCGCCCAGCACTGCAGAGGCATCGCCCCGCGCAGCGAGTTCCTTGAGATCAAGCCCCACGCAGAAGGCCCGCGTGCCGGCGCCACTCATGATGATGACACGAACGCTATCGTCCGATCGCGCGGCCTGGATCGCATCACACAGGTCCCACCTCAGTTGCAGCGACAGCGCATTCATCGCCTCGGGACGGTTCAGCAGGATCGTGCGGACCGGACCATCGTCTTCGATCGAAAGTGTCACTGTCATCTCCGACTAGGAATGTGCGTCGAGCGCCGGCGACCAAAGCCACGGCTTGATCAGCCCCGCCAGTCCGGCGGGTTGGCTTTGCCTGCTGCCTCGACTTTCTTGATCCCGTCGGCCAATCCTCCGATATTCACATGGGGAAATTCGTGGGTGAGATGACCAAGCTGGTAGAGATCGAAATCGGCCGACAGGGCGCTCCTGATTCCCTGAACCTCCGTCAATCCGGATTATTCCTTCGGGCGCGTCGCTGAAAAAACCAATCGTCTCTTCCACGCTCAGCGCCTTCCAAGATCTTCGGACCGGCGGATGTCCACGCGCCCGGACATCGCTCTAGACGCGCTCGTTCGAGAAATCGGGCACCCCCGGCACGGTATAGATCCCCGCGCTTCGGCCCAGGAACAGCGCCGCCGCCGAACGCGGATTGTAGAATTGCTTGTACCAGGTCCGCACCTTGAGAAAATTGCCGTCCCCCGGCAACTGCATCGGGCGCAGACATGGCTGCTTGTTCGACCATATTTCGAAATCCTGCGCGAAGGCGTCCCTGCTCAAACGCTGATAGTCGCGGGCGGCCTGGACGTCCTCTTCGGTCGGAATGCGATCCGCGATCTTGGTGAGGGTCGCATGCCATACGAACACCCGGCCATCGTCGACCGGCGTGTGCGTGATGAACATCATCGAGTTATTATCGCCCAGAAAGCGCGAAATCAGAATGCCCGGTCCGGTATAATAGGTGTCGAACTTCATCATTCCGGCCTCGGCACCTAGGATTTCATGTACGCCGCTAAGCCTCTGCCAGGCCATGTGCCCGCGTAGTTCGGTTTCGAACGAGCTGACATGGGTGGCGTGAATGGGCAGCAGATGCTGCAAGTCGCAGATATTATCGACCACTTCGACGGGATGAAGGTCCATTTCTCCGAGGATATCGAACCGCCAGCGGACCCACATCGGATCTTCCCATTCTGAGATTTCGGGAAGCTCGTAATCGGGAGGGCCGCCTTCGGGATCATGCCAATAGAAGATGGCATTATAGCGTTCGACGACCTCATAGGCGGCGAGGCGCGCCTGCTGGGGAATGATGTTCGAATAGGGAATATGATCGCACTGCCCATCAGGGCCGAAGCGCCATGCATGGTAGGGGCATCGGATCGATTCACCCTCGATCTGCCGGCCCTGCCTGACGATGAAGGAGGTCGTGTTCTTTCCGATATGCGTGCGCATATGCGGGCAATAGGCACTTACCATATAGGCCTTGCCGCTCTCTCCCCGATAAATGACGAGGTCCTGGCCGAAAAAGCGGACGCTGAGCGGCGCCGTGTTGATCTATTCGGCATCCGCCACCATGAACCAACCACGGGGGTAGACATGTTCGCCCAGCGCGTAATCGACGGTCTTTGCCATTGATGGTCTCCTACGGTAAACTATGTCGGCGCAATGCTGTCAGGCCGGCAGATCTGCCGACGATCGATGGGTAGGCTTTCTCATCCGGTGTTTCGGGCCATTGCGTCGCCCCATCCTGCCATGATCAGCCCGCCGTCGACGACCAGGGTCTGGCCCGTCACGAAGGCCGCCTCCGGCCCGGCCAGGAACAGCGCCGCGTGGGCGATATCCTGGGGCCGGCCGCAGCGCGGAAGCGGTTGGCACTTGGCGAACGCCGCCTCCGCTTCCTCGCGACGGGCGGCGCCGGATACCTTGAACGACAGGGGCGTCAGGATCATCCCCGGCGCGATGGCGTTGACGCGGATATTGTCGCCGGCATGGCGGGCAGCGGCTGTCATCGTCATCTTCACCACTGCGGCCTTGGTGGCGCCATAGGCGAAGGTTCCCCCCGCGCCGCTCAGCGCCCCGATCGACGCAATCGAGACGATCGATCCTCCGCCGGCCTGCTGCATCACGGGTATGGCGTGCTTCATCCCGAAAAACACGCTGCGCATGTTGATCGCGATGATGTCGTTCCAAAGCTGTTCTTCGAGCGTCAGCAGCCGATCCAGATCGGGAAGCGCGATCGCCGCATTGTTGACCAAGATATCGAGCCGGTCCCACCTACCGACGACGGCGGCGATCGCCTCTGCGATCGCCTGCTCGGATCGGACGTCGGTTTTCAGGAACATCGCATCGCCGCCCGCGTCGGCAATCGCGCCGACGACGGTCCGGCCCGCCTCCTCATTGATGTCGGCGACCAGCACGCGCGCACCCTCGGCCGCGAAATGCTTCGCGATCCCTTCGCCAATCCCCATGCCCGCTCCCGTCACCAGTGCGGTTTGCCCCTTCAAGCGTTCCATTAAGAATCTCCGTTTCCGCCGGATCCTTCACGATCCGATTGCCGCCAATAGAACGTGCCGATCAGGGCGAGGACGAGCAGGCCCGCCAAGCCCATCCAGGTCATCCGATAGTCGCCGGTCCGGTCGAAGATCAGGCCGGCGGCCAAGGGGCAGCCGAGCGTGATCGGCGCCATGACCGCCCGTGACCAGCCGAGCACGCGGCCATAAGTCGACAGCGGATATTCGGCTGCTAGCGCGGCGCCCCAGACTGGCATCATCGCCCCCACGCCCAGGCCGAACGCGAGCACGCTCGACACCAGAGCCTCATAGTTCGATGCCGTCGACAATATGGCTAGCCCGGCGATCTGAAGCATCGCAGCCGCGCGGAGCGCCCAGACTTTGCTGACGACATCGCCTAGAAATCCGAACCCGACCTTGCCCAGGATGGCCGCGAGCCCGGCTATCGACAGCAGGGTCGATCCGGCCATCGTCCCGAAGCCGAGCGTCGTGGCAAAGCCGACCATTGAGATGGCGATCGCACTGTTCGCGCCGAGCATGGCGCTCACGACGATGCTGACGACCCAGAAGCCGGGCCGCCGGGCGATCTCGCGCAGCGGCAACGGCGCTTCACCGGGCTGGCCATGTGACGCGATGTTCATGGGAGCGGGCGGGGATTCCGGGAGCCGGGCCAACCACCAGACCGGAACGGCCAGCGCCGCGAATGCGCCTGCATAGATCAGGAACGTCGGACGCAGGCCGGCGCTTTCGATCAGCAGCGCGGTGAGCGGCGGAAAGATGATCGCGGCAACCGAAGCGCCCAGCACCGACAGGCCGATAGCAAAGCTGCGGCGGCGCTGAAACCAGTGCGACAACAGGTAGTTTGTGACCACATTGCCCATGCAATTATCGGCCATCGCGATCAGTGTGCTGAATATGGCGATGGTCACGCCGATCGAGCCCGCGAACGCCATCGCAAGGAAACCCAACGCGGTTCCGATCGCCCCTGCGGCGGCGATGCGGTGGACCGGAAGTCGATCGATCACCATGCCAATCGGGATTGAGCCGAAGCTTCCCACCAGCATGGCTGCGGTGTAGCCCAGATAGATCGTGGCCCGGGGAGCGTGATATTCGCCGGCGAGCGCCACCGCATAGTTGCCATAGGCATAATAGACCGGTCCGGCTCCAAGCATCAGCATCGCGAAGCACAGCAACAACACCGCATTACCGCGGGGGGATTGCGTGCGACCGGACAGCGCGGCCTCCGCCTTGGCGGCGTCCGTGGCCATGGCATGGACATACCGGCTGGACATCAGGCGACGTCGACGGAGCGAGCGAAGAGCCGGCCCCGCTCCGTGACGGCGACGATGGCGATCGCGACGATCGCGACGACGAGAAAGCCCAGCGCCACCGGCACCGTCGTGCCGTTGAAGTTCTGTCCAATGATGCTTCCGACGCCGACGCCGACCACCGTGGAGATGGCAGACTGCGTCGAGGATGCGGTTCCGGCGATGGCACCCATCGGCTCCATCGCCATGGCGTTGAAGTTAGACCAGGACAGGCCGAAGCAGAACATCTGCAGCGATTGAAACAGGATCAGCGTCCATACCGTTTCGGCGCCCGCCAAGGCCACGCAGCTGTGCAGCGCTGCGATCGTCGCCAGACATAACAGCGCGCCATGCGACAGCATCCGGGTGCCATAGCGACCGACGAGGCGCGCATTGGACAGCGCGCCCGCCGCCATCACCCCGCCGATAACGGCATAGGAAGGCGCCAGCAGATCGGCACTGCCAAAGCCGATCTCGAAAATCTGCTGCGCCGAAAAGATGAAACCGAGCAGGCTGCCGTAGATGATCGAGCCACAGAGCGCGTAACCGAGCGACTGTCGAGTGGTCACGATCTGCATCAATGCGCGGCCGATCCGGCCGAACTCCAGCGATTGCCTTTGCTCGGGAGGAAGGGTTTCCGGCAGTCGGAGCGCAAGCCAGATTGATACCGCTCCGCTGAACAGGGCCAGCGCCCAGAATAGACTTCGCCATGGCAGGAGCAGCATGATGAGCTGTCCCAATGCCGGCGCCAGGATCGGCACGAGCAGGACGATCGTCATCGACAGTGACAGGACGCGCGCCATGTCACGCCCACTATAGCGATCGCGGACGATGGCCGTCGCCAGGGTGCGCATCGCCGCGGCGGCGCATCCCTGGAGGAATCGCGCAGCGACGAGCAGTTCGAAGCTGCCGGCGGCGGCGGCGACCCCACTCATCGCCACGAACGAGATGAGCCCGGTCAAGATGATCCGACGCCGTCCGAAACGATCTGCGAGCGGGCCGTAGAGGATCATCGCCGCGCCGAGGCCGAGCAAATAGGCGCCGATCACGAGCTGGCGCTGATTTTCACCGACAAGCCGCAAGGACGACGATATTGCGGGCAGTGCCGGCAGCATCAGGTCGACCCCGAGCGCGGAGGTCGTCTGCAGCATCGCGATGAGCGCCACGAACTCGCGAAATCCCATCGATGAACGCGCGGCCTGACTGCCGCTGATATCTGGTCCGGTCATGCTGGTCCCTGGCATGCTGATGATCGCCGGTCGGTGTGGCTGGGTCAGTCGATCGTCGCGCCGCCGTCGATCGGCAGGACGATTCCGGTCGTCCACCTGGATTCGTCGGTGAGCAGGAACAACACCCCGCGCGCGACGTCATCGGGATGTGCGATGTAGTTCATGGGAAAGCGCGCAGCCATTCTGGCGAGCCCTTCCTCATCAGGCGCGAGCCGATCCATGATCTCGGAATAGGTCGGCCCCGGGGCCACCGCGTTGACCCGGATATTCCTGGTCGCGTAATCCAGCGCCGCCGACTTGGTCAGGCCGGCCAGGCCCCATTTGCTCGAACAGTAGATCGTGTTGCCCGGCGCGCCGACGAGGCCCCCGACCGACGACATGTTGACGATCGAGCCGCCGCCGGAGGCGAGCATCGCCCGGGCCTCATGCTTCACGCAGGCGAAAACGCCGCGCAGGTTGGTATCGATGATCTTGTCGAAATCGGCCAGGTTGAGCTCATGGATGGCGCCATGGATCCCGCCCAGTCCGGCATTGTTGAGCGCGCCGTCCAGCCGGCCATAAGCGCTGACGCAGGCATCGACCGCATCGGAAATCGACTGTTCGGACGTGACGTCGCACAGGACGGCCGTGGCTTCCAGCCCCTCCGCACGGAGATCCGCCGCGATATGGGTGATGCGATCCTCGCGACGGGCGGCCAGCACCACCTTGGCGCCTTCGCGCGCGAAGAGTTCGGCGGCTGCGGCGCCGATGCCGCTGGAAGCACCCGTCACGAGCACGACCTTGTCCTTCAATCTGCTGGCATGCCAATCGAGCGGCGGCGGACTGTTATAGGTCATCGGTACATCCTCTCATCTTGTCTTCAGGGCCTCTTCGGAAGTCGATCAGCTTCCGCGCGGCTCCGCGATCGCCGCGAGCCGAAGCTTGCTGCGGTCCACCTTGCCCATGGTGTTGCGCGGGAGTTGCTCGGCGATGAGCCACACCGCCGGAATCTTGTATTTCGCCAGCCGATCGGCCGCTGCGTCGTAAAGCCGGCTTCGCAGTTCTTCGGTGTCCACCCCGGCTTCGAACTCGACCGCCGCCGCAACGATCTCGCCCAGGCGATCGTGGGGCACTCCGAATGCGATCGCCGATCGCACCCCGGCGACGCCTTCCAGCACCCGCTCGATCTCGCGCGGATAGATGTTCGCGCCGCCGCGCAATATCATATCTGTGCCGCGAGAAGTCAGATGAAAGATACCGAACTTGTCGACATGCCCGATGTCGCCGGTATGCAGCCAGCCGCCGCGCAAGGCTTGTTCCGTCGCCTCACGATTCTTCCAATAGCCCAGCATCGGCGTGTAGATGCCCGCATGGGAGCCGTCTCGGGCGGCGCGGACGCAGATCTCGCCATCGGTGCCGTCGGCGACCCGGTTTCCAGCCATGTCCAGAATCGCCACCTCCAGATGCGGCAAGGGGCGACCGATGGCGCCCTCGACCGGCTGGTCGTCCGGATTGAAGCGCGTCACCACGCCCGGCGCCTCGGTCAAGCCATAGCCATCGCGCATCTCTCTCCCGAAGCGTTCGCGATACATGGTCCGCAACCGATCCGAAGCGCCTGCGCCGGCTGTGGCGAGATAGACAAGGCCGGACATGTCCTCCCGGGCAAGATCGGCGCTCATCAGCATGTCGTAAATGACGGGCGGGGGCGCGCGGAAGCCGTCAATATGTTCGGCCCGCACCCATTGGAAAATGCCGCCCGCGTCGGCCCGATCGACGCACAGCAGCGTGTGGCCATGCCGCAGCGTTCCAAGCCCGTGGTTGATCATCACGTTCATGACGGTGAGCTGCATGACGCAGCCCTGTCGCGTCACGCCCGCCCGTTCCTCCTCCGAATCGGCGGTGGCGACGAGCATGTTGTGCTGGCTGTGAACGACGCCTTTGGGAAAGCCTGTCGTCCCGCTGGTATAGCCGATGATGGCGGGCAGGAAGGGGTCGACCGCGACATGCGGGGGCGGGCACCCTTCATGCTGACGCAGCAACTCCCGCCATCCACTGTCGGGGCGCGAGGGCTCCATGTCGATCACTTCGCGTAGATCCGGCAAGTCACCACGCTGAGGAAGGATCTCGGCACGGGATGCCTCGTCGGCCAAATAGACCGAGACGCCGCAATCCTTCAGCTGAAAGACCTTCTCGGAAGCGGACAGGTGACGGGAAATGCCGACCCAGACCGCACCGATGTTCTGGGTCGCATGAAAGGCGATCACCATGTCGGGATCGTTGCGCGACGTAGCGGCGACCCGGTCCTGCGGCTTGATACCCCGCGCGAGCAAGGCGTTTGCCGCCGCATCGACCGCCCGGAGGAAGCCGGCAAAGTCATAGCGGGCATAACGGCCGACCAGCGCTTCCCTGCCAGGCTGGAGTCGCGCAACCTCGAGCATGGCTTGGCCGATGGTCGGGTGAGCAGGCTGCTCGCGGTGCCGAGGCACGATCAGCCCCAGCGCGTCGTAGTCTGGATCCACGGCCCTGTTGCCTTGCACTGAAGATGTCATGGACGCCTTTTTCATCCCTTGGGCAGCCCGAGCAGCCGCTCACCGATAATATTGCGGCGGATCTCGGCCGTGCCGCCTGCCAGCGTGCGAAGGCGTGAGGCCAGGTAGCGCTTGGGCCAGTTACAGACCGGGTGCATTTCCAGCGACCGGCTGCCCATGATCTCGAACGCCAGCTCATGGACGCGCTGGACCAGCTCGGTGCCGAACACGGCAGGTATGATCCCCTCGGCCCCCACCGGCCCTTGCTCGAAGCGGGAAATGGTCATGTAGCTCATGGCCCTCAAGGCCGCCGTTTCCGCCCGCGCCATGGCCAGCCGGGCGGCGATGTCGCCCGTTTCGATCACCGGTCTGCCACTCGCATCCCGGGTCTCCCGGGCCAGCCGCAGCAGGGTCTCGACCACCCGGCCGATCTCTATCCTCTCGCCAAGGCTGGCGGTCGCCCGCTCGAATTCCAGCGTGGTCATCGCCACGTTCCAGCCGTCGTGCAGGCCGCCTACGACATGCGCCAGCGGGATTTCCACATCGGTGTAGAAGACCTCGCAGAAATGGAGGTCTCCGTCCATTGCCCGGATCGGGCGCACTTCCACGCCGGGATGGTGCATGTCGCAGACCACCCAGCTGAGCCCGCGATGGCGCACCGAACCCGGTTCGGTGCGGATCAGCATTTCCTGATAATCCGCCTGATGGCCGTTGGTCGTCCAGATCTTGGACCCGTTGACGATCAGCCTGTCGCCTTCGATCCGCCCGAACGTGCGCAGCGAGGCAAGGTCCGATCCGGCATTGGGCTCGGAAAAGCCCTGGCACCAGGGGGTTTCGCCCCGTAGGATCGGGGGCAGGAATTTCGCCTTCTGCTCCTCGGTTCCGCGGGCGATGATCGTCGGCCCGGCATGATTGAGGGCGATAAAGAAAATTCCCTCGCCGGGCGCCCCGGAGCGAGCCACTTCCTCGAACCAGATGAGCTGCTTCATCAGCGTCAGTTCGCGCCCGCCATAGGCCTTCGGCCAGGAGAGCCCGGCCCAGCCATGGTCGTGGAGCGTGCGCTGCCAGCGCTTGTCGAAACCCATGCGCTCGTCGGTTCCGACCGGCGGGGCGCGGCCTGGGCTGTTTTCCGCCAGCCAGTCACGGGCCTGCTCGCGAAACTCCTGCTCGTCGGGGGAGAAATCGAGATTCACGCCGCCTGCTCCAGCACATCGGAGCAGGACAGCAGAGCGTCCCGATGCGTCACGGCCGTGCCGAAGCACATGTCCATCACACGGGCGCGCTTCAGAAAGCGATGGGCAACCAGTTCGTCCGTCACGCCGATGGCGCCATGGAGCTGAATGTTGGCTTGGGCATTGACGATCGCATGGGCGGATGCAACCAGCCGCGCAGCGAGCGCTTGATAGCGAGCGCGGCCATTGTCCTGACCGAAGCACAGCGCCGCAAAGACTACCTGCGCCCAGGCCGCGTCCGACCGGATCGCCATATCGGCGCAGCGATGCTTCACCGCCTGGAAGCCGCCGATCGGGCGGCCGAACTGTTCACGCGTCGATGCATAGCGAACCGCCATCCCGGTAATCGCCTCGCACATCCCCGTGGCGTAGGCGGCCGACAGAATGAGCGTGAGGTCGTGTAGGCCGGGATCCTGTACCCGACAGAGGACCGGTGCGGCGGCAAGATCTGCCAGAGCCAGCGCCATGGCTTCGTCAAACGCCTCTCGTTGATCGAGCTCGGGCAGCTCCCCGAGCCCGTGGAGAGCCGCGCCTTCCGGCGTAACGAGAAGAGCCAGCGTCGCATCGCGGCAGTCGAGAAGATAGGCGGGGGTGCCATCTCCGGCTCCGGGTGCGTCTGTCGGCACGGCGGTCGCCACCCGACTGATGCCCGCGATGATCGATTCGGCGAGGGGCGCATTGCCTGCCGCCTGCGCGACGCGCGCACCCAGCAAGCTCGTGAGCATCGAGAGCGGCGCAAGGACGCGGCCGAATTCCCGGGCCACTAGTACATGGTCCCCTACCGGCAGATCGGATCCGCCTGCGACCCCGACGGTGGCAATGCCCAGCCAGCCGAGAGACGCCATTTGGTGCCACGTCCGCGAATCGAGGGCCGGATCGAGGCCCGCTCCGGTCAGCCGTTCGACCGGCAGTTCGGCCTTCAGAAATTTCGCGACGCTGTGCGCCAGTTCCTGCTGAGCATCTGTTGCCACAAGGCTTGCCACCCGCTCCACCTGTTCCACATGTTGATATGATGAAATTGCTGCGATCGAGACTTCTGTCAACCGTCAATTGCGAATTGGCGGAGAAATTTGCTGAGTGCTCCCATAATACCTGGTTCTACCGTGAAGAGCGGAAGGCGATTGACATGAGTTTGTATTCCACTAAATGGAACATCGTGAGACGGACCAAGGGCGTCCACGGCAGGGCGACAAAGATGGCGGTCGCCACTTAGGGGAGAGAGAAATCATGGCCATGAAGCCGAATTCATCATCCACGCGAATCATCATCGCCGGGCTGCTGGCCTGTGGTGCATCCTGGGTCAGCACGGCTGCGGCCCATGCCCAGGCCGGAGCCCGGGCGCCGGACAGCGAGCCCGCCGGCTTGGAAGATATTGTCGTGACGGCCCGCCGCGTCTCGGAAAGTCAGCAGCGCGTTCCGATTGCGATCACCACCATTTCCAATGAGGCCCTGCAGAAGCGCAACGTCAGGACGGTGTCCGACATCCAGTTCAGCGTGCCCAACCTGCAGATCGCGCCAAGCATCAACTATGTCAGCGTGCCCGAATTCACGATGCGCGGCCAGCGCCAGCAGCTGTTCACCGATGAAAACGTTGTGACCTATCTCAACGACGTTCCGGTCAGTACAAGAGCGCTGCTGCTTTACGATATGGAGAATGTTCAGGCCATCAAGGGCCCGCAGGGCACGTTGTTCGGCAAGAATTCGCTGGGCGGTGCTATGGTTTTCACCACCAAGCGGCCAACGTTCGACCTTGAAGGCTCGGCCGAAGTCGAACTGGGCAATTACGACCGCAGACAGTTCACCGGCGTCCTGAACCTGCCCTTGGCGGCCGACATGGCTGCGGTGCGCGTTGCCGGCCGCATCGAGCGTCGCGATGGCGTGTTCAAGAACAGCTTCGTCGATTCCAAAGACATGGATAATCGCAGAAATGAAAGTATCCGCGCGACTCTGCTGCTGACCCCCGGCGACAGATTCGAAAATCTGACGACCGTGGATTTTATCCACCGCAACGAAGTCGGCGGTCCGCGCGTGATCGAAGCGGCGCTGGCAACCACGCCGGGCCTCCCGGCGCTTGCGCGACAGGGTGTGACCCTGCAGAGTCAGGAGGGCGGCGCCCAGCCGATTCTTGACGGCGGCCTTCTGGTCCGCGCCGGCACGCCCTTCAGGGTGAGCATGCCTACTGGCATCGGCCGTACCAGCGCGCTCGGTGGAGGGAGCGTGCTCAATACCAACGGCAGCTATGTCAAGACTTACGGCATTGCCAACAAGACTTCGTTCAAACTCAACGATGCCCTGACGATCCGGAATATTTTCGGCTACCGCTACGAAAAGGCGATCGACGAGCAGACACCGTCCGGCTTCAGCGGTTACACTCTCGATCTCACGCCGGTGCTCGGGCCGAACGGCGGAACGGGCCAGACCGCGCTCAATACGACGAACTACCTCAACACGTTCAAGACCCTCACCGATGAATTGCAACTCGTTGGAGAGCTTGCCGATCTGAAGTTCATCGTCGGCGGTTTTTACAGCCACCAGAAGAATGGCTATGATGTCGACAGTTATCTGGCCGTCGGACCGGTCTCGTTCCGCCCGCGGCCGACGCGGCATGCTGATATGCGGCAGACCTTCACTTCGAAGGCGATATTCGCGCAGGGAACATATGATTTCGGATCAGTGGGGCTCGAAGGGCTGAGGCTGACGCTGGGAGGGCGCTACACCTGGGACAAGAAGAGCGCGACCAACGAGAATTTCTATTCGAACATCAATGATCTGAAGCAGGATTGGCCGGTTGCGAACGCCGTCTGCAACACCATAGCCGGAACATCGAGCGGCGTAACCGCCGTCAACAGCGCGACAGCATGCAATCTGACCGGCGGGAGATCGTGGAAGGCGGCGACCTACACGGCGTCGCTCGAATATCAGGCTTCCCGCGATACCTTGCTCTATGCGGCCACGCGCCGCGGCTATAAGGCGGGCGGCACAAATCCGACCACGGTCACCAACAGATTCGTCTTCTACAATCCCGAGCATCTCACCGATTACGAGATCGGCCTGAAGCACCAGGGCTCGATCGGTGACGTAGCCTATCGACTGAACGTCGCCGGCTTCATCGGCAAGTATAAGGACATCCAGACCCAGTCGATTCTCAGCTTCTGCTCCGACGCTACGCAGCCCTCGGCCACCTGCCCGGTGCGCTATACGGACCTGATCATCGTCAACCTGGGCAAGGCGACCATCAAGGGCGTGGAGGTGGACGCCACGGTCAAGCCGATCCCCGAACTTCAGCTCGACGTCGCCTATGCGTATCAGACCGGCCGATATGGTTCGGGCTCGTTCATCCCGGCGCCGGCGAAGCCAGGGCCGATATCCAATGACAATGTGGTCGATCTGAACGGCGGCTTCCCCCTGAAGGGCCAGGGGTTCACCGGTATTCCGCGTCATACGCTCTCGATTGCCGGTTCGCTGGACCTGTCCTTCATCCCCGAATCCTTCGCCCGGACCAGCGTGAGCATGAATTACGCCTATCGCGGCGGCAGCAAGGGGCTTGCGCAGCTCGGTGTTCTGAAAGCGGCCGGTTTCGGCCTGCTCAACGGCCGGATCAGCTTCAACGATCTTGCCGGAACCCCATTTTCGCTGGCATTCTGGATGCAGAACATCGCCGGCAAGCACTATCGTCTTGCCTGCATCGATTCGCTTGCGAGCCTGGGCTTCGCCAACTGCCGCTGGGGCGAACCCCGCCTCTACGGCATGACTGCCTCCGTCAAATTCTGATGACCGGGCTGTCGGGCAGGAGTGCGATCGTCACCGGCGGGGCGATGGGGACGGGCGAGGCGATTGCCCCTGCCCTCGCTCGCCGCGGCGTCGACGTTCTGGTGACCGACGGGGACTAGGAGCGGTAGAGCGGGCGATCGCCGCGATCCGGGCGGCAGAACGGGTCGGCCGCCTTTGCGAAGGGCGGCGTCCGGTCGGCCGGGGTTTCAAGCTGGCGCTTAAGAAGGGAATTGCCATGCGACGGGTGGTAACCCTCTTGGTTGTTGGTGCGGGCAGCGCTTTATTTGCGGCGATCGGTGCGGCCGATTCCGCACCGCGGCCGCACGGGACGATTGACGGGCAGGTGCAAGCTGTCGCGGAGCGGCCGTGGCATATCCGCCTGCTCGTGCCGGGTTCGGAGTTTCACACCGTGAACGGCGTGGCGCTCGACGATCGCGGCGATCTCTATGCTGGCAGTGTCGCCGGCGAATCCGTTTTCAGGACGCGCGACTTCCG
>Ga0207667_10003005_pt1 | contig 20926 bp, 20 predicted proteins | sample KBSCornC52_FD_184301 | JGI IMG/M metagenome (GOLD analysis project Ga0207667, IMG submission 184301) | Corn rhizosphere microbial communities from Kellogg Biological Station, Michigan, USA - KBS Corn C5-2 (SPAdes) (version 2) | ecosystem: Host-associated > Plants > Roots > Rhizosphere > Soil ...
TTTCTGTGGGTCCTGAAAGAAAAGCCACTATGTACCGCTAAACCTCAAATAACAAGCATCAAATCACAAATAAATTCAAATATACAAATTTTTGAGAATTGCTATGTTGAACATTATTTGAGAATTGAAATTTTAGCTCTGCATGCTGCTTCTCATGAGACGACGATTCAGTTTGAAAAACTATCTAGTATATATATCATAATCGGAAATTTTTTTTGTGAGATGATAATTTTTTCTGATGTAATTTGCTATTGGTGATTGCTCATTCTCTCCAAGTGCCAGGATTAAGCGGACATGTTTTTTTTGTAATATTGCTATGGTATTTTGTTGATAGAAAAGAGGAATAGCTGTAGGTGAAATATAATCATAGCGCGATGCGTCTGGTCTGTCGGCGAGAAAGTAAATAAATGGCGAGTAATAATTGATAAAGATAGGTTCATTTGGTTTAGTATATGAATCAATATATTGTTTCAACTGTGCTGATTTGGTTAGTGTTTCTTGTGTCATAAAAATATGTAATCTGGGATTAGTTGCAAAGATGGTATTGTATTCTAATGGTGTTTCCCATTTATAATAACCACTGAAATAGGCTGTATAAAATCCAAGGAGAACCATTCCAATGCAACCAAAAAAAATAAATTTCTTTAACATGTTATTTTCAATTAACAAAAAGAGAATGGGAAATGTCATGCCTGAAATCGCGAGTAGTGGTCCGAGGTGGTCATAATCAGTCACTGGACGAATTCCTAAAAGGTAAATAACAGCAACAGTGATTGGTATTATCAACAGCGATTGCTTTTTCTTTTTTATTGTCATATAGAATGCACATCCTGCAAAAATAAGAGGAGAAAGGTAAAAGAAAAATTTAAGTATTCTCACTACAATTGTCCCATCGTAGAGGAAAGGAGTGTCAATTGTTTTTTCGGCAATAATTTTCATGAAAGTATAGACATACAAGTTATTGAGAAAAGGAATAAAAGAATGAGTAACTAACATAAGAGTTAAGGCTATTATCGTAATAGCTGACAAACCAGCGATATAATAAAGAATTGAATATAATCTTTTAACTCTTAGAAAGATGACTGGAATTAAGAAAAGAATGATCATACCAGCACCGAAATTCTGTTTGGAAAAGAAAATGAGCACTGCCATAACACCCATCCAGAAAAAGTGTTTGGGATTTTTTTCTTGTATTGCTTTCTGATAAAAAAGGAGAGCATAGAGTGTCAAACAAAGTGCGAACATGGTTGGCCAGGGAAAGTTGATATGGGTTGGTCCCCAAGCGATAAAGAAAAAAATGCTGAGGAAAGTATATAGTTTATTTCCTGTCAACTTAATAACAATTTTGTAAATGGCAAAGACAGAAAAAAGCGATACAACCAGTGCAGTAAGTCGTCCTGAAAAAACACTTGCTCCAAAAAGATGAAAGAAGAATGCAGTGCCCAAAAACGAAAGAGGCGTATAGACCATATCGAAGTCCCGATAAGGAATCTGCCCGTGAGTAATTCTTAATGCGGAGTTGAGAATATATCCTTCATCATAATAAATGATGCCTCTGAAATGAAAGAAAATCAGTAACAAAACTATGAGGAGTGAGAGTAGATATGTTAAATAAGAATGTATAAAGATTTTTTTCACATTAATAGTACTATTGTGTAATGCTATATATTCCTTGCAATGAGTATATCAAAATTTATTAAGATAATGTTCGTGGGCGAACTTATCCAATACAATGACTTGTATAATAAGGCTAAAGATTCTATAATCTCTGCATTGTTATGCATCTAGCAAAAGAGACTCAATTTACCTGGGAAGATATTTATAACAGTTCACTTAATCTGCTTTTTCCGCTCACATTGGAAGAAACGTATAAAACTGCTGTTTTGGAGGCAAAAAAATTACTTCATGCCGAGCATGGAACACTTCTTCGCGAACAAGATGGAGTATTAAGAAGGGTTTATGCAACTCATGATACTATTCTCAATGCAGATGTTTCTCAGACTGGAAGAACAATGCAAGTTTTTACTAGCAAAGAACCCTTAGTCTCAATATTTAAGTCGAAGCAAGAGGCACATGAAGAGATCTGGAATATGGGTATTCGCTCAGCTATTTTTATCCCCTTAAGTTATGAGGATAGAGTTGTCGGAGTGATGAACATAATGTCCAAGAAAAACTTTGTCGTTAGGGATGAGACATTCCTTATGTTAAAGCTCTTTGGTGCACTGATTAGTCAAGCAATATATAAAGCAGATGAATATAAACGAACTGAAGAAGCAGTTTTAGTAAGAGATTTATTTATTGCAATGGCATCGCATGAGTTAAAAACGCCACTGACCTCCATCATGTTATATGCAGAACTTATTAAAAAACAAACAGACAAAAACATGCAACCTCGATCTGTATATGTAGAGATCCTTCTGAAACAATCAAAATTATTATCGAATTTAATTAACGATATTCTCCAAACGCATACACTTAAACAAAAGAAATTACATTACTCTTTTGAAAAGGTATCAATTATACAAGTTATTGAAGTAGCTATTTCTACACTTCGAGTCTCATTTGCGAAGTATTCCTTTACTTTTCAGCATAAGTTACAAGATGCATATGTCTATGGAGATTTTTATAAACTTGTGCAAGTCATTACTAATATTCTTAATAATGCAGTCAAATTTTCTCAACCGAGTGTAATTAAGATTTCATTAAGAGAAAGTAAACGTGGATTTTCTATTATCATCCGAGATCAAGGAAAAGGTATTGCTGCCAAAGATTTACCACATATTTTTGATGAATTTTATAAAGGCGGGCAGAAGCAGCAAATTGGAATGGGATTAGGAATGTATTTGGTAAAAAACATTCTAGATTCGCATAAAGGAACCATTCATGTTGCCTCAAAGTTGCATAAAGGAACCAAAGTGACTATTATACTACCTACATATGACAGCAGAACGTGATGGTTTTTATCCAAAACATCAACATACTGCAAGGAAAACAGCCGAAAAAGAAAAAAAGCTGAGAAGCTATGCAGTATTTTCACGTAAATTTGAGAACAGGGAAAAGCAGCCAGAGCCATATGATTTTTTAGAAAAATGTAATAGCTTGTGGGGAAGATTAACTCCTGCAAAAATGTCCAATGATATTGTAAGATATTATCGTAAAGGTATACGCAAACAAGTGGTATGCTTTTTCGGACTTCCAGGTGCGAGGAAAACTTCTTCAGCGACTGTGTTATATGAATATCTTATTGCAAATAAACTGGCACCTGAAGATATCACCTCAGTTACTATTGATGCTGCATTTAAAAAAATAGACACAAATGGGCGAGGGCCAGGAACATATAACCAAGAAGATTTTAATAATGCGACGGACAGGTTTGATGAAATGATCGATGAAACTATGCAGGATCCTCAGTCTAAGGTTATATCAATTGAAGCGCCAGTAGTAACCGGTGTACAAGCTGCGGATTATTTGGCTAGAAAGAAACGGGAGATGTTGCTAAAGCGACGAAATCCTAGAATATCAGAAGAGGTTATTACTGAAGAATTTAGCGGATTTAATCGGGGGATCACAGCTATAAATCATATGTTTGGAGCGAAAGATGAGACGAGCGAAAATCCCAGGCGGCGAGCTGGAGGGAAATATCGTGAGCAAATAGCTGGCGACGAGCAACATGTAACTATTCCATTTTATGCTGTAGGTTTGGTCGCGGGAGATTTAGATAACCTTCTCTCCTGGAGAGAACATCCGCAGTTAGATAAACAAGGAAATATTATGCCGGGCAGTACTGCCCTCGGGACGAAAGTCGCAAATGAAGAGGTGAGAATGCTTTTAGAAGAGAATGAATTTATTCTAAAGGAAGCTGAAATTCCTGCATTATACCTTCGGCTTTATATGGTGGATAGATACAGATTGCAAGTGAACGCTGCCGTCATGCAATGGTATTTAAAAAATTATCTAAAATTTCCAGAAGAATCAGGTTTTATCGCTGTATCTCACTTGCCTCTCAAAAAAGCTGATGTATGATGAATATGCTTTAGAATAATTAGTTAACTGAAAATTGAGTATTAGCTAAAACATGGGTAATATTGCTGCTATCGGTATACATTAGGTACGCATTACATAGCGCCGCACCACCTGTCCAATCATATGTAGTACCACCACTGCTACTCGTACCACCTAATGTGATGTAATTTGAGACTCCAGTAATCGTGCCATCTTTGTTAGTTGTCTGCGAAAAACTTATTACTGTGGTTCTGTAGATGGTTGAGCCATCTGCAGATGAAGCACAACTAACAGTTATTAACGGATTAAACGGTTCACGTGGACCAACTTTTCTCGTTGCCACTTTAGGATAAATAGCTGTAAAGTTAACGGAGTCGTTAAAAGAAGGCGATGGTTGATTAAGTGTTACTAAATAATTTGTGGACACAGTAGCTGCATTACTTTGCGTCTGAGTTGGCGTTTTAAGCGAGTTAAAATATTGAAGAGAAACGATGCCCAGAATAGAAAGCGCTACGACGAAAATAGCCCAGAGAAGACTTTTGGATGAGACTGTGGAACTATTTATTTTTGTTCTTTTACTCGCCACAGTATTAGTAAGACATAAGCGATTTGCTATGTCAAGATCTCAAATCCGAGTCTAGTACAAGACTAGAAGTAGTTAGATTTGACAAGATTTATTTAGATATGAAATTATAGGAATGTGGATAATCTAGTTAAAGAGAATATTCCAATGACCCCTCAGATCACATCAACGCAAGTCACGCAACAGGTGGCAATTCATTCTAAGAAAAAAATTGTTATAGCAGCGTCAATTGTTATTTTTTTCATCATTTATATTTGTGCGAATATCCTTTTTTTCTTCCCATTACAAAGTAATAAGTTAACACAGCCATTTCGGATTGTTAATAATTTTGTGAATTTAGGAGCAAGGAAAAACCCAACGCCTTTAGCTCCATCAATCTTGGCTCAGGCATTTAAAGCGTCCTCATTATCACTTCTTTCGACATCAGATTGGATAACAGATAGCAGTCCATCAGCAGGTATTACATATTCATATCCTCCAAACTTGCATAGTATAGCCAGCGAGCAGTATGGCAAAACAGACATAGATTTCTTTTCGCCGGAGTTTCCGATGCAGCTTTTAAACAATCCGAATGCGTTCCTTGCATATCAAAAAAGTGATGCATGGGAAAAAATGTATAAGCTTGAGGTGACAAACCTCGAGATAATGACAAGCAAAAATGCTATCAGCAATGTCTATGATTTACGGCTAGTGATGGCAACTGATTCATCGACGTATCTAAAAACAATGCAAACTATAGTACCGGAGCAAACAACAATGATCAACGGAAGAACAGCGTATGTCATAACCAATCAAATAAAGAACACTTCTGTATATCAAACAATCGTCGTGATGGACTCTCCGCTTAAAGAAGAAATTATACTTAGCACAAATTCTCTTGCTGTATTAGAACAACAGCAGCCGTTTTTGTTCACCTTTCTTCATAAGCTCGTGTTCACACAACCTGTGCTTACAACTGGAGAGTCGAATGATCTAGCAAGTGATAGAAATGTACAGAGAAAAGGCGACGTAAATGAATACATCAATTCTATAGACGCATATAAATCAGTACATAACAATCAAGTACCAAGTGAGATATCCACATCTGTGAAAGAAATCAGTTCATCAGGCGCTGATATATGTAAGGAACTATCCTTGCCTCCAGTAGATGTCTCATTGCCGATCGATCCTCAAATACCAAGTTACACGTATTTAGGTGTGAAAGATTGCTCGAAACCTTATGATACAGGTTATACCATTATGTATAATCAGCAGACCGGCTTCGTAACAGTTACAGCTCCGCTCGCGGAGCTGGGACAAACTATTTCAATGAGCCGGTAAATACTATATACATCGTTTTTATGTTCTCTCACTGCATGCTTACTTTATACGTCTATACAATTTGATCTTTCATCGTGAACATAAAAGAGATTATAGTACAATAACAATATGCAACCACTTCCTTCATTACTTTCTTTTCCATCACACTTTCGATTCGGTACATCAGTTTCAGCATTTCAAGTAGAAGGGAATGATGGAACTCGGAAAAGTGATTGGGATATCTTCCTTGCGCAACATTCTGATATTGTAAAACCGCACGAAATCGGAGCCCAGTGGTGGGAAGAAGGTAAAGCTGAGGCAGATATAGATCGTTTGGCAGCTCTCGGGATGCAGGTGCAACGGTTCGGTATGGAGTGGGCGAGGATTGAACCGGAAGAAGGAATTATTAATCATGAGGCACTCAAGCGTTATCGCCAGATTGTTGACTATTTACATAAGCAAAAAATAAAGCCGTTAATTACGCTGAATCACTATACGTTGCCTGAGTGGATTGCGAAACAAGGCAGCTGGGAAAATTCACGCACTATTTCTGCATTTGAAAAGTATACACAACTCATTGCGACAGAATTCGGCGATGTCACAGAATGGCTGACGCTGAATGAGCCAAATGCACTTGTAGAGGCTGGATATCTTTTACCCTTTTTCCCTCCACAACGTTTCGGGATAATTTCTGCGCTTACTGCACGAAAGAATATGTTAACGGCCCATCGAAAAGCCTATGCTGTCTTGAAACAGACTATTCCACAGGCATCGGTTTCCATGGCATTCGCATTTCGCTGGTATCGTCCAGAGAATCGGAAGGATCCGCTTGAGACGAAGTATGCACATTTTGTTAATTATCTGGATAGTCTTAACTACATAGATGGAGTAAAAGACAGTCTTGATTTTATTGGTGTTAATTTTTATGCAGGTTATTTTCTCAATCTTAATCTTTTAAAATTGAAATTGCATGTGCAAGTGCCTCGCGGTGCTCCGCCGAAAACAATATTGTTTGGTGAAGTGAGAAAACCTGGGGCATATGTGAGTGATTTAGGTGCGCCGATTGTGCCTGATTTCTTTCTTGATCTTATACGTGTTCTCTCTACTAAATTTCACAAACCAATTATGATTACCGAAAATGGCATTGCAGATCGACGAGATTATCATCGATCACTGTATCTCTTGACACATTTGGTAGCAGTCTGGAAAGCAATGAAAGAAGGTATTCCTATCAATCAATACCTGGTTTGGTCGCCTGTGGATAATTTAGAATGGTTACTTGGCTATCGAGAACAATTCGGACTAATTCATGTCGACTCGGTGACTGGTGAACGAACATTGAGAAAAAGTGCGCATTTATATAGAGATATTGTCAAATCGCATGAGATAGATACGACATCACTCCTACAAAAGTATCTTGAAGGCGAGCAAAAAGTTGTCGCAGAACATCTCATACGAAAGTTACTTGATAATCAGAAATGAAGTAGTTTATTTATTGTAAAAATATTGGTACCCAAGATGGATAATATGCATGGAGTAACGCGAGATACAAAATAAAATCAATTGTTAAATGAATCGTGATAATATAAAAAAGTGATTCAGTTTTCTTAAATATATAGCCTTGAATTAGTGCAAAAAGAAAGATCATGATAAAGCCCCAGCCTCGAAATCCCAATTCATACAGAAACGATGTGAACAGAATACTTTGGACAAAGTTTGCCACAGGAAAAGACAGATAACGACGTACTATTCCTAAAACTGTACTAATAAAGAATAATTCATCCCAAATACCCAAGAAGTTTGTTCCCAGAGACAGTCGTATCAGATAACTAAATCCGGGTTGCACAGTCCAGTTATGATAAGAACCGGTGTTCTTAAGGAAAAAAGGTATGATAAAATACGCTACTATTGCAGTGAAAAAGATATACGCAATTTCTTTTTTGTACCAACGACGGCCATGATGAAACTTAAAACGTACTAAATAATCTTTATAGACATATCTTGATACAAGATAGGGGACAGCTATAGCTAGAGTAAGTGGAATTCCCATAAGGAAGATATGTTCATAGCTAATATTTGTAGTTATTGGTGTTATCCCTAATAAGCCAATCGAGAAATATAGTAAGAAAAAATCTTTTCTACATTGCTTGTTGCAGAAGAAAAGAAGTATAACTCCAAGGATAAATAACAGCCACCCAAGTAAATGTATTTGCAAGCCAATAAGCATGATCGCAGTGAGGTCAAGAAGTATGATAACGAGTAATTCAGTCCAGCTTTTCATAAATAGAGAATAGCAAAAATTAGCATGTAATTGAAGACTGTCTCCACGTGTGCAGATGATTGCATTTGAGCGAATAGAGGGATACAATCGCGCTATGAGAGAGCAGGAGATACATATTGGCATTAATGAAATACGGTATATCAATGATTATAAGATAACTGCTGTCCCTATAGAGTCAGGGATTAAAAAAATAACACCAAGTTCTGTAGCAGATCATGAGGCGAAACATGCAGTTGTAGCAATGATGAGAGGTACCTGGGTAAGAAAAGCTACGAGAATTCCTGGACCAGGTTATCTCGGTCTTACCGAACTAAGTCGTCCTGATCCTATTGCAGCAGCAGGACCGCATGCAACTGGTAGTCACGGTACAGCACACGATGTTTTTATTATTGGGTTTATGGGGCATGATGTGCATAGCGCCTCAAGTATAGCGCGAAATATTATTGAAAATAATATAGAAAAAATCGAGGCAGTCGGATCTCTTATCGAAGAAAAGCAAACAGTAACGGGGAATGAAATTCAAGAGGCAATGAATAGTGTTGATCGAAAAGAGGAGAAAGTGAAAGTAATAATAAAGAGTCAAGATGGAGGAGAACAACAGACTGAAGAATTAGCTTCTCAAAAAGGCGTAGTGGTCTTCCGGCGTGAGTGGATTACAACATTTGATAAAAGCAGAGATGAGGAACTTCCATTAGCAGCCTGACAATGAAAGTTTTGAATCCCGGATAGGTAAAATCTTTACTTCTTTTTCCGATTTTTTTTATAAAGTACGTCGCTCAAATAACCACCTAGTCCAGTTAATAGGATTATAATTGGGGGATGTAACAACTGGTTTACTATATTGTTTTGTGCTAATGATTGCTCATATCCAGCAGGAAACTGATTGCTGTACATGAAAGAAGTAGGAAGGACAAAAGTCAAAGAAACGATAGCAATAGACGTAGCGCTTAGAATTACTCCTAATAATCCACCATATAGCCATTCCTTATTTTTCACAAGTCGTCCAACAACAAAACCTCCTATTATGGGAGATAAAAATGATAGTATTTTTAATAACCAGCTAACAGCAAGATATGGCATTGAAGTAGATGTAGATTTGAAATCCTGAACTGAGAGAGTATGAGCCATAGTGGCGTTTATAAAAAAGGAAAACGCACCAGTAATAATTCCAATAAGAATAATGACAACAAAGCCAGCTAAGATAGCAAGTAGATTTTTCCTTGATAGCTCTACTGTAGTCACAAGATTATTGTAGCAGGAAAAGATGATATTTCGTAAAGAGTGCAGGGTGAGTTGTTCGCATCAGAAAGCAAGACAAGATATTAATGTTTAAATTCAGGAGTGGGTGTAGTGGTTGAAGGATTTGTAGGCGTTGGGAAATAGAAAACTGCATATTGTTCCATGAGGTAATTGTATCAGATGGGATATGGCAAGGTTTATGTTGTTTCTTGAGGTTTGGGCTCTTCGATAAAGTAGCGAACTATTTCAGGTTTAATCTCAGGTAACTTTATTGCCTGCTTTGCTATCCGCTTAGCACTAATTTCAGGGGCTGATGCTCTTGCATCATGTTTTGACAATATTTCATATTTATCTTCTGAGATTGTCTTTAATAAATCAGGATCATATACATAGGCAACCATGCTGTCGCAAATATCTTCGATCATACTCTGTCGTGCATAATAGGTGATACATTGATCAGGTTGTAGAGAAAACTGTCCTTGCGGAGACATTTCATCTGTTTGTTTATTAAAGAACTTTTTTTCTGTTCCATCAGGTGTAGCTCGTGTTTCCCAATCATCAGGATACTCGCTACACCAATCCCATTTAAATTTTTCTTCCCATTCTTGCTTGAAATCTTTGTCAATAAGATGTGTCATTTCATGGACGAATGTTCCTTCAAAATTAGAGGTTGCATGAATTCTATGTGGCATTAACTCAGTACCTCTTGGAAGGAAGCGAAACGCCTGCCATTGATGCATCGCATTTCCATTAAGAGGATATTTTTCAGGATCCCCATAGCCACTTGCGTGGGCCATATCATCAATAAGGATCCATCTTATTTTATCTATAACTTGGGGAAAACGAGACGTCAACTCGGTAAGAGCGCTTTGCATACGTGCGAGATGATCATCGGTAAAAGGCTTTTCATGATTATAATTATAGATAGTTATTGGCTGTTCGCCCACTTGAAACTCGATTTGCTCTTGAGGTATGCCCTTCTTACGCCAATAATCCGATAAAAACCAATCCGTACTTTCTCTTTGTTGTCTCACTGATTCTATAATTTTGGCGTCTGTCTTTGGTTCATTTTTTTTACCTACAATTGAAACTGGAGAAATACGCCACTGTTTATACCTTGCCTGTTCAGGATTGAAAGTTCTTTGATAAGTAAAGGGAAGAGGTTCAAGCTCTGAAGGTGTGCTTGCATCCTGTTGTGGTATTCCTTTGATCGTCTCCATATAAATATTCTTCGATTATATCAAAGTTAGATTCTGTTCAGGAGTATTGAATGTTTGATATAGTTAGGGAGCTGAAGTAGGGGCTATGCAACTATGTTGGAATGTACTTTTAATCTATTTTGAGGAAAGCTTTCTTTGCGGTAAATCAGGAGTTGATAAAACTCTAAGTCCAGAATTATAGGTAACAAAGATAGTCCCTTTGTCATCAGGAATTTCATAAAAAATTGATGAAGAACCACTAAATGTTTTTGTACGGCAATATTCTGTGCCCCCAGGTAAATGAACAGCATCTGAACCATTTGATTGCATTAAATTTTTTTCTGGTCTCAGAGAGAGGCCTTTATAAGGAGCGATATACATATCATTCGTAGGACAATTTGTTACTTTAAATCTATCTACGATACTCTGTCCATTATCAGTAGAGCTATCATGGGCAGCTACTATGCCAGCTCCAATGCCAGCACTAACTAAGCCAAAAATACCAATTTTTGCGAACTTTTCTATGCGAGCCATGGCGCCTAGTATATAGTAACGAATAATTTTTTGCAAATAGTGGAGCTGAAGTGGTCATATGTGGACTCTATTGAAGTCATAAATCGCAGCAGGGACTATGCAACTATGTTGGAAGGTATTATTTATTGCGTGAAGGTGACAGTAGATATAAGGTGATTGAAATCATTTATGTTTTTCTCACGGTTTTTATTTGTTTCTATACTGTCCTCGATTCTAATTTCATAATAAAATCCGTTCTTTACAACGACATATTCAATGATTGGAAGTGGAGGTATCCCACCCGATAGTGTATATGAAATAGCTTTCTCACCTCCAATGGTCGTGTACTTAAGATTTATTTTTGATGAATCTCCTTTAACATAAGTACTAACGTAATCATCAATAGTATTAATATTTGATTCCTTAGATACTAGAATTACAGCGATATTGGTATCTTCAGATTGTGAATTATAATTAGGCGTAAAATCTAAATCCTCCACGCACACAGCGCACTGTGGAGATACTGGCACATTAACTAATGGCCAATCTGGAGGATATTGAAAGGAGTATTTTGCTTTAGTACTTGTATATGTTTTCCAATTCATTGTATCAACAAGTGATTGGGGTGGCAGAGTAGGAGTTGCCAGAGGTTTAACAGCTGAATTAATTGTCGTTTGATTATTACCAGGAGAAATAATTGCAACGTTAGATGCATTGGTTGTTGCTTGATTGTTACTATAGAGTGTTTTAACATTCGCTGTGTTATTTATTCCAAGCATATATCCGATTCCTCCTCCAATAAGCAGAAATAAGATAGTTCCTATCGCATAGAGTAAAACTCTCTTGTGATGATTTTCGTCTGGAACAGGAGAAAGTTGGAATGATTGTTGTTCATCCATAAAAATAGTGTGGCAGTCTGTGTAGAGGAAGTCAATGTCGTTAGTAATATACTGGGTAAAAGTTCGATCTTGCTGCTGCCAGTAGCGATTTTCGAAGCTAAAATGATCAGCAGGGGCGCACGGATTCGAACCGTGAAAAGCAGTTTTGGAGACTGCTGTGATAGCCGTTTCACCACACCCCTAGATTGGTATTAAGTATATAGTATTTGGTATCTAGTATAAAGGGGTTATTTAGCTAAAGCTTAAGGCTAAAGTTGTTGATTATTGAAGAATTGGAGATTGATTGAAAATTGAGAATTAGAAATTATTTAAGCTTCTCAGTTTCTTTATGTGGTGTTACTTTTTTACAATGTTTACAAAATTTATTTAATAATAGCTTTTCCGGTGTTTCTAATTTATTTTTGGTCGTGACATAATTGCGGTTTTTGCAAACCTGACAAACTAATCCAATTATGATTCTATGTTCGTTTTTCTTTGCCATATGAAAGTTGATTATATCATATTTTTTCTTAGCTTGCTATTGTGAGTGGAAGCTGAGTTTGCTAAAATAGCACAACATGCCGACTTAGCTCAGTGGTAGAGCAATACTTTTGTAAAGTATGGGTCGTCGGTTCAAGTCCGACAGTCGGCTCAAGTGATATAATATAAGAATGAGTTTCTGTTTAACTTGTGGTAGTAAGCCAAAAAGATCTTTTTATAAGTATTGCTCAAATAAATGTCAACGTACGTATCAGTACAATGAGTATATTAAGAAATGGAAGTTAGGTTTGGTACATGGAGATAGAGGGATAATTACAAAAAATATTTCTGGTCACATTAAGCGATATTTAATTGAACTATATGGAGAGAAATGTTTGCTTTGTAATTGGAATATAAAACATTCAATTACAGGAAAAGTGCCTTTAGAAATAGACCATATCAATGGGAATGCTGAAGATAATAGAGAAGAGAACTTACGGCTCATTTGTCCTAACTGTCATTCATTAAGTTTTAATTTCAGAAATCTAAATAGAGGGAAAGGGAGGGTTTGGAGAACAAATAAATATTTAAAAATTGCAAACTAATAAAAAATGCTGGATTCGCATAGTGGCAATTGCTCATCGCTGTAGACGATGCGGTCGAAAGGCCTACGGGGGTTCGAGTCCCTCATCCAGCACACTTTGGCAAGCGCAGTGTAAACACACGATAGGTCCAGAGTAAACGCCCGAATAGCTTAGTGGTAAAGCACTTCATTGGTAATGAAGCGTCGCAAGTCCGATTCTCGCTTCGGGCTCTGAATATAACCTAAACCTCACCCTAGCCCTCTCCTAAAAGGAGAGGGGAAATTAAGCAATAAAAAAACCACCGGATTATGTCAGGTGGTTTTTAATTTTCGATAAGAAAAGCTCTTTGAGACGAAATGGTTGGTTTTTTCCCTTAAGGCGAAATAGGAAGGCTCTCTGTTTCGCCACGGCGATTCAGAATGCACCCTGTCCCTCTTGCGAGGTACCTCAAGTTTAAAAAATTTGTAGAGAAAAAATTGACAACTACCTCGTTTATCAAAGAGCTGAATTAGTATATGTTTGTTAATTTGAAAAGTCAATATGGGATCATATTTTCTTTCAAATTCATTACATTGATAGGCCGAAAAGAGAGTATGCGAAGGAGAAAATACTCCCCATAATGGATTCCAGACCTAACGGTCCACCGAGAAGTAGCCAGCCGAAAAGAATAAGCATACCAAGTGAGCCAATATTGAGATAGGAATTTGCTTCGCGTTCAGGCAGGAGTAAGGCAAAAATCTTTGACCCATCAAGTGGCGGAAGAGGAATAAGATTAAATATTGCCAATAAAAGGTTAATTCTGAGTATGATCTGGAGGAGTGAGGTAAATAAAGCTACAAAAAATGACTGAAAGAATAACGTTGGTAATAATATTTTTAACAAAAGTCCTGCTATAACTGCAATTAACAGATTCGTTAACGGTCCGGCGAGTGACACAAGAGCCATATCTTTGCGACCCTCTCGTAAATTGAAAGGGTTGACTGGCACAGGTTTTGCTCCTCCGAAAATCACTGGTGACCCGGAAAAAATAAGCATGAGCGGTAATAAAATTGTCATGATAAGATCAATGTGCGGCCCTGGATTGAGCGTCAATCGTCCCATGAGTTTGGCTGTCGGATCTCCCAAACGATTAGCTACATATCCATGAGCCATTTCATGTAAAATTGCTGAGAAGATAAGCACAACGAAAGGGACGATCCATAACACCAAAAGATTAAGAATATTATCCATATTGATATCTTCAATCGCAAATCTTAAACAGTTATCATAATTTTATATTTTAACAATTTTCTAGTTCTTCGATTTGAGATTTGAATTTTGAGATGATCTCTAGTATAATAGCAAAGAGGAAAATTGTCTATGGCTATGAAATGTGAAAATTGCGGGAAAGGTGTTATGTATGGACATAATGTTTCTCACGCTAAAAACCGAACCAATCGAACCTTTAAACCAAATTTGCAATCCACCCGGGTGGTGATTGATGGTATTGGAAAACGTATGAAACTTTGTATAAAGTGTCTGCGCATGTATAAAATGGCAACTAAGGAAATGGAAGCCAGAAAAGCTGCGAAGGCGACCCCAGTTGTAAATCCATAAACATCAAGTACCCCCAAATTTTCAAGGCTCAATTCTCAAGGTTCAACCAAATTCCAATGACCAAATAATCAATGTAATCGAGAATTATCATTATCTATTCTATTGTGTAATCTATGGAACGGAGTAGGTTGAACAATTATCTACATCTCTTTCTTCTGGGCCAAAGAAAAACCAAAATACTGGATGATAGTCGTGATACGAGGATAAACATAGTTCATAGGTTGTAGAAGAAAGAGCGTAGTATCCATAGAGCTCATTAGTCTCAGGATCAGTATAATACGGTCGAGTATCAAGTTCATAAAGATTATTAGGTAATCTTCCATACGTAAGATAAAAGGTATGTATGTCCTGCGAGATTGCTTGTAGATTTTGTTGTTGAATGTTTTGATAATTTGACATAAAAAGTGGCCGACGTAATTTCCCTTGCCACAAGGCAGTTATAAGCACAGTAAGCATCAGTAGCAGGAGGAAGAAGATAAAGCCGTAGCGAGTCAAATATTCGATACGTTGTGATGGGCGTTGTTTGATCATATTATTTTTCCTCTTTTTTATGAAGTGATAAATAAATAGCAACTGTCAAGAAAAGAATACCTAAGATGCCAACTAATACCCAGCGTGGTATAGAGAAGATATAGCTATAGGTTTGTGAGATGATTGCAATAACAAGGCAAGCGATGCCAGTGTAGGTGAAGAGACGATATTGAAGTGAAATACCAATACCAATGGCAATAATTGCTTCTATCCCTAATGTTATTGCATAGGTGATCCCATGCAGTGAATCAAAAGTTTGCGCGATGGCTGGAAGAAATATGATGCCTAATCCAATGATATCAAACAATCGTTGCGATTCTTCAGATGATTTAAGATGTTGTATGTAACCAAGCGCCAGGAAATAGAGCCCAATAGCTACTGTATACATTTGTAACTCTGTCACATTTAAATAATGGATTTGCCAGAGATAGGTAAGAAGGCCAATTGCTGACGCAGCATATTTATAGAGACTTTGTTTGGTTGCAAGAGCATGTATGGTATAAAGAAAGCAAGCTGCATAGGCTGAAAAGAGTGCAGTTGCCTCAAGAACAGAATGTGTTCCTTGATAGGAGAAATCAAAGCTGCTGCTCATTTGGGCCACGACTGGCACAACGACAACTCCTACAAGCGCAGAGGCATGATAATAGGACTGATGTCGGGTTCGAATGAAGAAACTTATGAAATAATAGCCAAAATATAAACAGAGGAAATAGAGTGGGTAGGCTTCCTTGGGTATATGGAGCCACAGCAAAAATAAGAAAAGTGTTGCGCTGAGAGAAAGATTGGAATAGTAAATTAATTTGTCATTATGGAAATACCAGGAAGCAGAATAAAAAATCAATGCGATAATGCCAAGAGTCAGGCTTTCAAAGCCATAATAACCGTGGTTTGTAATGAGGCTAAGTAGAAAGAATAATGCTGCAGATGTGGCTCCTACAAGTATAATATCTTGTCGTTTTCTCCACTCAAGTATGACTCCATATGTAATTATCCCAGCAAGTCCGTATACACTACCTAACACGTATGCCGGGTCTGTATATCCTAACATTTTATCAATCAAGTCATAAAGTAAGTAGGCAGAGAAAATTGTCGAAATATAGAGATATTGAACTTTTTTTTCCATATAGCACCAGTAGATGCCAGTGACAATTGGGTATAATGAGAAGAATAATAGAGTAAGTGGACTGAAATTGTTAAGTATGCCATAGGCAAAGATGAAAACAAATTGTATCAGCGAAAATATTTTGTTGACATCAGAAGCAAATTGTTTTTTTATCACGAAAAGCAATCCAGCAAAAAATGCTTCCAGTATACTCACTATTGATATTGCATAACAGATTACCTCTCCTGGCAGTTGTATCCAATTACCCCAGACAAACACACCTGCAGCAACAAAAAACAGACTTACTGGTAAGCTCCAGTCATAATCAAGGGCATAATATGTAATAGCATAAAAAAGTGCTGCGAGGAGCATGCTCATTGTTCCAGCGAAGGAAAAGAGTGTATTTTGGGGGATAGCTACAAATAAACCATAAGCGAGTGTCACTGGCATGATAGTGTGTGAGGTGATAGCGAGTGGTTGTAAATAGAGTTGCTGCATATCTTTCGGGGCATTTTTAAGCCAGACTTTTGTACTCAATAACAAAAGACTGGAAAGTATTCCTGCAAGAATATAAAAATCACTTTCAAGCTGGAAGACATTCACGACAGAAAAAGCAAGTGAAATAGAACTTAATGCAGCGATATATGTGTAAAAAACAGTTTTTAGTGTCTTGATAAGAATGCTATACACACCAAGAGCCACAATAGAGGTCACAAGCCAAATATAAGAATAGGGTACACCCAAATCATGAAAGTAAAAATTATACCAGCCAGCCCCACAGACAGGAATTAAAAGCGCACCAATGCCGATAAATGTAATACCAGCATTGCGGATCTTCGGTACTGAATAGAACCAACTGCCAAAACCGAAAAAACAGGCGGTCAAGAAACACAATAACAGTGCTTTCATAATGCCTGGGATTGCTTCCCATTGAAAACCTACGAAAATACCTGCAGATGCGACGATTAAGAAAGCGCCGATATATAATAAAATGTTAATCGAGTTGTGTGTATACCAGTTGCTCCAGAAATCGTCCGTATCTTTTTGCAGAATTTCAGCTGGAGCAGGTTTACTGTCAGGTACAACGATAGTTGGTAGCGTGACTGTTCCGGGTATGCTGGTAATGTTGCCTAATTCAGCAGAATATTCAGCAATTAATGCTGCAACAGTTGTGGTACGAGGTTTGTTTTGGAGTTCTGAAAGCATTCTTCTAAGGTAGTCTTCGCGAGTCGTGAATGTATTAGTAGTTGTCTGTGTCGGTCGTGAAGAGTTATTGCTTATACTACGGATAAAACTTATCACGCCAAATATATAAAATACTGGAACAGATAAAGCAAGAAGAATAAGAATAACAGTCATGTTAGGCCTCTTTTAAACGTATAAGGTTATGTCTGCTTTGTCAATCCTGAAAAGTTCCTGAGGCGTTTTGGTAGAGCAATTTGATTTTTTCTTTGACTTCAGGATACCCACGATAAAACGTTTCCACATCAACAGGTCTTTTCCCTTCGATTTGTATTTGTTTCTGAGGAAGAAACTTGATTCTTAATTCTTGATTCTTAATTCTTGTTTTTGTCCACACATTTGGCCATGGGTAATAGGCGCGCACCATTTGGTCAAATTTCTCGGGAGTTGGTGGATTATCGAGATCAATAAATCCGTCTAGTTTGGTTAGTCTTTGACAATAGGTTGCGTTTTCATGTTGTTGTTCAGTTGGCTTTATTATTTCGTTATTATATTGTTGAATTATTGATGGAAGTTGAGCAGCAGCAAGATTGAAAACTTTGCGGAGTACATCTGGTGTTGTTTCATTACGCTTAATCTGAAAAGGAATTTTTGTTAGAATCGGTCCATGATCCATTTCTGCATCCATTTGTATGATACTGACTGCACTAGAAGTGAGGCCGCTTAAAATTGTTGCTGGTACAGGAGTAGGCCCACGAAATTCAGGGAGGTGAGAAGGGTGAATATTAATAGCACCTAGTCGTGGGATTTCTAAAAGAGATTGGGGAAGAATTTTTCCATAGGCAGCAACGACGAAGAGATCAATGGGAATTTCTAATTTCAAATTTATAATTTCTAATTTTTCCGGTTGCAGAACAGGTACGTTATGCTCTTGAGCCCAAATTTTCATTGGAGGTGGTGACAGCAGATGATTTCTGCCGGCTGGCTCATCAGGGGTTGTGACGACGCTTATGAGATTGAAATTATCTTTAAGTGTTTGTGCAACGGGAATGACAAAATCGGGTGTACCAAAAAAAATGATATTCATGATAAGAATCTTAGATCTCAAATCCTAAATCTTAGATCTATATCTAAAATTTTAAATTTACAATATTTATTTGCGATTTGAGTTTTGATATTTGTGATTTATTATATCTTCAGCTCTTCAAATACTGTTTCGCCGTTTTCGTCCACAACTGATTTATAAAGAATATTACCTTGTTCTAAGACATGTTTGGGGAAAAGAATGCCTTGTAAATGATCATATTCATGTTGGATAATCGTTGCCATGAAACCAGTAAAAAGTTTTTCATGTCGGGCACCTGTCTCGTCTTGGTATGCTAGTTCTACTTTAGGATATCTTCGTACCACTCCCCAAATATCTTTGAGAGAAAGACAACCTTCAAGTGTCACACCTTTTTTCTTTTTTTTTCCAGTTTTTGTCAGTGCCTCTTTGGCTAACTCCACACCATCAGGAATATGCATTATAGGATTGATAAAAATTTCAATAGGGTAAGTCGGGGTTGGTTTTATAATAAAGATTTGCAGCGATTTACCGATTTGCGGTGCTGCGAGTCCGACACCTTCCGGATCTTTGGCATTGGTCAAAGTTTCACTCATGTCGCTAATAAGCTGCTTGATAGTCTGGTCAATTTTCTCAACAGGTTTTGCTTTCGTGGACAGAACATCATGTGGTGCATTTAATATATGTAACATAGGTAATTTTTAATTTCAAATTTACAATTTTCAATCAAATCTCAATGATCATTGTTTAAATGAATATTCATTGAAAATTGTAAATTTGATTTTGAAAATTAGATTTCACCCCAGCTTTTCAGCGCTTTTTTCACATCAGAATCATTACTTCCAAGATGTTCTAGAATAAAATGCATAGTCGTCACAGCTTTTTGTTCCATGGCAGAGTCTATAACTTTCCCCGTCTTATCTGTTGCTAAGTCACGATAGAAGAGACCAAGCGCATAATATGCATCTCGATAATCCGGTTTATATTGTATTGTCTGCTCGAGAACTTTTGCTCCTTTTTGTACATTTCCGGTTTGTCCGTAGAGTACGCCCAGATTATACAATATTTTAGCATCGGTTGGTGCAAGTTCATGAGCTTTCTGAATTGCTTGGAGAGAGAGGGCAAGGAGCTGTGGATTATTTGAGCCTAACAAGACGAAAATTCTCACCCGACTTTTCCAAAATAATATGTTTGTTGGATAGTCTGTGGTTAACGTATCACTAATCGTTTTGGCTTGACTTGCATAGCTTTGAGCATCTGTCAGATCTTTATTTTGGGCATAGAGAACTGCCAATGCTGCCTCGTTAATACTAAGTTCATCTTGAAACACAGGTTCATCTGGCCGCATATTTGTCGCATTAACTAATAACGGATATGCTTTTTGATACTGGTTGACTTCATCATAGTTATGACCTAGTGCATAGGAAATATCTGCATTATAGTATGTGATGAAAATAATTTCATAATATAACGCCACTATCCAAATAATGCAGATGCATAGCCACTGCATGCCCGAAACACCCGAGGCGTTTTCAGACTGTTTTTTAAATAATACAAAGGATTTTTCCGGATAAAGTTGATCGGTCAAAATTAAGAAAAATGCAGGGATAAGAAAAAGAAATTCATTGATAATAACAACTGAAAAACCAAAGAAGTTAGACACGAGAATACTTACAAACGCACTCAGCAAGCCGCTGGTCAATATAACAGCTTGTCGATTATTTGGATCACGTGCATTTTTATATACGTATAAAAGTGAGAAAAGACAATAGCCGAAGACATATGCCAGGTAAGTTCCCAGACCGAAAATGCCGGTTGTTGCTAAATAGTTAAGATATTCATTATGAGCTTTGTTATAGAGAAAATCCCATTCACTGGTCATATTATGAGCAATCGGTCGGTATTGGTAATAGGCAAATGCGAATGTTTCCACGCCAGTGCCGAAGAGTGGGTGGGCTTCCCAAGCTGCAAGTGCGCCTTGCCAAACATACAAACGAATCTTACTTGAATCAGTAATGCCATCATTTAAGTCGCCACTGCTTGTTGGTGCTGGAGTTGGGGATGCTTTTATATCTGCTTTCGCTGGTTGTTGTGTAGAAACATGTTGTATCAAGCTTGGCAGTGTAAATCGATTGATTAGATTAATTGGTGATTGATAAAAAAAAGTAATGATGATAAAAAAAATATTACATAGAAGCGCCATCTGTAGCCACTGTTTTTTGGGGAGAACATTCGTAAAAAGCAAACTAACCCAAAAAATACTATTGCCAATCAAAAATCCGGCAAATCCTGCTCGAGTATTGGTAAAAACTAAGTCAATATAGAAAAGTGCAAGGAGAAGTAAACAGACTACTAAAGAAAAGATATGTTTAGAAAGCGAATTTATTATTCCGT